>Ga0209006_10002111_pt1 | contig 18099 bp, 15 predicted proteins | sample JacPin_JW_Ref_O2_FD_188567 | JGI IMG/M metagenome (GOLD analysis project Ga0209006, IMG submission 188567) | Forest soil microbial communities from Algoma, Ontario, Canada - Jack Pine, Ontario site 1_JW_Ref_O2 (SPAdes) (version 2) | ecosystem: Environmental > Terrestrial > Soil > Boreal... | reverse complement strand
CCGCCACAATGCGCCATCTTGGCCATAGGGGCGGGCAAGCCGCGGGTCATCGCCTCAAAAGGGTGCAGTACAAGAATCGCCACCCTGATGCGAATCACATTGTCGGTGGACCATCGAGCTATTGATGGCGTGACGGCGGCCAAGTTTATGGCTACGTTGAGGCAGCGGCTGGAAGCGCCCGAGCATATGATTCCCGAGGGAGCCACGTGATGCGTGCAGTAGAACAAAGGACCGCGCTCGTCACTGGTGGGGCATCCGGGCTTGGGAAGGCCATCGCGCAACGCCTGGCAGCAGATGGCGTTCGTGTCATCATCACTGATATTCAAGCTGAGCTCGGCGCCACGATCGCACGCGATGAAGGTTTTATATTTCTCGAGCAGGATGTCTGTGACGAGAGCCGATGGAAAGCAGTAGTGCACGATATCGAAGAGCGGTGCGGAGGCTTACATATTCTCGTCAACAATGCAGGCATTGTTGGGCCGATGGCAGCGACGAGCCCGGAGAATACGCCGCTATCCGTCTGGAAGAAGGTGTTCGCGATAAACGTAGAGGGGGTATTCCTGGGCTGCCGAGCCGCTTTACCCGCCATGCGTAGAGCCGGAATAGGATCGATCATTAATATGTCGTCAGTCGCAGGCCTTTTGGCGAGCCCGTATAACACCGCTTACGGCGCGAGTAAGGCCGCAGTGAGCCAATTGACGAAATCGGTCGCCCAGCATTGCGCTGCGCAGAAGCTGAATATTCGCTGCAATTCGGTGCATCCGGGTGACGTGCACACGCCGCTATGGGACAAGATTGCCGAGGAGCGGGCGAAGGCGGGCGGAGTCACGGCCGCAGAAGTCCTCGCCGAAGCCGAGTCCACCAGCCCTATGGGAGGATTTACGCTCGCCGAAGATGTTGCCGCCGCCGTTTCCTTTCTTGCCTCGGACCAAGCGCGGCGCATTACGGGCACAAGGCTTATCGTTGACGGTGGCCTCATTGGTTGCGACACATTTCATGTGATTCCTCAGAAGGCGGTTAAAGTTCACGTGTCTGCCGATAGCAAGGCGGCTCGGTGATACGCGGTTTGGGCCATGTCGGCATATCGGTGGTAAACATTGGCCGATCGGTCGATTTTTACCAGAAGTGCTTGGGCATGGAACTTGTTGTTCAGACCACCTTCGAGGGCGCTCGTTACGAACAAGTCTTGGGGCTGAAAGGCGCGAAGGGAAAGGTTGCTTTGCTCAAAGCAGGTGAAATGCAGGTTGAGCTGTTTGAATTCTCCGAACCATGCCCGCGTGCGCTCGACCCCAAGCGACCGGTCTGCGATCACGGCATCACCCACTTTTGCGTAGAAGTGACCGATATCGAAGGCGAGTATGAACGGCTAAAGGAAGCCGGCGTGTCCTTTCACTGCCCCCCCGTTGATTTCGGTGGAATCGCAAGGGCTACGTATGCCCGCGATCCGGATGGGAATGTATTCGAACTTCGGGAACGAAGTTGAGCGCGAGAAACTGAATGTGAGTACGAGGTACGCCATGAGTATCGACTGGATCATTGGCGCCAAATCTGTCACTACGGCAAGTCCGAGAGGCAGTGACGTGGAAATATTTCAGTCCATCACGGCCGATTCGAATGCCTAGCCATCCGCAACCACGGGACGGCGATGTGCGAGTTCGAGATGTCGGCACTTCAGCCAATGTGAGCTCGCGATGGGATGACGTTCACCTCAGCGGAGGTATGCTCATTAGAGACAGCCGGCGAACGCATCCCTCGCCGATTGTCGACGGCGGCGCCCAAACAAGACACCTGATTGCATGCGGCAATCTCGATGTTATTCGAGGAAACTTGGAGTATCGGTCTGACTATGAGCTGGAAATAACTGGCCCGGATCTCATCAAGATTGGCTTTACAAAGACATCTCGCCTCCATCTTCAGTTTGGCGACACCAAACTCGAACATTTTCTTGATTACTCGAGCAGTATCATCGCTCAGCCAGCCGGCATGATGAAGCGTCAGCGGGCCGTCTGCGGAACGCGTGACGAAAGCATAATTCTGATTATCCGGCCGGAGCTCTTAGACACTGTCTTTCCCTTTCGGCCGGGGGAACTTCCGGAACCGCTCAAGAGTTTGGCTCAAGGATCCCTGAGCGATTTCTTCTGGCAGCAATATCCCATGACTGCTCCAATGCAACGCGGCCTTCTGGAGATTCTTGAGATCGACACCCGTGATCGATTGAGTGAACTACAGATAGAACTAAAAAGCCTTGAGTTGTTTTATCATTTCGTTAAGTTCCTGTGTGGTTATACACAGCCGGACTTTGCGCGACTCACCGCGATCGATCGGAAGCGCTTGCGAGAGGCGTGGCTGTTTCTCAGCAACAATTTCGAAGCGCCGCCCAGTCTGTCCGAACTGGCCGCAAGGGTAGGCATGTGCAGGTCTAAACTCGTTGCCGGATTCAAGCAGGAGTTTGGTACAACCATCGGAGCGTTCTATCAAGAGCGGCGAATGGAGGAAGCGCGACGCCTGATCATGACTTCTGACGATCCGCTCGGACTGATTGGGTACAAGGTTGGGTACGACCACCCAAGCAGTTTTACCTGGGCGTATAAGGCTTATTTTGGCAGAGCCCCAAAAGAGGATCGACTCGCGTCGTTTTCAGCCAAAAATCGTTAGCGCAGCAGAAGCTCATACTGGCAACGCACGGTTGTCGGCGAGCGCGTTGATCTTCGTGAGGGCTCGCCGAGACCCATTGTTTCAACCGCCATAACTCCCGCGTGCTGTGACCATCGTTGGCGAAGGACGCTAACCGGGGACCGAAACATTAGAAATTGGCGGCGAAGGCTAAGCTGTAGGTCCGTGGCGGAATCACCGATCCTCCCAACGGCCCTCCTATGGCAGGAATGGTCTGGACGTTGACTATTCCGTAAGTGTTGGTCGCGTTGGCGATTCGGAACATTACACTGTAATTCGACCAATCCACTCCGGTGCGCAAATCAAGCGTGCTGTACCCGGGCATTTGATACGAGGTCACGCCAAAGCCAGCTCCGGAAAAGCCAGAATAGCTTGTACCGCGGTATGCGTAGGTCATCCCAGCGAACGGGGACACGCCGCGTATGGATGCAAAGCGATAATCGAGTGATGCACTTCCGCTGATCTTCGCGGCCTGTGGTAGAGGCTGTCCATCTACCGCGTTCAGCGATGGCACATCGGCCGTGATCCTGGCATCCACATACGCTGCATTCAGGCTTACCGTCAGGTTTTTCACCGGCTTGAACCTGACCGAGCCCTCCACGCCGTCGCTTCTGGCGCTACCGGCGTTAGCCTCGTACCCGAGCCCATCCAGCACGCCTTCTATTTGCAAGTCCTTCCAAAGCATGCGAAAGCCGGTGAGCGTATAGCTCATCTGGCCGCCGAATAGTTCACCTTTGGCACCGACTTCATAGTTCCACATCGTCGAGGCTTCGTACACGGGGTTTATGCCGGTGGCAAGCAACTTAGGCGCCAAAAGATCAGAGCCGCCAGGCTGATAAGCGCTGGAAACGCGAAAGTAGCCGGTGAACCCAGGCGTTGGATGCCAGCTGACGGTTCCCAGGTACGACGTGCTGTCTTCGTGCGTGGTCGAATTCTGATAGGTGGTGCCGCCTTCCACTAACCCGCTGAAACGCTGGTATTCGTGCTGGTCAATCCAGCTGCGGCGAATCCCGAAAGTGGCATCGATGTCATGTATCGGATGATAGGTCACGTCGCCGAAAACCGCGTACTCAAGATAGGCGATCTGGGTGTGCTGATCGAAGAGATCGAAGAACGGCTCGCCGTCCGGGAACGTATACGTGGGAGGAAGTTCCTGCCCCGTGACGGCGCTATATGGCCTGTTGGAAGAGTCGTAGATACCATACTCGTCAAACCAATACAGACCTGCCAATCCCTCCACTACTCCCGGGGCTGTGGCTACGCGAAATTCGTCACTTTTCTCTCTCGTTCCCGGGTACGGATTCCACTCCGCGCCGACGTTCGCTGGTGCGCCAAAGTAGCTGGGATAAAGACTGTAGTCGGCTTGGTTGAAGCCGTTAGTTTCTACGAAGGCGAAGACATTGGTCACGGTCGCAAAAGGCGTAGTCCACACGGTCGTGTCGTTTACCGACTCGGCTTGAGCACGGTCTATGATTGGATTCAGGGAGCTGGAGTAACCCAGTACTCCAAGACTGGGCTTCAGTGTTTGCGGGTTGACGTAGACAATATTGGGAGCGTCCGTCTGGCTGGTTTGGGTCAGCGCGGTAAGCGTCGTCTTCAGATTATCGGTAATGTCATAGAGGATGGCGATCCGCCCGGCGCGAACATTGTCGACGTTCAAGTTGTCCTTGTTGTAAAAGACATTATCAATAAAACCTGGATCGCCTCGATACTCACCGCTGACGCGAATGGCGAGCTTATCGTTGACGACTGGGATATTGACCGTGGCGTTGGCAGCATATCCTTGGCCGCCAGTCTGATTCTGCGAAAGCTCGCCGCGCACGCTAACCGAGTAATTCGACAGGTCCGGCGGCTTGGTCACGTACTTGATGACTCCGGTCATTGCATTGGCGCCATATAGGGTCGACTGGGGCCCCTCGAGCACTTCCACGTGATCGAGATCCAGCAGCGAAGGATCGAAGTAGTTCCCCACCTGGCCGCTCAAACCGATCGCAGTGGAGAATGAAACGTCGTCGATGTAGACCGTTACCAGGCCGTTCCCGCCATTTGCGCCGCCGGTGGACATACCGCGAATGACCGGTGCTTCGGTACCAGGGCCGAGGCCGGCCGAAACGAATAGGGCCGGAATCTCCTTCTGATAATCCTCGATGGTATGGTAGCCCTTGTCCAGCAGCTGATCGGCGGACAATACATCCAACGTGGCGGGCACGGATTGCGCAGTTTCAGAGCGCTTTTGCGCCGTCACGATGATTTCTGAAAGCTGGGTGGAATCCTGGGCAGACCCAGCTTGGTCGGCGTTCGCGGGTGGAGCACCACCCAAAACTGTTCCGGCCAGGACTACAGCCGCCAATCCATGCACTGTCGTTTTGTTCATACTCGGCGATCCCTCTTAACACTTTGTAACCCGGAGCCCTCATGGCGAAATCTCAGGTTTTGTTGTTTCAGTGAGCATTCATCCCATGGGTCATTCGAATACGTGGGCTGGTTTTGTGCAATCTGGATGAATTAGGGTTCAGTCCAAGATATTTAGTGTAATTACCAGGGTGTCGCGTCAGTCTGCTGCAAAGCGGAACAATGGCTGCGACGAACAGCTCCACTCATCGTCGATTGATGTTCAATCGCGCTATAAGCAGGTGGGCGCGATCAGGTCAGTCGCCTTCCGTCCGATCGTCGCTGAGGGCAGTTCGTGTTTGTTATCGCTCCCATGCACCAGGGCCGGGCGGACATCATCAGTCGACAGCACCAGCGACGCCGGTACCAGGAACGAAGCGAGAACTCAGGGCAAAGACCGCAGCGCCGAGGAGACTCGCCGCACAGCACACGATCGCCAGGGCATTGCCGATCATGACTCCGCCACCCAGCAGCTCCGACAGCATGCTTACCGCAAGCGGAGCGACCCCGACGAAGAAGATCGACCCGAAGGTAAAACTGATCCCAAGGTAGAAGCCGCGGATTTCGACCGGGATGACGACAATGGATAGAGCTACGCCCGCGGTCGCAACGCTGAATCCGAGCGTGAGAAAAATAAGCATCATCCAGCTCTCGCCGTTGGCGGTCGGCATGACGGCGAACAGTGCGGGGGTGGCGCTGAGCAATGCGACGCACGCCAATGCGATCATCGTGCGCCGTGGTCCTCCCCAACGCAGACACGCGTCAGCCAATGGCCCTCCGATGAGCGGGCCTAGCAGCCCACTGGCCAGCAGCACAGAACCCATCAGAGCACCGATCTTATCTGGAGCCATATTGTGCCGGCGCGCGAAGGTTGGAGCTGCCCAGACGAAAACAGCACCATCGGCGATCCACACCATGCCACGAGCCAGCAAGATCGGTAGCGCGACCGCTCGGTACTCCCACAATTTGGCGAGCGCGACGCGTAACGGCGGCTTCGCGGTTATCCGACCGCGTCGGGCAGGCTCTCGCAGAAACAGCGTTAGCGCCCCGACGGGCATCAGGAAAACCCCCATGCACAATAATGTCATTCGCCAGGGGTCCTGCTGCAAACCCAAAAGTCGGCCGACCGGCCACGCGCCGACGGTAACCAGCAGGACTCCGCCCAAAGTGAAGGATAGTGGAGCGCCAACGATCTCTCCGCTTGCCAGCACGGTAGACGCCCGTCCACGCGTAGACGGTGCAAAGAGATCACCAACGAATGAAAAGGAGGCAATCAAGATGGCGGCCGAAGCCGTACCGGCAAGACAGCGCCCGATGAATAAAGTCGCAAACGTGACGGCAAATGCAGTGACCAGGAAGGAGGCAATACTCATCAAGACAGAGAACACCAGAATTCTGGCGCGCGATACGCGGTCACAAAGAAGGCCGACAGGAATCGAGCCCAAGGCCATGGGAAGCGCCATAGCGGGGCCCTGTAGAAGAGCCATTTGGTTGTCACTGAGGTGCAGCGAGAAGTGTATGGTCTCCTGCAGAGGGCCCAGCGCAGATCGGCCGAACATAGCTATCAACAGCGCTAGGGCGACCAACAGAAGTTGGATCCAACTTGCGAGTCGCCCCGGAATACTCATATCTTCGTGCGAGAGGAGATCTTGAGGATGCGTCACCGCCGCAGCGTCCAGCGCGACCAGGGCGTCGGAATCGTCGGTAGCCGTGAAAACGGCCGCGTTAGCGCAGCGGCGTTCACCCTTCGCCCGCTTTTATTTTGAGGTTTTGCGTGAGATGTCTCGTTATACAAAGATCTGTGCTGCGGTGAGTGTAGTATATGCGGCGATCCCTTCTAGTCCGCCCTCAATCCCAAAGCCGGATTGCTGATGAGGTTCAATCGGTAGAGTTCCCAAGGCCGATCCGGAACTTGGGTTCCCTGTACCGCGGATTGTAATTTCTCCCGCTTTGACTTCCCGGACCAGTCTATGGGCAGTCGTCAAATTGGTCGTCCACGCGGTCGCTGTCAGGCCGTATGTACTGCGGTTCGCAAGGGCGATAGCCTCGTCAACATGATCAAAAGCATGCACGCATAACACCGGTCCGAAAATCTCTTCCTGCGCGATCTTTGCATCCGGATGCACGTCTCGAAAGATGGCTGGCGCGACATAAAATCCTCCGGTCGGGCGCGCAGTGTCCTCATTCCCACAGAAAAGTCGAGCTTCGCTTTCCAATCCGCTTGCAATATAGGCCTGCACCTTGTCGCGTTGTGCCGCGCTCACCAGAGGGCCGAAGGTAGTTTCTGGGTGCAACGGGTCTCCAGCAACGAGGGCGTCGATCCTAAGTTTCAACTTTGCGAGAAGGGCATCATGAAGGCTGCGATGCACGATCAGCCGGGTACCCGCCGAACAGACTTGACCTTGATTCGCGAACATCCGGGCGAATACTCCATCTGCAACGAGGTCCAAATCCGGCGCATCTGCAAAAACCATATGAGCGGACTTCCCGCCGCACTCCAAGACAAGACGCTTCATATTTGACGAACCAGCAGCCTGGAGAAGGCGCTTGCCGGTCGCTGTCGAACCCGTAAAGCTAAGAATGTTGACGTCCATATGATTCGCAAGCGCCGAGCCGACTGTGGTCCCAAGTCCCGGAACGATGTTGAATACCCCTTCCGGAATTCCAGCCTCAAGAGCCAGTTCCCCCAGTCGCAACGCGCCCTGAGAGGTCAGTTCCGACGGCTTGAGTACCACGCTGTTGCCTGTGATAAGTGCCGGTGCAACCTTCTGAATGGCGAGTAGGATTGGGAAGTTCCAGGCAACGATTGCCGCGGCGACGCCGCGCGCTGATCTTATCGTAAGGGCGAGCGAGCGCGGATCAGTGGGGTAGGTAGACCCGAAAAGATGATCGGCGGCAGTTGCGGTATAACGAAGGATAGCGGCCGCCATGGGCAGATCGATCGTCCTGGCGTCGCGCAGAAGTTTACCGACCTCCACCGCTTCAATCAGGGCAAGTCTTTCGCGATCTCGTTCCAAAAGATCGGCGAGACGCAAAAGCGCCGCTTTCCGCTCGGCCTGTGGGCATTTCGACCATCTTCCATCTTCGAAAGCCGTGCGCGCCGAATTTACCGCGAGGTCAACGTCGGCTGCCGACCCCGATGGGAACGACGTAAGAAGTGTTCCGTCAGCGGGATTGTATTTCTCAACGGTACCAGTCGACCGGGACGACACATAGCGACCGTCAACGTATGGCCTGATATCGAAGACTACTTCTTTTCGCCTTGCGGCCGCATCCTGCGCCACACCTTTATTTGAGATCATGCAGCGCACCCTCCCCATGCCGAGTACTCGTTGAAATATTTGTGTGTGTAACTATGCGCTAACTGGCGGCCCATATTTACTTCGAACACTGGGTCATAGTTACTCGCGAAGATGAACCCCGCAATTGCGCCAAATTAGGGGAACGTCCACATTTCTTGCGTCATCGGCTTTGCGAGACGCGTGGCTTCATTGCTTCTCATTGCGGTGCTGTGCGCCGCGAGAAGATCGCTTGACCGGTATAACGGGTCTGAATAATCTCGAATGGGTACGTCACATGCGTTGAGCATCGATGACGAAGAAAGGAGTTCATGATCGACGCCACAATAATCGAGTCCATCCGTGCGGAGTCCGCTGATACTGTTGCTATACGCCGTGACCTTCATGCTCACCCGGAGCTGAGTTTCGACGAACACCGAACGTCCGAGCTAATCGCAACTACACTTTGCAGCTGGGGTATTCGGGTTCATCGTGGCTTGGGTAAGACCGGCGTAGTCGGTATCGTCAATAACGGTAGCAGCGATCGCGCGGTCGGCTTGCGGGCGGACATAGACGCGCTGCCGATGACGGAGCACAACACGTTCAACCACACGAGCGTTCATGCTGGACGCATGCACGCTTGTGGTCACGATGGTCACACTGCGATGTTGCTGACGGCTGCCAAGTATCTAGCCAAGCACCGCAACTTTGATGGAACGGTCTATCTTATCTTTCAGCCGGCCGAGGAAGGTGGCGGCGGAGCGCGCGAGATGATAAAGGACGGCCTGTTTGCGCGCTTTCCGATGGAGGCCGTTTTCGGCATTCACAATTGGCCGGGGTTGAAGGTGGGTCAGTTTGCGATCAACACGGGCCCTGTGTTCGGATCAAGTAGCAGCTTCCGTATTGTCATTCATGGCAAGGGGGCTCATGCAGCATTGCCCCACGAGGGTAGCGATTCGCTCTTGGCCGGTTGCCAAATGGTGCAGACGTTTCAAACGATTATTACGCGCAACAAGCGTCCTATTGATGCGGGCCTAATCTCGGTAACTATGTTCCATTCGGGCGAGGCAAACAACGTCATGCCCGCTTCCTGCGAGATCCAAGGGACGGTGAGAACTTTTACGCCTGAAGTACTGGATCTGATCGAGCGGCGCATGCGACAAATCGCTGAGGCAACTTGCTTAGCCTTCGAAACGGCTTGTGAGTTTGATTTCCGGCGGATGTACCCTGCAACGATCAATCATCCCATGGCTACGGACTTCGCGCGCGGCCTGCTCAGTGACCTGGTCGGCAAAGAAAATGTACTAGAGTTCGAGCCGACCACGGGCGCCGAGGACTTCAGTTTCTACCTTCTCGAGAAGCCCGGTTGTTACTTCGTGATTGGCAATGGCGATGGTGCCGAGTCCATCGCAGGGCGAAGCCAAGGACCCTGCACGCTGCATAGCCCGAGCTACGATTTCAACGATGAGCTTATCCCACTTGGTGGGTCAATGTGGGTATGTCTCGTCGAGGCCTGGCTGCGGCCACTGGCGGTAGAAGTCATTGGGGTGGCGCAAAACGATTCGTAGCTACGGGTAACGGGGGAGCTGTGAACATTAGCTGACGCAATCCAGTCGCTGTGGAGTCGCGAGAGCATGTGGACACATCTACCGCGCGAATGATCGACGAGGCGTACTCGCGGTCAGTTGCGGGAGCAATCGCATGAGAGACTATATTGTCGTCGGTGCGGGCAGCGCCGGATGCGCGGTGGCCAATCGGTTGTCCGCGTCCGGCAGCAAGAGTGTCTTGTTGCTCGAAGCAGGCCCGCGGAATAACTCGGTGATATTCAGGGCACCGGCGGGGATTGGATTGTACGGTGTCACTAAATTCGATTGGCGCTATTGTTCTGGGCCTGATCCGACCCGTAACTACAGACGCGAGAATTGGCCTCGAGGTCGCGTACTCGGGGGAAGTAGCAGTATTAATGGCATGATCTATGTTCGAGGCAGCATGTCCGACTTCGATCGCTGGGCCCGGGCCGGAAACGCTGGCTGGGATGCAGAGAAGGTCGCGCCTCTCTACAAAGACCTGGAGCGTTGCGACAACGATAGTATCAAGCAAGGCGCAGATATCAGGGGGCGCGCGGGCTCGCTGCACGTCCGAATGGTAAGAGATAGTCACCCTCTTACCGAGATCTTCATTGCCGCCGCTGGCGCCGAACATTATCCATTTAACGCGGATTACAACGGAGCTAACCAGGAGGGTGTCGCCTATGTCCAACTAACGCAACGTCGCGGCACGCGATGTAGCGCGGCCGACGCGTTTTTGGGGCCAGCACTGCGACGGAGGAACCTGGAAGCCATCGTTGATGCGAATGTACACAAGCTGCTGATAGAAAACTCCCGGGTGACCGGCGTGCTCTACGAGAGGAACGGCTTCTTGCGCGAGGAGCGAGCCAGACGTGTGATTCTTTGTGCGGGCTCTATAAATACACCAAAATTACTCATGCTCTCCGGGATCGGCGATGCGATAGCGCTGAATAAACTGGGGATCGCTAATGTCTTGGACCGGAAAGCCGTCGGTGAGAACCTGCTGGAGCACCCACTCATCAGATTGGTCTACAAGGTGAGGGTGCCGACATACAACCTCACGGAGGGCGTCTTTCAAAAGTTTTCCTTTCTTTGGAAGTATCTATCCAGGCGCCAGGGCCCCCTGGCGTCGTGCTTCGAATCGGTTGCTTTTCTGAGGACATCACCGCAGGAACCGACTCCCGATGTCCAGATTCACTTCGCTCCCTTGGGTTTCGAGGGAAGCAAGGAAGTAAAGACATCCTTCGTTAAAATGCTGCCCTATCCCTCCATCACAATTGTGCTCAATAAGAGCTACCCCGTCAGTACGGGACAGATACGTCTCGCGAGCAATGACCCCAATGTAGCACCTCTTATCGAGCCACGATTGCTCGCCAGAAAAGAGGATGTAGAGACGATGGCACGGGGAATAGATCTGGTACGCCGCATCGTGTCCAAAGCACCTTTGGCGGAATTGGTGACCGAGGAAGTGATGCCAGGTCCTGGGTGCGCCGGCGCAGAGTCTATCGAGCGCTATCTCAGAGACAATGTGGAAGTAGCTTACCATCCCGCAGGGACCTGCCGTATGGGAGTCGACGGCGGGGCGGTAGTAGACCCAACTCTAAAAGTGCGAGGAATCGAAAATCTCTGGATCGCAGACGCCTCGATAATGCCCGATCTCATCAGCGGTAACACCAATGCCGTCTGCATGATGATCGGAGAAATGTTGGGGCGGCGTCTAAGCCAACTGGATGATAAAGATGACTAGCACGTGTGATCGCCTCAGCTTTGCGATCACAGAAGCGCTTACTTAACGTTACCGGCGACCTATAGGAAATAATGCATGCGAATTGCGCTGGCCCAATATGCGCTACGTTCGGAAATGAAGCCGAATCTTGCGACGATGTTGGACTACATGAGCACCGCGGGACAGGATGCGGCGCAGTTGATCCTGTTCCCGGAACTGTGCTTGAGTCCATTCTTTCCTCAGCATGCCGGCGATGATGCCGCTCGATATGCTCTTACGCTGGAAGACCAGCTCATCTCGCAGCTTCGGATTGCCTGTCAGCGGTGGGCACTTGCGGCTTCGCCGAACCTCTACCTCCGGGAAGGGAACCGACTGTTCGACGCTTCGTTGATGATCGACGTTGACGGCACCATCCTTGGCGTTTCGAAAATGGTCCACATTGCGCAGCTACCAGGGTTCTACGAGCAAGACTATTACACTCCGTCCGATACGGGCTTTAAGGTCTATGAGACAGCCTTCGGCAAGATCGGCATCGTCGTATGCTTCGACAGACATTTCCCGGAAAGTATTCGAACCTGCGTGCTGCGCGGGGCCTCCCTGATTCTGATCCCGACCGCGAACACCATGGATGAGCCGCGCGACTTGTTTGATTGTGAATTACGTGCTGCCGCTTTGCAGAACGGCGTCTACATTGCGATGTGCAATCGGATCGGGCCAGAGGGAAAAGTGGTCTTCTGTGGGGAATCCATCGTGGTGGACCCCAACGGCAGCGTCGTCGTGAAAGGCGGTACTTCCGAAGCTTTAGTCATCGCCGACATTGATCTGTCACTGGTCGACGCGGCGCGAAGTAAGCGCCCGTATCTTTCGCTAAGGCGTCCGGACACCTATGCATAAAGCTCGGACGTCTCGAAAGACGGTACGGCCAGTGTGACATGAGTGATATGGAACGGACGCTCGCCGAGATCGTCGCTCAGATGAAGGCACTGGATGATCGGGGCAAAGTGGCTGAATATCTCCCAGAACTGCGCTCCGTTGACCCTGAGAATTTCGGGATCGCAGTCGCGTACACTGATGGGCGGTTGTCGGCAGCGGGCGACGCGGGGCGTTCGTTCTCGATACAAAGCGTGTCCAAGGTGTTCACGCTCACCTTGGCACTCGGTACTTTCGGGGACAGCCTGTGGGGGCGGGTTGGCCGGGAGCCCTCGAGCGAGACCTTTAATTCGATTGGTGAATTGGAGCGCGAGAAGGGCGTTCCTCGCAATCCGTTTGTTAACGCCGGGGCGCTGATCGTCGCCGATCTACTTCTGGGTTCCCATGAGCCGCGTGAAACGATCGGCGAAATCCTGAGATTCGTCAGGTTTCTTGCGGAAGACGACGGAATCGTGGTCGATGACCGCGTTGCCCGCTCAGAGCGCCTAACGGACTTCAGGAACGTTGCGCTCGCCAATTACCTCGCGGCATTCGGAAATCTGACGAACACACCCGATCGCGTACTTGGAGTCTATGCTCATCATTGTGCGATTGCGCTGAACTGCAGGCAGCTGGCCAATGCAGGGCGGTTTCTTGCTAATGCCGGCCGGAACCCGCACAGTGGATTCGCTGTGGTATCGGCGGAGCGGGCGCGGCGCATCAACGCCTTGATGCTGACGTGCGGACAATATGAGGGTTCTGGCGAGTTTGCCTTCCGCGTCGGAGTGCCAGCGAAGAGCGGAATTGGCGGGGGCATCCTTGCCATAGTACCCGGAGTGGCAGCTATTGCCGTCTGGTCTCCGGGATTGAATGCTAGCGGAAACTCAAGGTTGGGGTGTGCGGCACTGGAGCGGCTGGCCAATTCGGAAGGGTGGTCGGTATTCGGGTGTTGAGATCGCCGATGCTTCGCTGACCGTGCCGAAACTGGGTGAGCGCTTTGCCGATTACTGTCAAATCGGCGGTCGACAGCGGTGCACCACGACAGTGCTGGCGCCGGCGCTTGCCCGGAGGTACCTGACTGGGGAAACTTTACTTTGAGACGTCAACGGTCAGATACTCCAAAGATGCGAAGTCCTGACGGCATGAGACAGCAGGTTTGTCGTCCCAAGAATATGGGGCCGCACAATACGCTCGTGGTCAGAACGATGGGGCTTGAGCATCCGGAAGGAGTCGATATCCGAGAGGGCGGCGACTGGAGCCGACAGCATATATGTCGCGACCCGACCTTCTTGCTGAGCACCTATGAGGCTTACCGCAGCGGATCCGATCTCGTTGGGTACACCCGACAGGAAGACTACGTCAAGATCAGCTTTTGGCTGAGTGGTCGGCACAGCGTTATTCTCGATGGCTTCGGACAGCACGACCACGACTGTCCCGAAGTCTTTATCACGGCTGGTCCTTGGGACATGGTCAAGGTCGACGTGATGAACCGGGAGACGCATATCGCCTCCGTGGCGGTGTGTCTATTGCGGGAGTTTTTTCCACTGCATCTCGGTCTGGCTGTTGAGGATCTGCCCCACCCGCTTAGAGTAGCGCTTCTTGAGACCAACTCGTATTCGTTTCACCGCTTCCCGCTGACGCCCGAACTCGCTTTGGCGGCGCGAGCCATTCTTGTGGCCCCGTTCGCTGTGCGAAGCGACGCAGCGTATGGGAAGGCCAAAGCTGTCGAGCTGATGTGCCTGCTGATTAATCAGCTTGCGACTGAGCGGCGTACGCCTAGGCCGACCTCAAAGGCGCACCATCGGGTAGAGAGCCGATTGTATGAAGCGCGGGACCTGCTGGTTCGGAATTCCGGCGAAGCCCTGACGCTCGAGCGTATCTCCCGGGAGGTGGGACTGAATAGGATGGCGCTGACTTCTGGCTTTCGGCGTGTGTTCGGGATGTCCGTACACGATTGCCTGCAGAAAGTTCGCATGGAACGCGCCTACGAGCTTCTCCAGGATGACACCTATTCGATCGCTCGAATTGCTGAAACTGTCGGCTACGACCATTCCTGCAATTTTTCGACCGCATTCCGCTACTACTTTGGTTGCGCTCCGCAAAAAGTTCGAGCCAACCGGCGGTAAATTTACACTTTCAAACCCTATGCTGCGGCTCCCAAACGCGGCGAACGTCTGCTGCCGATATGCTCCGTAAATAGCGGCGTCGAGTCCATATCAATCCCAGGCGGCACAGAAAAAGGGGGTTGGGCGCATATTTCCCTGATTCCCGGTGAATAAAAGCGGCGATCGCAATCGCTGTCAACGTCCATCGGACTTCGACAGCGGTTACCGCATGCAATTGTGGGCAGCATCCGTAGGCTACCGATGTCGATTGACCTGAGAGACGTGACTGCGCAACCGTACTTCGCTTCGGTTCTACGGGCCGTTGAGAAGCTAAAACTATTGGGACAGCCAATGAGTGCGGAAGCTTATGAACGGCTCGCCACTCTGGCCAAGAGTGGCAGCAGCATCGCACTGATCGATGCTGATTCAATCCTTGCCCCGTACACTCTCGCGCATTTGGTCGTAGACGCGGATGGCCGAGTGAAGGCTACGGCGGGGCTGGCGCCGAGGAACCTGGTAGAGCAGGGATGGAAGGCGTTTCTAATTCGCGTCGAGAATCCACACCGGCTGGAGGATGATCTTGAGGCACTGGTCGGATGGCGCAGATGGGGAGCGCGACAGTTCAATTTAGAACAACGTCCGGCATTGCTCGATACCATAAATCCTGCGCCGATCGTTGAAAGTCTATGGTTGGAGCTCAAACTCGAAGAAAAGCCTCAGTTGAGTGGTTTTGAGATCGAGTATCGTGTGATTGAGCTTTGCAGCCGTGATCGTGGCAAACGGCAGACAAGGCTTTCGTTCGGGGTAGGACGCGGTGGGTCCTATCCGCATAAGCAGGCCGAGTGGAATCTTATTAATACTCAAGGCCTGGAGCTTGGCTTTACCTGCGCGCCCAGTCATAACGTCACCGTGCGAGTCGCTGACGCCGACGGACGTACCTGCGTAGCCGCGATTACGATTAAAGATCCTCATGGGCACATATACCCTTCTCAGATCCTGAGGTTGGCGCCTGACATGGCCTTCCATTCGCATGTTTATCGAGGCGACGGCGAGGCCGTCATGCTCCCTGAGGGAAGGTACTCGGTAGAGTGCTGGCGCGGACCAGAGTACGTGCGCAAAGTTGTCGATATTCAAGTGAGCGAGCCACCAGAGGAAATCCACGTGAACCTGGAGCGATGGATTGATCCTGCGCAGTGGGGATGGTACGCGGGCGACGTTCATATACACGCGGCCGGATGTTCGCACTTCATGCAACCTACGCGCGGCGTAAATCCAGAGACGATGATCCGACACGTTCGCGGAGAAGCGCTAGCCGTGGGCCAAGTGCTAACTTGGGGCCCTGCATGGGATTACCAAAAACGGTTCTTTTCCGGCCAGGCCATCAGTCCGGCAGCCACCCTTGAGAACACAGAGCTGCAAGCTTCGAACAACGTGCGATGGAAACCCAGGCTTACGCAAAAAGACGGAGAGAGTCTGCTTCGATATGACGTCGAAGTCTCCGGGTTTCCATCAAGCATTTGCGGCCACCTTATCTTGTTACGGTTGCAGCAGCAGGATTTTCCGGGAACTCAGGTGCCTGAGGAGTGGCCATCGTGGAATCTGCCGATACTACGATGGGCAATGCAGCAGGGCGCCGTCGTTGGGTACGCGCATTGCGGAGCAGGAATGGGCGTATCAGAGGACACCTTGCCGAATTATCTGATCCCTCCGTTTGACAGCGTCGGAACCAATGAGGGTATCGTAGATATCACGCACGGCGCGCTCGACTTCATCGCCGGTTGCGAATTAAATCCGGCGTTCGAAATGAATGCCTTGTATCACATGCTCAACTGCGGTTTCAGGCCAGTGTTCGCCGGTGAAACCGATTACCCGTGCATATATGACGAGCGTCCCGGTGTCGGGCGAAGCTACGTTCGATTGGACACTCGACCATCGGGCGACGCCGGATACCAAAAGTGGATCGCCTCGTTCAAAAAAGGCTGCCTCTACGCGGGCGATGGACGAAGTCACATCCTAAAGTTTTGCGTCGATGGCTACCAACCTGGCGACCCCGACTTGGTGCTGAATAAACCCACCGTGGTTAAAATCCGAACCCTCGTCGCTGCGCATCTGGAATCGCGCATCACCGAGGACACGGAGGCAATCAGACGCTCGGCACGATATTCAAGACCCGCATGGCACCTTGAGCGTGCGCGGATCGGCCGGTCCCGTGAGGTAGCGCTTGAACTAGTTGTGAACGGGGAGCGGGTCAAAGTAGTGAATGTGCTTGCCGACGGGGAACCCCGGGAAGTCTCATTCGAAGCTTATCTTGAACGAAGCAGCTGGGTGAGCATCAGGATAATGCCGTCGTCCCACAGTCATCCCGTGTTTGTGCACATCGGTGCGAGGCCGGTGCGTGCGTCACGCCGCAGCGCCGAGTGGCTGCGAACGTGTGTGGACCGGCTTTGGAACGAAAAGCACCGCTTCATCAGGGACGACGAGCGTATTGCAGCTGCGGATGCTTACGATCACGCGCGGCGAACGTATGAAGCTATTATCGAAGAGAGCGATTGCCCGTGAGCGCCACAAAATCCTGCAAGACATCAAATGGCTCATGCCACGGACCCACTGCGGAGGAGCTTGAGGGTTCGGGCTGGTTCGATCGAGAGGGGGGAATCGTCGTGACCATCAATCCGGAGGCGCGCGTGAGCGCCGTTCGGATCGGGCATTCACTTCGCCTGGCGAATAACGAGACTTCTATTCTTGTGCCCGTACTTATCATTAACAATGGTCGTGTCACAGCACCTTTGAGAGCCACTCTGTTACGACCTGAGCGGGACTTAGTTGATGTGTCGATGGCCAGCGAGGCCCTCAGCGGTGCACCGAATGAGAAGCGCGAACTGGAGATACGTCTGGCTGTTTCAGGTCCGTTGGACGTGGCGATCGCCTTTGAGATTTCTCCCGAAGGCGGTGATCTCGCAGGGCGCGACCGTATTCATGTTTACTTGCGGCGTGAATTACCTCCCTCAGAGGAACGCGTTGACCGGAAGAAGTGTGCGGGAGTGGTCTGACACCCCGGCTTAGCGCCGTGTTGGACCGCCAAGTTTTATATGCCTCACGAGTGGGTCAAACCCTAGAGATTCGAATTCCCGACCCCTTGGTTCGTAGTTCGAAGAAGTGTTTTTTGCGCCACATGGGCGAAAATGAGGTTGTTTGTTTTTCAGAGAGTTACTAAACCACTGCCGCCGGGATACTGTTGCATTTATCACCACTGGGCAGCCCAAAGCACCACCTGCTCCCGCAAAAATCCCGCAACCACATGGCTATTTGAATTGGCCCAACTGGCCAGGTAGTTGCGGGACTTCGACGTGAGGCCGACGTGATGAGCTGCTTGCGCAGACAGGATCGAACCAAGCCAGGAGGTCGGGGATTTCTTAGCTCGAAGATATTGTGGCGTTGTATAAGTGAGT
>Ga0209006_10002110_pt1 | contig 18100 bp, 15 predicted proteins | sample JacPin_JW_Ref_O2_FD_188567 | JGI IMG/M metagenome (GOLD analysis project Ga0209006, IMG submission 188567) | Forest soil microbial communities from Algoma, Ontario, Canada - Jack Pine, Ontario site 1_JW_Ref_O2 (SPAdes) (version 2) | ecosystem: Environmental > Terrestrial > Soil > Boreal... | reverse complement strand
GGGATACGTCGCGCATGAGTTTCTACCGTTGGGCGATCCCTTCACGGCGTTCGCCGATGCCTATCGCATCTTCGATGTGTGACCGCTTACGCCAGTGAGCTGCTGAACAGCGCCATCATCCGGCCCCATGCCTTCTCGGCTTGGTCGTGGTTGTACACCTGCGCGTCCGGCGGGCACCAACCGTGCATCGTGCCGGCATAGACTTCGATTTCGGCGGGCAGCTTCGCCTTGGCGAAACTATCGCGCAGCACGTCCTTGGCCTCCGGCTGGCGCTTGTCGTCATTTTCGGCGATGGCGATGAGGTAGTGCGCCTTCATTTTCGGGATCAAGAGGTGCGGACTGTCGGGCTTGTCCGAGACGAGGCCGCCGCCGTGAAACGTGGCGCCTGCGCCGATGCGGTCCGGAAAAGCCGCGGCCGTATGAAATACAAATGGGCCGCCCATGCAGTAGCCGGTGGTGCCCATTTTGCGCTTCTTGTCGACCGCAGGCTGACTGTCCAGATAGGCGACGAATGCCCTGGCATCGGTGTCGGCCGTTGCGGGACTCAATGTCCCTGCCAGGGTCATGAGTCCCTGACGGGTCGCGGGATCGTTGAAATCGGCGTGATCCGCTGAGGTCGGTGCTTTCTTGGTGCGATAGAAGGGATTGATCACGAGCACCGAATAGCCGGACTCGGCGAGTCGCGTCGCCATCTGCTTGAATGTCGGGCGCAGGCCGAAAATATCGGGCCAAATCAGCACGCCCGGGTGTTTACCCTTCGAGGGATGCACGAAATAGGCATCGGCAGTGCCGTCCGGCGTTTTTATTTCAACATCGGCGCCCTGGGTCTCGGCGGCGTTGGCGAGCTTCGGCAACGCGGCCACCAACCCGGCACCCACTGCCATGGCACCGAATTGTCTTCGCGTCAGCTCATTCGCGCGCCGCGCGAATTCTTCCAGATCGTCGTGTTCGCACATACTCTACTTCTCTCCAGGTCTTATGGTCTTATGGTCTTAGGGGGCTTAAGAAAGAGCGCAATTTTGCTCCCATCCGCCCTCAAGCGGCAAGGCGAAGACTTTCCGCTACGACCGAGCAGCGGGCGCTACGCCTGCTCGGTCTAACGCGCTCGTTTCGCCGCCAAATCGCCCTGCGCCTCGATGGAAACCGCATTCCATTTCTCCCAGGTCTCGATGCGCCTGGCATATTCGGCACGTGTCATGGGCAAACCGCCGGAGCCAAAGAAAATTCTCAGCGGCGGCTGCTCGGCATCGACCACCTTCAGCATGGCCGGCCCAGTCGCCTCCGGATCGCCGGGGACGTTCGTGCTGCGAAACGCGGCGATCTTCGCGCGCGCGCAGTCGTAGGCCGGAATTTGCGCCGCGCGCTTTGCCGAAGGGCCGCCCCACTCGGTGGCAAAGCCGCCGGGTTCGACGATGGTCACTTTGATGCCGAAAGCCGCCACCTCGGATGCGAGCGATTGGCTAAATCCCTCGAGAGCCCACTTCGAGGCGTGATAGAGCCCCACCGTCGGGAAGGCGTTGACGCCGCCGATCGAGGAGATCTGGATGATGTGGCCTGAACCTTGGGTGCGCATGATGGGCAATGCGGCCTGCGTGACCCACAGCGCACCGAACAAGTTGGTCTCGATTTGTGCCCTGGCCTCTGCCTCGCTGACTTCCTCGATGGTGCCGAAAAGGCCGTAGCCTGCGTTGTTGATCACCACGTCGAGCCGGCCGAATCGCCCATGCGTCTCCGCAATCGCCGCAGCCACCGCACCCTTGTCCGTCACGTCCAGCGCGATCGTCGCAACTTGCTTGCCGTAACGCTCGAGCAGCGGCGCGAGTGTCTCAACCTGCCGGGCGGTGGCCGCGACCCGATCGCCGCGGGCCAGCGCCGCTTCCGCCCACACACGGCCGAAGCCCTTGGAGGTGCCCGTGATGAACCACACTTTGCTTGCCATGTTGCTCCTTGATGTCGCGCAGAGGCGCATTTCGTTGCACACGCAGATTCTATACATAAGCCTAGCACGGCCTGGCACATGTCCCACGTATGCCCCACGCCTGTCCTACGTATGTCCGGCGCACGTCCCCGCGCGCGGCCTGCGCCGCAGGAGTCCACCGGATATTGCTACGATGGGCCCTCATGAGCAGCTACGAGGTAGTGGTGCTGGGGGCGGGCGCCGCGGGTCTGGCGGCGGCGCGCGTGCTGGCTGAGGCAGGCTTGCGCGTAGCACTCCTCGAAGCGCGCGACCGGATCGGCGGACGCATTTTCACCGACCATGTGACCTTGGAGAATTCTGCCGAGCCCGTGCCCATGGAACTCGGCGCGGAATTCGTCCATGGGCTGCCGCAGGTGATCTGGGATTTGGTCAAGGAAGCGAATCTCAGCACTTATGAATTGGACGGAGATCGGCGGTCATTCGCGCGCGGGGGTTTCGATTCCGGCGAAGAAAACCAGGGGGATGCCGAGGGCGTCATCGAAGAAATGATGGCCTGGCTGGCGAAACAGCCGGCCGGCACAGACGCGACCTTTGCACAATATCTGGAACGGGCGGGAATCGATGCATCGCGGGGCAGGCGGGCCGCGTCCTACGTCGAGGGCTTCAATGCCGCCGACAGCAACATCATCGGCGTCGCGGCGCTCGCGAAGCAGCAGCTCGCCGAGAACGCCGTCCAGGGCGATCGACTGTTTCACGTCGATGGCGGATACGATGCCTTGGCGACATTTCTGTCAGAGAAATTTCTTGCGGCGGGCGGCACCCTCCTGCTGGAGCATCCCGTGCACCATGTGCGATGGTCGCGCGGCGCCGTCAGCGTTAGCGGCGTCAATGCCGGCGCCCGACATTTCCAATTGCATGCAAAACGCGCGCTCGTCACATTGCCGCTCGGGGCTGTAAATGCAGGCACGGTCGAATTCGATCCCGTGCCCGAGGAGATATTTACTCACGCCGCACGAATGGCCATGGGTGCTGTGGTGCGAATCAGCCTGCTATTTGACGCCAAGTTCTGGCACAAGAACTTGAGCTTTCTGCTCACGCGCGAGGAAGTTCCGACCGCGTGGTGGACCCCCATGCCGAACTCAGCGCCGCTCATCACCGGATGGGCCGGTGGTCCGAAAGCGGCCGCGCTGAGTCAAAAAATTGGTCCGGATCCGACGGCGTTGCTGGAGCATTCCTTGGATGCACTGTCGCGGTTCTACGGAGTGGCGACGCGGGATCTGCGACAGAGACTGGTCCGCTGGCGGACACACGATTGGCAGGCGGATCGATACGCTTGCGGGGCCTATAGCTACGCGCCGGCCGGCGCGCTGAACGCCTCGGAGATGATGGCACGCCCTGTGTCGGACACACTCTATTTTGCGGGTGAGCACACCGACACGACCGGGCATTGGGGAACCGTTCACGGAGCACTGGGCAGCGGATTGCGGGCCGCGGCGCAGATATTGCATTTGTAGGCGCATCGACATGTGCGATTGCGCCTCCGTCTGACTGTCGCCGCGCGAAACTTACGCTAACGTGGTGGTATATGTGCGGCAACGCACCGACGAGTTGTTAGCCACGCTCTAGCGCATCCCGAGAAGATGCGTACCGATACCCAATGGAGAATATTATGAAATTGATTGCTGCTGTACTCGTATCCACGGCGGTGTTTGGCGGCGCCGTCGCGCAAACACCAGAGCCGACCGCAAACTCGCACGCAGATGCCACGCACGCGATGATGAAAGCCGGCGATGCAAAACGCGATAATGCGGTTGAGCAACACATCAAGGATCTGCATTCCACGCTCAAGATCACCGCCGCCGAGGAGCCCAAGTGGCAAGAAGTGGCGGAGACCATGCGCGAGAACGCCAAGGATCTCGATAAAGCCATCGACAAGCGTGAGTCCGCCATGGGAAGTGCGACAGCGGTCGATGATTTGAAATCCTACGCGGAAATTGCGCAGGTCCATGCGAACGCCGTCAAGAAGCTCGCGAGCGCCTTTTCCGGCCTGTATTCCATGATGTCCGATGACCAGAAAAAGGAAGCGGACGAGGTATTCAGCCATCGCAACCATGAAGGAAAAAAGGTCGCCGGCCAATAATGGAAAATCATCTCGGCGATCGTGCCGCATATGGCGGTCGCACGGCCGCGCTCATTGAGGAATCATCATGAAGAATCGAATTTCACTTGGCATTGTCGCGCTGGCGATGACGGCGAGTTCCGCCGCCTACGCCGACGCCCACGTCAGAGTCGACATCAACCCGTTCGGATTCTGGGGAGAACCGCCGCCTGTGGTATATGCGCCGCCTCGCTATTACGCGCCTCCCGTCGTGTACTACGGCCGCGGTCATTACGGCGACCGCGACGACCGCGGGCGCGATCGTGGTCGCGGCCATGATGATCGGGGACACGACGGCGATCGGCGCCGATAGTAGCGAGTCTCGCGGCTATTCGGGGTAGGAATGCCGAAGGCCCGCAGGATCTTCGATCTGCCTGCAGCCTGAGGCGTTTCTCGCCCCGACGTACATCGGGCCGATCGGCACCTTGCCGAATCCGCCCGGTATGTCGAGCACGTAGGTGGGCAGGCACAATCCGGAGACAGTCCTTCGCAAGGAACGCATCAGACGCTGCCCCACTTCGATTGGCACTCGGAAATGCGACGTTCCGACTGCCAGATCCGGATGGTGCAGATAGTAAGGACGAACCTTGAGACATACCAGTCTGCGAAACAATGCCTCGAGAACGTCTTCGTTGTCATTGACGCCTCGGAGCAGCACCGTCTGACTCAACAGAACAGCGCCGGCGGCCGACAGTCGTTGCAGCGCGGTAACCACAGCATCGGTGATTTCGTCGGGATGATTCACATGCACCGCCAGGTACACCGGCAACGGCTGCTGCAAAGCGCCCAAATGAGAATCATCGATTGAATCCGGCGCCACGATGGGCACGCGCGAATGAATCCGCAAGACGCGCACATGTTCGATGGACGCCAAATCGGTCAAGACGCCGCGCAATCGTCTGCCGGAAAGCGACAACGGATCGCCGCCGGTCAAAATGACCTCCCATATTTTCGGATGCGCGCGCACATAGGCGATCGCGGCATCCAGCAGCGGACCCTGCAGGGGCTCTCCCTTGCTACCGATCATTTCGCGACGAAAGCAAAACCTGCAATACACCGGACACGAATGCGCCACTTTCAACAATATGCGATCGGCGTGGCGGTGCACGACTCCAGCCACGGGCGTGAATGGGACATCGCCGATTGGGTCGGAGGTCTCATGTGCCTGCGCGTTCAGTTCCTGTTCCTGCGGCAGGAACTGCAGGCTCAAGGGATCATCGGCCGGCCGGCCGCGCAACAGAGACTCGAGATAAGGCGTCATCCGATAGTCAAACGCCTGTGGTACTGCAGAACTTGGAGTCCGCTCGATTGATGGCTTCATTGCTGCGTTTCGCCTGAAATATCCAACATAATCAGTCAATTATTGGCGGGAAAGCGTGTCGCGCCCACCGGATGGATCACGCCGCGCACTAGATGTGTGGGACCACCTTGGTGCGGGACAGTATAGTCGTATGCGCCGGGGTCCTCCGTGCGGAAATCTGAACATGGCATTTCGGTTGCATGGCGTCCGCTCACTCACAGCACTAACGGACAACCCCCGCGCCCTTCACCGGCACATGGTCTTTGAGCGCCGAATAGCTTCAGGTAGAATCTCGACATTGAACGGTCTTTCGAGTCTGTAGCAATCGGATCGATTCGGCTAAGATCCGTTCAATACGCTACGTCAGACAATTTCAATCGGAGTCATATATAACTGCATGAACAATTCGAACTCACCCTCGAACCCGCCATCATCATCACGGCCGACGCTCAAACTGAAGACTGGAGTGAGAAGATCCTCCAACGAACCCAAGGCGCCGTCCCTGCCGCAGACGCAGAGTAAGGCCAATCAGCAGAGTAAGGCCAATCAGAAACCTGGCGCTCATTGGTCGGACGAATACAAGCAGCGCATGCAGGCAGACATGGACGCTTTGACCTCTCGCTGACCGTTCTTCTTTTGCTGCCTCGCCCCGCGAGCCGCGCAGATGTCTGCGCAGCGTATTTCCCTACGTTCTTACTTTCGTATCAGCGGCCAAGCTCCACGTCATGAATGGCTCGTTCCGTGGCATGAAGCGCCGCATCGACGTGCCCGATGGCACGATCCCTAAGACCTCGAGCGGTTGGATTGTCCTCCTCCCGATAAGTATCGGCCCGCACTTTTCGTAGTAGTTCGGCGGCACGATGGAGGCGACCGCGATAGTCATTCGGTACATCAACACTGGGATGGTCGTGAATATTCCTGCCATCATCGATCGCGGCACGTTTGATTTCCGCAATCGCGCGGTCAATTTCGACGATGGCTTCATCTTCATGCGCGCTGACGGCGGCATCACCGGGCCGATGTTCGAGCATCCATCTGGCGGCGCGGAGGTCGGTCAGCGCATGCAGGTACGCAGGGTGTCTGGGAGGCTGGCTGACACAACCCGCGAAAAGCAGCACGACCAACAACAGATGGCCGTGAAGGACAAGCTTGCTTTTCGAGTTCATTTTGCGAACCTCCGGTAAGGGTATTTCGGCGCATCTGTTGCGCGCCTATCTGTTGCGCGCCCATCTGTCTGGAATTATCGGCAAGTGCAACCGGTAGCGTCTGTGCGCTTGCGCACGCTCTGGCGCAATCCCCAAGCGCGTGGTAGACCTGTGCATCTGCCATGGAAATCCCCCGAATCATCTACGGAACCGCTTGGAAGAAGACCGCCACCGCACCGTTGGTGCGCCTGGCAATTCAGAGCGGATTTCGCGGCATTGATACGGCCTGTCAACCCAAACACTACGACGAGGCCCTGGTGGGCGCCGGCGTGGCGGCCAGCCTCCACCAAGGCCTGGCCCGCACAGATCTCTACCTGCAAACGAAATTCACGCCACTCTCGGGTCAGGACCCGAGCCGGATTCCCTACGACCCAAAGGCACCCCTGGCCGACCAAGTCCGCGCATCCGTCGCCACGTCGCTGCGGAACATGCAAACTGACTACCTGGACTGCGTGCTACTGCACTCCCCCATGCCGACCATGGCGGAAACCCAATCCGCGTGGCGCATCCTCGAGGCCTTCGTCGACTCCGGCCGGATTCGCAAACTCGGCATCAGCAACTGCTACGACCTCAGCGAACTCGAAACCCTGTACGATCGCGCAGAAACGAAGCCCGCGGTCATTCAAAATCGGTTCTACGCCGACACCCACTACGACCGTGAAATACGCGACTTCTGTGGCCAATACGACATCATCTACCAGAGTTTCTGGACCTTGAGCGCGAATCCTCATCTGCTTGCTCACGAGATCATCACCCGCATCGCATCAGCCCACAATCGAACCGCAGCGCAAATTTTGTTTCGCCATCTCACTCATGCCGGTGTCGTTCCCCTCACCGGCACGAAGTCCGAGACCCACATGCGCGAAGACCTGGCAATCTTTGACTTTGAACTCACCAACCAGGAACAACGCGCGATCGACGGGATATTAATCGCCTGAACGTTCGCTATCGCACAGACTTTGTGCGTTTCAGCGCGTAGACCTGGCAGACGATCTTTGCGCCTCATTTGCTCTCGGACAGCGCTGCACGATGGACCCCATAAATCCCGCCGTAGCCCCGGACTACTCCAAAGATAACGTTGCTAAGTTTCAGACCGCATCGTTATGGCGAGCCCAATGGCAGATCGTAAATTCGGTGGTTCCCTATGTGTTCCTGTGGTTTGCCATGGATCGCGCGCTTGCCATCTCCTATTGGCTGATGCTGCCGATCGCGATTTTTGCCGCCGGCTTCCTGGTACGCATCTTTATCATTTTTCACGACTGCGGCCACGCATCGTTCTTTCGATCGAAGCGCGCCAACAACGCCACAGGTACCATTGCAGGCTTACTGCTTTTGACGCCTTATCGGCACTGGCGCTGGCAGCACGCCCTGCACCACGGGTCGGCGGGTGACCTGGATCGACGCGGCTCCGGCGATATCTGGACGCTCACCGTGCAGGAATATCTGCAGAGCACCCGCTGGCGGCGACTTTCCTATCAGCTCGCACGCAACCCGATCGTCCTGTTCGCAATTGCGCCGCTATTTGTGTTTGTCGTCCAGCATCGTTTTGCGTCGTCCAACGCGCCGAAACGCGAACGCCGATCGGTTCATCGGCTGAACTGGGCGTTGCTGGCAGTCGTGCTCGTAATGAGTGCAGTGATCGGGTTGAAAGCGTTTCTGTTGATTCAGCTCACGGTGTCCGCACTCGCCGGAGCTCTGGGTCTGTGGCTTTTCTACGTACAACATCAATTCGAGGGCGCCTATTGGGCGCGCGCAAAGGATTGGAATTACATCGCCGCAGCCATATATGGCAGTTCATTTTATAAGCTGCCCCGAATCCTACAATGGTTTACCGGCAACATTGGGTTCCACCACATTCATCACCTGAGCCCGCGTATTCCCAACTATCACCTTCAGCTATGCCATGAGGCGGATCCCTTTTTCCAGACGATCAAGGCCCTCACGCTGTGGTCGAGTCTCCGGTGCCTCACCCACCGGCTTTGGGACGAGCGGCGCAACGTATTCGTGGGTTTTCGGCATCTGGGCGTCGATACCGCAGTGCCGCAACTTGTCAGTGAGAGTCAGGCCGCTCGTAAGCCCTGACCTACACGTTGTGCGGACGATCGCTGGCTGCCGACCCGGTCATTCGGGACCATGCTTTCCCCTACCTTCGGACAGGAGATTGCGTCGTGAATACCGCAACCAACTCTGTCATTCTTATCGTGCTCTTGCTCGCCACGGTGATTGCCATCGCCGTGTGGTTGGTCACGCAAACGCAAAGGTTCATAAGCCTTCGGCGCCGCTTCGGGCCGGAATATAACAGAGCGGTGACGGAATTCGGTAGCCGGTCCCGGGCGGAAGCCGAACTACTAAAACGCGAACAGGTTGCGAGAACTGATGCTGAGGCGCGGCTATCCGACGGGTGATTTTGACCGTCGGTCAGCCTTTCAGAAACAGCCTGTCTCTTTAAAGTACGATAGCGCGTCATTGAATACCTCGTTTGACAGGGGCAATGGAAATCAATGCCGCGGACTTCGATATGAAAGAGTACATCGGCCTTCCGTTTGCCGCCCAAGGCTTGTTGCTTGCGGCTTCGCTGATGTTTTCTCATGGCGTGGAAGGGGCGGCGATCGATGACCTCAGAGTGGAGGTCAGCGGCAACAGCTGCGAAGGATTTGGTCCAAACGACAAGGCCTTCATCGTCTACGCGACAAACACAAATCCAAGTCGGCCGGTCAACGCCAATTTCAAATACGACTCGGTTCCGGCACAACAGCGCTTCATATTGTTCGATGCAAATCTCAATCCGATCACAGACCGGTTTCCGAAGTATCACGCGCGTCGTTTGGCGCCCGGCGAGGTGGCGCCCATTGGGTGCTCTTATACTTTTCGCGCGGCACCACAACCGCGGGGACCTCTGATGGTGCCTGTTGTCATTGCCAAACAGGATGCGGCGTATGTGGATCCCAATGAGCCCGAAGCCGCCGCGGAGGATCCACGTTCATTTGCAGCGTTCTACCTGCAGGGAGGAATAAACGAGTGCGCCGCGGGAGCGAAACCACCGGGCCTGCTGTATTTTTTGAATTTGCATCCCTACGCGCGGCTGTCTGCGGCAATCAATCTAGCGGACGATCGGGGAAACCGTGTGGGCGTGGTATCTGCGGACCTGGCACCCCTTGGCGCTTTGAAAGCCGGCTGCAGCAATGGTTCGTCCAAGCCGGTCTCAGTCACGAATGCGGCGCTGGAAGCGGCAAGCACAGATGCCGCGACGCGCCAGCCCGATGCGACGCGCCAGCCCGATGCGACGGAACGGCGTCGCGAGCCGCAGCCCCGCGACGCTGAGGCATTGCTGGTGCCGCTGGTCTTGGGAACAATCCTGCAGACCCAAAACGTCTGTGCAGGATCGCTCCCGCAGGGGTGGATCAAGATCAACGACGCGTGGAATCCGACCGTGTGCGGCAACCCGGGCAGCGTCGATTACAATGTCTGGACGATTCAGCGTATTACGGATCAGCCGAAGGGCGCCATCATTTACGCCTGCAGCGCTGCGGTGCCTGCCGGATGGGCCATCGTCGGGACGTCATGGAATCCGACCGTGTGCGGACATCCGAACAGCAAGCGAAGCAACGTCATGGCAATCAAGCGGCTAGACGATTGAATCGGCTGTGTTCCGGATCTGCACGGTCAGGTATCTCGGATGAACTGCAGAATGTCGCCGTTCAGCACCTCCATGTGCGTATACATGAGGCCGTGCGGCGCGCCTGCGTAGACTTTGAGCCGGCAACCAGGAATCAGTTCGGCGGTAGGTTTTCCGGTCAGTGCCAGCGGCGCAGACACGTCCCGATCCCCGTGAATGACCAGTGCGGGCACCGATAGTTTGGTCAACTCCGCACGAAAGTCGGTGTTTGCGACGGCCTTGTTGCAAGCGATCGCAATCGGCACTGAACCCTGCATCAACAGCCCTGCGACCCATTGCATCATCGATGTCGAGGTCTCCGCGACGAAGAACGGCGCCGTGTTGTCGGCAACCCATTTTGGGTAGTCCTTGCGCCAGGAAGCGCGCAGCGCTTCGAACGCGGCTTGCGGCACGCCGTTGGGATTGTCAGCAGTTTTCGGCAGGAACGGCGTCGTTGGCGAAAGCAGGACAATGCGCGCCACGCGCGCACTGCCATGACGTGTCAGGTAGCGCACGATCTCGCCGCCACCCATCGAATGCGCCACGACAGTGAGCTCCTGCAGATCCAATGCCGTGATGACAGAGGCGACGTCGTCGGCGAATGTATCGTACTCGTAACCGTTGAGCGGCCGATCGGACCGTCCGTGTCCACGGCGATCAAAGGCAATACAGCGATGTCCTTGATCGGCGAACGCCGCCATCTGGTAGTCCCACATCTGGGTCGGCATCCCCGCGCTGTTCAGGAATAATATTGGGCGGCCCGCGCCCCACTCCGTCCAGTACAGGCGCGTGCCGTCATGCGCTTGGATAAAATGCGTATCGACGGCTTTCGTGATGGATGCCGCGGTACGTGGCGATAGCGCGGCAGCTGTGGATCGGGTGCTGAGGAGGCCGCCCGCCCCGGCGGCAACCAGCGTACTCATCAATTCGCGTCTTTGCATGGCTCGCTCCTTTTCACTATGAGGTCGATCATGCGTGTGCTCCGCAAGCGCTTCAATTACCTCCAAGGTAATGAGTCCTTGGGCTATCCTTACCCAATATGTATCTCACGCTGGACAAGACGGGCGCTCTGTACGATCAAATCGCAAGAGCGATCAAGTTGGAGATACTCGAGGGGCGTCTGCTTGCGGGAAGCAAACTACCTTCCACCCGCGCTCTCGCGACCGCACTCGGCGTGTCGAGGAAATCCGTCCTGCAGGCGTACGACTTGCTGTGCGCGGAGGACCTCGCGGTCGCCCGGGGCGGCTCCGGCACCCGGGTTGCCAGAGTGCGTATTGCGGCGAAGATCTCTGCAAAGACACGGGCAGTCCCTACCTCTCGATACGCCGTCGAACTGCGTTCACTCCCGCCGATAACGCTTGCGGGCGCACACTTTCGCGGACGGCCGAAATACGATTTGCTCTACGGCGAGCCGCTGGTGGACTCCGCTCTTTTTCATTCCTGGCGGCGCAAATTGGCGGCGGCGGCGCTGCGCGCCGGACCGACCTATCCGGTGGCGGGCGGCTACCTACCCTTGCGCCGGGCAATAGCAGAGTATCTGGGACGGCGCCGCGGAGTCGCCTGCGATGCCTCGGACATTTTGGTCGTCGGAGGCACACAGCAGGCGCTCACCATCGTCGAGCGCGTGCTCCTGGATTCGGGTGATCGTGTGGTCATTGAAGATCCGCACTACCAACTTGCCCTGCATAGCTTGCTCGCCCATGGCGCCCGAGTGATCAGCGCTCGCACAGATCAAGACGGCCTGGTGGTAAGTGAGTTGCCGCAGCGCCGAACGCGGTTGGCATTTGTCACCCCTTCGCATCAGTTTCCTTCGGGCGTCGTTATGACCATGAATCGGCGCTTGGAACTGTTGAAATGGGCAGCCCGAACGGGATGTTGGATATTCGAGGATGACTACGATAGCGAGTTTCATTCAGGCGATAAGCGGCCACCTGCTTTGCGATCCTTGGATCTTGCCGATCGCGTGCTGTACGTGGGCAGCTTCTCGAAAACACTATTTCCATCATTGCGCCTGGGCTACATAGTCTGCCCCAAGACACTGCGCGACGACTTGTACAAGGCCAAGCTGCTGGATGATCTCGGCTCCGCGGCAACGGAGCAGGCTGCGCTCGGAACCTTCATCCAGAGTGGACAGTACGAGAAGCATCTGCGCAAGTCGGTCAAGGAGATCCTCAACCGTCGGCGAGCCATTGTCGAGGCACTGCAACGCCTGGCGGGTCCGGAAATTGAAATCGGGCCGCATCAGGCGGGCATGCATTTTGTAGTCTGGTTCCGCCGTTTGCGTTTTGACCGGCTGGATGCGCTCATCGCTCGCGCCAAGTCCTTGGGCCTTGGACTGCATCCGGTTCATCCCTACTACTGCACTCCACCCAGCCGGCCCGGACTGCTCATCGGTTACGCGGGACTCTCCGTGGGTCAACTGAAAACGGCTGCCGACTTGTTCGCGCGTTGCTTGGAGAGCGACTGGCCAGTCAAGTAGAACTTCACTGAATGCATTCGTTCTGAATGCTCGCCGCCTCATCGGTGGTACCCAAATTCATTTCCGAAGTGGGTGTTGATTGCGACGCATGGACTTTCTAAAGTTTTATGCACGTTGCGCATCTATTGATTGAATCGCAGCCAGATTCGCGGTGGTCGAAAATGCGATTGCTTGACCTCATTGCCCAGTCCCGCGAACCCTTCGTTGTCGTACCGCGGGCGCACTGCGCCCCCATGAGAGTGAGTGGGCCCGGTGATTTCGCAGAGCGAATCGCCGAGTGCCCACTTCGTTTTGTGATTGCGGATGACCTCACTCGCGCCAGCGCGGAACTGGCATTCGCGGACGGCGACCGGCTGGCCGGCTGCCTCGACTTGCTTAGAATCCCCGCGCCGCAGATTTGGGTCGAATGGAGCGATGCCATTCATCAACAAGTGATATGCCAGTGCGGGACCGTTGCGCAAAGAGATCCGAATGCCTTCGGCCGGCAGGTCGGCGTGCTGCTGCAAGCTTCAACGTGCGGTCGATCTGGAATGGCGAGAACGTTTTGGAGCGTCTCCGGCGCTGCCGGAGAATGCGGCGCGCAGATGTCGCCGCTCGAGACCTACATAAACCTGGATGACAGATTCGAGCCTGTCGCGGACGGCAGCGGGATGCTACGCGGCGAATATGCCAGCTTGGCGCAGGCTCACAATTCCGGCGTGGATGATTTGCTCGAGCGGGTTCGATTCCGGTTCGACGACAGATGGTTGAAGTACTATCAGGAAGCGGCAAGGGATTCGGATTCGCGCGAGGACGTCATTCGAAAATCGCTTGCTGCCGTCGCACATGACATTCCACTGCTCCTCGCATTCTTCTTGCTGCTGAACGCCAAGGGAGCAACGCGACCGGTACCCGTCCAGCGAGGCGTCCTCAATCGCAAGCGTTTGGCACGAGATCGCGCGCCGCTGCTCGATCATATTGAAGTGCATGCATCACTCCCGGGGCACTCGGGCACCGAGCAGGACGCGGCCGCGGATGGCTTCGGCTCTCGGCGCTCCCCACGACTTCACCATGTCCGCGGACATCTGGTCAGGCGAGAGGACCGGGTATTTTGGAGAATGCCGCATTTGCGGGGCAGCGCGCTTCAGGGCGTGGTGCGGTCTCGCACCGTGTGTTTATCCTTTTCGCACGCGAGCCATCAATAGCAGGCACCGCAGCCCTCCCTTTTTTTTCCGACCCGCAGCGGTACCCAAATATAGCGGCCAAGTGGATGTTGATGGGGTCCACCCATGTTCCTATGCTCGAAAAACAGACTGGAGCACCGTCATCGTCAGCAGTGCGTCGAGTGCTGCGAATCAGCCAGCGAAGGGTCGCACCGGCGTCATCGGACGCTGGATTATTTTTAATTTTTTTGGGGGGCAGCAAATGAGGATTAATCGCAGGTTGCAATTTGCAGTTCGGGCCGCGCTTGCCGCGGCCGCTGCAACTGCAGTGGCGCCGGCCGCTTGGTCGCAACAAGCAGCGGTTTCGACCGCGCCGGAACCCGGGCTTGAAGAGGTCGTGGTGACCGGCTCGAGGATCACGTCGCCGAATCTGACTGCGATCAGCCCGATCACCAGCGTCGATGCCGGATATATCGGCTCGACCAACCTGACCCGTGTCGAGGACATCCTCAACAACCTGCCCATGGTGTTCGCCGGCCAAAACTCGACCGTATCCAATGGTGCGGACGGCACGGCCACGGTTAATCTGCGCGGCTTGGGCCCTCAACGGACCTTGGTTCTCATCAACGGCCGGCGCCTGGGTCCGGGTGTCGGAAGCGGCACCAACGTCTCGGACCTCAATGAGATCCCCGCCGCCTTGATCGAGCGCGTCGACATCCTCACAGGCGGCGCTTCCTCGGTGTACGGCGCGGATGCCGTCGCGGGTGTGGTCAACTTCGTGCTGAACACGCACTTTGAAGGCGTCAAGGTCGACGCGAGCTATAGTTTCTACCAGAATCACAACAACAATCCCATCGCCCAGGCGGCGTTGGCCGCCGCGGGCGATCCTCGCCCGGATGGCAATGTCGATACGGGGTTTGGCAAGAACGTGTCCGTTCTCATGGGCTCGAACTTCGCGGACAACAAGGGCAACGCCACGTTTTATTTCACCTACGACAGAGCCGCGGCAGTCCTCGAGGGCCAGTACGACTATGCCGGCTGTGTTTTGGATTCGACGAGGACCGGCGGATTGAAATGCGGCGGCTCGCCATGGTCCGCGAAAAACGGTGCCGGTGGCTACTTCCAGGCCTATAACTCGCCGGGGCACGCGGCCTTTACCAACACCGTCGATGGCAAGACCGGCGCGTTCCGGCCGTTCACCGCAGCCGACGACTACAACTTCGGTCCCCTGAACTTTTATCAGCGGCCCAACGAGCGCTTCACCGGCGGCTCTTTCGTCAATTACAACATCAACGATCATTTGAACGCGTACGGAGAAGTCATGTTCTCCCGCAATTCATCGCAGGCGCAGATCGCGGCCAGCGGTGATTTTTTCACGGCGACGCCGATTCCATGCGCCGATCCGCTGTTGACGGCGGCTGAAAGGACCGCCATTTGCGCCGTCGCGGCCGCGCAGGGCACGCCCAACGCCGCCACCCTATACATAGCCCGCCGTAACGTAGAAGGCGGTGGTCGAATTGCCTCGTTTGTCGGCAATTCCTTCCGCGCGATCACAGGACTCAAAGGCGACATCATCGACGGTTTGACCTTCGATGTGTATGCGCAGCGCGCCTCGACGGACAGCACGGTCAACAACCTCAACTTTTTCGCTGCAGATCGGGTTGCAAATGCATTGAATGTGATCACCAATCCGGCAACCGGTCTACCGGCGTGCGCGGCCGCCGTGGCCGGCACGGCACCGAATTGCGTGCCGTGGAACATCTGGGTGCCGAACGGCGTCACGCCGGCCGCGACCAACTACTTGTCCATTCCGTTGCTCATCGATTCAACCACGGTCGAGTACGTGGTGTCCGGATCGGTGACCGCCGACATGGCCAAATGGGGCATCAAGTCACCTCTGGCAGACGAGGGCATCAAGGTCAATTTGGGCTCGGAATACCGTTCTGAGTCGGCCGCATTTTCACCGGACCTGGCCAGCCAGGAAGGTAATGCCGAAGGTTCCGGCGGCGCGATTGTTCCGGTCTCGGGCGACTACCATGTCCGCGAGGTCTTCACCGAAATCGGCATCCCGCTTCTGGATCACAAGCCGATGGCCCAGTCTCTTGGATTGGAAGCCGGCTATCGTTGGTCCGACTACAGCTTGGGATTCAAGACCAACACTTATAAATTTGGCGTCGAGTATGCGCCCGATAGCGATGTTCGAGTTCGTGCCAGCTACTCGCGCGCGATACGCGCGCCGAACATTCTGGAACTCTATCTGCCGCAGGCGGTGGGGTTGGATGGAAACACGGATCCGTGTGCCGGCGCCACACCCACTGCCACCGCGGCCCAGTGCGCGCTCACCGGCGTGAGCGCCGCGCAATACGGCCACATCGGCGCCAACAGTGCCAGCCAGTACAATGGCCTGGCCGGCGGCAACCCGAATTTGACCCCGGAAAAATCGGATACATATTCGGCTGGCATCGTGATCACACCGCATTTCCTGCACGATTTCTCCATGTCGTTCGATTATTTCAACATCAAGCTGGTGGACACCATTGGTGCGATCGGGGCTGATACGATCATCAACAATTGCATCTCCACGGGCAATCCAACATTTTGCGATGCGATCCATCGCGATCCCAATGGTTCGTTGTTCAAGACGAACGCCGGCTATATCAGGGATACCAACGTAAACTTCGGGGCGCTGACCACCCGCGGTGTCGACGCGAAGCTCAACTACCGCATGCCGATCGATAACTTCGGCTCGTTGCTGTTCAATCTGGAAGGTACGCGGCTGATCAATCTGGGAACTCAGCCGCTGACCGGTGGGCCGGCTTACGATTGCGCCGGCTACTACGGCACCACGTGCGGTGCACCGGATGCGAAGTGGCGTCATGTGTTCAATACGACTTGGGCCACGCCCTGGAGCGGGTTCGACCTGACCGCGCGCTGGCGCTTCTTGAGCGGTGCGGACTCCGAACAGATCAGCCCGAACCCGCAGTTGGCCGGAAGCGCGTTGCCGCTCACTCAGCACATCAAGCCGTACAGCTACTTCGACCTGTCGGCCAACATGTCGCTGTACAAGATGTTCAAGCTGCAAGTCGGCGTCAACAACGTGCTGGACAAGGATCCGCCGATCATTGCCTCGTCGGGAACGACGTTGTTTCCTTCGGACTGCCCTACGCTCACGGCGAACGCCAGCTCCTGCAACGGCAATACCTTCCCGGGTACTTACGATGCGTTGGGACGCTTCTTCTTTGCGCGGGTGACGGCGCAGTTCTAAGTGGAGCAAGCCAGCGGGCCGCGCCGAAGCCTCATGCAACTTCGGCGCGCCCGCGATTCCTCACTGATTCAGCTTCAACAAACTGGCCTCGCTTGGGCCCGACAGATTGTCTTCGGTCACGACCATGAAACCGAGTGCCGGGGTCTTGGTGAACTCGACCGGATCGATGGCGACAGGTACGTCCACCTTCGCACCGGGCGCCACCGGTACGAACATGGCATTGGAGACCGCCGGTGAGAATGCGTTGAACGACGCCGTTCCCGTCAACGACTCGCCTGCGCCGGTATCATCGAATGCATTCACGGTGTAGGTGAATCGCGGGTTCGACGGCGAAATGCCGAGATGGGACGCGAACACAGGCATGAGTACGATGGAACCATCGGTCGGCGCATCCGCCGCGAACTGTGCCGTCAAGGCGTGTGTTTTCAGATTGACGAGGAACGTGGCGATTTGACCACTGGCGGTGCCCGTCTCAACGGCACCCAAGTCGCCTGAGAACAGGATGTAGTCATAGACGCCGTCACCGTTGACATCGATCAAGATGTCGTACTCGCCCGAAGCCGGATTGGAGAAGCGTCCATAGGTGTTGACGGCGAAGACCAGGAGGCTGTCCGTCGCGGAGGTCGGTGATGCGGTCGGGTTCGTCTGCACACCGACCGCCCGCGGCTCGAAAGCTGCAGAGATGGTTCCGGTCTTGGGATTTTTCAGTCCCCAGGCGTAGAAGTCGCCGTTGCCCGCGATTGCACCGTCGTGGTTCGAGAGACGGATGCTGGGAGTCTTCTCACCGCGCAAGTCCGCATCCACATTGGACCGTGCCCGCGTAACAACATAGTACGGCAGGTTGAGCGCGACCCCATTGTTCGAGGATGAATCCGGTGTGAACGTGATGACACCCGAGGCATCCTCGAAGAGCTGCTCGAGGAAGTTCTTGGGCGCGGGCACGACGCGGACGTCGTAGTCGGTCAGCTTGGCCTGTCC
>Ga0209006_10002109_pt1 | contig 18100 bp, 17 predicted proteins | sample JacPin_JW_Ref_O2_FD_188567 | JGI IMG/M metagenome (GOLD analysis project Ga0209006, IMG submission 188567) | Forest soil microbial communities from Algoma, Ontario, Canada - Jack Pine, Ontario site 1_JW_Ref_O2 (SPAdes) (version 2) | ecosystem: Environmental > Terrestrial > Soil > Boreal... | reverse complement strand
TTTCCTTCTCAGACTTATTCGCCCACGCGATGATTTGGTCCGAAATGGAGTTGAACTTCTCCATTGTAAGTTTGTTCAGGAGGGATCGGACTTTGCGATCTACGATTTCGGTCGAATCATTGTCGACGGCTATTGGTTTTCTTGAGACGCTAGTCGGCACCCAGCGATTTCCGGAATGTGCCAATGGTTCCAAGTCGAGTCCTACAGATGGTCCCGAAGTCCCGAAACCCAGACCGTGGCCTTGAGGTCCACCAGCCACCTTATTACTCTCGTTCCTCTTTTCACCACGTTTGCTTCTGGTACGATGACTTCCGATGGACGACCCTGGCGCAGCACCAGGTCCACCCTGACTACTAGACCTTGTCAGCGGGACTGGTCTACCATACGCCAGCCCAGAGGGCCCCGATGATACACGTGTTCCACCTGGCAATGGGAACCGATCTTCGGATCCTAGTTTCGTCGGCGTGCCGAAGTTGCCCATAGTCGGGAACTGGGGCGGTAGAGTTTTGCCGAAACCGCTGCTTGGATTGATGCCCAGAGCTGGTGGGCGGGAAGAGGACGTTGGGATGGGGTTAGATGATTGGCGACGCCCAGATCCACCGCGGGTCATGGGGTATGATTGATCTACAGGTTCGAGGCCGATTGCCTCGAGAGATGGGAGCGAATCAGGCTTCTCCTGACAGATCGCCATAAACTGGAGAAGGAAGTCACGATCGTATCTTTGAATAAAATCTTGATCAGGTGATGAGGCGAGATTGAAAGGATGTGTTTTACCTAAATTTGCCATCCTTGGCGTTGATGTTAAGCTCCACTTTGGGACTCGAGACACCTTCCGGGTATGGAACGCGACCCAGGTCTTCGATGTTACGTGCTGTCGCGAGAGCGGAAGGAAGGGGAGCGACTACGTTAGACTTATGCGCCTTGGAGAGATTCAGCGGATCAGGGCGTTTTTTCTGACTATCCAGATGAGGCGGCGGCGTCTTCACTGCGGTGTCTATCCGCAACTGCTCTTTGTCTTTCGGCTTCTCATCTTTTGCCATCTCTCTTATCTCCGCGACCATTAAGTCATTCGCACCACTGTCATTTGCCTGGTCCGTGGTTCGGGTGATCGCAGTTTCCTCGGCCTCGACCTGAGCGACAGCGGCAGCAGCGTTGTCCTTCTCCTCCCTCTCCCTCTCCCTCTCTTTCTCTTTCTCCTTTTCTTTCTCCTCCCTCTCCCTCTCCCTCTCCTTCTCTGCCTCCGCTTTCTGGATACGCTTTTCGTCTTCTATCTTCAAACGTTCCCTCTCCGCCTCCTCCTTCCGTAACCGCTCCTTTTCTTCCTCTTCCTCTGCCCTTTTCTTCCTCTGACTCTCCTCCCTCAAAAGGCGCTCATTCTCCTCTTTCTCCTTACGCACCCGCTCCTTCTCCTCCTCTTCCTCTTTGCGTATCCGTTCCTCTTCTTTGCGTGTCCTCTCTTCTTCCTGTCGTATCCGCTCCTGCTCCTGCTCAGCTTCCCTTATCTTTCTCTGTTCCTCCTCCTCCTTCCTTGCCTTTTCCTCCCTTTCCTTCTTCGCCTTCTCCTCGACTTCCCGCTCCTCATGCGCAAGCCTCTTCTTCCTCACTTCCTCGCTCTCAAGCCTCACAGAAACAGATCTTCTATTAACGTTCGCCGCCATCCCACCTGAACTAGGCTGTTGCTGCTGTTGAGTCTTGTATGACCCCAAATCCACCTCCGTCCCATCCATGCTCTTTATTGTCACCTTATTCCCGCGGCTAGGCACAAACGCGCTCGCGTTTGTGTTCAGTCTCGCACCTGCCTGAGGCAGGGACGATCCAGTGGTCGACGGTGTTGCGGGCGGCGAAGAGAGACCACTGATGACACTGTTGGTCGATGACGTTGGGTGCGAAGATGGTGCTTGATGAGAGAGCACCTGCGGGGTATTTGGTTGCGTGGGAGTGCCGGGTGGTACTTGTTGTTGTGGAGGGCGTGGGGACATTGGCATTCCTGCGTGTGGTGGACCTGGTCCTCCATGTGTGTGATGTGGGTGATGCGGGTGATGCGGGTGCGGATGTTGGTGTTGGTGTGGTGGGAGAGGTTGTGGTTGGTACCACTGTGGCGAGTAAGGCATATAGACATCAGGCATGGTATTATACTTCAGGTTTTCATGGCACAAAAAAGGGCATGAATATGTGAATCAAGCGCTAAGCGAATCGCGGGAAAAAGAACGCACGAAATACCCTGGCCATCCTGGCACTGGGATAACTGGAGTGGACTGCATAGGTGAGGGCTGACTTGGGTGTGGCATAGGCGCCAGACGAGGGCTTGATAGCCCAGCCGACATGGCAGACGGGGGACCACCTGGACCGCTCGGTCCAGCCGAAGGGCGAGGGCCAGTGCCGTTTGTCATTTGGCGTGGGTAAACTACTGGGGATCTCGGGCCGGGACCTGGACCGACACCAGGGCCATTTTGTTGCTGCTGGCGCAAATCGCCAGGCACGAACGGGTATTGGGCACTTAGTGGTGAGGGTTGTGGGACGGGTTGACCCGGTGGAAGCTGTGAAGACGACGGTTGTTGCTGCTGGGAAGGAAGGCTTGGCGGGCGAGGGGAGGATGATGCGGCATCTGAGCCTTGATCTGATGATGAACTTTGAAAGAACTTTCTGACATCGATTTTTGTCTTCGGGGTGGCCGTCGTGGGTGTCGCTGGTGTGGCTTCAGGCGGGGAAGGCGCCACGGATGGTTTTGGTGATGATGAAACTGGTGGTATTCCATTTGCTTGACCGCTTGGAGGTGGAGTAGGACCTGAAGGGTTTACACCATCTGGTTTGATAAGTGATGATTTTGCAGCAGGAGATGGGGAGAAGGATGTTGAGGGGTCATCGATAGAACCAAACATTACAGCGGAGCCTAGAAGATAATGAAGAAAAAGAAATGGAAAACATGGAAAACATGACGGACCCTGTTTCCCCGATCCAGCATTATTCCGTGGCATACTGACTGCATCCTTTATGGTTGCACTCTGGCTAAGATTGCTGGAACGTCGGGAGTGTGTGAGATGAGAATGCGGAGGGGCATTTGTAGGTGCAGGAGACTGAGAGCGAGGTGTAGAAGCTGAAGAATTTGTCTGCGGGGGGCCTTTTAACCAAACAGACGGTGGGGAAGGTTTTGATGCAGTTGCAATTGAGGATTTGCTCATTCTTTTTTGAAGAAAATCAGCAACAAAATGGGTGATAAAAAGGTGAGACTGATACTTGCGAATTTTGTGAAGATGTCTGGGAATGGATGATTGATTTTTTTGAATGGTGCAATGGCGCGTGCGGTTGGTCGTCAAAAATGACCTGCCAGCAGGCGTGAAAGCAGCAAGCAATTGTTTGGGTTTTGAAGTATGAGTCGGACGCTGTGAATAGCGAACCGTTACCAAAACTGACTCTGTCCTGAACGAAAGGACGAAGGGACGGTCGGTCGTCGCTGAGAGAAAGCCCAGAACAAAAAAAAATATTAAAAAAATTAAATGTGGAAAGACCCCAAACACCGGAACGATTATGTAATATTCATTTCGTAGTCGCCGTCGAATGGAACGGACGTCCCCGCTAACCACCATGGCCACTAAGAATTTGCTGACCATTCGTCTCACAGAGTCTGTGGTCTTCCTTCGTACAGCGGACAGGACTTCTAGGCACCATGTAATCCCAATGGATTCTTCTCCTTCCATGGTTCGCGGTCTTCTCACCTTATACCTCGCCAAACCTACTCGAATATCCAGTATCGATCTAGAACTTCAAGCAAAGGCCCACAGCGCATGGTCAGAAGGTAAGAATGTATTCCTTCAAACAGACGTGATCTTCTCACTATAATTCAGGTGTCGGTCAACGTCGAGTTGATGTCTTTGAGGAAGAGAAGATCTTCTCAGCCTCTACCGTCTTTTTTGACGCTGCGTCCATTCAGTTATCTCGTCGTACGACATCAGTTGGTCCTGGTGTACTCCGCCGCGAGGAAGCACTTGGGGATTGGGACTTCGATCATCCCTCTAACAGGCCCAACGCACACAGTTCACCTCCTCGGCGCATTCGTCGTGTCAGCGCAGATAATTCAATATTCCAACGTGACTATGTCACTCACCGTCAGGATATCCACCCAACACCACCATATACGGCCCCAACCCCCCAACCCTCTCCCAACTTTGAAGTAGACTCAGCCCAAATACTCGATGAAATTCGCGATACCTCCCGCACAGACTTAGAATCTATTAACGAATCCCTTTTGCCCCCCCTTTCCAGCCGACCTACTTCTCTTCCCCCAACATTATCGCGCAATACACCCTCAATTTCCCGCTACATCAGTGTCGATGACAGGCTGGATCGCGAATCCACTCCCAGCACCCCTAGTCAGTCAACATCACGCTCGCCACTCCCTAGTCACTCCCGCGACAATATACCTCGTGTATCGACCTCTCCACCCCCCGCCGATAAATCTCTCGGGGAACCTCGCGGCCGTCGCGCTGCGCGCTTCAGCTTCGCCGGCATATCAAACGCTATTTTTGGTGCCGTTAAAGGGGACCGTGGACGATCTGGCTCTCCCCGTCCCTCTCAACCGGAGCCTCTCTCACCAGTGAACGACGTATCTCGAGGAAGGCCAGTCAAGAAAAAGGCAGTAGGACCCACATTTGGCAAGTTTGGCCTGGGCGAACTTCTTAAGCTTGATGGAGATGAGACATCGGGTGATGGATGGAAGGAATTCAGAAAAGGTATGCCATATCTCTACACTCTAGTACATTTGCTAATATGGGCGTAACAGGAACTTATACATACCCTATATCTTTTACTATCCCAGCAAATTCACCTCCCACCCTGCAGTGCGAATATGGATCACTAACGTGGCGCCTAAAGGCAAACGTGCATCGCCCAGGGACATTTACACAGAAGCTCACCGCAGTGCGTGATGTGACGGTAATTTCATGTCCAGGGGAGGACGATATGGACGAGCACGAGAATATGATCGTGGAACGACAGTGGGAAGGGCAAATGCAATACGTCATCACCATCCCAGGGAAGATGTTTTATGTCGGTGGCACAATACCGATACAGCTAACTTTCATGCCGCTGGCAAAGGTCAAAATTCATAGGATCACTGCCGTTCTCGAAGGTGTGCTCATCAACCCTTTTCCCAGAGGTTACCCATGATTTATTTGGACGACATACAGAACGAGTAGAATACCATATCCAGTCAAAGCGTATCGGGCGAACAGATCCTGTTCGTCGCTTGGAGTTACTTTCCCTCAAGGCGATCAAAAAAGAGGGTGCAATCCTTCCCCTCGACTCAGACGATGTCGAGGCCTTCGCCAACTCACCGTTCTGCGCCGTGAGTAACCCAGACAGTGACCCGTCTGAAATGGCATCCACTCTGATGGGCCCAGGCCCGTGGACCTTCCAATACGAGGCGAAGCTCCCATCATGCACGTTCTTGCGATTCACAAATAAGAATAAGTCAAGTAACATCGGCGTGGGACATTCACTTAAATTTGTATTCCGCGTGGAGAGGGGTGATGACAAGGAGTTTGATTATAAGACAGGGAAGAGGAAATTATTTGATATTATTGTGCAGACACCTGTGCAGATCATTTCGGTGAGTTCATTTCATGACCGTTTCTGTTCCTAGTGTACTGAAAACCTCCCTTTCCTTCTTTCAGTGTCATTGCAATCCTGAATGGATGTCCCTTCCGGGCTACTCAGAGTCCTTCGAAGAGGCTTCTACGAGAACCCAAAGTTGCCCTTGCACGGCAAGACAGCTACCCAACCAATCCAACAGGAACGAGCCTTCCTCTGCATCCCTTGTCCCGCCAAAACCAGTCCACTCGTCCCCACCAATGCACACACATACACCCTCGCAAAGCCACGTGCCCTTCCCATCTGCCTCTCGTTCATCTCATGCGCCCCTCGATCGAATCGGCTCGCGAGGATCGGCAACCGCGGGTGAAACGTACGAACTAGGTATCGAAGAACCAGCAACCTCCAGCACGAGCGGCCATCGTAGCCACAATCACATGCTGACGGTGCCTGAGTTAGACACACTGTTCCACAGGAACGAGCTGTTTGAGCGACTTGTCTCTGGGCAAGAGAGCGAGATCGGGGAGGCTCCACCTGCTTATAGGAGCTGAAACGGTACCAACGATAGTTGGTGAAAGCTGCGTTTGATTTTATTTGTGTTATAAATGCTTTTATTGGGGTATTATTATATGTTGCAGGAAGAAACTACATCAGTAAATATTGTATTTTGTCTGGTATTCTGTGGTATACATAGGTTTCTATTCGCTGCGCGTTGGGGACGGCGTGCGTAGTCCTCTGTTCAGAGTCCGTCCAAAGTCTTGGTAATGTAAGAGGGTCCTTCCTTGTGACGCCTCCCAATGTAGTACCTTTGTACACTGGGAAGTTCGAATTAAAAAATTCACGGCGAGATGAGAGTATCGTCAATCATACAGTCTAGATGTGAATAAATTATTGCAGATATTTGCGTGTTGTTATTCTAGTCTTCCCTGAAAACGTGCCCAGGTCAATCTCATGTTTTATTGTGGAGATTAAAAGGGGGCGAAGGACTGACTCTGGTGTTTCTCTTCGTAAGAATAGCGTATCTATAACAGCTGAGAATGCCGCGAACGCCAGTCCTCCACCCAACGCGGCCTTTGGGCCAGATTTGCGAGCTAGGACACCGCCTGCGACAAAACCGGAAGCGACGGCATTGACGATATCGTTTTTGGCGCGGTACTGCCAATACATTAGCACCAAGAGACGGGGGATGTGGAGAGGGTATGATAGAGTAGAAAACTACACTAACCGATTCGATCACGCACTCAATCCCCGAAAACAGCGCGCCTACTCTCCCGAAGCTTTTCCCGCTTTTCCACATTCCTTTCCCCATATCCTTGAATACTTCCCTCGCCTTTTGTCCTACGTTGAGCCCAGCCTGAGTTTGTTGCCGGAGGTATGGATCCTCATAGGCGAACGACGCCGACATTAAAGAGAAAAACGCGCCCAGACCAAACCCTGCAGGACAGAAAGCAAAAAAAATCAATGTGAGGGAATTGAACGAAATTTTAAAAAAAATCAAAGGGGATCTACCACCACCCCCGGCGATTAGGGTTTTCGACACACAGGACTCCATTCCCATTGTCATGTACTGTTCCCATTTTCGCGACTGTTGCCACGCCAAGCGATCATCTTCAGTCCATCCTGGGGGTAAAGGTTCCTTCCCTGGAGGGTAGATTGGAACATGGAAGTATGGGTTTATTGAAAAGCCTGTGTTCATGACATTCGAGTGCCACTCAAAAAATTGAGGTGTTTGCTGTGGTTTGGCGCCGTGGAAATGCATACCGTACATACTACAGGCCCAATCATGAATTTCTTGCTACTACTTGGCACGCCGACGACCATGTACTACCGACGACTATGCAAGTCAACTTGTGTGACTCGAGCTCAAAATTTCATGGTTGTGACAAACGATGTGATTCTGTGAAAGTCTCGCTTTCGAAAGCGTTAACCCCGTGCATGATCACTGTAGGCGCTCCTGAGTCTTCTCGCCACCATCTCCCAACCCAATGGATTCCAAGACAGTACCATTCAGTGGCGAAAGGATCAGCCCTACCGCTGCAATTGCGTCTATCCTAAATTCTTACCCATTCAGTGTAGGCCTGTTTCGTGAGCTTCTGCAAAACTCAGACGATGCAAAGGCAACCAAGCAGGTAACAATCTTATTCTTTGAAATTTCTCCGCGATTTTGAAATTTAGCTGTCAGATCTTTGTCCTTGACACACGTCATCATCCGAGTAGTTCGCTGTACCACTGCGATTTGGCCGATAGTCAAGGACCAGCACTCCTTGCTTTCAACAATGAAATCTTTTCTGATCAAGATTGGGAAGCCATCCAAACCATATATGAATCGTCAAAAACCACCGACACCTCGTAAAGAACCTCATCTAAATTTCGTACTGCTCTGATATAATGTCATGATTCAGGAAAATCGGGAAATATGGCATTGGTTTTCGATCATGTTATCATGTAAGTCATGGTTTCAAATCTTTCAATTTTCTGTATGTATAAACTGAAACTACGATAGGTTACGGATAACCCACAGATCCTCTCAGGATCCACGCTAGCTATTTTTGATCCCCATTGTGGCTTCACTACTTCAGGTGGTGCAACCATTGATGTTACGGAAAATCTGGAACGTTATTGCGACCAGCTTTCTCCTTTTGAATTCTTTCTCCCCTATCATGCGCTCAGCTCCAAGCCCTTTTCTGGTACCATTGTCCGCCTTCCACTTCGCACGTCGGCTGGTCCAGCTGGCCCTCTTCCAACCAGTCTCATCAAGAATGCAGTTGTCGAGCCCGCCGAAGTGCGTCAGCTCCTGCAAGATTTCATCGACGGAGAATTGGATATTGCAATGCTTTTTCTCACCAACATCTCGTCGATTGAAATTTACGAAGTCAATAACGAGGGAAGGAAGCGTTTGGCACACGCTAAACTTTCCAAATATCCTTTGGAACGCCTCAACCTATCGGCTGCAGATGATGCAATGACATATCAGTGCCGAATCTCGACTTTGATCGCTGGCGCAAACGTTATTGAGGACTCATGGCGCATATTTCATGCTTCATTCCTTCAATCACATTCCGTATCCATCTTATCCGAGCGTATCAACAATGATGTATCGAGAGTTTTAACAACTCAAAAGCTGTCACCGAAAGTGGCTCTTGCTATGCCTCTTTCCACGAAGCGAATCGCTTCAAATTCGGGCCGACTATTCACATATCTTCCCCTACCACTCCACACTGGGTTCCCCTGTCACATTCATGGCCTATTCGCGCTGACCCCTGACAGGCAGCACCTCCGTAACAGCGAGGAAACTGGGCTGGTGCCTGGATCAACTGATGCGTACGTCTCATAAAATTTCATATACAGCATTTCCCATTCATCTCATTCCCACAGAGTTCTTGTGGAATGGAATCGCTTACTCCTTGATACATATGTTCCCCATGCATGGGCCGAGCTGTTACCTGTCCTTCTCACCTCTGACCATTTACAGGATGCCTTTGCTCTTTGGCCGCCATTCCAACCGATCGTCCAAGGAGGTGACACAACGTATTGGTCATGCATTCCGCTCCATTTTCTTCGAGTGATCATCAGCCTGAAACTACGCATATGGCCTGTGTTTGACGCAAGTGGAGACTTCTCGAACCTCGAGTCTATCTTGGTCGCATCCGCCACCGACCAGGTCAAGACTCTCCATGCTCTGAAGGCAGCGGCGGTGAACATCACCCTTCCTCCCAAGTATGTCAAGGATTTACTTGACGACTCTAACATTGAGTACACATCGTTGAGCCCCAACGCAGCCTATGGATCCATGCTTGTAAGCTTCCCGCCGCATGCTTCATGTTGTTTTTCTCATGTGAGGTTCCTAGACCGATCTCCCCCATGTCACTCGTTTACAATCATCTCCTCATCACCTCGACATCGTCCTGGAATATCTTCTATCAAACAAGGACCTCACGAATATCATTGGCCTTCCCTTGATCAAGCTGGCCACGGGAGAATTTGTATCCCTTTCACCATTCAATGCTTCAGCCGTCAAACTGCACACGCTCTTGCAATGTGCAGACTACGCAGTATTCCAAAAGTGCGACGAACAGGCAATTCCTCTCCATCAACTACCTCTCTCAGTTGCCAATCTTCTTCTGGAAAATGGTCCAGCTATACTGAATGTTGCGCGCTTGACACCCGAGCGAGTTGTCGAATATATTCGATTGTCGATGAGTGGCTTTGGCCTGGCTATGGATGCAAACACCCCGTTGGTAGTCTCTCTGCAGGCTCTTTGCTGGTTAAGAGATCTATGGGAATGGCTAGGGAAATGGCACGACCAAGATCCATTATATAAGCTCATCTGCGACTTGCCCCTTGTGCCGACTGACAAAATGCTCGTGCCACCTCGCAAGGGCGTATTCTCGAGACTGAATAAAAGAAAAGACCTGCAGGGTGCTTTAGAGATGTTCGGAATATGCTTTCTGCACCCTGGTGTTCGTGACATCTTCTACCGCGCCCTCGAGAAGCAAGGCATCATCCGATCTCCACATAGCATCCACGACGTCCTTAATAACGTCTCAATTCATCCCCAGCCGTTCGATGTCCAAACTGCAAATGTCCTGCGTGCACATCTCGTTTCGCAATCCACTCGCTCCTTGATTGAGAAAGGTACTCTCAACACAAATCAGCAAGAAGTCTTACGATCGTTGCCCATATATCCCATTCTCGTGCCTCCGGTGGTCCCAACGGACAGCCCAAATGCTACGTCAAGAATAGGCGCTATCGCAATCAGTAAGGCAATCCTATGTGTGAAATCAATGCCTCTCCTCCCCATCATCAGGGATACCATTTTCGTAGACGATTGTCACACCCTTTTGGAGATTGCTGGGTTCACTTCGAAAATCAACCATACTGGGGAAATCCTTTCATTTGCCATTCCACACCTTTCCGAGCAACCTAAGCACCTTCAGCGTGCATTTGTCCATTATTTTGTCGTAAACAAGGATAATATCACTGGGAAGCTGTTGAAGGAATTAGCGTCTACCCGCTTTGTACCTGCAGGCAGTGGGTTATCCCAATCCGCTCCTAAAGACCTTGTCGATCCCGACAGTGAATTAGCCAGCCTATTGCAACCGGATCATCTTCGCATTCCCCACCGGGTCCATGAAGATGATCACGCAATCGTGGGTGACCTTCGGCGCCTTCAGTTTTTGCAAGCCAAGCTCGATAGTGCCTTCGTCGAGGAACGTATCGCCCACATTTCTAAAAATGACGACAGTGACTTAGCACGACGACTTGTTCGACTTATTGTGGCATCCAAGTTCAACTGTTCCAATCTACGTCTCACTCCTGGTTTGTGTTGGCTACCGACAGCGGCAGGAAATCGAGGGCTGCAACACTGTCACCATGGTGATGCACACCATCCCTCCCTCTTCGACGAAGTTCTTCTTACTCTCGATGCACCAAGCCTATCACATTCTCTCAGAGATGCCCTTCGTTGGAATGAGCCGCTACAGTTGAATATTGTGAAGAACCAATTCATGCAAGTGCTTGAAAAGAAGCAACACCACAAACTTTCGGTCATTGTGATGGAACTTGGTTCACGCGTTGACGAATTGAGTGATCAGGATTGCGCAGATCTTTGCCATGCGATTGGCGATCGCGAGTGGGTTCCCATATCAGATAACTGTACGGTAACAACAACCCATGCTATCTTTTCACCATTATCCCGATCCCTCCATGGCTTTCACATAATCCCTCCGACTTTGAGTGATGTCGCTGGAAAATTTTTGAAACGGATGGGCTGCGCAGAAAGGTGCGATCGACCAAGTATTTCTTCTGATGCATGCTCATGAGGTTGGACTAGACCGTCCAAGGGCACATTAACTGATGAGTTACGTATCTTGGCAACGGAGGTACCAAGTACACGAACTACCAACAAAGCCCTCGTTCTCTTGGAGGTTCTGTCTGAAACTGGTCTAAACGTCGACACAACTATTTTGATACCTGATGCCAACCACAAATTGATGCCACAAGACCGAATATTCTACAATGATCTGGCCTCCCACTCATTTATGGTTGATTTGCCAATGAGACACTCCATTGCGCACCCGAAGCTTAGTCGTGACCTTGCACTACGTCTCGAAATTCGCTTCTTGAGCTTGGCAGGGCTCGATTCCCTTGATGACGATGACGAGGACATGGGTGAACAGCTCACGACACGGATTGGTGGCGTCCTCCGGCAGTATACTATGGAGCAAGCCTTCACTGAATTCCTGAGTAATGCTGCTGATGCGAATGCGAGGGTGCTCAATGTTCTTGTAGACGAAAAACTGTTCACCCATTCCCATGTTCTGTCACCTGCTCTTGCACAATTCCAAGAGCTCCCTGCATTGGTGATCCATAACGATGCAACCTTCACCACAAATGACTTCAAGGGCATCCGACGGATTGGACGAGGGGGTAAAGAAGAGAGAATGGACACCATAGGACAATTTGGTCTTGGAGCACTATCGATGTATCACTTCACTGAGGTGAGAGGTTCAGAGAAATGGTGTCGCTTCTTATTAATAGCATAACTCATATGATTCAGGTTGCAATGATTGTGTCAGGAGATCGTGTCATGTTCTTAGATCCCTCAAAAGAGTATTTAGCACTTAGCAAGGCGTCTGTATTGCTGCCAATATCCCACATCCGTCGGTGAGTCAACCAATCATCTATATCGTAGCAAGGAAGACGAGCATCTATCTAGTTTGTACCCTGATCATCTCCGACCTCTGGATGGATTGTTTGGATTTTGTATGGACGATGATTTCTATGACGGGGTAAGTGACCCATCCCTTGTGTAAAGGTACTAATATAAATAACATGACTGCAAGACCTTATTCAGGCTTCCACTAAGGTCCCCCAACCAGGTTAAATCAAGCCAGCTCTCGAAGAAACCGCTCACGGCAAGAGATGTGTTAGACCTTGTCCTTCATAACTATTGGGAGACAGCGAAAGAAGCACCTCTCTTCACAGAGCTGGACACCTTGAAAGCAATGCATCGTGAGGAGTCGGGTCGATTGTCGCAGCATTGGTTCATTGATGGGCACCGTCGCGACAGTAACAACGATGTGGACGGTTTTACGTTTCATTGCATAGACATAACTGGAGAGGGTCCTTCCCGTATGGCTTACAACACCAAGTGGCAACTGGTTGCTACCGAAACTATGCATCGTGACCTCCCCCCAGATTTTCAGCCCCTCATCCGAAAGCATCGGCTCCGCGAGCCGATGCTGACTGGCCTTGCAGCAAATATAGCGCTATTGCCAACCGAATCCAAAATCTTCGCTGGACTCCCACTCCCTCTTCTGACCTCGTTACCGGTGCATTTAAATGGTTCATTTATCCTGGCTGAAGATCGACGGTCTATTCGCTTTGACGGTGACGGTCAAGTCAATCCAGAATCGCGGTACAATCGATGGTTTCTGTCAGAGGTGGTTCCCCCTCTGTACATATTTCTTCTGGACATTTTTCTTCAAAGCCATCAAGGCCCCAAGCACTGGTGCCAGTGGTGGCCGGGAACTCGCCCGAGACAAGACGTCATCACTGGTGCTGTGGTAGAAGGATTCTACCAACATTTATTGCGTACGACTAGGCGAATCTGCTTGGATCTTGCTGGCGGAAAGTTGCAGCCGCGGCAGGCCAGGCTCCTCGAGGACCCAACATCCCAGAGTCCCGTTAACAAATTTTGCCAAGAGCTAAAGCCTCACCGAATGGTTATCCTCCCGTCTCATACCATCCGTCAACAAGCCCTCAAAGCTGGAATGGATCATGTCGATCCACCGCTTATAAAGCAAGAGATCATGTCCAATGCTAATTGGGTAGTCCAAGCATTCAATTGTGGACAACTGACGTTTGATGACTTGGATGGAATTATTCAATATTTGCTGAATAGTGGGATCTCAAACTTGGTCGGTCTACGATTGCTCCCACTTGCTGACGGACAGCTTACTACGATTGAATACACCAACACCACCGAGACCCACTACTATTGGAAATACTTGTCCCGACACCGCAATCTTTTCCCTCTGAGATACTTTGTGGATCCTCGATTCAAAGCCAATACTCTAGTTGAGGCGGGTCGACTCAACATAGAGGCATTAAACAGTTCGGCCGTTCAAAAGTTGGTTCGGGAGAAATTCTCAGAATCGCCTGTCCGAAGTCCAGTCACCGCGGATGAGCAGTCCTGGATCCGATCCTTCTGGTCTTCGTACATACTAATGCCATTAAAGGCGCAAGATGTGCAAGACTTTCCTTTGGTAACCACGTCGGACCCTACAAAAAACATCTCACTCCAATATCTTGGCCTCAATGATGGAGTCTTTCTTGCAGATGACTCGGCAGATGACTGGCTGGTTAATACATTGACCAAGCTGGGAGCCATCATAGTGCGGAAACAGCAATGCCTTGCGCCTCTGTCTAGTTTCCTTTCAGGGAAAAAGACATCTCCAATTGGCTTGATGGTCGTACTTCCATTCCTCCGAGATCTTGGAGCGTCAGAGATGTTGCAGCTTCTGAAAAGGGATGATTATTCTCTGCTTGCGCAATGGCTTCGAAATCAAGTCCGCTACATGGAAAAGAAGACCGTGAGAGCTGCACATTTTCTGCGTATATGGCCAACAATTCCTAACGACGACACCGTGTCATATGTTACCGCCACGGAAGCCCACATGCTGCCTGCAGGGGTCACCCGTGCTATGGTGATACCATTCATGCCAGAGCACTCGGTCCTTGTCGAGTATTCCTCATCTCTTGTTCAACTCCAAATCAAACCAGTGAATTTTCATCTCATTTGGAGCGTTCTGAAATTTCCGAATACAATGTCCCACGCAGAAACAGAACACTACGTAGCCCTTCTGAGGCTCCTTTTCCGTTCTAGCTGTCGCCCCACCCTGAATGTTCCAAATGCACTCGGTCGCATGGTACAGACCGATACCCTCTTTGGCACTTCAGAGCGTTTGTTCCGCGAAGCATTCCTTACACGCCCTTACCGTCTACTGCACAGGGATCTCCACAATTTAGAAAGTGATCTCACTAATTTCGGACTGACAACTCGACTGGATTTTGCATCATTCAAGGCTTGTGTGACCGTTATACATGAGGATATCGATGGCGAGGCCAGAGTCCATCGAGCTAGTCTCTTGTTCCAGTGGTATAGTGACAGACTACCCATTCACAATGCCGGTCAACAATCTTCTTGGCGCGAACTTGACTCGTTACGGTTCATTCCTCGCGATATCGACCGTCAGCAGGAGATGATAGCTGCTTTGGATACACATGTGGCTGTAGGCAACTTACCCAATCTAGTCGCACCTATGGACATTCTTCGGCCAGACCTCGAATCTGTAGCATGGACGCAGAGGGCACTATTCCTGATTCCGCCCAGCGAAAGATTACTGATCGCAGACTTGCAACTCGGAGTACCTTCCATCACTCAAGTGGTAAGTCCAGGGCATCAAACCCGTCGAGAGTCGACAATTAATGAGATGAAACAGGTTGAACATCTTCGAATACTTGCATCAATGTCAGCTGATAATCCCCGCGTTCTGACCGATTTAACCGAGACCTACGCATGGCTTGATGCGCGTAAGGATGATCCGAACCTCGATTATATCAAAAAATACAAAGACGAGTGCATTTTCTTGAACGTTGACAATCCGCGACTCGACCGATGGACGTGGCACTGTGCGCACAACATGTTCTTCAATATCCCCGACTTGGATGGTCCTTTCGCTTGTGTTGGGAAGTTCCTTTTGCCCTTCGGAGGCCTTCTTCGTCGTGCAGGAGTCAGGGAGGTGTCCTACCCGTCCCGAGAAATATTGTCCCTATCTACCGCCGAAACCCAACTGGCTCAGATTCGTTCTGGCATCAATAATATGAGGCTGGAAGATGTACTGACGGACGTGACATTCATGGCCGACGATGGAAGTAAATTCGGTGCACATAGTGTATTCCTGGCAACGCAGACAGAATATTTCCGAAATCTTCTGACTCAAGGTTGGTCCGAGGGGAGTTCTCGTCTGATACAGATGTCGGGTTATTCAGGCAGTACTTTGAAGGTCGCATTCGGTAAGGCGTCCCTCTTTACCGTTGTTATCTTACTCATGCAGGACACCAGACTACATTTACACTGGAGAGGACATTCCTTCAGATGTGGACGCGGACGAACTAGTTGAAGTTCTCCGCCTTTCACACTACTGGACCCTTTCTGACCTGAACGAGAAACTCCAAGACCAATTGACTGAACATGTTCATCTCGATTCGTTCGATCGGCGTGAGTGTAGATCATCAAATTCGTGACTGTCTAAGATTGATTCTCATCCCAATATTAGTGCGAGATTCAGGTAAACAGTTCGGGATTACGACACGGCTCGGAGACTTCTGTGATCGCTTCGAACGCGAAAATCAAGGGTCATTGAATACTTTGACTGGTGATGATGATGTAGATGTAGATGCAGATGCATGAACGTCAATGACATCCCTATAAATACGCTTGAGCATCGTCCGGTGTGTGAGATATTAGTTTGGCACAGAGCGTTGTTTGTCGAGGTGGACAGTCGTGACTGATTCTAATCCTACGACTGTCTGGCAAGCGCCTTTTTGTTGGATGGGTAATTCATACTTTTCCACACCGATATCGTTGTACTCATGCCGAACATTATAGACAACGCATACACTGGAGATATTCCTACAGATTCAGAAGTCGCTGCAATGAGTCCCCGTCTTCCGCACGACCTGAATGAAACACATGATCTGGGTTTTGGTACTTCGACACCTTCTATGGGAATCGAGCTGGAACCAGTGGTGCATGCCAGCAGTCGCTGGGTGCCGAATAGTGTCTCAAGAAAACCAATAGCCCTCGACTCTGATTCGACCGAAATTGTAGATCGCAAGGTCCGAGCACTCCTAAACAAACTCACAGCAAAGAAGTTCGATTCCATTTCAGATCAAATCATTGCGTGGGCTAATAAAAAGTCTGAGAAGGAAGAGAATGGGATGACGATCATACAGGTTGTCAAGCTCGTATATGAGAAGGCGACTGATGAGGAAATGTGGTCGGAACTGTATGCGCGACTTTCCCGGGAACTAGTGGAGCGTATCAGTCTGGATATCCAGGAGGCTAAAATCAAGGACGGTGAAGGGAAGCCTATCGCTGGTGCGCAGTTCTTCCGGGAACTTCTGCTTCAGAGATGCCAGGCAGACCTCGAGCGTGGTCGGCTCAGCAAAGGGACGGCTGTCACTGACGCTGCGATAAAGTTCAAGGACCACGCGGCAGCGACAAATCCGTCTAGTGGGAACGAAGAGAGGATTGTGTTTTACTCGGAAGAGTACTACGCTGCCCAGAAGGCGAAACGGCAATGTCTGGGATTGATCAGGTTTATGGGAGAGTTATTCAAGCTGCAAATGCTTTCCGAGCGGATTATGCACGAGGTTATAAAAGGGTTCCTTAGTAACGAGAATCCATGGGAGCTGGAGATCGAGATGCTATGCAAGCTTCTCCTGACTATTGGCTCAATTTTGGACACTGACAAGGCTCGCCATCATATGGATGTCTACTTCTCGCGTATGAAGGAGTCCTACAAAAGTTCCAATGGCAGTGCGCGTCTGCGATTCATGTTACTGGTAGGTTTCGCGTTTGATCGATTTTTCGTTGTTAACGTAGACGTGTTTGCTGGCAGGATGTTATTGAACTTCGGGAGCGAAATTGGGTTCCTCGCAATGCCGTTGCTGTTCAAGCAATGAGCGTACTTACACAATAATGCTATGATGGGGCATCCTTGGTTACAATCCTGGGCTATGGGTCATTTAGTCTCGAGTTACTCAGTGATGATATCTAATGATGTCGTCTAGTTCATGAACCAATTGCTCATATCGAACCTCCTTCCTGACTACAAGAAGATTGAATTTCATAAGACATGGAGTCCTCCCGCATAGTTACCATCTCTAGCGGCGTGGTCACTAGTAAACCTCACGATTCACTACGAAAGACAAAATGAAACAAAAGAAGCATCTCAACTCTACATCTTTGACTTGATATCTTTCAAGCGTGTATGTCGTATGACCTCATCTGGATAGACGCCACGATGGCATGAGTAAAGATATAAGTAAGTCAAGGAAACATTCACTATACACACAATTATTGTCATAGAGGCTGTCGCTTGGAACGGCCGTGATATGTGAATGGATATTTGACGCATCAACCATCTCCGGCGTGATACCCTTGACGGTGGGTGTACCCAGCAGACGCAAGTTCATCTCGCACTCGTCCTGGAAACAGTAGGTGGTGAGTTCACGGCAAGAAAAAAAAGTCAGATCGACCGTACTCGCAGAATTTGGAGTGCTCTATCCATCCCTTCTACGCCGTACGACGAGAAGGCGTATAAAAATGGTCGCCCGATGCCAACTGCGGGTAAATAATAGTCGGGCAAAGAAAGAAGATAACTATACGTTTAGCCAAACATACCAGCTGTGGCGCCTAAAGCGATGGCTTTGAAAATATCAG
>Ga0209006_10002108_pt1 | contig 18101 bp, 17 predicted proteins | sample JacPin_JW_Ref_O2_FD_188567 | JGI IMG/M metagenome (GOLD analysis project Ga0209006, IMG submission 188567) | Forest soil microbial communities from Algoma, Ontario, Canada - Jack Pine, Ontario site 1_JW_Ref_O2 (SPAdes) (version 2) | ecosystem: Environmental > Terrestrial > Soil > Boreal... | reverse complement strand
TCGGTGTCGACGACTCATTCTTCGATTTGGGTGGGGATTCATTGTCGGCGATGCGGGTGATCGCCGCGGTCAACACCAACCTGGATGCCGGTCTTCCGGTGCGCACCGTGTTCGAGGCGCCCACCGTGAGAAGTTTGAGTCAGCGGCTACGAAGTGATTCTATTTCTGTGCAAGAAGTAGTTCCGGTTCAGACTCTGAAAAATGGTACCGGAGCTCCGCTGTTCTGCATTCATCCTGGGGGTGGGATGAGTTGGCCGTATCAGGCTCTTGGTAATTACCTGGACTGCCCGATCATTGGAATTCAACAAATCCTGCAGGGCGAAGAAGCCGAACCTCGGTCAATTCGCGATATGGCGAAAAACTATGCAGACAGGATCCAAGGGGTTTATCCCACTGGGCCCTACAACCTTCTCGGCTGGTCTTTTGGAGGTGCCGTCGCCCATGAACTTGCCATCGAGCTTCAGCGACGCGGATACGTAATCGCACGCCTTGTCCTTCTCGACGCTCAACCCAGTATCGACAGCAGCGTCACTCTACCAAACCATCCTTTAGGCGAGCAGGACATACAGGACATACTAGAAGAAGTATTGCGGTTCTGTCGTATAGATATTCCAGAACAGGATGAGCCGCTTACCTACGAGCAGATAGAAGAACTCGTTCGCGAACGAGGAGCCGCAGAATATTCTCGATACAAACAGTTTCTAGATTTTGCCGTTCAAAACATTAACAGTAACGAAGCGTTGTATCGAGCTCACGAACCCGGTGTCTTCGATGGGGATATAACCATATTCTCTACTGTGCGGGATGCGAGCGATCGCAGTTCGTCTCTTCTGCAACGTTGGCGACCTTACGTTACTGGCGACATTACAGAGTACTCGGTCGACTGCAGGCATCAAGAGATACTGACTACCGAATCGGTAAATATGTACGGCGAACAACTCAAACATTCATTCTACTGACGTTTCCGGGCTCTTCGATCTCGAACGGACACGGGGTTACTAAGGCGGTCATATATGGACTACATGGATAGGACAACCCCCGACATTGTCAGCATGCCCCGGGGCGGGCCAGACGCCTCCTGGCTGGACCGGCGGCTGCAGACCAACCGACTGGAATACCTGGACCGCGACGACGTCGACGATCTGAAGCGGAAGGTCATCCAGTCACTCGACCGCCAAGGACGACGCCCGTTTATGGGTGCTCACAAATCGTGCGCCCGGGCGGCGCTTCGTGAGGTGACCGATATCGCCTCTCCGGAGATCCTCGAACTCGGGGCCGGCCTGGGCGGGTTGTCGCGCGAGCTGCTGGAGAATCACCGCGCTGCTCAGGTGACGGTCACCGACATCGATCCCGCGTTTGTGGCCGCCGTCGCCGCCGGCGACCTCGGCAGTCACCCACGCGCCACGGTGCGCGAAATGGACGCCACCGCAATCGACGCCCCCGACGGGTATTACGACCTCGCGGTGTTTGTGTTGTCGTTGCATCACCTGGCGCCTGAACGGGCCGCCCAAGTGTTCGCCGAAGGGACCCGGGCAGCGAACAAGTTGTTAATCATCGACCTCCGCAGGTGGCGGCCGCCGCTCCACTTGGTGATGTTGGCGCTCACACTGCCGTTCACTGGGCTGATCCCGCTGTTACACGATGGGGTCATCAGCTCGCTACGCGCCTATAGCCAGTCGGCGCTGCGTGCGCTCGCCCAGTATGCCGACCCGGCGATTACCGTCGAGTTTCGCACCCGACCGTGGGGCGCGACGACGATGGTTGCCAGTCGCGCCACACCCGAAAACCCATCTGATCAAGAACTTCTCGGGTCAAACTGACGTTGGTCCGGCTGATCTCGGCGGCTGTGGTCTTGGGTCCGTAGGTGCGCGTAGGCATGGCGCTCGCCTGCCTGCAGGGTCTCGAAAGTCTCGTGCCATTCTCTTGTTCGACGGTTGTCGGCTCGGTCGCGGTCGTCGGTCTTCGCAATGGAACGGCTCACTGAACCGGAGTGAACTCGAGGTGCAATTCCTTGAGGCGCCTGAACAGAAGGGTGCGGTCCCATTTGAGCCGACGAGCGCCTGCCGGACCGTGCTCGGCCTCTGAAAGCCGAATGTCGGCCATCCGGTCAAGGATTCGTTCCAAGCTCACCCGCACTTCGGCGCGTGCAATCGGGGCGCCCGGACAAGTGTGAACACCACGGCCGAATGCGATGTGTTGCAATATGTTTGGGCGGTCGAGGCGGAATTCGTTGGGCTCGTCGAACCGTCGTGGATCGCGGTTTGCCGCACCGTTCATCACGAGTACGCTGGTACCGGCTTGCACATCGATGTCGCCGATCCTGGTGGTGCGCCGCGCCATGCGGAAATTCGATTTGATTGGGCTTTCGAAGCGCAGCATCTCCTCGATAAAGGCCGGGATCTTTGACTTGTCCTCGCGCAGCTGCTCTTGCAAGTCCGGTCGCTCCGCCAGCATTAGCATCGCGAGACTCAGCAGGTCGATCGTCGTCCCGTGGCCGGCGGCGAACATGAACGTGGCAACGCGGGCAACGTCAATCGCGTCGGGTGTCGTGCCGTCGGGAAACGTTGCCAGCGCAAGCGCGGTGAGGATGTCGTCGCGCGGATTGCGCCGCCGATCCTCGATGTACTCGACGAACCACTCCTCTTTCACGCCAACGAAGCCGCTGCGTTCGCCTTCGAGCCTGCTGGCTATCGCAGCGCGGCGGAATCGCTCACGGTCGGCCTCGGGTACGTCCAGCAGGTCGGTAATCGCGTCGAGCGTGAACGGAAAGTTGTAGTCGATGACGATCTCGCACTTGCCCTTCGCGATGAAGCGGTTGAGTTGCTCGTCGGCAAGACGCCACAGGAAGTCCTCGTTGTTCTTGAGCTGCCTCGGCGTAAACAACCGGCTCAACAGCGAGCGGTGTGCGGTGTGCTTCGGAGGATCAAACGATATGAAGTAGTCGCCGAACGTAACCCTGTGGTGGTGCCGCTCGATCAGATCCGAGATGTCATCGCTGTCGGTTTCGATCGGAATCCCCGACCATGGTCCGCTGACTATATTGCATACCGAGAAGGTCTGGTCGGCGTCGCGTTGCACGGCGACGGCCTCGTCGTACCCCGACACCATCACCACGCCGTGCGCCGGCTCACGCCATACTGGGCAACGACGGATCGCGTCGTAGTAGTCGTAGGGGTCATCGACGAGCGACTTCTCGGTGAAGAAGTCGAGGTTCTCGGGTCCGCTCACTTCGCCTCCCTCGCGTTGCTGTACAAATGCTAAGCGCTCAGCAGCTGCACGCAAATAGCCGTCGGCAATCGCGTGGGACGCCATGGAGGACCCCGACTCCGGCTACACGAGCAAACCCGGTCCACCGATACGTCGATCGTTGCTCAAATACGCGGCCGGCGGCAGGGTCCAATGGCCCACCACTACACCGCCGCTAGTCCTCTTGGATCCTCGGGGTAGCGCCTAGTGAGTGACTTTGGTGAACCATCTCGTCTTGATCCGCCAGGAGTGCGCCGACGCGATCGCGAAGACGGCGCCGCACGTGCAGGAGAAGAACCACACCAGGGCGCCGCCCTCCAGTCCTTGGATCGGGGTCACGAAGGCGGTGGTGATCCGCACGGCGCACGCCATTACGCCGCTCACCGATGCGAGCAGATACGCGTTCGCGATGTGCCGGGACCGCGGGTCTCTGCGCAGCACCATCAATGCCCGCGAACCATACGCCAGCAGGTAGATCAGCATTCCGCACAGCAGCAGCCAGTACATGTTCAGCCAGAAGTCGGTGGGCACCTGGAAGAAGTCCGCCCGGTAGATCCGTGCCCCGTTACCGAGGGAGAACGTGGCGAGCAGCAGCGGGATGCACAGCGTGGCGGGACGCTCGACGTACTGCTTGAACGACTTCTGCATCTGTTCGTCGTCCTCGAGCCTGCCCAGCACGTTGTAGACGATCGCCGACGCGGCGACGATGTAGAGGTCGTGGCCGATGAAGGCGTTGAGACCCCACATCCCGGTGAGCGCGTGGAGCCAGTGCCCAACTGTTTCCGCAGCCCACGGGGACATCAGCACTACGGCGCCGCCCTGCAGCGCGATGTTGAGGGTGGCAGCAACCTCCCACCGGCATTTCCAGGTGACACGCCGAATCCACAGGCTCCACGCGATAACCGCGAGGGTGATCGTGATGAGTGATGTCAGAGCCATCGGGTCATGCCTTCGTGCGGGGCTGGTTGCAGCAAATTTCTAGGACTGTCATGAACTATAGCGGTGGAGCGTCGGAGCGAGGCGTCAATTCCGACATTCTCGCGCGTCTGCGGGTCATGGTTGCCTCGCCGACGGTGGCCACCGCTAACGGGCCGGATTCCATATAACTTCTTACCTCGTGGTGACTCATCAACCCGAAGCGGACTTGGAGGTCGGGATAGCTGAGGTTGAACCTGTCAGCCACCAGTCGCAGCTCCTCGGCGTTCGGATAGTCCTCCTCCTTGATCCGCCGGTAGTAGGTGCTGCTGGAGACTCCGAGCGCGTCGTAGATCTCCTTCGCGTCGACCTCCCCATCGAGAAGGTAGCTGAGCAGGGCTTTTAGCTGTCTGCCGTTCTCGTCTGTTCGTGGCACCCTCATACAATAGACGGTTGTGCCGTCTTTGGGCACTCCATGGCAAATGTTGGACGGATCTCTTTTATTGACGCAGGAGTCACACTTTTGGCACATCTCTCCCATTTCTGGGACAACGGTGTACGGTTAGCTGCATGTCGAACTCAGCGATCGTAAATCTGCGGCTAGTCGACCACGAGGCCGCCGGACCGCCGCGCCCCGACGATATGGCGAAAGTGGCCGCCCCGCTGTCGAGCACGTTGACGGCGGAGCTTGACGGGGCTCGGTGTTACCTCGACGTCCCCGCAGAAGCGATCCTTCTTGCCGCAATCAGCCGCACGATTGCGCGCACGATCGGCGACACCGATCTGGCCGTCGACGTGGACGCGGGCGGCGAATGCACGGTCGTCGTGGCCTGCATGAGTGCTCGAACCGCGAGCGCGACCGAGGTTTTGCGGGCGGTCCACCACTCGCTTGCTGCCGCGCAGCACCACACCGCGGCACCGCCGGTGTCAGCATCCGACGTCCTTTTCTCGTGGCGCCGTACCGCTCCCGGCCCGGTCTCCCACCACGTGTTGCCGCCACATGAGATGCTGCCGAGCTCGGGCCATGCGCTCGAGGTCCGGGTGTACCGCACCGGTGATGATCTCGTGCAGACGGATTGGTGGTACGACACTCGCCGGCTCGACCGTTACACAGTGGAAGAGATGACGGAGCAGTTCCCGCTCGCGCTGATCGACCTGACATCTGACGCCGTGCCGCCAATCCGGGAACCTGCCAACCTCGCGATGGCATAGGACACGTCGTCGGGAATCATCCGCGCGCGAGATGCGCGAGGTGAGAGCCGATTTCGATGAGGTACTGATCGGGTCCGCCGAGGAAAGCGCTCCAGCTCAGCAGGCGCTTGAGGTAGAGGTGTGCGTTGTGCTCCCACGTGTAGCCGACGCCGCCAAGGACCTGGATCGCCAGGTCGCCAACGGTCGCCAGCTGCGCCGCGAATGCCTTTGCCCGCACGGCCGCCAGGTGCCGCTCCGCCGGCTCTGCCCCGTCGGTGGCCCAGAGCGCGTGGAGGACGCCGCCGCGGGCGAGCTCCACCGTCTCGTACATGTCGACGCATAGGTGCTGCACCGCCTGAAAGCTGCCGATGGGTTGGCCGAATTGCCGCCGCACCTTCGCGTACTCGACGGCCTGGTTCATCACCGCCTGCGCAGCACCGAGGGCGTCAGCAGCGTAGGCGGCGAGGACGTCGTCGACGAGCGCCTCGATTGCTTCTGCCGGGGCCGCCGCGAGCCGCTGCGCCGGTGCATCCTCGAGCGTCACGCGGAATTGCTTGCGCGTTTGGTCGACACCGACCTCCGGCGTTACCGCTATGCCCACCGACGATGTCTGCACGGCGAAAAGTGCTGTGCCGTCACTATCCTCGGCCAGCACGAGCAACACGTCGGCTGCCGCTACGTCCGGCACCGACGCGACCATGCCTCGAAGTGCCACGTCCGGACCGCGCGTCACAGCCGTAGGCCGCGGGCCGGCCAACGGGCCGACGGTGACGATCATGGAACCGTCGGCGATCCCGCTCACCAGGGTGGCAGCCGTGCCCTCGGCGCCCATCCGCAGAAGGGCCCGCGGCGCCGCAACCGCGCACGACAGCCATGGTCCAGGGTGAAGGGCGGCGCCCAGTTCCTCGGCGACGATCCCGGCTTCCACCATCGTCATGCCCGCGCCGTCGCATTCCGGTGGCACAAGCAGACCAGTGGTGCCCAGTTCGGCGAGTCCTCGCCACACTTGATCGGTTGTGCCGGTTGGATCCTCAAGCATCGGCCGCACATGTGCTGCCACGCTTGCCTTCTCGGCGAGGAACTGTCGCACGGTGTCACGCAGTGTGCTCTGCTCGTAGGTCAGCTCCAGGTTCATTGGCGCGGCAATCCGAGGACTCGCTGCGCGGTGATGTTCTTGTTGATCTGGGTGGTGCCGCCGGCAATCGTGAGTGAGCGTGACGACAGGCGATGGTGCGCCCAACGGCCGTCGGCACCTGTCGGGCCGAGGGCGTCAAAACCCAAGGCGGCCAGCTCCTGACCCACCTCGCCCCAGACGGTCTTCGCCAGGCTCGCCGATCCGAACGCGTCACCGCCGTGCAGCGTTGCCGAGATCGACCGCAGACACAGCAGCTCGAGGTACTTGATGCGCACGGCGATCTGACCAAGGCGGCGCAGCGTCGCGGTGTCCTCGAGTGCCTGCCGACCGTCGACATTGCTTTCGGACAGGTCGGCTGCGAGATCCTGTAGCCGCAACTGCATCTCGGCGTAGAGCCTTGCCGCCCCCGCGCGTTCGTGGCTGAGCGTGGTGGTGGCAACCTGCCAGCCTCCGTTCAGCGGACCCAGCAGGGCGTTCGCAGGCACCCGCACGTCGTTGAAGAACAACTCAGCGAATTCGGAGTCACCGGTCAGAGTCTGGATGGGGCGGACCTCGATGCCCGGCAAGGCCATGTCGACGATCAAGCACGAGATGCCCTTGTGCTTGGGCGCGTCGGGATCCGTGCGTACGTACAACTGACACCAGTCGGCGCGCTGCCCGAGCGAGGTCCAGATCTTCTGTCCGTTGACCACGAAGTCGTCCCCGTCGCGGACCGCGCGGGTTCGAAGTGAGGCGAGGTCGGAGCCCGCTTCAGGTTCCGACATTCCCTGGCACCAGATGTCGTCGGCGCGCATCATGCGGGGGAGAAGGGTGCGGTTTTGGGCTTCCGACCCGTATTGCATGATCGCCGGCGCGATGTTGTTCAGACCGATGACGTTGAGCGGCAATGGAGCTCGTGCGCGGGTGGTCTCCTCGGCGTACGCGAGCTGCTCGAGCACCGTTGCTCCGCGGCCGCCGAACTCTTTCGGCCAGGACACCGCCGCCCATCCTGCGTCCGCCGTTTTGGCGTCCCACGCGCGAAGCGTCTCGAACGCGGCATCACGGCGGCCCCGACCGCGGCCTGCGGCCACGACATCATCGGTCAGGTTAGCGGCCAGCCACGCCCGCAGCGCGTTGCGGAACGATTCCACTTCCACCGGTGATGAGAAATCCACATTCCCCTTGTCAACTGCTGCTGTCGGCTCCGGCCACGCGGGACTCTACGGTGGAAACTGATATGTGATCAACCGCGGGAGCGCCGGAGACCCGGTGTCGGTGTCTTTTCTATTTTAGGTATTTTAGATACTGTGCGGCCTACTGTTACCCCCACTGCCACCGCGCAGCTTCGTGGAAGAGATTCGATGGAGCCTGAATGACCAAGTCGGCGGTGGTAGGTGTCGGGTACTCGAAAATTCTCCGAGATAAAGGCATTGACGGACGGCCGCTGGCGGTAGCTGCTTCGCGGACAGCCATCGCGGACGCAGGCCTGAAGGTGAGCGACATCGATGCGGTGTTCGAGTACGCCGGCGACGAGCAAGCGATGGACATCGCGCGGCTGGTCGGCATCGAAGACATGGCTGTCTACGGCGACTACACCCCGCGCGGCCCGTCGGGTCTGGCCGCGGCGCTGGGCGCGCACATGGCTGTGGTGTCCGGAGCGTGCGAAGTGGCGCTGTGCGTGCGATCAGTGACGCGCGAATGGGGACAGATGAGCGGACGGGCGCTGCCGAAGGCGGCCGGCCCGTGGCAGTGGGAGTTCCCGTACGGCGTGGCCGGCGGGATCATCCCGATCATGGGCATGAAAAAGCAGCGTCGGATGGCCACGCTGGGCACCGTCGAGGAAGACTACGGGGTGATCTCGCTCAACGGCAGGCGCTGGTCAGCGCTCAACGAGCGCGCCGTCATGCGCAACACGTTGACCATGGACGACTACTTCGGTTCCCGCTTTGTTTCTGAGCCGCTGCGGCTGCTCGATTGCGACTACCCGGTGACGGGCGCCTGCGCGGTCGTCATCACCACCGCCGAGCGGGCGGCGGACACGCCGAAGCGCCCGGTGTGGATCGACGCGATCGCGATGGGGACGGGGTGGAAGCCCGATTTCACCTACACCGACGAGTTCTTGTTCGGCGGCACCCGGCGAAGCGCCGCCACGATGTGGAAGCGGTCGTCGGTCACGCCGGCCGACGTCGACGTCGCCGAGCTGTACGACGGCTTCACCCATATCGCGATGGCGTGGGTGGAGGCGATGGGCCTGTGCGGGATCGGCGAGTTCGGGGATTGGGTCGACGGTGGCAGGACCATCGGCCCCGGCGGTGCTCTGCCGCTGAACACCAGCGGTGGACAGCTCGCGGAGGGGCGGCTGCACGGCCTGGGCTTTCTGGCCGAGGCGGTATCGCAACTGCGGGGTGAGTGTGGGCCGCGGCAGGTGCCAGACGCGCAAGTCGCGGTGGTCGCCAACGGCTTCGGGCCGCAAACCGGCTCGTGCGTATTAACAGTGTGAGGAAGGACCTCTGATGGGCAGGGTGACGGGCAAGGTAGCGCTGATCAGCGGAGCCGCGCGCGGTCAAGGCCGTTCACATGCGCGGATGCTGGCCGCTGAGGGCGCCGACATCATCGCGGTGGACATCTGCGAGGACATCGAGACCAACGAGTACCCGCTGGCGCGGCCCGAAGATCTGGACGAGACCGCCAGGCTGGTCGAGAAGGAAGGGCAGCGCGCGGTCACAGCAATCGCCGATGTCCGCGACCGCGCCGCGCTGTCTGCCGCGATCGACCGCGGCATCGCCGAGCTCGGGCATCTCGACATCGTGGTCGCCAACGCGGGCATCTGCCCGCTGACCGCCGGCCTGCCGCCGCAGGCGTTCGCCGACGCGGTGGACGTCGACCTGCTCGGCGTGCTGAACCTCGTGCACGCGAGCCTCAAACACCTTGCGGCCGGGGCGTCGATCATCGTGACCGGATCCAACGCGGCGTTCATGTCGTCGATGAACACCACCGGCATCGATGGCGGTCCCGGCGGGGCCGGGTACGCGTTCGCGAAACTGGCCGGCGCACACTACGTCAACGACTTCGCTCTGGCCCTTGCCCCTTTTTCCATCCGGATGAACGCGGTTCACCCCACCAACGTCAACACCGACATGCTGCACAGCGCGCCGATGTACCGAGCCTTCCGGCCCGACCTGCAGAACCCGACCCGCGAGGACGCCGAACCGGTTTTCCCTGTCGTGCAGGCCATGCCGGTCCCCTACGTCGAACCCGAAGACATCAGCGAGGCCGTGCTGTTTCTCGCCAGCGACGCGGCCCGCTACATCACCGGCCAGCAGCTGCGCGTCGACGCCGGCGGTTTCCTCAAGGTGAAGCCGTGGTCCGCTTAGGAGAGAGGTGAGCATGCCCAGAGGGATCATCTACCTGGAGACGATGCCGGTGTCGCCGGACCGGGAGGCCGACTACCACAAGTGGTACAACGACACCCATCTGGCAGAGATCGTCTCGGTCGACGGGATCGTCTCCGCGCGTCGCTTCGCGCCGACCGACGGGAACGGTCCCTTCGTCGCGATCTACGAGCTTGACTGCGACGACCTCGACGCGGTTGTCCAGCGGATGGGGGAGCTCGGGGCGAGCGGCAAGATGTCGTCGCTGCAGTTTCTCAGCATGGACGCGCCACCCCCGATCCCGCACGTCTACCGGGAGATCGGATCGTACGAACCATGACCGTTGCCCCAGAAGTCCAGCGGCGCATCTACGCGCTGATGGTGCTGATGAAGGCGGCCGACGACCGGCTGTCCAAGGGCATCGGCACCGGCGAGTTCATGTGCGTGTACTGGCCGTCGCGCGGCCAGGAGGCCATCGGGGCGGCGATGGGCGTCTCGCTGCGGCACGACGACCAATTGGTGACGACGTATCGCGGGCTGCATGACCTCATCGGCAAAGGCGTTCCGCTGGAGGAGATCTACGGCGAGATGATGGGGCGCACCGTCGGTGCGAGTCGCGGTAAGGGCGGCACGATGCACATCGCCAAGCCCGAGAAGGGCGTGATGATGTCCACCGGGATCGTCGGTGCGGGACCGCCGGTGGCGGTCGGCCTTGCGATGGCGGCGAAACGCAAGGGCCTCGACCGTGTCACCGTGGTCAGCTTCGGCGACGGCGCCACCAACACCGGGTCCTTCCACGAGGCCGCGAACATGGCCGCGCTGTGGGACCTGCCGATGGTGCTCGTGTGCCAGAACAATCAGTACGCCGAGATGACGCCGACCCGCGACACGATGAAGCTCGAGCACGTCGCCGACCGGGCCGCCGGATACGGGATGCCGGGCGTCCGCGTCGATGGCAACGACCCGCTGGCCGTCGCGGCAGCGCTGGACGACGCACTGGATCGGGCGCGCCGCGGTGACGGTCCCACCTTCATCGAGTGCGTGACGTTCCGGTTCCGGGGCCACTACTTCGGCGACCGTGCGCCGTACATACCCAAGGACCAGCTCAGCGCGGCGTTGGCGGCCGACCCCGTTCCCCGGTTCCGCAGGCACCTCATCGACGCCGGCATCTGTACGGATGACGAGCTGAGCGGCATCGACGAAGGTGCGCTCACCGAGGTCGAGATGGCACTGAAGACGGTCATGAGCGCTGACGTCCCGTCGGCGGATGAGCTCGACCGAGACGTGTACGCGACCCCGATCCGCTACCCGGTCTGAGGGATCCACATGGACGAGAAGGTGATGACGATGCGCGAGGCGCTGAATCTCGCGCTCGACCAGGCGCTGGAATCCGACGAACGGGTGTTCCTGCTCGGTGAGGACATCGCCGACCCCGGCGCGACCGGCCCGACCGCCGGGCTGTCCACCAAGTACGGCCACGACCGGGTGCTGGACACCCCGATCTCGGAGGCCGCGATCGTCGGTGCCGCCATCGGTGCGGCGATGGACGGCCTGCTTCCGGTGGCCGAGATCATGATCATGGACTTCATCGGCATCGCCGCGGATCAGATCATCAACAACGCCGCCAAGCTTCGCTTCATGACTGCAGGGCGAACGACCGCGCCCGTCACGGTCCGCACCCAGGTGTACGCCGGACTGGGCACCGGTGCGACGCACTCGCAGACACTCGAAGCCTGGTTCATGCACATCCCCGGGATGAAGGTCATCATCCCGTCGACCCCCCGTGACGGCAAAGGATTGCTGACCTCCGCGATCTTCGACGAGGATCCCTGCCTGTTCGTCGAGACGATCCGCCTGCAAGGCCAAAAGGGCTCGGTCCCAATCGATCCCGGATTCTCGATTCCTCTCGGTCGCGCCGATATCAAGCGTCCGGGCACCGACGTCACCCTCATCAGCTACGGGCGCAGCGTGCACGACGCCCTGGCCGCAGCGACGACGCTTCAGGAGCAAGGGGTGAGCGCCGAGGTCGTCGATCTGCGCACGCTCGTGCCGCTCGATGTCGAGACCATGGCCGAGTCGGTGCGCCGCACCCGACGGGCCGTGGTCGTGCACGATGCGGTCCAATTCGCCGGTCCCGGAGCCGAGATCGCCGCGACGCTGCAGTCGGAATGCTTCGGCGAGCTCGCCGCGCCCATCGAACGGGTGGGAACGCGGTTCGTCCCGGCCCCGGCCGCGGCCGCACTGGAGGCGCAGATCTATCCGTCGCCCGCGCGCATCGTTGCGGCCGCGCAGCGAACGCTCCAAGATTCCGCCGCGGGTGCCCATGGGTGACTTCGTCATTCGCATCCCGCGAGTCTCGGTCGCGGTGTCCGAAGCCGAGCTCGTCGATCTGCTCGTGGAGGGTGGCAAGCACGTCGCGGAGGGCACACCGATCTACGTCATCGCCACCGAGAAGGTCGAACAGGAGATCGAAGCGGGTGCGTCGGGCACCGTGCAGTGGACAGGGAAGGTCGGCACCACCTACGACATCGGCGCCGAAATCGGCGTCATCACGTCATAACGAAATACCAGGAGGACATCTATGGATCTCAACGAGACTCGCGAGAGGATCATCTACGAAAAAGATGGCCCGATTGCGCGAATCACGCTCAACTGGCCCGAGAAGGCGAACGCCCAGGACCAGAAGCTCGCCGAAGAGGTCGATGCGGCACTACTGGACGCGGACCGCGACTACGACATCAAGGTTCTGGTCCTGAAGGCCAACGGCAAGGGCTTCTGCTCGGGACACGCCATCGGCAACAACGCCGTCGACTACCCGGCATTCGTCGAGGGCGCGAAGCGAATGGGTACACCCTGGAAGCCTCAGACCGATCTGTTCGTCAAGCCGACCATGAACCTGTGGGAGTTCCCCAAGCCGACGATCGCGCAGGTCCACGGCTACTGCGTGGGTGGTGGCACCCACTACGGGCTGATCACCGACATCGTGATCGCCTCCGAGGACGCCTACTTCTCCTACCCGCCCCTGCAGGGGTTCGGCATGCCGTCCGGCGAGTGCTCGATCGAGCCGTGGGTGTTCATGAACTGGCGCCGCGCCGCGTATTACCTGTACCTCGCCGAGGTGATCGACGCCAAGAAGGCGCTGGAGGTCGGTCTGGTCAACGAGGTCGTTCCGCGGGAGGAACTCGACGCGCGGGTCGAAGCCATCGCCCGCCACATCGCCCAGGCCCCGATGACGACACTCCTGGCAACCAAGGCGAACCTCAAGCGGGCCTGGGAGCTGATGGGCATGCGGGTGCACTGGCAGAGCTCCAACGACCTCGTTGCGCTGGCCTCGTTAAGCTCCGACGTGCAGGCCCTGATCCAGCGGGTGTTCAAAGACAACGTCTTACCCTCCGAGATGGCCCAGCGCCAGGCCGCGGCGGCCGCATCGACCGACGGTTCGGCAGCTACCTAGGTCAGCCGGTGAACATCGCCGACCATGCGTTGGGGGACCCCCAATCGCCGGCACTGATCGTCGCGGACGGGGGGCACCGCCCGCCCGAAGGGCAGGGAGACGACACCATCTCGTACGGCGACCTGTACGAGAGGAGCCAGCGGGTCGCAGCCCTGCTGCACGAGCATGGCCTGCGTCGCGGCGACGGCGTGGCCCTGGTTCTCCCCAACCGCTCCGAATTCCTCGAAATCACCTGGGGCTGCCAGCTTTCGGGGCTCTACTACACCGCAGTGAACACCCACTTCACGCCCGACGAGGTCGGTTACGTCATCGACGACTCAGACGCGCGGGCGGTGTTCGTCGACGCGTCGATGGCCGAGCTTGCGGCGCGAATTCTGGATGCGAACGCCGGGGTCGACCTGCACGTCAGTGTCGGAGGCGAGCCGCCCGGCTGGCGGTGCTACGACGATCTCCTCGCGGCGGCCGGTGGCGCGCCGCCCTTATCGGACGGTTCCGAAATGCTCTACTCGTCCGGCACCACGGGGCGGCCCAAAGCCGTCCGGCGGGCCCTCCCCAAAGACGGCAACGGCTCCTGGGCGCAGAACGTGCTGGAGTACACGCTCAGTCAGCGTTACGGCATGACGGACGTGAGCGTGTATCTCTCTCCGGCCCCGCTGTACCACGCGGCGGGCGTCAACTACACCATGGCGGTTCAACGCGTCGGTGCTGCCGCGATCGTGATGCGCAGGTTCGACGCCGAGGCGGTTTTGCGCCTGATCGAGACCCACCGCGTCACGCACGCCCAATTCGTGCCGACCATGTTCGTGCGGATGCTCAAGCTGCCCGACACCGTCCGGCGCAAATTCGACGTCTCGAGTCTTCGGTGCGTGATCCACGCGGCCGCCCCGTGCCCGGTGGATGTCAAGCATCAGATGATGACGTGGTTCGGGCCCATCATTCACGAGTATTACGGGGGAACAGAGGGGTTCGCCGGCACGACGATCGACCCGCAGGAGTGGCTGGCCCATCCCGGTTCGGTTGGCAAGCCGTTCAGCCCGGTGCACGTGGTGTCCGACGCCGGGGGCGAACTGCCCGTCGGTGAGTCCGGTGAGCTGTTCTTCGAGGGCGGGCCGGCCTTCGAGTACTTCAAAGATCCCGACAAGACCGCGTCGATCTCCAACGAACACGGCTGGCGATCGCTGGGCGACATGGGGTATGTCGACGAGGACGGCTACCTGTACCTGACCGATCGGTCGACGTTCATGATCGTCTCGGGCGGGGTCAACATCTACCCGCAAGAGGCGGAGAACCTTCTTGTCATGCACGCCAAGCTCGTCGATGCGGCGGTGTTTGGGGTTCCGAACGAGGAATTCGGTGAAGAGGTCAAGGCTGTCGTGCAACCGGTCGACGGCGTGTCAGCCGGGCCCGAACTGGAGGCCGAGCTCATCGAGTACTGCCGCGCTCACCTCGCGACCTACAAGTGCCCGCGCACGGTCGAGTTCGACGACGATCTGCCGCGCGACCCGAACGGCAAGCTCTACAAAAGGCGCATCCGCGACCGCTATTGGCAGGGGAGGGCGTCACGGATCCTATGACGTCGGCAAAAAGGGTGCAGACTGAGAAGCCGGCAGAGAGGTGGGCACCTTGACCAGCAGAAGCGAACAGGCCAACTGGACCCCCCTGCCAGTGCCGTGGGCGGTTCAGACACCTGACCGGATCCCGAAGCAGCGCTACTTCGACCGTGAGTTCTACGCCCTGGAGACCGAGCTGTTCTGGCCCCGGGTGTGGCAGATGGCGTGCCGGCTGGAGGAGATCCCCAACCCCGGCGACTTCGTCGAATACGAGATCCTCGACCAGTCGGTCATCGTCGTCCGCGTCGATGCCGCGAACGTTCGCGCGTATCAGAACTCCTGCCGCCACCGCGGCATGAAGCTCGTCGAGGGGCACGGGTCCCGTCGAAGCCTGGTATGCCCGTTCCACGGATGGTGCTGGGGCCTCGACGGCAAGAACACCTTCGTGTTACGGCCCGAGGTGTTCGACGAAAGTAACCTCTGCGCCGACGATCTCAGCCTTGTTTCGGTCAGGTGTGAGTTGTGGGGTGGCTGCGCGTGGATCAACCTCGACGACGGTGCGCCGCCGCTGCGAGAGTGCATCGAACCGTTCGCCTCGATCCACGACGAATGGAAAGTCGAGTCGCTGCGCACCGAGTGGTGGAAGTCGTGCCTGCTACCGGTGAACTGGAAACTCGCGACCGCAGCCTTCATGGAGGGCTACCACGTTCCGCAGACCCATCCTCAGCTGCTGCCGACGTCACACACCCCGGAATCGTCGTCGGTGCACCCCATCGTGCAGACGAGTCTGCACTTCATGCGAACGCTCGGGTCCGGCATGGCAGGGATGACCCATGAGAACGACGTCCGGATCGCCGAGGGTGTGCAGAACATCTCGCTTCCGGACGACCCGACCGAAGCGATGGCGGCGTGGCGCAGTGCGGTCAACGACGCGGTCACCAACTGGCACCGAGCGCGCGGCTGTGATTTCCCGGATCTGAACGATCTGGATCGTCGCGGCGTGACGGACCCGATCGGGTTCTGTTTCCCGCACTACTTCATCCTGCCCACCTACAGCAGCGCCTCGTCGTACCGGATTCGTCCGCTGGGCCCCGAGGAGACGCTGTTCGAGGTGTGGTCGCTCACCCGTTTCCCGGCGGATCGCTCGCCGGGAAAACCGACTCCGCCGGAACCGATGGCGCCGGATGACCCGAGCTGGCCGACCATTCCGGCCCAGGATTTCTCCAACCTGCCGCGACAGCAGAAAGGTCTGCACGCCAAGGGTTTTGAGTACATGCGGCTGTCGAGTGAGATTGAGGGACTGATCTCGAACTTCGAACGAGTTGTCGACGGTTTCCTCGCCGGCCTGCCATACGACAGGCTGGTAGGCGCGATTCAGAAAACCAACACCACCATCGACGTGCCGATTGCCGACCTGGGGCTCACCGAGCGGCTGATGTCGGATGCCCGATGACGCCGGAGGACGCGGCATGACTGCTTGGGACACATCCGTCGACCTCCTCATCGCGGGAAGCGGCGGGGGCGGAATGGTCGCGGCGCTGGCGGCGCTCGACTCGGGGATTGAACCGCTGATCGTCGAGAAGCAGGCCCTCATCGGCGGGTCGACGGGGATGTCAGGTGGCATGGTCTGGCTGCCCAACAATCCGTTGATGCGGGCCGACGGTATCGCGGACTCGCACGAGGACGGTCTTGCCTACTTTGCCGACGTCGTCGGCGACATCGGTGCGGCGTCGTCGCCGGCGCGCCGGGAGACGTTCCTCACCGCGGGCTACGAGATGATCAACTTCCTGCTGCGTAAGGGCATCCGCCTCGTACGGTGTCCCGGCTGGAGCGACTACTACCCGAATCACAAGGGCGGCAACGCCGCCGGCCGTGCCGTCGAGGGAATCCCGTTCGACGCCGCCGAGCTCGGAAACTGGAGCGACAAGATACAGCCCGCAATGGCCAAGAATTTCGGGTTCGTGGTGCTGACGAACGAGCTGCGCTCGGTGCAGTACTTCAACCGCGCGCCGCGCGCGTTCGCCGTCGCTATGCGGGTGTTCCTGCGCACCGCTGCCGCGCGGATCCGGCGTCGCGAGATCCTCACGAACGGCGCATCGCTCGTCGGTCAGATGCTCAAGGCGCTGATCGCCCTCGGCGGGAGCCGACCGCCCGTCTGGACGGGCGCCGCGATGGAGGATCTCATCGTCGAGGATGGCCGGGTCGTCGGCGCTCGCGTCGCGCGCAACGGCTCAACGCTTTCCATCGAGGCGCGCAAGGGAGTCCTGCTCGCGGCGGGCGGATTCGGCCACAACGCCGAGATGCGCCGAAAATACAGCGGCGATCAGCCCAACGAGGCGCAGTGGTCACTCGCGAACGCGGGCGATACCGGTGAGGTGCTGCAGACCGCGATGGGCCTTGGGGCGAAAACCGACCTGCTCGACGAGGCCTGGTGGCTGCCATCGGTTTTCATCGCCGACGGCGGCACCGCCGCCCGGTCACTCGGCTCGGGGCGGCAGCGACCCGGTGCCATCTTCGTCGACTCGACCGGCCGGCGATTCTGCAACGAGTCGAACTCGTACGTGGAGGTCGGCAAGGCGATGTACGCCAACAAGGCGGTGCCGTGCTGGATGATCTTCGACGAGGGCTACGTGGGCAGATACGTCTCCGGTGCCAACCCGCTGAAGAAGCGTCGCCTGCCCGAAGGGCTCATCGAGAGCGGCGCAGTCATGCGTGGCGAGACCGTCGGCGACCTCGCACGCCAGATCGACGTTTCCGCCGACGAACTGGAGTACACCATCGCGCGGTTCAACGACTTCGCCGCCAAGGGCCTCGACCCCGACTTCGGGCGCGGACAATCGGCGTACAACGACTGCCTCGGTGATCCCGGGTATCGCCCGAACGCCGCGGTCGGCCCACTCGAACGAGCGCCGTACTACGCCACCAGGGTCTTACCGGCTGATGTCGGGACGTGCGGGGGAGTGATCACCAACGAGCACGCGCAGGTACTCGACGAACACGACCGGGTGATCGACGGTCTGTACGCGACCGGCAACATCACCGCCGCGGTGATGGGCCGGACATATCTGGGCGCCGGCGGCAGCATCGCCAGCACGATGGTGTTCGGCTACGTCGCCGCGCGCCACGCCGCAGGCCGGCGGGTGGCCGGCGAGATGCGCCGCTGACTAACCGCCGCCCGCTTCGGTATCATCGCGGCCTTCTGCTCTTCGCGCAAGCGGCTCATCGCGGCCTTCTGCTCTTCGCGCAAGCGGCTCATCGAC
>Ga0209006_10002106_pt1 | contig 18108 bp, 15 predicted proteins | sample JacPin_JW_Ref_O2_FD_188567 | JGI IMG/M metagenome (GOLD analysis project Ga0209006, IMG submission 188567) | Forest soil microbial communities from Algoma, Ontario, Canada - Jack Pine, Ontario site 1_JW_Ref_O2 (SPAdes) (version 2) | ecosystem: Environmental > Terrestrial > Soil > Boreal... | reverse complement strand
CACCGACGACGTCCTCTATCGCAACAACACGTCAGGTGACACCGGCTTCTACCAGATCGTCAACGGCGCCAACACCGGCTGGCATGACGTCGGGGCGTCATCGACGGCCTACAGCGTGGTCGGAACAGGCGATTTCACCGGCAGCGGCACCGACGACATTCTCTATCGCAACAACACCACCGGTGACACCGGCTTCTACGCGATCGTCAACGGCGTCAATGTCGGCTGGAACGATGTCGGGGCGTCATCGACCGCCTACAGTGTCGTCGGCATTGGTGACTTCACCGGCAGCGGCACCGACGATATCCTCTATCGCAACAGCGTAACCGGCGACACCGGCTTCTACCAGCTCGTCGACGGCGTTAATGTCGGCTGGCACGATGTCGGGGCCTCATCGACCGCCTATAGCGTGGTCGGCACCGGCGACTACAACGGCGACAACACCTCCGACATCCTCTATCGCAACAATACCACCGGCGACACCGGGTTCTATTCCATCGTCAACGGCCTCAATACCGGCTGGCACGACGTCGGCGCATCCTCCACCGCCTATAGCGTTGTCGGATGAGCGATCGGCAAGCCACTCCCTTCACCCCTCGTTTTGCCGTGACGGCGATGAGGACTTGCGCGATATGACCGACAACAATTTCGATCTCATGGAGATCCCGGAAATAGCGAAGAACTCCCGCGGCGGGACTGAAACCGCCATGGCGAGACTTTATGATGGAAAAGTTCCTCGCGGGCTGCTGCAGGAATTTCAGATCATTCCCAGTCGTGCCGGCGAATTGCGCGAGGACAAGTATCGCATCTTGTGGATTCACGAGACTCCCGGCGACGCGGCAGTCCAGCATCTCGCCGACGGAGGCTGGAGGAAATTTCACCGGCTGGTCTTTGTCAGCAATTGGCAGATGCAGCATTTTATCGTGCACTTCAATATCCCCTGGTCGAAATGCAAGGTGATGTTGCACGGGATCGAGCCGGTCGATACTTCCGCCAGAATGGAGCGCGGTGGTCCGATCAACTTGATTTATCACACCAGTCCAAATCGGGGCCTGCGCATTCTACTGCCGGTATTCGATCATCTCGCCAAACATCATGACATCACCCTCGACGTGTTCTCGTCATTCAGGCTTTATGGATGGGCGGATCGCGACGAGGAATTTCGCAGTCTGTTTGAATTTGCCAAATCCCATCCCCGGATCGTCTATCATGAGACGGTCGAGGATCATGCCGAGATTCGAAAAGCCCTGGTGCAGGCCGATATATTTGCCTATCCGTCGACCTGGCCCGAAAACGCCTGTCTCTGCCTGATCGAGTCGATGTCGGCGGGGCTGCTCTGCGTCCACTCCAATTACGGAGCCCTGTTTGAAACGGCGGCGAACTGGACGGCAATGTATGGTTTTCACGAGAACGTCCAGAAGCATGCCGAGTTCTTCTATCCGGCGCTTGAGCAGGCGATAAAAGGCGTTCGAACCGATGCCGTACAACGCCATTGCCGCGCTCAAAAGGCCTATGCCGATACGTATTATTCGTGGACTGTACGAGCCAAACAGTGGGAAACATGGCTCAACGGCATCGTTCTCTCCAATGAACCCAAGGATCTCTAGAAGTCTCTCCAGGGGGTGTATCCGGCACGCTGAACGTATCTCCGGCTTCAGGGCTGGCCGCACTTGCAAAAGATGCTAGAAATCCGTGCTTGCCGGCGGGCCTGATGCCCCCGCCTCAGCGGCCGGCATGGCCGCGGAAAGGATTACGCCGATGTCTGCGCCGGGCGGGTTGGTTTCGTCCGAAAAGCCGACCGATGCGGCGTTGCTGCTCAAGCAGGCGCTCGATTTCATTCGAACCGGGCGATGGGCGGAGGCCGAGGCGGCCTGCCGGCGCGTGCTCCAGATCGAGCCGCAGAATTTCGATAGCCTGCATCTCCTCGGAATCATCAATCTCCAGCGCGGTCGCGCGGCCGAGGCCGTACTGCAATTCGACGCCGCCTTGAAGATCGACGGCAAGGTCGCCGACGCCCAGAACAACCGCGGCAATGCGCTGAAGGAACTCAAGCGATACGATGAGGCATTGGCAAGCTACGACCGCGCGGTCGCGCTCAGGCCGGACTTCGCCGAGGCCTTCATCAACCGCGGCAACGCGCTTGTCGAACTCAAGCGACGTGAAGAGGCGCTCGCGAGCTACGATCAGGCCGTGACCCTGAGGCCGTATGCCGCGGCCTTCTACAGTCGGGGCATCGTGCTCGCGCAACTCAAGCGGCGCGACGAGGCGATAGCAAGCTTTGACCGGGCGATCGCGCTCGATGCCAACCACGCGGAGGCATTCAACGCCCGCGCCAATACGCTCGTCGAACTCAAGCGGATCGACGAGGCGATGGCGAGCTACGACAAGTCGATCGCCCTCAAACCCGCCCGTGCGGAAGCCTATTACGACCGGGCGCTCGGCCGCCTGCTGGCCGGCCAGTATCCGGGCGGGTGGGCAGACCATGAATGGCGCTGGCAATCCAAGGGATTTCCCAACAAGCGTCCCACGATCAATGCGCCGCCCTGGCAAGGCCAGGATTTGAGCGGGCGGCGACTGCTGGTGCATCGGGAGCAGGGCCTGGGCGACATCATCCAGTTCTCCCGCTATCTGCCGCTGCTGCGGCAAACCGGGGCCGATGTCAGCTTTTACGTCAACCGGCAATTGACCCGCCTGCTGCGCCCGGTGACGGCAGGGATCGAGGTAATCACCGAGTTGAAAGCCGCCGATAGTTTCGATTTCCAGTGCGCCCTGATGAGCCTGCCGCACCGCTTCAAGACCGACCTGCATTCCATACCACCCGCGCCTTCCCTGCGCGCCGAACCGGACCTCGTCGCGCGCTGGCGGGAGCGCATCGGCGGACATGGATTCAAGGTCGGCATCGCCTGGCAGGGCAATCCGAAGGCGATGGAATTGACCCGTTTCATCCCGTTGGCGCAATTCGTTCCGCTGGCGCGCATCCCGGACGTTCGATTGATCAGTCTGCAATACAAGGACGGATTGGATCAGCTGGCTGACCTGCCGCCCGACGTCAGAATCGAAACGCTCGGCGATGATTTCAACAGCGGGCCCGACGCCTTCATCGACACCGCGGCGGTGACGGCCAATCTCGATCTGATCATCAGCTGCGATACCTCGCTTCCACACGTGTCGAGCGGCATCGGGCGGCCGACCTGGATTGCGATCAATCACGTTCCGGACTGGCGCTGGATGCTCGATCGGGACGACAGTCCCTGGTATCCGACCGTGCGGCTGTTCCGGCAGCCGGAGAAGGGCGATTGGAAATCGGTATTCGCGAACATGGAGCGAGAGCTGCGCGCGCTGTTGCGTGGCCCCGCGTCCTCCCGTACCGTCGCGCTGCGCGCACAGGCGCGACCGCTGCCGAGCATCCAGGTGGCGTGGGGAGAATTGTTCGATCGGATCGCGGGCCTTCAGACCAGGATCGCGCGGCTGGAAGCCGGCGAGCCTGTCGCGGCGGCCCGTCGGGAGCTCGCCGCGCTATCGGCGACCGCTGCCAACGTCGAGGCCGAATGCCCTGACGTCATCCCGCTCAAGAACGATTTGCGCGCGGTCCATGAAACCCTGTGGGAGGCCGGTAATGCGATGCTCGCGAAACAGGCATCGGCATCGTTCGATCAGGGTTTTGTCGATCTGGCACAGTCCGTCAGCCTTCACAACGATCGGCTAACTCACCTCAAGCGCGCAATCGATCGTCTGCTCGACCCGCAGTCGGTCGAAAAGAATGCGGCGCTCGATTGACGAATTTTCCGACGCCGGAAGTCGCGAGCCTCTCGGTGGTCCAGGAATTGCAACAGATTTGCGGTTATGCGGGGCTGCAACGCCTTCCGCATTGGCAATAGCAGACTAGGGATCGGGCTCTAAATCAGGAGAGATCGCGTGTTTCATATCTCGCGCCGGAACCGTTCCATCATGCTGTCCAACCTCATTCCGATGGCGCTCGCGCTCTCGGCTGCGCTGGCACCTCCGTCGCTGGTGCAAGCAAAGACCATCACGGCGGTGATGCATTCCGATCTGCGCACGATCGATCCCGGATTTACCACGGCCTATATCACGCGCGATCACGGCTACATGGTCTATGACACGCTGCTGGCCATCGATTCCAGCTTCCAGGTCCGACCGCAGATGGCGGACTGGAAAGTCTCCGACGACAAGCTGACCTACACGCTGACGCTGCGCGACGGATTGAAGTGGCATGACGGCGCGCCGGTAACAGCGGAAGATTGCGTGGCCTCGCTCACGCGCTGGGAGCGAAACGACAGCATGGGCCAGAAGCTGTCGGATTTTACCGCCAGTCTCGAGGCCACCGACACCAGAACCATCACGCTGAAATTGAAGGAACCCTACGGCCTGGTGCTGGAGTCCATTGCAAAGCCGTCATCCTACACCCCGTTCATGATGCCGAAGCGGCTGGCGGAAACCCCGCCCGGCCAGCAGATCAAGGAACAGATCGGGTCCGGTCCCTTCAAATTCGTTCAGGCGGAATTCCAGCCCGGTATCAAGGCGGTCTATGAGAAGAACACCGATTACGTGCCGCGCCAGGAACCTCCGAGTTGGACCGCCGGCGGCAAAATCGTAAAGGTCGATCGCGTCGAATGGATCACCATGCCGGACGCGCAGACCGCTGTGAACGCGCTGCAATCCGGCGACATCGATTTCATGGAAATCCCGCCCTACGACCTTTTGCCGGCACTGGCCGCCAACAAGAATTTGACGATCGGCAACCTCAACACGCTCGGCTACCAGACCATCGGACGGATGAACTTCCTTTATCCGCCGTTCGACAACGTCAAGCTACGCCGCGCCGCCTTCATGGCCATGAACCAGAAGGACGTGCTGGATGCGCTGATCGGCGACCCCAAATATTACCAGATATGCGGGGCGATTTTTGGCTGCGGCACGCCGCTGGCCACCGAGGAAGGCGCGGAATCGCTGGTGAAAGCCAACGGCATGGCGGAGGCGAAACGACTGCTCACCGAAGCCGGCTATGACGGCACGCCTGTGGTGGTGATGGCGCCCGGCGACGTGGTGACGCTGAAGGCGCAGCCGATCGTCGCGGCGCAATTGCTGCGCGAGGCCGGCTTCAAGGTGGATGTGCAGGCTACCGACTGGCAGACGGTGGTGAGCCGCCGAGCCAGCCAGAAGCCGCCGAAGGAAGGCGGCTGGAACATGTTCTTCACCAATTTGATCTCCGCCGACGTCCTCAACCCGGTCGCCAACCAGCAGACCAACGGCAAAGGCAGGAATGGCGGCTGGTTCGGCTGGCCTGACGACCCGAAGATCGAATCGCTGCGCGACGCCTTTGCGCGTTCTTCCTCTCCGGAGGAGCAGAAGAAAATCGCGGCCGCCATCCAGAAGGAAGTCTACGAACAGGTGATCTATATCCCGCTTGGACAATACATTGTCGAAAGCGCCTGGCGGAAATCGCTCACCGGCGTGCTGGACGGCCCGGCTACGCCGGTTTTCTGGAACATCGACAAGTCGGACGAATGATCATGGTGGGGTCCGGGGCGCTCGCAATATGCCCGCTTTGCGCGCGACCCGCCCCTAGTTCGAAATCTCGATCGTCGTATTGCGCGGCCCGTTGCGCTCGACCAGGGCGAACAGCGCTGCCGCATGCGCGGGGTGCAGCCTGACGCAGCCGTGCGAGGCGGGGCCGCCAAGCCGCGCGATGTCGTTGGTGCCGTGAATGGCAAAGCCGTAATAAAAGAAGATCGCGTGCGGCATCGGCGCGTTGTAATATTTGCGCGAGAAGTAACGGCGCATCATGGTTTGCGGGTGATAGACGCCGCTCGGCGTGCCGTAGCCATCGCGGCCGGTCGAAACCGGCCAATTGTACCGCATCATGCCGTCAACGCTGACCGTCATGCGCTGCGACGACTTGTCGATCTGGACCACGACATCGGCGCGTGCCGGCCCCAGCGCCAGTCCCGCCATGACAACCACCGCCGCAAACGCAAGCGTCGCCAGCCGCCTCCATCGCCATTTCATGATCGCGCCCCGCTACCGAATGATGCCGGGGCATGATGTCGTTTTTCGATGCACGTTGTAAAGATCAGGATCGTTTGCGGCGCAGGCATCCGGGGTTAATCTTAACCCATGGCCCTACGGATCGCTCGCGAGCGGCGGCTCGCAAGATCAACAAATTGCGAATGGCGCGGCTTGTTCGCGGACGCTAATTCCGTGCTAGGCTTGCGCCGCAGAGTGATCCCATGAACCGCCGCCTGATTCTCCTCCCGCTTCTGGTGTCCATGATTGCAAGCGCTCCAGCGCTGGCGCAGGACAAGGGCACCGTCGATGCAAAACCGCTGCCGCCTCTGGCCAATCCCAACGATCCCAAGCTCGCCGCCAAGGAGCTGTTCGCGCGCAAGCTGTTGCCGGCGGCGATGCCGACGCACGTATACGGCTTCTATTCGCATGGCTGCATCGCCGGCGCCGAAGGGTTGCCGATCAATGGCGACACCTGGCAGGTGATGCGGCTGTCGCGCAACCGCAACTGGGCGCATCCGGACATGGTCGCGCTGTTGGAGCGGCTGTCGGTCAAGGCGCACAAGGATGCGGGTTGGCCGGGAATATTGGTCGGCGACATGGGGCAGCCGCGCGGCGGCCCGACCTTCACCGGCCATGCCAGCCATCAGATCGGCCTCGATGCCGATATCTGGCTGACGCCGATGCCGGACCATCGATTGTCGCGCGAAGAGCGCGAGGAGATGTCCGCGACCATGATGGTGCGCGACGACCGCCTCGATGTCGATCCGAAGGTCTTCACATCAGGCCACGTCGCCTTGATCCGCGACGCCGCGATGGAGCCGAGCGTGCAGCGCATCTTCGTCAACGCCGCGATCAAGAAAGCGCTGTGCCGCGAAGCCACCGGCGATCGCAGCTGGCTTTCCAAGGTGCGGCCGTGGTGGGGTCACGACTACCACTTCCACATCCGCATGAAATGCCCGCCCGGCGCCGGCGAATGCAAGGGGCAGCCGGATCAGGGCGGCGGCGAGGGCTGCAGCAAGGCCGACCTCGCCTACTGGTTCAAGGATTCGATCATCCATCCGAAGCCATCGAAAGAGCCGCCGAAACCGCCCCCGCACGGAATGACGATGGCCGCATTGCCGGCGGCCTGCAAGGCCGTGCTGGCCGCACCGGACGCCAAGCAATAGAATTTGTTCTCGACGCCAGCCGGAGGACCAACATGCTTGCCAGAATAGTGACGTTGGCAGCCTTGCTAACGGGCATTCAATGCTTTGCCGGATACCCCGCTTTCGCAGGCGCTGCGAATGGACAAGTTGCGGAAATCCCGTGGCCGACGAAATCCTGGCAGGTTTCGACGCCGGAGGAGCAAGGCATGGATTCGGCGAGCCTCGCGCGGCTGATCGAAACCGTCGGCGGCTACAAGCAGGACAGTCTCATGATCATCCGGCATGGAAGGATCGTGGCTGAAGCCTATTATGCGCCCTATGTCGCCGGCGTCAGCCACGATCTGAGATCGGTGACCAAAAGCATCGTCAGCACGCTAACCGCGATCGAACTGCAACATGGCCTGCTGGACAGCGTCGATCACCCGATCCTGGATCTGTTTACCGACAAGACGATTTCCAACGTCGATGACAACAAAAAGGCGATGACGGTCCAGAGCCTGCTGGACATGACATCGGGGATCGACTGGAAGGAAAGAGCCTATACGCCGGATGAGACGATCATGCGGATGTATCGCAGTCCCGACCGCACCGAGTTCGTGCTGAACCAGCCGATGTCGAATCCACCCGGCAGCAAGTTCTATTACAACAGCGGAAATCCCTATGTCCTCTCCGCCCTGATTACCAAAAAAACCGGGCAGAGCGCCTTCGACTTCGCGAAGAAGGAATTGTTCGAACCGCTCGGCATCACCAGCGCGAAGTGGGGTAAGGTCGACGCCCAGGGCGTCACCGACGGCGAGGCCGGGCTTTCGCTGTCGCCGCAAGACATGGCGCGCATCGGCTATCTCTATCTTCACGACGGTAACTGGGACGGGAAGCAGATCATCCCCCAGTCATGGGTCGAGCGAGCCAGACAAGGGCCAGTTACGGCGACCTTCGGAATGCACTACGGAAACCTGTGGTGGTCGTTTCCCGAAAAAGGCGCCTTCATGGCGCTCGGCCGCCATTCGCAAACGATCATCGTCATTCCGAAACTGGATATCGTCGCCGCCATGACCGGCATCCTGCGCGACGATGAGTTTTATTCCACGTCCAGACTGGTCGATGACATCTCGAGAGCGGCCAGGTCCGATTCACCGCTGCCTCCCGACCCCATCGCTGCGTCTCTGCTGGCCGCCTCGATCCGCGCAGCTGCCACGGAAAAGCCTTCCGCGATCGGAGGCACGCCTGAACTCGCAAAATCCATATCGGGAAAGACCTATCAGCTCGATCAAAATGCGCTGCAGGTGAAGACCTTCGCCCTGAATTTCCTCGACCCGGATTCCTCGTGGGAAATCACGACCGACACCGGGAAGCCGGACAATCCAATAGAAAGATTTACCGGGCCGATGGGCCTTGATGGGACGTTCCGCAGGAGTCTTCCGGCCTGGTACGGGATCAATGCGGTCAGGGGGCGCTGGCTGAACGAGCACACCTTTGCAGTCGAACGCCGGATTTTGGGGCACAGCGAGACGCAGACCTGGACGCTGGCGTTCGAGGGCAGCAAGGTGGACATCAATTTCGAGAACACCGATGGCGCGAAAGTCGAATTGCACGGCGAGATGAAGGAGTGAATTCGGCCGGGCAAACCCGTCGCCAAGGCGATTTCCTTGCGTTCCGAAATGCGCTAAGGTCGGAAATCGTCGCGCCGTAAGCGCGAGCGAAGTTTCGGATCAGGGCTGCTGATCCCCCCATCCCAATTTGTCGATGCAGACCGTCCTGCGGGAACGACCATGTAAGGATTCGCCATGCGCATCAGTGCACGCAACCAGATCAAGGGCACCGTCGTCGAAGTGAAGAAGGGCGCCACCACCTCGCACGTCCGGGTCGATATCGGAGGCGGCCATATCGTCACCTCCTCGATCACCAACGAGGCGGTCGATGAACTCGGCATCAAGGCCAAGGGCCATGTCACCGTGGTGGTGAAGGCCTCCGACGTCATGATCGCGGTGGATTGATATGCGTGCGCTTCTGCTCGTTGGGTTTGTCCTGCTGGCCACCGCTCCCGCCTTCGCGGCCGAAGAGCCGAGCGGCTGCGACAAGTTCAAATGGCCGATCGAGCACGAGCGCGCGGCGCTGACCGCGCCGGATCGCATCAAGCTTGCCTCGGGCGGCGAACTCGCCGCCCTGCCGTCGACCGGAATGACGCTGGGCTTGCAGGCGCCCGCGGAGGCAAAGCTGCCGACGCCGCCGGAACGCGCGCCGAAGGAAAGGACCTTTGCCGGCTTTGCTAATTTCAAAAGCGCGCCAAAGGCCGGCATCTACACCATCAGCCTGTCGGCCGGCGGCTGGGTCGACGTGGTGCAGGACGGCCATCTCCTCAAACCCAAGGCCTTCAGCGGCGCCACCGATTGCGACGGCATCCGCAAGACCATGAAGTATGAGCTCGAGGCGAAGCCGTTCGTGCTGCAGATCAGCGGCACCAAAGAGGATTCGGTCTCGGTCGCGATCCTGCCGTCGGAATAAGCCGTCCGGCTAGGCGTTGGTGCCGCCATCGACGGTCAGGCTTGCGCCGGTGACGTAGGATGCGTCGGGACCAGCCACGAACGCCACCAGCGCCGCCACGTCGTCCACGCTGCCGTATCGATTGAGCGCCGTGTTGGCCCGTTGCGGCAAGGCCCATTCGCCCGCCGCGGGATTCAGATCGGTATCGATCGGACCCGGCTGGATGTTGTTCACGGTAATGCCGCGGTCGCCTACTTCGCGCGACAGGCCCTGCGCAAACATCTTGACGGCTCCCTTGGTGGCCGCATAGGGCACGAGGCCGGGGGTCATCATGCGCTCGCCCACGCAAGAGCCGATCATGACGATGCGGCCGCCATCGTTCATGTATTTGAGGGCCGCCTGCGTCGCGATGAAAGCGCCGCGAAGGTTGATGTCGATCACGCGGTCCAATTCCTCGAGCGTCGTCTCCTCGAATTTTTTCGGAATAGCCGTACCGGCATTGTTGACGAACACGTCGAGCCGCCCGAAGGCGGCGACGGCCTTTTCGACCGCGGCGTTGACGGCTGTCGCGTCGGTGGCATCGGCCTCGATCGCAATCGCATTGCCGCCGGTGCGTTCGATCGACCTGACGACGGAAGCCGCGGCATCCGCGCCCCTGGTGTAGGTGATCGCCACTTTGGCGCCATCGTCAGCCAGACGTTTGGCGATCGCGGCACCAATACCGCGTGAGGCGCCGGTGACCAGCGCGATCTTGCCTGCGAGTTTCTTCGACATGGGTAACTCCTTCCAAGGGTGCGCAAACGTCGGGCGCATCGGGTTCCCGAGACCTACCTGTTGGGTATGCCATGTGACGGCATCGAGTTTCGGTTTGCCTATATTGCTTCGTGCTGGCGCATCTGAAAAAGACTTTGTAAGTTGACAGCCATACCTTAGAGGCATGGATGGGGCTCTGACATCTTCTACTCGTCGTGGTCGCCGAGACTGGAAGCCTCACGATTGCCGCGGAGAAGAGGCTTTACCCTGCCCAGCCTTCCCTCGGTCGGCCGATCCGCAACCGTCAAGCGGCCGCGTGGCCATGCTGCCGAGTCCATCAATGCTATTTACCCTCGCGCCTCACCAGCCGCGCATCGCACGCTGTCCGGACCTAGGACAAAGGGTCACTTTACCCCGTCCACCAGCCTGTTATGGTTTTTCAACGATATCCCGCCGGCCGTAAGCCGCAGGGATCGGTGGAACGGCGCTTCCGCCTGTCGTCGGCATTTGTCACCAACGCCTGATTTGCGCGCAGCTCGCCCGCGAACACGCATGGAGCGCCACAATGAATCGTCTCGCCGGGTTTTTCCTAGCCCTCACCCTCGTGTGCGGATCGAACTGGTCGCCTGCCTCGGCCCAGGACAAAAACCTTACCGTGTTCGCCGCGGCCTCGATGAAGAACGCGCTCGACGATGTCGACGCCGCCTATGCCGCAAAGACCGGCGTCAAGGTCGCCGCCAGCTATGCCGCAAGTTCGACTCTGGCAAAGCAGATCGAACAAGGTGCGCCGGCGGACGTTTTCGTCTCCGCCGATACCGACTGGATGGACTATGCGACGTCAAAGAAGACCATCAACGAGCCGACCCGGGTCAATCTGCTCGGCAACAGCATCGTGCTGATCGCGCCGAAAGATTCCAGGATCGATAATGTCGAGATCGCCGCGGGATTCGATCTCGCCAGGCTCGTAGGCGACGGCAAGATCGCCACCGGCGACGTCAAGGCGGTTCCGGTCGGCAAATACGCCAAGGCGGCGCTGGAAAAACTCGGCGCCTGGCAGGCCGCCGAGCCGAAATTCGCGATGGCCGAAAGCGTGCGCGCCGCGCTGACGCTGGTGGCGCGCGGCGAAGCGGTGCTCGGCATCGTCTATTCGACCGACGCCAAGGTCGAGCCCGGCGTCAAGATCGTCGGTACCTTCCCGGCCGATTCTCATCCGCCGATCATCTATCCGGTCGCGGCGACGACGACGGCAAAACCGGAAACGCCTGGTTATCTGGCTTTCCTGCGCACCTCGGCCGCCAAAGCGATTTTTGAAAAATACGGTTTCAAGTTCCTGGTCAGCCCCACGACCTGATGTTCGACATCTCGCCGACCGAGTGGACGGCTATCCTGCTGTCTTTGCGGGTCGCCAGCATCGCGACGCTGGTGGCGACGCCGCTCGGCATCGCGGTGGCGTGGCTATTGGCGCGGCGTGATTTCTGGGGCAAGGCGGTGGTCGATGCGTTGGTCCATCTGCCGCTGGTGCTGCCGCCCGTGGTCACCGGCTATCTCCTGCTGCTGACCTTCGGCCGGCGCGGCCTCGTCGGCGAATGGCTTGCCGACCATCTCGGCATCGTGTTCGCGTTCCGCTGGACCGGCGCGGCGTTGGCCTGCGGCGTGATGTCGTTTCCATTGCTGGTGCGCCCGATCCGTCTGTCGATCGAAGCCGTCGACAGGCGGCTGGAGCAGGCCGCGAGCACGCTCGGCGCCGCGCCGTGGCGCGTGTTCACATCGGTGACGCTGCCGCTGGCGCTGCCGGGCGTGCTGGCCGGCATGGTGCTCGGCTTCGCCAAGGCGATCGGCGAATTCGGCGCCACCATCACCTTTGTCTCGAATATTCCCGGCGAAACCCAGACCATTTCCTCGGCGATCTATGCGCTGATCTCGACGCCTGACGGCGACGCCGCGGCGCTGCGGCTGGTGATCGTCTCGGTCGTGATCGCGATGGGCGCGCTGATCGCCTCCGAATGGTTCGCGCGGCGCGCGACCCGACGCTTGCACGGGAGCTGACCATGCTGCGCCTCGACGTCTCGAAACAGCTCGGCGACTTCAAGCTCGAAGCCGCGTTCGAAAGCGAGGGCCGGGTCACCGGCCTGTTCGGCTCCTCCGGCGCCGGCAAGACCTCGCTGATCAACATGATCGCCGGGCTATTGCGGCCCGATCGCGGCAGCATCGCGATCGATGGCGAAGTGCTCGACGATACTGCCAACCGCGTGCACATTCCGGCCCACCGCCGACGGATCGGTTATGTGTTCCAGGATTTCCGGCTGTTTCCGCATCTCGACGTCGGCGAAAATCTCGATTACGGGCGGCGCATGAACGGCCTCGCTGAGGATTCCGTGCGGCGCAAGCGCGTCACCGATCTGCTCGATATCGGCGATCTTCTCGATCGCCGTCCGGGAAAACTGTCCGGCGGCGAGCGCCAGCGCGTCGCGCTCGGCCGCGCGCTGCTGGCGCAGCCGCGGTTGCTCCTGCTGGATGAGCCGCTGGGCTCGCTGGACGAGGAGCGCAAGGAGGAGATCTTGCCTTATCTGGTACGCTTGCGCGACGAGGCCGGAATTCCCATGGTCTATGTCAGCCACGACGCTGCTGAACTGCGTCAACTGGCCACACAGATCGTGATGCTCAAGCGCGGGCGCGTCACCGTGTTCGGCGGCGTCAAGGTGCTGAGCGGCGCGCAATGACACCACGGGAGGCGGCGCAATTGCGCCCCGATCCATGCAATCGGAAGGCTATTGGATGCTCACGATCAGCGAGGACGACCTTGCCAGCGAAGGCACGAAATCCCTGCTGGCCCTTCATCTCGCGGGGATGAACGCCAATTCGCCGCCCGGACACGTGTTTGCGCTCGATCTGTCGGGACTCCAATCGCCCGGAGTTACCGTTTGGACAGCTCGCGAGAACGGAAAAACGCTCGGCATCGCCGCGCTCAAGGAATTGGGAGACGGTACCGGTGAATTAAAGTCGATGCGAACACACCCGGACTTTCTGCGGCGCGGCGTTGCCGCGGCACTGCTCGAGCATATCATCGATCAAGCGAGGCGACGCGGGTTGTCCCGTTTAAGCCTCGAGACAGGTAGCGGACCGGCCTTTGAGCCTGCACTGGCGCTTTACAGAAAACGAGGATTTGAAAACGGCGGAGCATTTGCCGATTACGAGGCAAGCGCGTTCAATCAATTCCTGCACCTTCCAATCTGAGGCGTGCAGTCTCGGCCCAATGCGGCTTTGCGGCAGCCGGCAAACGCTCTACGCGATCGCCGGCATCCTGCCGAACAGGCCGTCGAACGCCGCGTGCAACACTTCTGACGGATTGGCGGCGCCTGAGCGGCTGCGCCAGGCGACATAGCCGTCGGGGCGAACCAGCACCGCGCCATCCGGATCGACGCCGTAAACGTCGTGCCAGTTGCCGTCGGGGTCGACGAGATTCTTGTCGTCACCGATGGTGAAGGCGTTGACCGGAGGCCACGACGGACCGAGCCCAAGCGCCGCCTGCCGCCACGCATCGCCGTCGCGGCCGGCCAGCAGTACGAAGTGCGGGCCGAACAGGTCGATGGACGAGATCGGCTCGTCGCCGCGCGTGAGTCGCACATGGGGCGCGCGACCGCCCGGCCGTGCGGAGGGCACATATTCGGTGACGGGATCGTCGAGGTCGACCGGCGGCGTGCCGTCCGGAACGACCGCCGTCGACCGGTAGCAGGCCCCGAAGATCAACCCTTGTTCGTTGAGAAATTCCCGCCGCGGCAGGACGCCGCTTTGCCGTTCGGTGCGTCCCATCGACAGCGCGTTGGCGAGCGCATTCTCGGTGATGATCTGCCCACAAGGCTGGCGCTCGGCATTATAGCTGTCCAGCAATGCATCATCGGCGTTGCCGCGCAGCACCGCCGCAATCTTCCATGCCAGATTGTGAACGTCCTGCACTCCGGTGTTGAGGCCAAAGCCCCCGGTCGGCGGCATCTCGTGGGCCGCGTCGCCGGCGAGGAAGACATCGCCGACGCGATAGCGGTCGGCGACAATGGCGGAGGCTTCCCAGGGACTGATACCGAGCACCGTGACCGCAAGCTCCGGCAAGCCGGCGGCCTTGCGAATCAACTCCGCACAGAATTCCGGCGTGAAATCCTTCGGCTGCCAGCCATATTGCCTGGGGCCGTGAATCAAAAAACCCCAGCGATCCCTGCCGTTGATGGTGAGGAACGTGCCGCGCAAGTCTTCCTGCTCGACAAAATAAAGCGCGCTGGGCCGATGCTCGACCCATTGGGCGAGGTCGGCGTGGAACAGGATATTGACGCTGTCGTAGACTTTCTCCACTCCAATCATGTTCACGCCCAATGCGCGGCGGACCCGGCTTTGCGCGCCCTCGGCGGCGATCAGATAGCGCGCGGTAAACGGCGTCTCCGCGCCCGTGGTGCGGTCGGTCAAGACGCCGGCTACCGCGCCCGGCCTTTGGCTGAACGATGTCAGTTCGGTATTGAAGCGCAGCGTTCCAGGCCCCGCCGCTTCGGCAAACCGCCGAATGACCGGCTCGAGGTCATCCTGGGCGCAGAGACAATTCCTGACCGGCGTCATCGCCATGTTTTTGGCGGTGGCGCGGCCGGGTACCCGGCGCTCGATCTCCCTGCCGGCAAGCGATTCGGTCCAGACGATCGACCCCAGCCGGCCTTCCTGCAGCCCCGCCTCCCTGACCGCGGTATCGATGCCGCACTGCCGGAAGACTTCCATGGTGCGCGCATTGATGCCGCGCGCTTTCGGGGTGATCGCAGTGCCCGGGTGACGCTCGACCAGCAGCGAGCGTACGCCGTGTTGCGAGAGCAGCAGCGAGGCCGATAACCCAACCGGACCGCCGCCGGAAATCAGAACGGGGATGTCGAGCATCACTTTTTCCTTCTGAAATTATTAGAGATCCATCGGCTTGCCATGAGGTTCCCTGCGAAAGGCGATGATCGCGATCAGCGCCGCGAATTCGCAGGCGGCCAAGAACAGGAAGGCCGGCGCGATGGCATCGGCGGTGGCCTTCGGTGAAACCACGTCGCTGCTGCCCGCGATCAGCGCCAGGCATACCGGTCCCAATATCTTGCCGATGCCGTTGGCGGCCTGCGCCAGGCCGAACGCGCGGGCGCCGAGCGAGACCGGAAACACTTCGACCACATAGGGCGTCATGTTGGAGAAGGCGCCGCTGTAGAACGCCGCGCCAAAGATCACCAGCAGCGCGAACACGCTCCAACCCGCGATGGTCTCGCGACCGAAAGCGACAATCGCCAGCATGACCAGGACCGACATCAGGGTTCCCGAGATCGCGGCGCCGCGGCGCCCGATATAGAGCGGCACGACGGAGAACAACACGCGGCCGAGTATCGAGGCGATGCTGGCGTAGACGAAGTATTGCGCCGCCTCGTGCGCCGTGATCTTCAGAAGCTGCGACAGGATGGTGGGTCCCCACAGGATCACGCCATAGGTGCCGGTCGACATTCCGGTCCAGATCACGACGACCCACCAGAATCGCTTCTGGTCATGGAACAGTTCGAACAGCGATCCGGATTTGCTCGCAGGCTCGATCGCGGCGGGCAGCGTCACGCTGGCCTCGGCGACGCCAAGCAGCTTGGCAGCCTCGCGCCGCGCCTCGGCATTGCGGCCGCGCGACAACAGCCAGCGCACTGATTCCGGCGCCACCAGCGCGATCAGCAGCGAAGTCACGATCGGCAGCGCGCCGGTGGCGGCAACGCCGCGCCAACCGATCACCGGCAGCAGGCTCGCGGAAATCATCGCTGCGAACAACGTGCCGAGCGCGACCGGCACCACCATCATGCTCGAAACGAAGGTGCGGTATCGCGTCGGCGTGATCTCGACGACCAGCGGACCCTGCGCGCTGACCGCGGCGATCGAGCCGAAGCCGACGACGAAACGCAGGATCGAAAACAGGATCCAGGCGCCATCCGGGATCAATGCGCATCCCGCCGCGCCCAACGAAAAGATCAGGCCGCCGCTCCAGATGATCTTCTTGCGTCCGATGATATCGGCGATCTTGCCGCCGGAGATCGAGCCGACGATGGCGCCCACCCCTGACGATAACAGCATCAGCGCGCTCTGGGCGTAGGTGAGATGCCAGCCCGGCGCCAGCACCGAGACCAGATATCCGACCAGGAAGAAATCGTAGAATTCGAACATCTCCTGCAGCACGAGCAGGCCAACGGTCAGATAGTAGCGCGGGGTAAGACCCGATTTCTCGACCGAACTGAGCCAGTCCTGTGCCGCGGCCGTTCGGGAACGATCCGCAACCGCGCCTTGGGCTCTGCCCTGAACGGATTCCTGAACGGCTCCTGGAGCGCCAAGCGCGACGTCGGCCATGTCTCTCCCCGGATACCCGGCTGCCGCCGTCATGCGCAGCGGTTGGAGAGTGCCGGGACGATCCGCGATAAGGCTAACACCCGCCCCTTGATTGGGAAAGCGATGTTGGGTGTGATCGCTGAGATGCAAGGGTTGCTGCCGTGGATAGTTCTCGCTTCTCTTCAGGCAGCGGAAGTCTGCTCCCTCTCCCCCTGTGGGAGAGGGGTAGGGTGAGGGGTCCACTCGGGGACTGCCTCTGTGGCTACCCCTCACCCGGATCGCATCTAGCGATGCGATCCGACCTCTCCCACAAGGGGAGAGGTGAACCGAAGTCGTGGACAGACTGATTCAATCCAAAGCCATCATGCTCGAGTCGCCAACGCCCTAAATCCCCGCCAGCGACGCCCACATCTGCGCCAGCTTGCGCCTGAACCGCGCTGCTCGCGTCAATGGCGCGGCATCTTCTCCCTCTTCGGGCAAGCGAAGACCGACCACGCTGACCCGGCCGCCACTGATGTTGTGCGCCACCAGCACGATGGGATCGAGCACCAGTTCCGCGTCTTCCTTCGGCGCATGGTCGAGATGAATGTCGAAATAGTCCGCAAGCGTCAGCGCCGATTGCCCGTCATCCACCTTGACGCCATAGATCTCCGCGAGTTCGCCCAGCGTGTGTTCGCCGGACACCATGAAATCTCCAAGCAGATGCGGATCGGGCGCCTTGCTCGGCGGCATGTCGACAAAGAAGCGATCCAGCGCTTCGGCCTTTTCCGGCGGCGCCAGCAGGTAGATGTAATCGCCGGGCTGAACCGGATCGGCTTCCGCGGGCGACAGGATACGCTGATCGCGGATGATCAGCGTCGGCTTCGACCAGGAGGGAATGAGGCCACGGCGGAAGTACAGGCTTTTGGGGCGAACCGAATAGCCGACCAGCTGCTGTTCGAGTTGGCCGGGCAGATCGAGTTCGACCCGCCGCGGCCCGCGATCGGCGCGCGGCAGCGCCACATGCAGCCGGCGCGCCGCGGCGGCGAGCGTCCAGCCCTGCAGCAACAGCGAGATAATGACGACGACAAAGGCGACGTCGAAATAAAGATAGGCCTTCGATAGGCCGACCAGCATCGGGATCGAGGCCAGGAAGATCGCGACCGCGCCGCGCAGGCCGGTCCAGGCGATGAAGATCTTTTCCCGCCAGTTGAAGCGAAACGGCGCGAGGCAGAGAAATACCGCCAGCGGCCGGGCCACCAGCATCAACACCAGCGCCACGATCACGGCCGGCGCGATGCTGCCCGACAGCCGCTGCGGTGCCACCAAGAGGCCGAGCAGCACGAACATCACGATCTGCGCCAGCCAG
>Ga0209006_10002105_pt1 | contig 18108 bp, 15 predicted proteins | sample JacPin_JW_Ref_O2_FD_188567 | JGI IMG/M metagenome (GOLD analysis project Ga0209006, IMG submission 188567) | Forest soil microbial communities from Algoma, Ontario, Canada - Jack Pine, Ontario site 1_JW_Ref_O2 (SPAdes) (version 2) | ecosystem: Environmental > Terrestrial > Soil > Boreal... | reverse complement strand
GCCGCGACGATTTTTATCCGGCAGAACACGGATCTCGCGATTGAGATGCTGGTGGAGGCGATGCGAAATGGCACGGCATTGCCGGAGCGGAAGCTGACCGATCCGGAATCGGTGCCGAAGATTGAGGAGTTGGCCAAGTGGGCGAGGGGTAAGGGAGCGGGGGCGTAGCGCGGGTTTGGAGTTCGGAGTGTTGAAAGGCGTCCCTTTGGGACGCCTTTATTTTTTCGCCGCTGACGCCGAGGCTAAAGCCCGGTTTTGATGATCACGATTGACGCGGCGCTAAAGCGGCCGCTCTTCCACGGTGCTGCGCGGGCTTGTAGTGAGGTTGCAAAAAGCAGGTTCCTCACCGCGGCTTCGGGCCGGTTCAGAATGACAAAATTCCTCTAAAGAATGGCGAATCGGCACGGCTGAGGTCGTGTCCTTCCCCCCCAGCATTTGGAGGGGATTGACCGGCGTAGTATGCTGTTGCGACTTCGGGCGGGCGCGATCGCTTGGGCAACGATCGGGCGCGAAAATCAAACATACGAACTAAACAACAGAATATTGGGGGCTGAACCATGTCGACTCAAAGCGTGGCGTTCGACCGCACGGGCGGTTATAGCATTTGGCGGGTGATCATGGCGTCGTCTGTGGGGACCATGATCGAGTGGTATGACTTCTACATTTTCGGCAGCCTCGCGGCCATTCTGAGCCCGAAATTTTATCCGCCGGGCAATGACACGTTTCAATACGTTGCGTACCTCGCGACCTTTGCGGTCGGCTTCCTGGTGCGGCCCTTCGGCGCGCTTTTCTTTGGGCGCATCGGCGATCTGGTGGGGCGCAAATATGCGTTTCTGGTGACGCTTTCGATCATGGGATTTTCGACGTTTGCCATTGGCCTGTTGCCGTCCTATGCGACGGCGGGCTGGTTTGCGCCGATCGTGCTGCTGCTGATCCGCGTGCTGCAGGGGTTGGCGCTGGGCGGCGAATATGGCGGCGCGGCGGTGTATGTGGGCGAGCACGTTCCCGATGACAAGCGCGGCTTCTACACCAGCTTTATTCAGATCACGGCGACGCTGGGATTATTCGTTTCGCTGATCGTGATTCTGGTGACGCAGAACTCGATGTCGAAGGAAGACTTCGCCGCGTATGGCTGGCGGATTCCGTTTCTCATCTCGATCATCCTGGTAATGATTTCTCTCTACATTCGCATGAAGATGAAGGAGTCGCCAATCTTCGCGCAGCTGAAGAGCGCGGGGATGACTTCGGCCCAGCCGCTGAAAGATGCGTTCACGAAATGGCCGAATCTGAAGAACGTGCTGATCTCACTTTTCGGCGCGACGGCGGGGCAGGGGGTGATCTGGTATACGGGGCAGTTCTATGCGCTGTTTTACATGCAGACCATTCTGAAAATAAATGTGAAGACCGCCAACATTGTGGTCGCCATTGCACTGCTATTGGCGATGCCGTTCTTTACTGTGGTGGGCGCGCTCTCCGACCGCATCGGGCGGAAGAAGTTAATGATGGCAGGCTGCTTGTTCGCAGTGCTCACTTATATTCCGATCTACAAGGCGATGGAGCGCGCCGCGGGAAATAATGTGGTGACGGTGAAGTCGGCGCGGAGCAAGGTGACGGGCGCGATCTCGCTCACCGCGATGACGACGGATGCGACCGGCGCGCTGGTGCCGGCCAAAGAGGCTCCGAGCCCTAATCTCACCATGCTGGTGCTGCTGGTTTTCATTCAGGTCCTGTATGTGTGCCTGATTTACGGACCGATCGCGGCGTATCTGATTGAGGCGTTCCCGGCGAAGATACGTTATACCTCGCTCTCGCTTCCCTACCACATCGGCAACGGCGTGTTTGGCGGGTTGCTGCCGCTGATCGGGCTGTCGTCGGTGGCTGCGACAGGGAATATTTATGCCGGGCTTTACTATCCGATGATTGTTGCCGGTTTGACGCTGATTGTGGGAAGTGTGCTGCTGAAGGAGACGCATGGGCAGCGCATTTGGGATGAGGTGCAGGGAGCGAGCTAGACTTCGGCGGCGGAGTGAAGGGTAAGTACCAGTGTCCAGTGATTCGTGTTCAGGAAATCAGCGACCTCATTGCGCGCTGATTGGAGGCAGGTGCAAGCCACGAATCGCGAAGATGTGGTTAGATAGAGGCGATGAGATATTGCCGATTTCAATTCAATGGCCAGGCGCAGTATGGGCTGGTCGAGTCTGTGGCCGGGCGCGATTCGATTGTGCGGATTCTGGTTACGCCGCCGGAAGAAGCCGACGGCGATATGGAAAGCCTGCGCACGCGGCGCATCGAAGCGATTGCGCTGGAGGAGGCGGCGTTATTGCCGCCGGTGCGTCCGTCGAAGATCGTGTGCGTGGGGCGGAATTATAAAGAGCACGCAGCGGAGCTGGGAAACGAAGTGCCGAAGGAGCCGCTGATTTTTTTCAAGCCGCCGTCGGCGCTGCTATCGCCGGGAGGCGTGGTGCGGCGTCCAAAGAGTTCGCAGCGCGTGGATTTTGAAGGCGAGCTGGGAGTGGTGATTGGCAAGACTTGTTTTCAGCCGGCAGCGGATGTGGATATCCGGCAATTTATTTTGGGCTACACGTGCGTGAATGATGTGACGGCGCGCGACCTGCAAAAGACGGACGGGCAGTGGACGCGGGCCAAGGGATTCGACACGTTTTGCCCGGTAGGCCCGGTAGTGGTCACGGAGGGGATCGACCCAAGTTTCGCAGCAGGCGCGGGGATAGGCGTGGAAACCCGCGTCAATGGCGAGGTTCGGCAGCAGGGGAATACGCGCGATTTTATTTTTTCCCTGGCTACGGTGATCCGGTATATCGCGCAGGCGATGACGCTGTATCCGGGGGATTTGATTCCGACGGGAACGCCGGCGGGCGTAGGTCCGGTGGTTGCCGGCGATGTGATGGAAGTGGCGATTGAAGGCGTGGGGACGCTGAAGAATTCCGTGGCGGATGAATAGATTTTAAAATCGCGAAACTGGCGAACGATTCAGGATGCGCTGGGGCTGACGGATGGCTCCGGCGCATTCGTGTTTAGCGCAAGGCGCGGACGATTTCGGCGATGTTGTTTTCCTGAAATAAACGGATGGCAGCGATGCCGGCGGCTCCGGCTTCGAGGCAGGAGTGTGCATTGGAGAGAGTTATGCCGCCGAGAGCGAGGATGGGGATGTCGGCTTTGCACGCTTCGCACAGAGCAGCGAGTCCTGCGGGCTTTGAATTTGCGGAATCTTTTTTTTCGAACACTGGGGCGAAGACGGCGAAGGTTGCGGCCTGTGAGGCGGCTTGGGTTACTTCTGCTACTGAGTGGCAGGAGACGGCGATGACAGGTCTTCGTGGTGAGAGTTCGCGGGCATGAGTGCCCGCGCCACATTTTTTCCAAATGGTGCTTACCTCTTGCGGGGAGATGTCGTCCGCGCGGAGGTGAACGCCGTCGGCTCCGGTGGCTAGGGCGACGTCGGTGCGGTGGTTGATGAGGAGAGCAGTGGGCAGTGATTTGTGGCCGGTCCGTAGTTGATTGAGAAGGGTGACGGCTTCGTGGGCTAGCAATTCGAGATCACGCGTCGAAAGATCTTTTTCGCGGAGCTGGATGTAGTCGACTCCGGCGCGGGCGGCTTCGGCAATTTTCTCGAGGAGACGTCGGCGGCGCGTGGGTTCGTCGTCGGCAAATGCGGTACGGTCGGTGATGTAGTAGAGCAGGCCACGGGTGGGCATCCGTTGCAGTTTAATTCAGAAAAGCAGGTTCCTCCGCCTGCGCTTCGCTTCGCGTTCGGAATGACAAAACCTTAAGGGATTTACGGCCGCGTTTTCGCGATCTCGGGAGTGACTTCGCCTTCTTTTTTTACCGCGCCGCCGAGGTGGTATTTCGTCAGGCCGTCGCGGAGGAATTCGAAGGCGGCTTCCGGAGTGTCGACGATCTTGAACAATTCCATATCCTCGGGCGAGACCGATCCGGCGTCGACGAAGGCCTGGAAGTTGATGATCTTGTTCCAGTATTCGCTGCCATAGATGATGACGAGAATTTTTTTGGCGAGCTTGTCGGTTTGCGCGAGGGTGAGGATTTCGAAAAGCTCGTCCATGGTGCCGAAGCCGCCGGGGAAGATGACGAGTCCCTTGGCCAGATAGGCGAACCAGAACTTGCGCATGAAGAAGTAGTGGAACTGGAAGTTGAGCGAGGGCGTGATGTATTCGTTGGGATATTGCTCGAAGGGCAGTTGAATATTGAGGCCGATCGATTTACCTCCGGCTTCGTGCGCGCCAAGGTTGGCGGCCTCCATGATGCCGGGACCTCCGCCGGTGGTGACGACGAAGCGGTGACGGCGCGCGGGAATGGTGATGGACCACTCGGTGAGCATGTGCGCGAGCTTGCGCGCGTCTTCGTAGTAGCGGGCCATATCGACTCCGGCTTTGGCGCGCTTGAGATCTTTCTCGAGCTGCGCGGCCGGAGTTTTGGCGTTGTTGTGTTCGATGGTGCTGAGAGTTTTTTCGGCGGCCTCACGGCCATGAAAGCGGGCGGAGCCGAAGAAGACAACGGTGTCCTGAATCTGCTCGCGGCGGAAGCGGGCGAGCGGCTCCTGATATTCGGCGAGCACGCGCAGGATGCGGCCATCGGGGCTGTTGAGGAACGGTTCGTTCTGGTAGGCGACGGGCGCGGATTTCAGTCTTTCAGTCATGGATAGAACTCACGTTCGGAGGTGCTTCAAAAAGTCGAGCTGCGCTCGACGGACGGACGAGAGCGCCCGTCCCCACATAATACGTTGACGAGTGCTTACAGTTGTTCGTGATAATGCAGCGCCTCCCAGAAACCGATCCAGATGTCGAGCAGGCCCAGGCCGCTGCACAGGCCGCGAAAGAATCCGCTGGAAATGATGGTGCGCAGGCTGGGGAATGAGAGCAGCAGATAGTTGTCGGTCCACTCCGGTGTCCAGGGAAGAATGACGAGAAGCACGCCAGCGACTGCGCTGATCAGAACAAAGAGGAAGACAGAGATGCGGTGCATCCAGATTTGAATGCCGTTGGGCTCGGGCGGAGCCTGCTGCTCCGGCGGGTCCAGTACCGCGGAGGGAGACGGCGTCTGGGGCGCGTTGGCCGGATCGGTCATGCGCAAAAGATCTCCAGACCGCGAGAGGTCTCCGGGAACGATTCCAAAGCCCGGCACGTCGCTTCGCTGAGAATGCCAGTCTGAAACGAGTTGCCCATAAAATTTTCGGGGACGGAACCCATCCGGGTTATTTTACGACTTCAGGGCCTTGATGCGCTCGGCGACGTCGCGATAATCGATGTTGGTGCCGTAAACGTCCATGAAGTGCTTGAGGGCGTTGGTTTTGTCACCGGAGGTTTCGTAGGCCGCAGCGAGTTCGTAGTGCAGCGCGACCCGGGTTTCGCCGTCGATGCCGGGCACGCCGAGCGCCTTGTCATACCAGCGAACGGCAGCTTCGGGCACTCCCTTTTCGAGGAAGCACTGGGCGAGCCACGTGTAGGTCTGCATGATCTGCGGGAACGGGCGGCCGCGTTCGGAAGACTGGCAGGCCTTCTGCAGCTCTCCGATGGCTTCGTCGAGCAGGCCCATTTCGCGGAAGGCGATGCCGAGGTTGTAGTGCGTTTCGGGATCTTCTTCGGTAGCGGAGACGCCCGCTTCGAGATCCTGTTTGAGTTCGCCGAACATTTCGGCGAGGTCAACCCCAGCGTCTTCGGCAAAGGGCGATGCAGCTTTTGCTGCGGCTGGCGTGGGAGGCACAACCGGAATTGCCGCCGGCTGCGCGGGTACGGACCAGGCCACTGAAGCAACGGGCGCTGGAGCGGTATGTTGCGCCGACGACGAAGGCGCGGCGGATGCTGCGGCGCTGGCGGCCAGTGGCGCAGGCTTGGCAGTGGCAGCAGCCGGTGCGGCGGCTGGCGGCTTGATGTCAGTTTTGACTTCGGCGGTCTGTACTTCCGCAGGTTGAGCTTCGGGAACCGGTGCAGCCTTCAGGAAGTCTTCGCCGAGCGACGCTTCGATATCGGCGACGAACTCGCCGAGAACCGGGGCGGATGGCGTGGCAGCCGCGGCGGACTTGCTCTGCGCGGCCGGGGCGTGAATTGCGGGAGCTTGCGCCGGCGCAGCAGGGATTTCCGCGGGCTTGGTGACTGTGCCGGGCAGAAAGCCTTCGCCGAGCGATGATTCGAGATCGGTAACGAAATCTTTTAAGCCGCCGGATGCGGGCTCGGATTCTGGTTCGGGCGCGACTTCAGGGGCAGGCGCAGCGACTTTGGCCTCGGCGACTGCCGGAACTTTCGCGGCGACCGGAGCGGCCACGGCTGGAATCTTGGCTGCGGGAGCTTTCACTTCCGGAGCTGCGGGCTGCACTGCTTCCTTTGCCACCGCTGCTGCGGCTGCCGGAGCTTCGACGTGCGCGACTGCGGCGGGCGCTGCGATCTTTACTGCTTCGATCTTAACTTCTTCAATCTTTGCTTCTTCAGTCTTTACTTCTTCAAGCTGGGGCGCTTCTAACTGGATTTCTTCTGTCTGCACGACGGGAGCAGCTTCTTCCGCCTGTGCCTCGACTGCAATTTCCGCCGAGGGAATGTCGTCGACGGTGATTTCTTCGATGGCCGGTTCTTCCGCGACGGCGGCTTCCTCGGCTGCGGGCGCGGCCGCTTCGACTTCGGCGCGGAGTTCGTCGATTTTCGCCTGATCCTGCGTCAGAGTCTGCAGCTTGGCCAGCGCAGCGAGCGCCTGCTCGTGCATATCGTGAGCGAGATAGAAACGAATCTCTTCGATGGCCTCTTCGACCTTAATGATGTCTTCGGCGACCGCATTGCCGGCCTCGACCGGGGTTGCTTCTTCCGGAGCTGTTGCCTCTGCAACCGCTGCCGGAGCATCGGCTTCAACGGTGACGCTGTCATCCCACTCAGAGGAGAGATCGATTTCGGCTTCAGCAGCCGGCGCTTCGGTGGAAGCGGATTCGTCGACGATGGCGAACTCGTTGGCAGCGTCGGTGTCGACGGTGATTTCGTGAGCGTCGGCGGCCGGCCAGGGTGATGCTGCCGCGACCCCCGCCTCTTCCACGGCGGCTTCGGCAACGGGTGCGTGTTCTTCTGCAACTTCAACAGCGGCTTCCGCTGGAGTTTCGTCGACGGAAAATTCCGCGGCCTGGTTGGCCGTGCGAGTCGAGGCATCGAGATAAATGGGTTGTTCTTCGCCGGGTGCGGCGGACGCGGAGTTCGAAGAACGCTCGTCGTAACGGTCGGCAAGTTCGCCGTATCGCGTGGCTTCGTCAGGATATCCAGCGTCGGAATAGACGTGTTGCAGCGTGCGGCAGCACAGAGCAGCTTCGGCGAAGCGGCTGGCGCGAGTGTGCAGGGCTGCCAGGCGCTGATTGATGCGCTGATCGCTGGGCGCGAGCGGCAGGGCCGCGAGCAGCGGTCCAAGCGCCTTCTGCGGCATGTTATACGAGATGAAGAGTTCGGCGTCGGTGAGAGCGGAGCGTACCGAGAGCGCGACTTCATCCGAATAATGCTGGTGAATGGCCGGAGCGGTGGCTTCGAGATCGTCGATGAGGACGACCGCTTCTTCGGGCGTGATCAGCTTGGCGCCGGAAGTTCCGCCGAGCTGGCTGACCACCTGCTGATAATTCTGCATGTGCAGGGGGTTCTGCGGCTCGACCTGCGCCAGACGCTGGTAAAGATCGCGGGCGCGGGGAAGATCGCCGGCCTGCACGCTGGCGTGAGCGAGCAGTTCGAGCACTTCGCTGATGTGCGTCGACTCCCCGGCCTTGTTGAAGAGGTCGAGCAGCTTCTGCAGCAAATCGGGGTTCTCGCGCACGTGTCCGATGATGGTGTGCAGATGCTCGAGAACTTTTTCGGAATTTTCCGCCAGCAGGCGCTCGGCGTGCTGATCGTAAACCTGCAGCGCATTTTCGTACTGGCCGGCCTGCATGAGCGCTTCGGCGAAGCTCGAAATGGCGGGCAGATCGTTGTGAACCGTGAGCAGCTTGTTGGCGATGGCTCCCGCTTCGGAAAGCTGGCCGGTCTGCAGATATGCCTTGAGCAGATCTTTCAGGCCGTCGGTGTGGGAGTCGATGTCGGAAATTTTGTTGAGGGCAGCGGCGGCGCCGGCCGCGTCGCCGGATTCAAGCAGGTTCTTGCCCTGCATGAGCAGCGCATAAGTGTTGCCCGGATCGAGCGTGAGCATGCGCTGCAGAATTTCTTCCGCGCCCTGCAACGATCCCTTGGAGCGCAGGCTTTCAGCCGCGGCGGAGAAAATCTGCCAGGCTTCGGTTTTCTTGCCCAGGCGAACGTAGACTTCCGCCAGGCGGACACGCATGGTGCTGTTTTCTGGATCCATCTCCAGAATTTTCTGGAAGATGCGGACGGCATTTTCGAGTTCGCCGGACTTCAGGAATTCTTCCGCGACCTGCAGGTATTGCGCGCGGGCGTCGTTGAACAGGCCCTGCTGCGTGTAGAGTTCGGCCAGCTTCAGCAGGCTCTCAAGCGAAGGCTTGAGCTTGCTGATTTTCTTGTACATCGCGATGGCTTTGACGGTGAAGCCCTGGCTGGCGTAGGCGTCGCCTACGGTCTTGAAGCAGTCGGTAGCTTTGTCGATTTCGCCGAGGCGCGAATAGAGGTCACCCACGGTGTTGGTGACGGTGAGGTCCTTAGGGTCATTCTTGAGAACTTTTTCGTACTCAGAAATGGCATTCTGCGCCTTGCCCTGCTGGACATACTTCTCCGCAGTGGCGAGAACCTTCTGTTTGTTGAAACCGAACAATGCCATAAAAGCGCGAACTCCAGAACCTGTCTGCGATGCTGTGAGTTATGTACGTTCGTTTCAGCTTCGGCTTTGCTGCCCGGCTTGGACGAACCCAATGTTGCTCAGCACAACCTGTTCAGCACAATCCGCCGAAAGCGACTTCGCGAAACAGTCCGTAAGGGACTTCTCCCTATCGGCCAAATAGCCGACCGGACAAGGCCAATTGTACGGCCCCGCGCCCGGAAGCGTGTGGTTACCAAGGGTTACCGAAAGGGAGTGTACGACCGGGTTACCAAGGGAATCGAGCCAAGATTGGCTGCATGGGAACCTCGAAATTCGAGCTAGGTTGCGTAGCGGAATGGCCGCTGTTGATGGCTGGTCCAGAAGTAGGCGAGGATGATGATGCTTGCGACCGCGGCATACGCACACCAGACTGAGGTGAAGGCGTAGCGTTTGATCGCCATGACCACGACGACGATGGCCAGGTTGGCTGCGCCGAAGACGACCATCATCCTGATTTTTGAGAAAAAGAGCGAGCCGCAGGTGGCGATCACATAGAGTATGGCGACGGCGGTGTTGTTGGTGGCTTGATTGATGTAAACGATGCTGTTGGCCTTGACGTACAGCTGCAACGGGAACGCCGTCAGCGCCCATAGAATGTAGAGCGTGGTCCCGGCGCCGAGGACGAGGAAAGGGAGCATGCGGCTGCGGCTGTTTGCATCCGGCTCAAATAACTGGATGCTCAGCGGCAGCAGGAACGGGAGCAGTCCCTGGGCGTAGAGCATGAACGCCGCTCCCATGTCGTGGGCCACGGTGGGCGAGAGGATTCCGTCCAAGCCCAGCCAAACGAATCCCTCAGTGAATTGATGAATGGCAAATAGGATCGGCAAAGAAGCAAAGAGCAGTTCGCGGCGGTGCTTCACGCGGGTGAGGGTGACGGCGCCGACCGCGCCCAGAACTCCGCTGCCTACAAAGTTTGCCGTGGCTGAGAAACACATGGCTTGCTGTCTCCGTTCGATCTTTCTTCGTGCCGACTACCGCCGATCTTTCCCAGGGTCACTCCCCGGGTACGTCCCCGGGTCAATCCGTTCGTGCTGAGAATTACCATTTATTTTCGCGGAAGGCAAACATTCTGAATAATTGAAACAGGTTAGTGGCGACGGCGCAGACACAGTGTATTTTTCCTGAAGCGAAAACCGTGGATTGCCAAGGCGCAAGTCCACAAAGAAAAGAGCATGCATGGCCTGGATCAAAACTGTACCTCTGACCGAAGCTGACGAGAAGCTGCGCGAAGCGATCGAAGGCGAGAAGTTGCTATATCCGAAGGAGTATGCGACGCCGGTGCATCCCGATCCTTCGGGCGCGTCGTCGATTGTGGGGTCGCACACGCTGATTCCCGATGCACTTTATCACGCCTTTGCCACGTTTGGGTCGCTGATGTCGCCTGAGTTGCCGCTAAACCGGGCGCAGCACGAGATGATTGCGACCATGGTTTCGGTGACGAACCGGTGCGTGTATTGAATCGAGTCGCACGCAGAGTTTCTGCGCAGGGTGACGCTGGATAAAGAAATGGTTGCGGCGCTGGAGAGTGACTACAAGACGGCGCCGATTTCGGAGCAGGATCGCGTGATGCTCGATTATGTGGTCAAGCTGACCGAGGATGCGACGAAATGTTCGAGACAGGATATCGAAGGCCTGCGCGGCGCGGGTTTTGATGATCGCGGGATTTTGCAAATCACGCTGATCGCGTCGTGGTTCAACTACATCAATCGCGTGGCGGATTCGCTGGGAGTGGGGCGGGAGTGAAACGCTTCCTCAGGGGCCACAGCCCTGGAGTTATCAGGCGCTTTATGCGGCCCTTGAAGGGCCGCTCTTCCATGGTGGCGAATGCGTTCGTGCTTTTTTGCTTTGCTGATCGCGAAGCAGAATCCTCGCTCAGGATAACAATCCAAAATTAGTAACTGAACGATTCAATCTCGTTCACGGTGGCCGAGGGGCCGTCTACGAATCCCGTCTTGGTCGTGGGATTCAAGGCGATGTGCATGGGGACTACGTTGAATGCATTCGAAAAGCTGAATCCGTTCAGAGTTCCCTTCAGGTTGGAATTCGTGTCGAAGATATAAATCGAGCTGCCTTGCGCGGAGACGCTGGAGTTGGGCTGGGCCACGAAGAAGAGTTTATTGACGGCGTCGTATTCGACGTCGGCGCCGCTGAAGAATTGGGGATCGCTGCCCGTATTCGGCAGGACGACGGAGAGCACGGAGTTATTGTTCAGGAAGTAGAACTCGACGGTGGCGTCGTCTTCGGTGGTGGTGACGAGGAGGTTGTCGGCCGCGTCGACGGCGATGCCGTTGACGAATCCCAAGCCGTCGCCGTTGAGTTCGGTGAAGTCGCCGGTGGTGAGATTGGCGAAGCCGAGGACGGGAGGGCAACCGAAGCATCCGTTGCCGCCGCCGAGAATGGCCTGATTGGTGACGGTGTTGTAGGCCATGGGCGGCACGACGCTGCCGAAGTTAGCCGAGTCGGTGATCTGGACGACCGGGCCGAAGGTGTTGGCGGCGACGTTAGAGCTGAAAACGTAAGGGATGAAGTTGCCGCTGTTGTCCATGGCGAAGACGGCGTTGTTGGTGGTTCCCTGATTGCGGCTGACTTCTTCGATCAGATGTTGGGTACCAATAGGCGGTGTCCACGGGCCTGTGACTTTGTTGCCGCTGAGCGGACTGATTTGGCCGAAGGTGCGCTGCACTTTCAACAGGCTGATCGAATGCTCGTGCTCGACTAATCCCACGGAGGTTCCGACGACGCCGAGGGTGACGAAATCGTCCTGCGTTTCGGTCTTGCCGAGGACGGCGAGAATTTTTCCGGTGGCCTGGTCGAAGGTTTCGACTGCGGCCTCCACATTGCCGTTGGAGAGGATCTGGGCTTCGGCGAGGATGCCTTCGGTGCCGTTCTGGTCGATATCCCAGCCGAAGATTTGTCCGCCGAATTTGCTGTGAACGATGGTGCGGGTGACGGGCGGCGCGGATTCGCTCTGGGCAGCGGCTGCGGAAGCGAACGCGCAGAAAGAGCAGATCAGTAAGAGAGAGAGACGAAGGGCTAGGGTTTTCATGGCGGGAAAGGCTCTCCGGATAAGGGTTTCGGGCTGCCGCCGGACGAAGTGGCGGAGCGTGGACAGCCTAAATCGGGCCGGCACTGGGCGTGTCATGGTTTTGTCAAAGGTTTTGTCAAAAGGTTTTGTCAAAGCGCGGTAGGGCAGTCGGGGAACTGTACTGCCTCTTCTCCTTTTCTGAACGAATCCGCATTGCAATAGACTTGAGGTGGGCCGAGGCCGCAGCCTCTGCCGTCTCATCCGTCATGTCGGAATCGATTGCCGAATTCTTTCTCGAACATTTCCAGGCGCGCGAGCGCGAGACTGCCTACCGGCAGCGGCGCGGGTATCGGTCCGAGACATTTACCTACGGCGATGTTTTGAAGTTGGCTGGCGGCTTTGCGCAAACGCTCGAAGCACGCGGCATTGGCAAGGGCGATCGGGTGATGTTGTGGGGCGAGAACTGCGCGGAGTGGGTGGCCGCGTTTTTTGGATGCGCATTGAGCGGGGTGGTTGCCGTCCCGATGGACGATGGGGCGGCTGGCGACTTTGCGCTGCGCGTCTTTCAGCAGTCGCAGGCGAAGTTGATCGTGGCATCGAGGGGGCATCTGCGGCAGTGGCCTGCCGGCGAGTCGATGGCGACGGTTGTTTTAGAGGACGTTGCGCAGTTGCCGAATAGCGCGGCACAAATTTCGCGGCCCACTGTTTTGCCCACCCTGGGCCGCGACGATCTTCTGCAGATTGTTTTTACTTCTGGCACAACGGCGGAGCCGCGCGGGGTCACGATCACGCACGGCAATGTGCTGGCCAATATCGCTCCGCTGGAAAAAGAGATGCAGCGCTATTTGAAATATGAGCGCTGGGTGCATCCGCTGCGGTTTTTGAATTTGCTGCCGCTGAGCCACGTGTTCGGGCAATTTCTGGGAATGTTTCTGCCGCCGCTGCTGGGCGGCACGGTAATTTTTCAGAACGAGTTGAAGCCTTCGGAAATCGTACGCACCATCCGGCGGGAGCGGGTGTCGGTTCTGGTCAGCGTGCCGCGCGTGCTGCAATCGCTAAAACAAAAAGTGGAGCGCGATTTGGAAGATCGCGGACGCAGAGCGCATTTTCAGCGGCGAGTTGTGTCGTCCGAGAAAAAACATTTCTTGCGGCGCTGGTGGATTTTTCGCGACATCCGGCGGGAGTTTGGCTGGAAATTTCTGGCGTTTATTTGCGGCGGCGCGGCGCTCGACCGCGAGACGGAAGAGTTCTGGCACCGGCTGGGATACGCGGTGATTCAAGGCTATGGCCTGACGGAGACAACGTCGCTGGTGAGCGTGAATCATCCGTTCCGGTTGGGTCGGGGATCGATTGGGAAGGTGCTGCCGGGGCGCGAAGTGAAGCTGGCGGACGACGGCGAGATTCTGGTGCGCGGCGGCGGAGTGGCTACGGGCGTGTGGGATGGGAGCGGCACGCGCGGTGTGGCGGATGAGCAGGGGTGGTATCGCACAGGCGATATTGGCGCGCTCGATGATGCCGGCAATCTTTATTTCAAAGGGCGTAAGAAAGAAGTGATTGTGACGCCCGGCGGAACGAATGTGTATCCCGAGGATTTGGAGGCGGCGTTGCGGCGGCAGCCGGAGGTGAAGGATTGCGTCGTGGTCGGGATGGAGCGCGATGGGAACGCGGAGCCGTGCGCGGCGCTGATTCTGCGCGAGGGCAGCGATGCCGCGAAAGTCGTGGCGCGGGCAAATGAATCCCTGGCCGAATATCAGCGGATGCGGATGTGGATGGAGTGGCCGGAGCAGGACTTTCCCCGGACGAATACGCAGAAGCCGCGGAGGAATTTGATTGCCGAAGCGGCACGGGAGCGGTTGCTGGAGAAGTCGGGCAGCCGGAGTGGCCAGAGCGGCGCATTGGCGGAGTTGATTGCGAAGGTTTCGGGAAAGACGGAACTGCGGGCGGATACGGCGTTGGATTCCGATCTGGGGATGAGTTCGCTGGATCGCGTGGAACTGCTGGGAGCGCTGGAAGACCGCTATCAGGTTGACTTGAGCGAGACACGATTTACCGCGGTGCGCACCGTGGGAGATTTGGAGCGGCTGCTGCGCGGGGAGGCGGCGCCGGGAGTCGAGATTCAGCGACGCTTTCATTATCCGACCTGGGTGTTGCGCTGGCCGCTAAGGTGGCTGCGAATTCTGGCTCATTATCTGCTGATGCGTCCGGCGATTCGTTTGCTGGGATGGCCGCGCATCGAGGGACGCGAACATTTGCTTGGCGTGCACGGGCCAGTGCTGGTGGTGTCGAATCACACTGGCGATGTCGATCCGGGATTTGTATTGACGGCGCTGCCGGCGCGGTTTCGGCATCGACTGGCGATCGCGACCGGAGGCGAGGCGCTGGAGGCGCTGCGCACGCCCCCGGCAAGCCACGGATTCTTTCTGCGAATTTACGATCGGGTGCAGTGGGTTCTGGGAGTTTCACTGTTGAATCTGTTTCCGTTGCCGCGCGAGGGCGGATTCCGGCGCAGTTTTGCTTATGCGGGCGAAGCAGTGCAGCGCGGGTATAGCGTGTTGATTTTTCCCGAGGGGCGGCATACGACGGATGGGAAGATGCTGCCGTTTCGCGCGGGGATTGGACTGCTGGCGGAGAATTTGGGCGTTCCGGTGGTGCCCATGCGGATCGACGGATTATTTGAGCGCAAGAGCGCGGGCAAGATCTTTGCCGCTCCGTGGGAGATTCGCGTGAAGATTGGAGCGCCGATGAAATTTCAGGCGGGAAGCGATCCGGCGAAGATCGCGGAGGAGTTACAGCGGGCGGTTGCGGAGCTGTAGGGCACGGGGCTGAAGCCCTCATCCTTTCCGACGCGCTTCGCTTCCTCAGGGCAGGCTGCCATTTTCCCGCGGTGCTGAACTTTTTCGGCCCAAATCACGTAATCTGGATGGAGTTCAATCTCGAAGGTAATTCGCTCATGGCCGAACACTCGTTATCCGCAGCTGCTTCCCCATCGACGCAACCGAGCACGATTTTTCGCGGCCCGAATGGCATCCGCGCGGGCTGGCGCATACTGATTTTTCTGGCGCTCGTATGCGGCGTGGTTCTTGCTCTCTTCGTTGGCTTGAAGATTTTTACGCATGGGCAGGCTCAGGTTGGCGTGCAGGTTTCCGGCGCCACGCCGCTGGGATTGGCCCTGCTCGAAGGTCCGTTGTTGTGTTTCACCGCAATTCCGGCGCTCATTATGGCGCGAATCGAGCGACGCTCCTGGGGCCAATACGGCCTGCCGGCGCGAACCGCTTTCGGCAAAAATTTCTGGATCGGCGGCGTCGCCGGTTTTGTCGCCATCAGCGGCGCACTGCTTGGCATCTTCCTCTTGCACGGCTTCCGGCTCGCGGGCCTCGCGATTCATGGCAGCACGATTGTTTCCTCAACTCTTGCGTGGGGCGCGACTTTCGTCTTAGTCGGCCTAGCCGAAGAATTTTCCTTTCGCGGATATCTTCAGTTCACGCTCGGCGAAGGCATCGGCTTCTGGTTTTCAGCGATTTTGCTCTCGCTCTTATTCGCGTTCGCTCACAGCGGCAATCCCGGCGAGAGCAAAGCCGGCCTGCTGGCGATCATTCCTTTTGGATTGCTGTTCTGTCTCTTCCTGCGCCGCACCGGCGATCTGTGGCTCGCCGTCGGATTTCACGCCGGATGGGATTGGGGCCAAACGTTTTTCTATGGCGTGCCCGACAGCGGCATCGCCGCCTATCACAACCTTTTCAATTCCAATTTCGCCGGCCCAAACTGGCTGACTGGCGGCAGCGTAGGGCCCGAAGCCAGCATCTTCACGCCGATCACGCTGGCGATCGTCGCCATTATTTTTGTCCGCATCTGCCGCAAGCCTCGGTCGGGTGTGGCTTGAGGCCACATCTCTTTAGTCGGCGTCATCCTGAGCGCAGCCGCCTTTCAGGCGGAGCGAAGAATCTCCCGCTCACCCGACCTATCGCGTAAGCGAACCTACACAATGACGCGCGCCGGTCAGTTAAATCACTTCCCGGTGTTACACTTTTCTTCACCCGTCTTTCCATTCTTGGCGCTTGCCTGGAGTTCATTCCCGAATGTCCGAAACTCAAATGCCTACCCCACGGACGCGTGTGGTCCGCGAGGCTCACCGCGGCGTTTACGATCGCGAAACCGCTTACAAAATTCTCGATGAGGGTTTTCTCTGCCACGTTGGCTTTGTCGCAAATGGTCAGCCGTTCGTCATTCCCACTTCGTATGGACGCAAGGACGCCAGCCTCTACATTCACGGCTCGGCGGCGAGCCGCATGCTGCGCCAGATGAAGGAAGGCATACCGGTTTGTGTGACCGTGACTTTGCTCGATGGCCTGGTGCTGGCGCGGTCGGTATTCAATCACTCCATGAATTACCGCTCGGTAGTGATCTTAGGCAAGGCCGCGTTAGTGGACGATCCCGCGGAAAAGCTTGAGGCCCTGCGTCTTTTGTCGGAGCATATTATTCCGGGCCGCTGGGACGATGCCCGCCAGCCCAACGAGCGCGAACTCAAGCAAACATCGGTGCTCCGGATTCCGATTGAAGAATTCTCATCGAAGGTCCGCATCGGGCCTCCGATAGACGATGAAGAGGATCTCTCGTTTCCGACCTGGGCCGGAGTCGTGCCCCTGGAGATGAAGGTTGGTACGCCAGAAAATGATCCGACGCTGCAGCCGGGGCGGGAAGTTCCTGAATATGTTCGCAGCTACTCGCGCGGATAGAAAATCGAAATACGTTGTTGATTTTTGCAGTAAGTAAATATATCCTTACTAGTAAGGATGAATAGTAAGGAATGAAATATACAGGCACACTCAGTAGCAAAGGACAGATCACTGTCCCTCAAGAGATCCGCCAGCGCCTTGGTCTCACCACAGGCGACCGCGTTGATTTTGTCATTGAGGGAGACCGTATAGTGATTCGTCCATGCCGCGATAACCCCGACCCTTTCGAGAAGCAAGTTGGGATTCTCGGGCCATTTCCGGGTGGTGAAAAAGGAATCAAGGCCTGGATTGATGACATGCGCAGCGACGATGAATAGCGCCTCGTTAGGCCGATGAAGACCGCTCTCGATTCCAGCGTTTTGTCAGCTATTTGGTCAGCCGAGCCTTCCGTCTACCGCGTGAAAAAGCAGTTGGTGAAGGCCCGGGCTGAGGGCAGCATTGTCATCTGCGCCGTAGTCTACGCAGAGCTGGCGGCACATCCCCTGGTTTCTCCGGGCATAGTCGACCGCCTGCTCGCGGAAGCTGACATCACTGTAGAGTTTGATCTGGACGCGCCGATCTGGAGAAAAGCGGCCGATGGATTCGCGGCCTATGCCCAGCGCAGGCGGCGCTCTGGGGGCACATCACCGAAGCGATTGCTTCCGGATTTCCTGATCGCGGCGCACGCTCTTCTCAGTGCGAACCGCTTGTTGACGCTTGATCCCTCACGCTATCAACCAGATTTTCCTCAGCTTCATTTGATGTAAACCCTACGGGATCAGCAGCATCTTCCCCGCTTTGCGCGATTCCATGTCGCGATGCGCTTCAGCCGCGTCGGCCAAGGGATATTTCTTCGCAATTTTAATTTTTAACTTGCCCGCAGCGATCATCCCGAACAGCGCGCTGGTTCGCGCCAGCAGCTCTTCGCGCGTGGCGGTAAAGTGCGCCAGCGTAGTGCGCGCCATATAAAGCGAGCCTTTTTCCGAGAGCCTTGCAGGGTCGACCGGGGGCACCGGTCCGCTCGACATGCCGTACAGTACGAGCATGCCGCGCAGTTTCATCACATTCAGATTTTTCTCGAACGTGGCTTTGCCCACTCCGTCGTAAACCACATCGACTCCTTTGCCTTCCGTGAGCCGTTTGACCTCGGCTTCGAAATCCTGTCGCGTGAAGACGATGACCTCATCGGCCCCTGCCTCGCGCGCCAGCGCCGCTTTATCCTCGCTCGAAACCGTCCCGATGACTCGCGCCCCCATCGCATGTGCCAGTTCCACGACCAGCAGCCCCACTCCTCCAGCAGCGGCATGCACCAGCGCAGTCTCGCCCGCTTTGAGCTTGTGGGCGTCATTCACCAGATAGTGCGCGGTAAGGCCGTGCATCATGGCGGCCGCGGCCTGTTCGTCGGTGATCGACGCCGGCACCGGCACCAGATGATTCTCCGGCGAAGCGACGTACTCTGCATACGACCCAAGCGTTCCGCTCCACGCCACGCGGTCGCGCGGCTTCACAAGCTTCGCTTGCGAGCCGACGGATTCAACCACGCCAGCCCCTTCCTGTCCCGGAATAAATGGCAGCGGAGTG
>Ga0209006_10002104_pt1 | contig 18111 bp, 16 predicted proteins | sample JacPin_JW_Ref_O2_FD_188567 | JGI IMG/M metagenome (GOLD analysis project Ga0209006, IMG submission 188567) | Forest soil microbial communities from Algoma, Ontario, Canada - Jack Pine, Ontario site 1_JW_Ref_O2 (SPAdes) (version 2) | ecosystem: Environmental > Terrestrial > Soil > Boreal... | reverse complement strand
AGGAGAAATCATGAAAAGGTCATATTTGGCAGCTGCACTAACGTTAGCGTGCGTACTAGGGATTGGCGTAAGTGCCCGCGCACAGGACACCGACGCAGTGGTTGTAACGGTCCCCTTCGAGTTCGTAGCCGGAGGCGCGACGCTCCCAGCAGGCGAATACAGGATAGGCCGTGTCACCCCTGGAATAAATCGAGAGTTAGCCATGCGCAGTTATAACAATGGGGGGGCATTTCTGCTTCCGGTGGCGTTCAACGAAGTGACCTCCGACAAGCCTACGCTAAGCTTTGAGCATGTGGGGGACAAGTACTTTCTGAGCGACATTAAAACCGAGGGGGGCGTCTATACCTTGGCGCTGCCACGGAAGCAGATCGCGTTAGCTCAGACAAATACTCACGACACTATGCAAATCTCCGGCACCGGCACTAAATAAGTCAAAAATAGTATCGGAGGTTGGACGGTTGTGACAGGGAGTTCGAAGCCTGGGCTCATATCACTCAGTGACTGGATTCCCTGTCCAACCTGAACCTTGTAGTGCAGTGGCGGAAAAGGAATTAGCCGGATTTAGAGTCGTACAAATCATAAAGCAAGATTTAGGAGAGCAACGTGAAGAAAGCACTTTTACTTTTCGGGCTACTGACGGCGTTCGCGATTCCGTCAGGGTTGTATGCCCAGCAGGCCGGCTATTCCCAGACCAACCTGGTCTCCAATACTGCCGGCGTAGCCGCTACCACAGACTCTCAACTGCTGAACCCCTGGGGGATCTCCGTTCTACCGGGACAAGATTTCTGGATCTCCGACAATAATGCCGGCGTTTCCACGCTCTATGACCAGAATGGAAATAAAGACACTGGGCTGGTGGTGACCATACCCGGAGCCACAAACCAGCCCGATGCGGGCAACAATTGTAGTCCTGGCTGCCCAACCGGAACTGTTGCGAACGCCAGTGGCTCCTACTTCTCCGGCGGATCTTTCATTTTTGATACCGAGGACGGACTCATCGTTTACTGGAACGGATCCAGCAACACGGCAATTGTCGGGAGAGATAATTCCGCGAGTGGCGCCGTGTACAAAGGTCTGGCCTTGCTCGGCACTAACCTGTTAGCGGCCAACTTCAACAGCGGAAGGGTAGACGTCTACGATTCAAACTACGGTCTCACGTCATTGGGTGGCACATTCACTGATCCAAATCTTCCCGCGGGTTTTGCTCCCCACGGCATCCACGTGATCAACAACCGGGTCTATGTCGCCTACGCGATGCAGGACACTCCGAAGCACGATGCCGTGCCCGGCGCAGGCGCGGGTCAGGTGGATATATTCGATAGCAACGGTAACTTTGTGAGCACCTTCGTCGCTGCGGGTGCCGGCAATAAGCTCAATGCGCCTTGGGGAGTTGTAGCGGCTCCGGCCAGCTTCGGTACATTCGCGGGCGACATCCTGGTAGGAAACTTCGGCGATGGCACCATTAGTGCGTTTGACACGACCGGAAGCTTTATTGGGCAACTCACCAACTCTGCCGGAAACGTGCTGGTAAACCCGGGCTTGTGGGATATGGCGTTCGGTGGCGGGGGCGGTGCCAATAACGATCCGGGTACTCTGGGCACGCTTTATATCACCGCTGGAGGCAGCGCGGGCCAACCCAATTTTCCGACGGGTGGCAGCGCAACTGCCGTGTTCGCGGGCATTGTCCCCGTGGCGGCAGTTGGCGCGCCGGGATTCTCTTTGAACCTCTCGGTCCCAAGCGCAACCGTCATGCCTGGAGGGTCGGCTAATGTTATGGTCAGCGCCGCGGCAGTTGGGGGATTCAATGGTCAGATTTCTCTTTCCTGCTCCGCGCCCGCTGGTCTGAGCTGCGCATTCAACCCTTCAACTATCTCGCCCGGGTCAAGCGCGTCAGCCTCCACATTGACCATCTCTGCAACAGCGACAGCGCCGCCGGGTGGCGGAGGCTACAGCGTGCCGGGTATGGCGACACTCCTGCCGGGTCTTGGGCTATTCGGAACGCTTCTCACGACTCGCAAAAGGAAACCTTTCACCCGCAAGAGCATTTTGGGGATGAGTGTACTGGGCTTGTTGCTGCTCGCCTCGTTGTTCGCCCTGGGATGCGGAAGCGGCACGTCAAACAAGCAACCAGCGCCCACGTCCCAAGTCACCGTTACGGTAACGGGCACCTCTGGTTCAGTGAGTCAAACCGCAGCTGTAACTGTCACCGTCAACTAAAGGCAAATGGCCCCCGCAAGGACGCACTCAAGTGCGTCCTTGTCCAGGGCCGATTTGTGACACATGTCAGTTCTGTTGACTGCCAAAAAGCGCCGACGCGTTGCACGGGAGACAAGGATGGTGGAACTAGCGTCTGACAGACTTATAGGGTTGACCTTGGTCGTGTTTCTAGCATTCTGTCTTGCCTGCGGTATTAAGCTCCCATCGCTTCGAAAGAAGTCCTCGTACAACCTAACCAACAGGGCATAAATGATCCTTCGATGATCGAGACCAGGGCGAAAAGTCCTCGATTCCGGTCTGCGTGGAAACTGTCAAGAGCCCCGCTTTGTCGACGACGATGTTCGTCCGCAATTTGGGAATAAAGGCCGACTAGTTGAGTTATACATCCAACGAGATCACGGGCATCGGCAGAATGAATTGCAGAAGAAAGCGTCTCGCGCCAGTTGTCAACTCATTCAGATCCAACATCCGAGCACGATAGTCATGGGCATTTCAAAATAAGTGACAATCAAATGACATCTATCTTGTATCCCATCGCGTGCTCACCGCGTCTACGGTACTGTTGGAACAAAAATCATAAGCACATTGGAGCATTAACATGAAGGGTGACGGTCCGCAAACATGGACGGTTGTGTTCTTATTCGCGCCGATAGCGTTATTAGTGGTATTTATGATTACAGCTGTCGCAAGCCTCTTTGGGCAAACCGCAACCACGGGGGACATCGCTGGGGTTGTTACAGATCCAACAGCAGCCGTCGTCACTGGGGTGCCGATCACCTTAAAGAACGTCGATACTGGCAGCTCCACTTCCACGACGACCAACGCGCAAGGATCGTACAACTTCTCTCTCCTGCAGCCTGGCAAATATTCGGTGTCAGCGAATGTCGCTGGTTTTCAAAAGATCCTCAAAACTGTAACGGTCACGCTCGGGACCAGCACCACGGTGAACCTGCAACTATCTCTCTCGTCGCAAGCCGAATCCGTAGACGTAACCGATGAGGTGGCGGGCGTACAAACCGAAGATGCCAACCTTCAGACAAATTTTAATGCCCAGCAAATTGCCCTCTTGCCGAACCCGGGAAATGATCTGAGTGCTGTTGCCTTGACCGCGCCTGGGGTAGTGATGAACACAACTGGCGGTTCTGTGTTTGGCGGAGGTAACTATGAGTTCTTCGGGTTGCCATCGAACTCCAATGTGTTCACGTACGACGGAGCCAATGATAACGACCCCTACTTCAACATTAACAATAGCGGCGCTACCAATTTGACGCTCGGGCTGAACGATGTGCAGGAAACCAGCGTAGTGACCAATGGCTACAGCGGCCAATTTGGCGGGTTGGCCGGCGCGAATATCAATTACGTGTCGAAGTCTGGCAGCAATTCCTACCACGGGAACGCGGAGTACTGGTGGAACGGCCGCGTTTTAAACTCCAACAACTATTTCCGGAATCAAGCGAACGCTATTGCCGGGAGCGACGTCGCCCCACGGCCGTTTGTGAACGCTAATCAATACGCGACCTCGTTTGGCGGGCCGATCAAAAAGGACAAGTCCTTCTTCTTTGTCGACTACGAAGGCATTCGCTTGGTCATCCCGTCGCTCTTTTCAGTCAACCTGCCGACTCAGCAGTTCCAAAATGCGGTGATCGCAAACCTGGACAGTGTCAGCCCCGCATCGGTGCCTTTTTATAACCAACTGTTTGACATCTGGAATGGGACTCCAGGGGCGGCACAAGCTCAGAACACTCTCGCTGCCGGCGGTTGCTCGAACGTTACTAGCCTGGCAGGCGTCGCATTCGGGGCGGCCAACCCGTGTGCCAGCCAGTTGCAAGGCGGAACGTCGCAGGCAACCGACGATTATCTGATTGTGGGCCGATACGATCAGAACATTGGCAACAACGACAAGCTCTTTGTGCGGGTGCAACATGAAAGCGGCCAGCAGGCCACTTACACCGATCCTCTTAACCGCGCCTTCGATGCCCATAGTGCTCAGCCGGAATGGCAGAGCCAGTTGAGCGAGACACATACCTTCGGCGCAGACAAAGTAAACAACTTCATCGCGTCACTGCAATGGTATAGCGCACTATTTACGATGACGAATCCAACCGCGGAATTCCAGACTCTTCCTGAAACCGTTTTTCTTGACGACGGTTCGCTGTTCCCTCTGAACAACGAGGGTACTGCCTTTCCCCAAGGCCGGGTCGTAACCCAGTATGGGATTGTTGACGACTTCAGTTGGACTCGCGGCCGACACGGATTGCACTTCGGAGTTAACTTCCGCCGCGACGATGTCAGCGACCATAACTTCACCGGTGTGATTCCGTTTGTACAAGAAGTCAGCCTGAATGACTTCGCATTTGGAGGAGTGGCGCCTGTGCCGCCTGGGGGCACCCCAGGAGGGAGCATTTTATCTCAGAACTTCCCCCTCAATACGAATGTACCCATAGCGCTCTACCAACTCGGATGGTATGCCGCAGACGAGTTTAAAGTCACTTCGAACCTGAAATTGACTCTCAGCACGCGTTTTGACCATCTGTCAAATCCTGTCTGCCAAACCAATTGCTTCCAAAGCTTGTCGGGGTCATTTGACAACTTGAATCGAACGGCACCTGTGAATCAGGCCTTAACTACTGGGTTGCACACCGCATTCCCCTCTGTAACGTCGATTGTGTATCAGCCCAAAGTCGGCTTCGCGTGGTCGCCGTTCGGCGCCAGGAACACGGTCGTCCGCGGCGGGTTTGGCGTCTTCAGTGATGCCATTCCTACCGGTGGAATCGACGACATCCTAACCAATGCGCCAAATGATCCGTCATTCAATCTATTCAATGGCGCGCTCTCCCCCGCGGCTCCGGGAAGCTTGAATGGGCAAGCGACGGCAGCCAATGCCGCTTTCCGCGCCAATTTTGCCAACGGCGGCGCTGTGCCGGCGTTCAACTTCTTCAATCCTGGCACGGTGCAGATTCCGCGCTATGACGAGTGGGACCTGGAAATACAGCACACCTTGGGTTGGCACACCACGCTGAGCGCTAAGTATGTGGGCAATCATGGCGAACATGAGGAGATCACAAATCCAGCTTTGAACGCTTTCAGTGCGACGGGCGTCCCATTCGGACCTTTGCCGACTACCCAGCCTGACCCGCGATTTGGAGTGGTTGCCCAGACACAGAACGTCGGGAACTCCAATTACAATGGCGTCACGCTGACTGCCGCGCATACCGTGAATGGCGGTTTCCAGTTCCAGGCTTCCTATACCTATAGTCACGCTCTGGATGAAATCTCCAATAGTTCGCTCAACCCATTCGGCGTGAGCACCAACAGCAATGTTGACGTCGTCACACCTCTCAACCCGTTCAACATCCGACAGCTTAACTACGGCAATGCTGACTACGATGTACGGCAGTCGTTCGTCATGAACTACGTCTGGACTGACGCCATCCGTCATCTCACAAGCCGCGGCCCGAATGCCCTGTTGAAAGGCTGGACATTCTCCGGAACTATCTTCAAGCACACAGGGTTCCCGTACTCGATCTTTAGTAGCAACGAGACCGCCGCTCTACAACAGGGCTTGTTCGGCAGTGCATCTCCAGCAACGGCCACGGCTGTGCTCGCTGATGTTGTTGGCTCGCCCAACACCAACTGTGGGGCCTCAGCTGCAGCGCTGGTAAACGGTTTGCCCAATCCGTGTTACAGCGCGGCAAACTTTGCTGACCCAACAAATGATTTCGCGACCCAGCGACGTAATCAATTTCGGGGACCAGGTTACTTCGATACAGACTTCGACCTTGAGAAGGCGTTCACCATACCGAAATGGGAGAGCGCAAAGTTTTCCGTGGGCGCAAGGTTTTTTAATCTGTTCAATCACCCGAACTTTGCATTCCCAAACACCGACGTGGATAGCAACCAGTTTGGACAAATCACCCAAACGGTCAGTCAACCGACGACCATTTATGGCGCCGGCCTGGGCGCGGATGCTTCACCACGGGTAATCGAACTGCAAGGGAAGTTTGTTTTCTAGTGGGAATGTTAAAAAGAGGCGGCCTCTCCTGGCGGCCGCCTCTTTTTTCCCCTTATAACTTCTCCACTCCGAAATCGATCGCATACCCTAACTGCCGACAATGGAGAGTGTAGTGAGCCGTTGGGCAAAAGCAGCAACGCAAGCCCCGCCGGTCTGAAGAAATAATTGTGTGGAATAGGGAATAACATTCGGATAGCGGAGTTCTATACACAGATGGAAGAAGTTAGATCGACGGAAGGTAGAGATTTAATAGGGGTTTCATGGCGGAGTTCAACTCTTTCTCGCTTCTGAAGATCCACTCTGCGTTTGTCACCGCAGCTTTGCAAAAAGTTGACAATCAAATGACATGCAGCTCGTATCTTGTCGCTGTGCCGCCGCGTCCAACGCATAGTTCGAACAACTTTGTAGTCGAAGGAAGATGAGAATAAACATGAAGGAAAAACAGCTTCTCGCACCTATCGGCAGTTCAGTGGACCGCCGTTCTTTTCTGAAAGGCAGTCTTCTGGCAGGGGGCGCAGCGGTAGCGGGCGCCGGTTTGCTAACCAGCGGAACTTTGGCTCGTGCACAGGCCAGTACGCCAGAAAGTAGTTCCCTCAATAAGGGCGACGTCGCCATTTTGCGGTTTCTAGCGGCGGCAGAATTGATCGAATCGGACCTTTGGACGCAGTATGCGGAACTCGGTGGTATCGGAACGAATGGACCGATTGAGGTTAACCCGAACCAAACGTTGAACAACTATCAGGTAGCGTTGTCGAACCTTGATGGGGATGGCCCGCAATACATTTCCAGCAATACTCTGGATGAAGTGAGCCATGCTACTTTCCTCAATGCCTATCTGGAGTCCAGAGGAGCCGAACCGGTCAACTTCGCCGAGTTCGCGACTTTGCCGGGGAGCACAGCTACCGGATCAACGGGAATTGGGCGCCTCACGAACCTCATGAACCTCAACGTCGACACCAGTTGGTACGTTCGCTACCGCAGCGCGACCAATCCGGACCTCGGCGCCACCTTTCCCCAGGCGATCACCCTCAATGGAGTGACCGCTATTCCCAGAACCGATGCCGATTTCGAGGGCAAATCCAACCCCAACTTTCCAGGCAACGACCATATCCAGGCGATCGCCAACGTCGCGGGCTTTCACTTCGGATACATCGAGCAAGGCGGCTCGAGTCTTTACGCGTCCCTGATTCAAAAAGCGACGGATCTGGAAGTGGTTAAGATCATGTTTGGCATCGGCGGAGATGAGGTTGCGCACTTTTTGGAATGGGTTGATTTTGCGGGCAACGGAGTGCAAGCTCCGGTGGCGCCGTTTAAGGACTCCATATCCGGCCTGACATTTCCCAATTTTTTCAACCCGCTCAATCCGTTGATTCAGCCCAGCCTGATTTTCCCGGTTCCTACTGAATTCAAACCCAACCTTCCCCCGGTCTCGATCATTCGTCCGCTGACCGATAAATTTGGGGGCGCCGTGGCGACGATCAAGAGCTTCACCGCGGATGGGCTCTTCATCGGCCAAAGCAAGCAGTTCCTTAACATTCTGCAAGCCATGGCTGAAGAAGCAGATTCCGCCAAGCGCTTAGCGCAGTAACCCGATCTGTCCGCCGTTTGCGGATTGCTTGTTGTTTTGTGGGGGGCGCCGCACTTGAGACATGGGCGCGGCGCCTGCCTTTCGCCACCACTTACTTGCATGTATTCGACGAGAAATCGAGGAGCACATCTATGTTCGAAGGCCTGTTTCAACCGATGCATCTGCTGATGATTTTCGGAATTGCGTTGCTAGTGTTTGGACCTAAGAAACTTCCTGAACTAGGAAAAGGACTCGGAGAAAGCATTCGTGGCTTCAAGTCGGCCATGAAAGCTGACGAAGAGAATCCGGCCAGAACAACAACCACTGTTGCCGAGGAGCAAAGCGTTACGAAGGAGTGAATCGTGGGGTTGGGTACCGAAATCCTGTTCATACTTATGCTCGGACTGCTGGTATTGGGTCCGAAGCAGCTGCACGCATTGTTGAGGCACGTGGCGCGGGCCAAAGCCCAGTTCGAAGAGGCCAGCCGCGGCTTCAAGTCTCAGCTAGCGGGGGAACTTGACGCTACGCATCAGGAGGGAGAAACAAACCCTTCGCACAAATCGGTAGTGGACAAGTGAACCATCCTCGGATTCTCGGTATCGGAACCGCAACTCCCCCGGACAGGTTCACCCAAGAGCAAACCTTTCATGCCGCCGGCTACCAGAGCGAGCGCATTCGGAAAATCTTCCTGAATAGCGAGATCGATTATCGCCATTTCTATCTGGAAGGCGTTCTGAATCGCGCGGACAGCTCTGAAAAACTGAATCAACGCTATCTGCGCGGTGCCATGAAAACAGGTTGCCGCGCGATTCTGAACTGTTTGAAGGAAGCCGAGACTACCGTGCAGGAGGTCGATTTCCTTGCAGTCTGCACGTGCACCGGCCACGTGTGTCCAGACCTGAGCAGTCGCCTCATCGAGCATATGGGCTTCAGCCGCAGCCTGCAGAGAACATCGATCGTCGGCCTTGGATGTGCCGGTGCCCTACCTACGTTGCATTGGGCGGTCGATTTCGTTCGCGCGAATCCTGAGCGCCAAGCATTAATGCTAGCCGTCGAGATCTGCTCCGCTGGCTACTACGTCGATAACACCCTAGAAACGGTTGTAGGGAACGCGATTTGTGCTGACGGCGCCGCCGCCTTTCTCCTTGCCGGCGAGCATCAAGCCAAATTCAAGTATCCACAGATTGTCGACTTCGAGACCTTCATCGATAGCGAGCAGATCGAAGAGGTTGGACTTCACCATCGCGATGGAAAGCTGCGTATCGTGCTGGGAGCCTCGCTACAGCACTTGGCTGGTCCCATGATCGAAGCGGCAGTTCAGCAGTTGCTGCAGCGACATGGGCTGTCTCGATCTCACATCGGCTTCTGGGCCGTCCATCCCGGCGGACGCAAGGTGATTGACAAAGTGCAAAAGCACTTCGGCATAACGGATGCCCAATTGCGTTTCTCCAGAGCCGTATTGCGGAATTACGGAAATATGTCCTCCCCCACCGTCATGTTCGTTTTAGAGGAAATCGTACGTAGCGGGGATCCGCTGCCTGGAGACTGGGGAGTAATGATCGCGCTAGGCCCAGGAATGGCGGTGGAGGTCGCACTACTCCGATGGTAGCTCGACGGTTGCACCCCAGGCGATTTCCAGGGATTCTGCGGCTGCTGGGCAGAAAGAGCGTCTGGACGGAGATCAAGCAGCTCTGGAGCCGTCGACTCCTTCCAATAGGAATCGAAAAAAGGACACGAGAGAATCCCTCCACTCCTGCTCTATTCGAAATGGAAACTGCTTGCTGGCTGTCGCAGGCGATTTACGTCGCGGCGAAGCTAGGCATTGCCGACTTGCTGAGAGACGGCCCCCGGTCTTGTGTCGCATTAGCCACTGCGAGCAACTCGGACGCCCCATCGTTTTTCCGTCTGATGCGCGCATTGTCGAGCGTGGGAATCTTCGCGCACCTCGGCAGAGATCGCTTTGCTCTTTCCCGGCTGGCGGAGAGCCTTCAGACTGACATTCGTGGATCGCTTAGAGCGATCGTGATCACGATCGGTGAAATTCACTACCGGGCCTGCGGAAGCCTTCTACATAGCGTCCAAACTGGATCTCCCGCCTTTAACACTCTGTTCGGAACGAGCTTATTCAACTACCTGCAACAAAACGTCGATGCCGCGGATGCGTTTAATCAGGGTATGGCGAATGTGCCCTCAATGCTGGCCTACGCGGTTCTGATGGCCTACGACTTCGCGGGGATTTCCTCGATCGTAGACATCGGAGGAGGCCAAGACAATCTCCTTGAGAAGATTCTTCAGTTCACTCCGGCCATCACGGGAACGGTTTTCGATACAGCATCGACGATCGAGAAAGCAATGCAAGTCCTTGGAAACGATGCATGGAGCAAGCGCTGCTCATACGTCATCGGCGACTTCTTCACCTCGGTTCCACAAGGAGCGGACGCCTACCTTCTGTGTGGCGTGATTCACGAATGGGACGATCGTCGTGCAATCCGAATCCTTAAAAGTTGTCGTCGGGCTATGCCAGAGAAGGGAAGAGTGTTACTTGTCGACCTGGTTGTACCAGACCTTGACGCGACGTGCTCCAGTAAGCTTCCCGATCTGAATATTCTGGCGCTGACCGGAGGGCGGGAACGCACCAAAGCTGAGTTTCACGTTCTGCTCGATGCTGCCGATTACAAGCTGGCGAGAATCATCCCGACCATGGCTCCGCAAAGCATCATCGAGGCCGTGCCAAAGTACGTCGTCTAGGGTGTAAATGCGAGGGTTCAGAACCATAGTCTCGACATGGCATAATGCCGACATCATGCGCGAAGACCTCAGCGATAGGAAACACAGCCGAATCCGGTCAGCGATAATCGTTCTTCTTCTTCTCGCACTGTTGAGCTTTCACGTTGCAGATTCCGGCGCGGGGAAAGCGTCCGAAGCGGACGCGCCGGTCTTGAGGGCTGATCATCACATGCATGTGGCCTCTGCCGAGCTATGCCGTCTAGTAGGCGAGTGCCTCCCCTCCAATCACCCTCCTGCTGTTTTTGCCGCTGATGCGATACGAGCCCTCGATCAGGCCCATGTTTCCAAAGGAGTGATCCTGTCCTGCGCTTATCTTTACGGCTTGCCCTCGCTTCATTTGAAGCCGCGGGAGATCGCAGCGCTAACGCGGCGCGAAAATGAGTTCACCGCCGCACAGGTGGCCCAGTATCCAACGCGATTGGTGGGATTTCTGTCTGTGAATCCGCTGCAGGATTCCGCCATCGAGGAGATCCGGAGTTGGCAAGGAAGTCGCCAGCTCATCGGTCTCAAGCTACACTTCACTGCTTCTGCCGTGGACATGAGGAACACAGCTGAGCGCCGCCAACTGGCAAAGGTTATCGCGGTTGCGGCCGCTGAGACCATTCCCATTGTCATTCATCTTGGAGGTGGAAAATTCAATGCTGACGATGCTGAGCTCTTCATTCGAGACGTGCTGCCTAGCGCGAGAGAGTCGTGGGTGCAGATCGCTCACGCCGGTGGGGGTTGGTCCCCAGAAAGCGGAAACAATCTAGCTGTGCTGCGCGCGTTCGCCGACCACATCGTGCGAGGCGATACGGCCACGCGGCATGTCTTGTTCGATCTTGCCTATGTGCCGGCGCCGGACGAGACCGCGCAAGCCGCCGCTGTTTTGGCAGAGCAAATGCGGAGAATCGGCATGGGGCGCTTCCTCTTTGGGTCCGATTTCAATGTCCTGACTCCACAGGAAGAGATCAGGAACCTTCGCAAGCTGGGCTTAACCAACACGGAGTGGCAAACGTTGCGGAAGAATTGTGCCCCATGGGCGTGTTGAAAGTCGCTTTAGAAATGAGCGGTTACTGCTCATTTGTGATCGTCGCGCGACGGGATGAAAGTTGGGAGAGAACTAGAACGTACCTGGGCAGCGAAGTGGCCTAGCGAAGGCAGATTCCACCATCGTGGCAATCACAGCAGGGCACACTTCACCGGCTTTGCAACGAAGATCGAAGCGGCGTTCTGAGGCTGCACTGCGAGCACTAGAGCCTTCCCCGCCTTGGTCAAGTCCTGTGCGAATGTGCTCCATGCGATTGGCGCGCCGATCGCATCCTCAGCGGGGCATGAGCCGGAAAAATAGGGCCTGCTTGGCAACAGGTTCTACTTTTGCTTCCAGCGCAGCCATCTGAGTCTGATTTAGTGGAGTAAAGGAACGGGCGAGTTCCACGCATTCCTCGACCTGCTCGACTGAGTCACACCCGATAATTGCCGTGCTGATGGGCAACGACAGCGTGTAGAAGAAAGTTTCCTGTTTCGTCAGCGTACCCGGAATTGTAGTGATTGCGCCTCTGCCTTCCCATGAATGCTTTTGCTGGTCGACCGGAGGTGGCGTCCAACTGGAGAGAATGCGACCGCGTGCCATCACCTTCATCCCGACAATCCCCATCTGTTTCCCGACGGACAGCGGAAGGAGATCCTTTTCAAAACTGTAATAGTATTTGTCGGCCGCGTTCACACCCATCAGAACGGTGTCAAAGGGAAAGCGGTTGATGCATTCGATGAGTGCTTCGGGACGGAAGCGTCCGGTGACGCCCAGGTGTCGCACCATTTTCTGATCGCGCGCTTGAACCAGGGCTTCTATGGCACCGCCTTTGCCGAATATCTGGTCAATGTCTTCCTGAATTCCAACATCATGCAGTTGCCATGTGTCAATGTGATCAGTATCCAGCAGCTTCAGAGACACGTCGAGGTTTTTAAGCGCGGCATCGCGGGTTCGCTCTTTAGTTTTGGTTGCGATAAAAACGTGGTCCCGGCTGCCTTTAAGACCCTTTCCAAGATAACGTTCACTCCACCTGTCAGGTCCGCCGTAAATGGCGGAGGTGTCGAAATAATTCACTCCTAACTCGAGCGCGCGCTCAATCATCTGCAAGGCCACGCTTTCGTTATTGGCCTTTTCCAGCGCTCCCTGGCCGCCGAGGCCAAAAATCCCGACCCGAAATCCTGTCTTGCCGAGGTTACGCGTCGGCATCATGTCCTGGACGGCTTTTGCCGCAGACGGACTATTTTCCGTTGACGTCACTTCGCCAGATGCGGAGGCAGCGATTACTCCTGCAGACAGACCAGCTGCTATCGATGCTGCCCCTGTCTTTAGGAAACCCCGGCGGTTCTGGTTGCTGGCATCCGGCGGTGTGTCATTCGTTTTCATATCTATCGCTCCAAGTCATCTGAAATAGAATACCGATTTTCTTGGGAACCGATTGATCGCGCGAGTATATTGTTCTCTTCGCGAACCAGTCAATCCTTTGTCCTTTTGTGTCCTTTTTGTTTTTCCTTCTGGTCGTGTTGGTGCAGTTGGTTTCACCGTGTGTTTGAGAGCATCCGATTTTTATTTATGGTAGCGATCGATGCTCAGGAGAGATGAAGAATGAGTCGTCGAGTGTTTCCCTTTTGCTTCGTGGCCGCATTGCTGTCACCGACAATTGCGTTTCCCCAATCATTCTTGAGCCAGTATAAAGGTCTGCCTTTTCACGACACTCACTATAGTGGCGGTCCACAAAAAATACCGGGCAATGTCTTGTGCGCTTACTATGATCTGGGCGGTGAAGGAATCGCATATCACGACACCGATCCAAAGAATCACGGCAGCGGAGAATTGAATCCGGCTGATGGGACCTATCTCAATGAATTTCGTATCCAGGAGGGAGTGGATACTTCATACACGAAGTTCACCCGGAAGCCGGATCTGATTGACGACAATCCCTTCGACAAGGTCGTGCCTCCTGCAGACCTGCTCTATATCGGCTGGACCGAACCGGGAGAGTGGTTCAACGTTACGGTACAAGTGGCACGGTCGGGACTATACGCGGCCGATTTTCTTTACACCTCAAATCGCGGGGGCACAATATCAGTCGATGTGAACGGAAAGGACGTAACCGGATCTCTGCAGATCACCACAACAAACGATCCTGCAGACCCGCTTGCCTGGCGTCAATGGCACCATTGGAATCTGGCTTCGCAACTTTTCAAAGTCCGTCTGAGCAAAGGAAAAAATGTTCTCACGGTGCACATAGTGACGAACGGAAATATGAATCTGGCTTATTTCGACTTCAAGCCGGTTCAAAAATAAAGCGGAACATCTCAGCCATTCAACTCAGTGTCAGACGCAGTCCCATCGCATGAGAAACAGTAACGGAGCACTTGCCCCGCTTGAGCGAGTCGCTCTTCCTTGACGTAGTGATGTGCGCTTCGCGGCTGTCTAGTCCCGGTGCGTGTAATGTCTCGGTTTGTACCACTCCACTCGCATCGCGACCAAAGTCGAGTTCCACCTCAAGGTCCGCTGCCGCGTCCTTGTTCAGAATGATCACGGATATGTGCCCGCCAGGCAGCTTCGCGGCATACGCCGTTGCATTGACTCCCATCTCCTGCAGCTTCGTCGAAAACTCGGTCTGCAACAGTGTTCCGCCGCTGAACGAGCCCGCAAACTTAAGCCCGTACGCGACCGGCTCCAACACATAGTCCAAGCCAAAGGTCGCAATCGGCGTATAGAAAGGATGCGGATGCGCGGCAATCTGTTCGGGAGTCTCGCCCTTGGCTTCGAGAAGCGCGTCGCCCGGAAGAGATCCGCCAACGGAATTAGCGACAGACTTGCCGGTGCCACCGTGGAGATTGACGCCGGAATAATCATTACTGGCCAACAGGAGCGAATAGTCGGCGGACCAAAGCGCAGCGGCAAATACATCGGAGACACCCGGCTTGCCTCCGCGATAGCAAGTGTTGCCTTCGGTCATCCGTACGCGCGCACCCATCCTGCGGGCTGCGGCCGATGCAATATTCGCCGTGTTCTGCACCTTTTGCATCGTTGCCGGTTTCAGCAGGTTCGGAATGCTGACCTCGGGGTTCGTCGCCGGGCCACCAAAGTAATAATGATGAGTCAGGGTGGTTACGCGGGGCGGAGCCTGTATGGAAGGCCATTCATCCGCGATCTCGGTCAGCCATGACACCGCGCCGGCAACATCAGGCATCCCGAACTTTGCGGCCGGCACCCCCGTTGCGATCGCCCGCGACAGCGAGAGCCATTCTTGCAGGTAGGTCTTTGCTGACCACGTTTTCGGATCGCGCAGGTGGTGGTCGAATAGATCCGCTTCGTTTCCAACCTGGAAATACTGCAGGCGGTCGCCCAGCGTCTCGGCTACAAAGACCGCTTCCTCAGCGGCGCGTGCCGGTGTATTCGTACCCATCCCGATGCCGTATACGCAGGTCCAACCAGTGGCTTCGAGGAACTCCGCCAGGGCTCTGACTGCCTCGACCGTCACCGCGTAGTACTGAGCCTTCGGCTCGCCCACAACCTCGCGTACTTGAGGATGCTCTGGTTCCGGAGAATCAGACTTAGGTTTCCAGTAAGCGAACTCGCTGGTGTTACCGCCAAGGCGGAGAACACCAGTTGAGGAGAGCGCTTTGAACTCGAGAATCAGTCTACTGTTCTGGGCGGAAAAAAAGCTGGGGTCCCTGAGTTGCTGGACCTCATACGACAGGCCGACAAAGTCGATCGGCATATGCGGGCCGGTCGTCTCCTTAGGGATGCTCAGGACAACCCTAATCTTGCTTTGACCTTGCACGTGAAGACGTGCTGCAGCCACGGTGCAGGCTGTCGTGGCAAGGAACTTTCGTCGTGTGAGCATCGGATTCCTCGATTCATTATTGCCCACGGCATGTGAAGTTGGCGAATCTGTTCTTGGCGTACGCGCTAGCGTAGTAAGATGCCCGGGAAATTTCTGTCCGGCACCAGGCCGGAGAGGAGAATTCAATGGGCAGGTGGTATCGAGGCGAGGCCATCGGAGTCGAACCAGCAGAGCCAGGCACTACTGACCTAAACGACCTGGGTGACGGGATGTATCTCACTGATGACCCGGAGGTTGCAAAGGATTACGCAGAACTGCGGGCGGCAGAACTGAGTACAACAGATGAGTAGATAACGAACGGGTTTACGTCACTGACATCAACGAATCTTCGTACCGGATTTTGGACCTCACCGAGGATGTGCGCTGGAAAGAATTTGTGAAGCCTGTTGAGAACCTAATCAGGCAGGCGAATAAGAATTATGGCGTCACATTCGAGAACTACGTCAAGACTACAACGTAAATCTCAACCAGTATGATGCCGTTCTCGGCCTTGAGTATAAGAGTGGTGGGAGACGAATGTGCATCCTCTACCGCGGCGGCAGGGCGACTTTAGATGTACGCGGAAGGTTTCAGCCGTTGACCCTGGAAACGCAGCGCGTGCGGGGCTACCTGCCTCCCGTTGACGTGGACGTTCGGCCTATTCGAGTCAGGATCGGCACCCACATCATTGAGGAGGGCGGCCCAGTATTACTGGAGCATACCGAAGGTTCGGAGGAAGTACCTCTTGAAATCCGTAAGCAGTGCCTTTTATCTCGGAATTACGCTGCAAGTGGTTGAAAAAAAGGCGCCTAGAAACTGGCGGAGAGGGAGGGATTCGAACCCCCGATACCCTTTCGGGCATGCCGGTTTTCAAGACCGGAGCCATCAACCACTCGGCCACCTCTCCAGCCCTTATAGTTTTACTATAGTTTCAACAATCTGAGCGTCACTCGATAAATCCGCTCCGCACTGGATTGCGGGACATGAGAGAGTGCCCGCGCAATCCGCGATCGGCAGGCATTTCACTTCTTGTAGACCGCCCCGCCCTTCATCACAAATTCCACCTTCTGTACTGCGCTGATGTCCTGCAACGGGTCGCCCGGAACGGCAACAATATCGGCCAGATAGCCGGATTCGAGTGCTCCGATATGTCCGTCCCATCCGAGCAACTTGGCTCCATTCAGCAAATCCGCCTGCAGCACTGCCAGTGGCGACATTCCGTATTTCACCATCAGCACGAACTCGCGGGCCTGCGTCCCGTGGGGAAATGGACCTACGTCGGACCCTACCGCCATGGGAACGCCAGCGGCGACTTGCTTCTTGAAGTCCGGCACCTTCAAGTCGAGCATCTGATGTTCCCGGGCCGCTTGCGCCGGAGTCGCAGCATGCTCGGCGAAGTATTCGAAGATAGTGAAAGTCGGAACCGCAAAGATTTGTTTCTCCCGCATCAAGCGCATAGTCTCATCGCTCAGCTGGTTGGCGTGATCGATCGACGCCACTCCCGCCTGCGCGGCGTAAAGCGTTCCCGGTTCTCCGGTGGCGTGCACCGCCACTCTTCGCCCTAGCCGCGCCGCTTCATGCACGGCGGTCTCCAGCTCCGCTTCGGTGTATTGATAAATCGTGTGGAACTTGCCATCCACCACCGAGTCGGGCCCAGTTTCATAAACTTTGATGAAGTCGGCGCCTTCCTTGAACTCCCGCCGCATCACCACGACCAGTTCGTCCGCGTTATTCGCGTAATCCGCGTTCGGCAGAACATGCTGTTCCGGGTTGTAGCCAATTGCATCTTCATGACCGCCGAGGATGTTCACCGCATTGCCGCTGATGCGCAGCCGCGGGCCCGGAATGAGTCCCTCATTAATGGCATTGCGAACCGCCGTGTCCGCCGAGCCCGCGCCTTCGGTGCCCATGTCGCGCTCCGCAGTGAAGCCTGCCATCAGATCGTCGCGAGCCGCCAGAGTCGCGATGATTGTGCGTTGCGCCATCGACTCCTGCACGGTCTGCAGATCCTCCGCGCCGGGATGCAGGAAAAGATGGACGTGAGCATCAATCATGCCGGGCATTAACGTTCGGTCACCCAGCTCGATGACTTCGGCTCCGGCGGGACGCTTCACCGTCGTTCCGACTTCGACGATGCGCTCACCCTGCACCAGTACCTCGCCGGGCTTCACGATGCGTCCGTTCTTTACGTCCAGCAGCCGCGCCGCATGCAATACGATGGCGTGCCCAGCATCAGCCTGGGACTGGCCATTTGCTCCCGAAGTCAGGCTGAAGAACGTGAGGCTGAAGAATGAGACCGACAAGCAGGCCAATAAAATGCGACGCGGTTTCGTCATAAATTTGTTGGACGCGATGGTATCACCTTGAATCATGCGGGTGCCAGGATCAGCCTTTCTTGCAGCCTGTCTTTTCGCCGTTCGCGCCCAAGCCCGCTGGTCCGGTTCCGTAGTACACTTCTGGCCATGATGCCCCGACGCATTGTCTGCGGTACGTTGCTCTTTCTTGTCTTCGCCTGCTGCCTGCTTTTGGCGCAGAATACTTCTTCCAAACAAGCACGTGGAGTGCAGAAACAATCCTTCGGCACGCGGGAGGGGAGGCCCATCAACTTGTACACGCTCACTAATTCCCACGGCATCGAAGTCCGTGCCATGAACTACGGCGGCATCATTCTTTCCATTCGC
>Ga0209006_10002103_pt1 | contig 18117 bp, 14 predicted proteins | sample JacPin_JW_Ref_O2_FD_188567 | JGI IMG/M metagenome (GOLD analysis project Ga0209006, IMG submission 188567) | Forest soil microbial communities from Algoma, Ontario, Canada - Jack Pine, Ontario site 1_JW_Ref_O2 (SPAdes) (version 2) | ecosystem: Environmental > Terrestrial > Soil > Boreal... | reverse complement strand
TCGGTACACCTGGCCCTCGGCGCTATAGGCGTCGAACGACAAGGTGGCTGCCGACAGGTCGGCGGGGACGGTGAAGTAGTAGACGCCGGCGAACATGGAGTCGTCGGCACCGGTGTGAATGGCGGCCAGCTGGGTGCCATCGGCCGGACTGATGCCGGTTGTGCGAATCTTCGCTTGCAGGCGCCGGAAGTCGTTCAACACTTGGCGCGCGGGGGCGGCGCCGCGCTTGCGCAGATGTTGTATCTCGCCGCGCAGCATGGCGTCGGTCTGCTCGGCCGGTAGGAACGCCGCGAACAAACGGCCGGTCGCCGACGTCAGAAGCGGCATGATCGAACCGACGCGCACGTTGAGCGTCACCGGCTGACTGCTTTCCTCCCAGCGGACGATGGTCGGCCCGTTATAGCCCCATACCGCAAGGAAGGTCGTGGCGCCGGTCCGGTCCCGCACCGAGGCGAGCGCCGGCGACGCGCTGCGCACCACGTCGATGCGCGCCAGCGCCGCCAGGCCGAAGCCGAGCGCCAGGCCGCCGAGATCGTAACGTCCGTCAACCTGCTGGACGAGTCCGACGCGGGCGAGGCTGACCAGATAGCGGTGCGTCTTGCTGGCGGAAAGCCCGGCACGCGCCGCCAGCTCCTTGAGCTGAAGCGCGCCGGGCGATTCGGCCAGGACCTTCGCCACCCGCAAGCCGATTTCGACCGACTGAATGCCGCGCTGCGATTTCGCCATGAAGCTGATTCTACGAGACGCCGGTTTTCTTAGCACCGCGTTGGCGCGTTACCGAATTGACTATTGCAGAATTAAATACCGCAATGGTAAACTTAACGAAAGCAAACGCGCAGCCAGGCAAAACGAAACCGGGCAAATCGGCAACGCGCGCCCCAACGGCAGGCAGCGGACCAGGGAGAGAGCGATGCCGGCGGCTCCGGCGCAGTCGATCGAGCATCAGCAAGCGGCAGAGCTGATCCGCGGCTTCGATCTCGGCCGCCTCAGCCCGGCGTTTTTGAACGATCCCTACCCCACGTATGCGGCCTTGCGCGAACGGGCGCCGATCCACCATTTGCCGGACGGCTCGTTCTTTCTGACCCGCTACGACGACGTGGCGCAGGTCTATCGCGACACCTCAACCTGGAGCTCCGACAAGAAGATCGATTTCCGGCCGGCATTCGCCGACAGCCTGCTCTACGAGCATCACACCACCAGTCTGGTGTTCAACGATCCGCCGGTGCACACGCGGGTCCGCAAGCTCTTGGCCCCGGTGTTCACGCCGCGCGCGCTCAAGGCGATCGAGCCCAGGATCGAGGCACTGGTCGATCGGCTGTTGGACAACGCCGCGCAGGCCAGCGTCATCGATCTCATCGACGATTTTGCCGCCGCCATTCCGATGCAGCTGATCGGCGACCTGCTCGGCGTGCCGCAGGGGGAAAGGGGCCCGCTGCGCAAATGGTCGCTCACCATCCTTGGCGCGCTCGAGCCGGTCCTCAAGCGCGAGCAATTCGATGCAGGTGTCAGCTCGGTCGCCGAGTTCAAGGCGTATCTAACCAGGCTGATCGCCCAGCGGAAGGAAAACGCCGGCAGCGACGGCCGGGAAATCCTGTCCATCCTGATCAATGCCAGCGAGTTTGCGGGCGACGCCACCGACCGCGGCGGCGAGCTTTTGTCGGGGCTTGAGCTCATTCACAACTGCATCTTCCTGCTCAATGCCGGGCACGAAACAACCACGAACCTGATCGGCAACAGCGTCGATCTGCTGTTGCGCAATCCCGACGCGCGCGCGGACCTTGCCGCAAATCCCGAATTGATCGACACGGCGATCGAAGAGTTTTTGCGTATGGAAAGTCCCAATCAGCTCGGCAACCGCAGGGCCGTGCGGGACGCCAAGCTCGGCGACGTCGCAATTGCCGCCGGCAGTTACGTGCATCTGTGCATCGCCGCCGCCAACCGTGATCCGGCGCAATTTCCCAACCCGGACCGCTTGGACATTCGCCGTTCGCCGAATCGCAATCTGGCGTTCGGCCTCGGCATTCACGCCTGCGCTGGCATGTCGCTGGCGCGGATGGAGGCGCGCATCGCCGTCGGCAAGCTGGTCAAACGCTTCGCGACGATCGAGCGGGCCGGCGACGTCGTGCGCGGCGGCCGCGCGCGCTTTCGCGGCTTTCTGCATTTTCCGGTCGCGGTGGGGTAGCGCCGATGCAGCCCGGTGTCAGTGTCGACGAACGTGGAAAGGAATTGCGATGAGCGCCAACCCGGCTCACATGTTTTTCTGCGGCAGCATTCCGCTGGAGCACGAGGTCGATGTGTTCAGGACGCTTGCCGAAATTGGCGGCGAGCGCCTGCGCCGCGTTCCCGACGGCGAGCTTGGCGACCGCAAGATGTGGGTGATCGGCCAATACGCCGTGCTGGCCGCTTCCCCGGCGCTGGAATTCGGCCCGTTTCCGGCGGACGGGCTGACGCGGCGCACCTGCTATCAGATCCCGCTGCGCCTGCGCGCCGGCAAGACGGGAAACGACATCGTCTTCAGCGATCTCGGCTACGCCCGGCATGCGTCGAGCTCGTACGGGCTGTTCCGCGAGATGAAAAAGGCCGGCAAAATTCCGGCGCACTGGCGGCTGCAGGTCAACCTGCCGACCCCGAGCGACGTGATGCCGATGATCGAGGCGGTTGCCAAAGCCGCAGCGGAAAAGGCCTACCGGAAGGCGCTGCTCGCCGAGCTTGAGGAAATCCAGCGGCAGATTCCGCATCACGAGCTTGCAATCACCTGGGACGTCGTGCACGCGGTTCTGACCTGGGAAGACCCGACGAACAAATACATCACGCAATTTTTCGCCGACCCGAAGAACGATTTCCTGCGCTCGCTGGCTGAGCTTGGATCGGCGGTAGCGGACGATGTCGAGCTTGGCTACCACCTTTGCTACGGCAGCCAGGATCACAAGCATGCGCTCGAGCCGCGCGATCTGACGGCATGCGTTGCCATCAGCAACGCCGTCGCCGCGAAGCTCGGCCGGCGGATCGACTACGTTCACATGCCGGTGCCGCGGGAGCGCAGCGACGCCGACTTTTTCAAGCCGCTGGCGCAGCTCGACCGCAAGCGGATCGGCGAGATCTATCTCGGGCTCGTGCACTATACCGACGGCGTCGAAGGCGCCCGCCGCCGCATCGACGCGGCGGTGAAGTATCTGCCGGAGTTCGGCATTGCCGCCGAATGCGGATTTGGACGCCGGCCAAGCCATCAAGATGTTGTGCAGCTCATTAAACTGCACGCCGATATCATCGATAATGACCGCGCGCCGTGAGTTTCGACTGCGCGGCGGGCGACAACAAAACGCGCTCGAAGGGGGAGGAAGGCCATGAAATCATTGCGTGTCCTGACAATCGCTGCAGCTTTAGTCTGCTCGCTGGCGTGCAGCCAGGCATTCGCCGGCGAAAAGACGATCAAGATCGGCGTCCTCGGCGATGAAAGCGGGCCCTATTCCGACCTCGGCGGGCCGGGCTCGGTATTGGCCGCGCAGATGGCGGCGGACGATTACGGCGGCAAGGCTCTCGGCAAGCCGATCGAAATCGTCGCTGCCGATATGCAGAACAAGCCGGACGTGGCGTCATCCATCGCGCGCCGCTGGTTCGATATCGAAGGCGTGGACGCGATCGCCGACGTGCCGCTGACGTCGGTGGCGCTGGCGGTGCAAAGCGTCGCGCGCGAAAAGAAAAAGATCCTTCTGATCACGGCGGCGGCTTCGGCCGACCTCACCGGCAAGGCCTGCTCGCCCTATACGGTGCATTGGATGGACGACACCCGGGCGCTGTCGGTCGGCACCGGCCGCGCCGTCGTCGCCGCAGGCGGCAAGCATTGGTTCTTTCTCACGCCCGATTACGCCTTTGGCGCCGCCATGGAACGGGCCGCTTCCGCGGCCGTCGTCGCTGCCGGTGGAACGGTTGCCGGTGGCGTCAAATTCCCGCTCGGCACGCCGGATTACTCGTCGTTCCTGCTGACGGCGGGATCGTCGGCTGCGACCATCTTTGGCCTCTCGACCGTCGGCGGCGATACCATCACCGCCGTCAAGCAGGCCGCCGAATTCGGACTGACGCAGAACGATCGCAAGATCGTGGTGTTTCTGATGTTCCTGCCGGAAGTGCACGCCATCGGGCTTACGGCCGCGCACGGCCTCTACATCACCGACGGATTTTACTGGGACGAGAACGACAAGACCCGCGCATGGTCGCAGCGATTTTTCGAGCGCATGAAGAAGATGCCAAGCAAGTCGCAGGCCAACACCTACGCCGCCGTTACCAATTATCTCAAGGCGCTGGATGCGGCGAAATCCGACGACGCCGAGGCGGTCAGCAAACAAATGAAAGCAGCTCCGGTAGACTATTTCGGCAAGTCGGCGGTCATTCGGCAAACCGGCCGCGTCGTCTACGACCTCACCGTTTACGAGGTGAAGAAGCCCGACGAGTCAAAATATCCTTGGGACTATTACAAACCCGTTCGCACGGTCACGGCGGAAGAAGCCTTCGGACCCGACGTACCGGGGGACTGCGTTCTGAAATAAACGGCGGTCCCTGGCGTCGATTGGCGCCGCGGGCGAGGCGCGCCTCTGCGCTCACTCTTGCACGCTAGTGCCCCTCGAAGCTCACCAGCGTACGCACCGGCACGCCGAGCTTCCTGATTTTCTCGGCGCCGCCGAGATCGGGCAGATCGATGATGAAGCAGGCGGCCAAAACCTGGGCGCCGATCCCTTTGAGCAGCTTCACCGCCGCCTCGGCGGTGCCGCCGGTGGCGACGAGATCGTCAACCAGAATGACCCGCTCGCCCGCGAGTACGGCATCCTCGTGCATCTCCATTTCGTCGATGCCGTATTCAAGCGAATAGCCGATGGTGACGCGCTTGAACGGCAGCTTGCCTTTTTTGCGGATCGGCACGAAGCCCGCCGACACCTGATGGGCAACGGCGCCGCCGAGGATGAAGCCGCGCGCCTCGATGCCCGCCACCTTGTCGATTTTGCCGCCAGCCCAGGGATGCACGAGTTCGTCGACGGAGCGGCGAAAGGCCCGCGCATTGCCGAGCAGCGTCGTGATATCGCGAAACATGATGCCCGGCTTGGGATAATCCGGGATGTTGCGGATCGCAGCCTTCAGATCACTGTCTAACGCGACGGTCGTCATGGTCGGACCCCAATCTCGTCTGCCGAAACCCGGCGGGGATGCAGCCGGCCGCACTGTGGCGAACCGCGGCGGCGGACGCAACCGCCGAACTTTGGCGGGAGAATCGAGCGTTAATTCGGTCCGACAGCTCGGCCGGCCGCGCCTTACTTAAGCGTCAGTGCACGGATATTGGGCCGGCGGGCGCTACCCGGCCGCCGGATGGTGCACATCGTGCCACACCCGCCGCTTGGTGAAATAGAGCAGGCCGGTGAGCACGAGAAGGAACACGAACACCTGGAAGCCGAGCCGCTTGCGCTCGTCGAGCTTCGGTTCCGCCGCCCACATCAGGAAGGCCGAGATGTCCTTGCTGTATTGTTCGACAGTAGCGGGCGCGCCGTCGGTATATTCCACCTGCCCGTCGCTGAGCGGCTTGGGCATCGCGATAGCGTCGCCGGGAAAGTATTTGTTGTATTGCGTGCCCGGCGCCAGAGTTACGCCTGCCGGTGGCGGATCCTCGTAGCCATTGAGGATGGCGTGGATGTAATCCGGGCCGTCCTCCTGGTACTGGGTGAAGGCGTCGAAGATGAACCAAGGGAAGCCTGCCTCGTAGCCGCGCGCTTTCGCCAGCACCGACATGTCCGGCGGCAGCCCGCCGCCCAGCGCCGCGCGGGCGGCCTGATCGTTTGGGAACGGCAGCGGAAAATGGTCGGCAAGCTTGCCGGGCCGCTGGAACATTTCACCTTTGTCATTCGGGCCGTCAGTCACCTGGAAGCTACTCGCAATCGTCGCCGCCTGCGCCTCGCTGAATTCGGGTCCGCCGGGATCGGCGAGGTTGCGGAACGCTAAAAGCTTCAGACTGTGGCAAGTGGCGCAAACCTCGCGATAGATCTTGAAGCCGCGTTGCAGCTGCGCGGTGTCGTAGGTGCCGAACGGCCCGTGGAATGACCAATGCTGACGCGGCGGCGCCTCGGCCTCCTGCGCGCAGGCCGCGTGCATTCCAGCCACCGAAAGCGAACCCGCAAGGGTAACGGCGAGAACGATGCTGCGGTGGGCGTTGCTGCGATGGACGTTCATTGGGCAGCCTCCTAAACCTTCGCGCCCGACGGCGCCGCCGAACCGGCCGGTAGCACCGATTCCGAGATCGAGTTCGGCAACGGCTTCGTCGTTTCGAACAGCCCAAGCAGCGGCAGGATGATGAGCAGGAACACGAAATAGTAAGCGGTGAGGACGCGCGCCGCGATCACGTAACCGCCTTCCGGCGGCTGCGAGCCGAGATAACCAAGCCCGATCACGACGAGGAAGAAGACGATCAGGAACTGCCGATAGAGCGGCCGGTAATTCGCCGACCGCACACGCGACGTATCGAGCCATGGCAGGAAGGCGAGCAGCACAATCGAGGCAAGCAGCGCGATGACGCCGAGGAGCTTGCTCGGGATCGCGCGCAGAATGGCGTAGAACGGCAGATAGTACCATTCCGGCACGATGTGCGTCGGCGTCTGGCCGGGATTGGCCGGAATGTAATTGTCGGAGTGGCCGAGATAGTTCGGGATGTAGAACACGAACCAGGCCAGGAACAGACAGAACACGCCGATGAAGAATGCATCCTTGACGGTCGCGTAAGGCGTGAATGCAACCGTGTCCTTCTCGGCTTTCGGCTCGACGCCGGTCGGATTGTTCTGCCCGACCATATGCAGCGCCCAAATGTGGAGCACGACCACGCCGGCAATGACGAACGGCAACAGGTAGTGCAGCGAATAGAAACGATTCAACGTCGGATTGCCGACGGCATAGCCACCCCACAGCCAGGTGACGATCGGATCGCCGACCCCGGGGATCGCCGAGAACAGGTTGGTGATGACGGTCGCCGCCCAGAAGCTCATCTGGCCCCAGGGCAGCACGTAGCCCATGAAGCCGGTGACCACCATGAGCAGGAACAGAATGACGCCGAGGATCCACAGCACCTCGCGCGGATCCTTGTAGGAGCCGTAATACATGCCGCGGATGATGTGCGCGTAGACGGCGACGAAGAAGAACGAGGCGCCGTTGGCGTGCAGGTAGCGCAACAGCCAGCCGTAATTCACGTCGCGCATGATCGTCTCGACGGAATTAAAGGCAAGATCGACATGCGGCGTGTAGTGCATCGCCAGCACGATGCCGGTAACCATCTGCGCGCCCAGCATGAAGGTGAGAATGCCGCCGAACGTCCACCAATAATTCAAGTTGCGCGGTGTCGGGTAGACGATGAACGAAGAATAAACCAGGCCCGCAATCGGCAGCCGCCGTTCCAGCCATTGCAGGAGGGGGCTCTGCGGCTTGTAGATCGAATTTGCGCTCATGATCGAACCTTATGCATTGGCGGGCTCAAGCTTTCGCCGATCCGTATCGTGGTATCGGAGACGAACCTATAGGGCGGCCGCGGATTGAATGGGGCCGCCTCCTGGCAGCTGCGGCCAACGGAATCGCGGTCGCGCCGACAACATCGGCCGCGCCCGTGGCAATGGATAGGAAATCGCGCCGCGAAGGCTCCGCTGCGGAGATTGTGGTCACCCGTCTCACCCTCTTCCGTCTTGCCGGTCACACTCCGTCCGCGCTGCGAACCGCCCCCGGAAGGTCCGTGCGGCGGCGGAGGGCCCGTCTCATCCGACCTGGGGGAGATCAGAGGCGACGCAATCCGGCGGCGTTTTATTGGCACCCTTACCGAGAGAGTGCAAGAGTGAGTACAAGCGTGCCATCCACCGCACCCCCGAGCGGCGCAGAGAGCCGCTTCGGTTCCCATTTTGCGGCTCGTGAATCGCGAGAATCGGCGGCCGAAAGCAACCAATTCCCGTCCCGCCGCGGACCGGTCCCACCCATGCGTATCGCCCTCTACGAGCCCGACATTCCCCAGAACACGGGAACGATCCTTCGCCTCTGTGCGTGCTTCGGCATCGAAGCGCACATCATCGAACCCTCAGGCTTCCCGACGACCGACCGCGCTTTCCGCCGTGCCGGCATGGATTATCTCGACGCCGTGACGATCGTGCGTCATCGCTCCTGGCAAGATTTCGCGGCGTGGCGCTCCGGTGTGGGGCATCGCCTGCTGCTGTTCACGACCGGCGCGCCGCTCTCCTATCTCGACTACCGCTACCAAGCCGGCGACATCCTGTTGTTCGGCCGCGAGTCCGCAGGCGTCCCTGCCGAAGTCCGCGACGCCGCCGATGCGCGGCTGAAGATTCCGATGCGCGACGGCTTGCGCTCGCTCAACGTCGCCATCGTCGCCGCCATGGCGGCGGGCGAGGCATTGCGGCAGACAGGAGGAATTACGTCAAACCGCTAGCGGCAGCGCCAGGCGTTCGCGGATTTCCCTGACCATCTCCGCCGGACGGCGCACGTCGAAATGCAGGGTGGAAATACCGACCGCCTGTGCGCCGCGCACGTTGCGAATTTGATCGTCGACGAAGAGCGTGCGCTCGGGTGCCGCTTGCAGGGCTTCGAGGCCCAAGTGATAGGCGCGCGGCTCCGGCTTGAGCACTTTGGTGTGGGTGGCGTCGACAATAACGTCAATATTCCGGAGCGCCGGCACCTGCTTCATGAACTCGATGCCGTGGAACAGCTCCAGCTCATTGCTCAAAATGCCGGTACGGATACCGCTTTGCCGCGCCTCTTTGAGGAGCTCGGCCAAGTCGGCGCGAAACCAATCCAGCCCGACGATGTTGAAAGCCCGGTCGTTCATGATGCGGATATCCCACTGCTCCCCGACAAGCGCACCGACCTCGGCCGCGCGCGTTTCCCAATAGCGCCGCTCAGTGATGCGGTCGGCCAGCATGTCGCGCCACAACGGGTCGGTGTCCGGATCGAGCGGCCCGCGCCAACTGAGCGTCCCCGCATCGAGGCCAAGGCCGCGCTCGACCCGCTCCAGGTTCTCGAACGTCGTTTTGCTGATGACACCGCCGAAATCCAGCAGCAGTCCTGCGACCGGGCGTTGCGTCGTCATGTGTTTCTTCCCCGACAAAAGCCGCTACGCGGCCCGGCGATGCCAAAGCTTGTTGGTCGCCAGTTGCGCACCTTCGACCAACGCTTGCAGCTTCGACCACATGATGGAGGGATGCACGCGCTGCACGTACGGACCTTGCGCAAAACCGCAGTCGGTTCCGGCGATGATGTTCTCGCGGCCGACCAGCGAGGCGAAACGGACGATACGCTCGGCAACAAGCTCGGGATGCTCGACGACATTGGTGGCGTGGCTGATCACCCCGGGAATCAAAACCTTATGCGCCGGCAATTTCACGGTCTCCCATAGCCGCCATTCGTGTTCGTGACGGACATTGGCGGCTTCGATCGAGTAGGCGCCGACGCGAAGGCGCAGCAGCAGATGCACGATGTCCTTCAGCGGCACGTCGCCGGTATGGGGCGCGTTCCAGCTTCCCCAACAAAGGTGGTAGCGCACGCGATCTTCGGGGATTCCGCTCAGCGCGCGGTTCAGCGCTTCGATGCGCAAGTCCGCCCAGGCGAGATAGTCGGCAAACCGCGCCGGAGGCACCATGCGCTCGTACATGATCGGCAGGTGCGCGTCGTCGACCTGCAGCAGGAAGCCGGCGTCGACGATCGTCCGATATTCCTCGTTCAGCGCATCCGCCACGGCGAAGATGAAATCCGCATCGTCTTTATAATATTCGTTCAGCCGGTCAGGAATAACGCTGCCCGGCGCCACGGCCGCCATGAAAGCCTCCGTGACGCGCGCGCCGCGCAACGCTGCCTTGAGATTTTCGATATCGCGTCGAATGAATTCGCGACCTTTGTAGGTGATGGGGCCGATGCAGGCCCAATTGCCCTTGGTGCCGACAAAGCCTTGGGTCTTGTCGTATTCCGCGTAGAATTCGGGAAACCGCTCGCGATCGCGGCCTTTGGCGACGATCTCGCCGGACCGAAGGCCGAGACCGGCGCGCTGTTCGAAGCCGGTCAGCCGCTCGAGGATGTAGCGCGACCAGCTCGCCGATTTGCCGAACTCGCCGTCGCTGACGACGTCGATGCCAATCGCCTCTTGTTCGCGGACAATCTGCGCCACCGCCGCCGCGAGCTGCGCCGGATAGCGGCCGGCGGCACTCGAATCGCCGGCGTCCGCGGCTTTCAGGAGTGCCACGAATTCGGGCGGCCGGGTGAGGCTGCCGACGTGAGTGGTCAGTATTTTCTCGTCGCTGCGTTGCATGATCGGCTCGTCGATGATGTCAAAGAAATTGCCGCCCGCCGTCGACCACGAGGGTCTGCCCGGTAACAAAGCTGCTGTGCGCCGACGCGAGCCAAAGCGCGGCGCCGACGACGTCGGTGGGCTGTTCGGCGCGGCGGAGAGCGCCGCGGCCGACGCCATAGCTCGCCGCGTTCTCGATCGCCGCTGTGCTGGCCTCGGTCAGCGTGAATCCCGGCGCGATCGCGTTCACCGTGATGTCATTTTCGCCCATCTCGCGGGCTAGCGCGCGCGTCATGGCGATGATGCCGCCCTTCGACGAAACATAATGCAGCCAGAGCGGCGAACCGCTCATCACGCTCGCGGAAGCGACGTTGATGATCTTGCCGCCGCGGCTGCGCATATGCGGGTACACCGCCTTGCTGCAGAGAAACGCGCCTTTGAGATTCACGGCGAGCACGCGGTCCCACTCGGCGGCGGAAATGTCGAAAAAGGGCTTGCGGTAGGCGGCCCCGTAGAGCGCGGCATTGTTGACGAGGATGTCGATGCTGCCGAACGCATCAAGCGTGCGCGCCGTCATGCCTGCGACGGAGGCTTCGTCGGTGATATCCACGGCGTGCGGGATGCAGCGCTTCGCGCCCGGACCGATCGCCGAAGCGGCGGCGCAGGCGCCGCCTTCGTCGATATCCGCGATCGTGACGCGCGCTCCGGCTTGCAGGAAGGCGGACGCGAACGCCCGCCCAAGGCCTCCGGCGCCGCCGGTGACGATCGCTACTTTTTCGGCGAGCCCGAAGTCAGTCATGACAGGCGTCTTTTGTTCACTTGGTCGTTCACTTGGCTTGTTGTTCCGGTACGATCGGCATTCGCGTGGTGCGACGCCGCAGGTGTCGGGCGGGCGGGTCTCGCCGCCCGGCACATTGATGAAGCTGGCTGCGTCCGGCATCAGGAAAGGATCGTCACCTCGCCCTTGCTGCCGTCGACGCGCAGCTTTTGGCCGGTCTTGATGATCGAGCTCGCTGACCCGGTAGCGGTGACCGCCGGCAGGCCGTATTCGCGGCAAACAATCGCCGCGTGCGACATCATCCCGCCGATATCGGTCACCGTTGCGCTGATCTTGGAGAAGACCGGCGCCCAGCTCGGTGCGGTCACCGGTGTAACCAGGATTTCGCCGTCCTTGATCTGGTCGAGCTCGTCGGCGGAGCGAATAACGCGCGCCAGGCCCTCGACCGCGCCGGGCGACGCCGCCATGCCGGTCAGCTGACCACTGTTCGTCGCGCCGTTCAGCCACGAACTGATGCGGTCCGTGGTAATGCCCCACAGCATGATCGTGAAAGGCTCGGTCACCACATCCGGTGGTTCATTGAGTGCGGGTTGCGGTTTGTGGGTGGCCAGCGCCGCCATCACCTTCTTGCGCTGCTCGATACGCTGCGGCCAATAATGCGGCCCTATCGCATCGGCGCCGACGGCCCAGGCGCTGCAATAGTCGAACAGCGCTTCGCGGACTTCGTTGCGGTTGAGAAAGAACATGCCTTCGGGGTCGGACCAGAAGCCGGCATTCATGAACAGCCGGCTCAATTCGCGCATTTTCCGCCAGAACACGCCGAGCGACCAATGCTCGATATAGAAGTTGTGATTCTCGACATAGGGGAACACGGTGCGTGCCAAGCCGAGCTTTTGCTCGAACACCGGCCGCGTGTCCTTGTTCAGGAGCTCGGCGTATTCCTTGGTGATGCGCTCGCGCTCAGCGGCAACTTCCGCAGTCGGCCGTTCGATCTTGGCGCCCTTCTTCAGCTGGGTGATGTAGTTGCGCACATAGCCAAGCGGGATATCGAGGTGTTCGATCCAATATTTGTCGGCGGAGTAGAAGCCGTTTCCTGAGGTGAAATTGAACCACGGATATTTCGCGGCGTTCCAGGCGTCGATCCACGCGCCGCCTTTTGGATGTTTTGCCGCCGCCGCCAGCGCCTGCTCGACCGAGCCGCTCATCAGCGCATCGCCGACGCCGCTCTCGACCGCGAGGCGGGCGAGCTTCTTCAATTCGTCGTCGGGCCGGAACAGGTCGACATCGATGCCCTGGACCATGCGCGCGATGGCCTGGTCGGGAATATTGGGGAATTGCTCTTTGCAGAAGCCGAAGAAATCGAGATAGGCGGCGTAGCCGAGATTGAGAAACTCGAAGTGGTATTGCCAGGCCTTGTAGCAAAGCTGGATGGCGCGATCGTAGTTTTCGATCAGGTCGTAGGTGTTGTCCAAGCCGCGCCCTTCAAAGATCCACTCCTTGGGCACCATGTCGGGGAGCGGCTCGAATGTCAGCGCCTCGAGGTCGTCGATGACCTTGCGCACCTTGACATGCCATTTTTCCAACAGCGCGTTCCAGTTCTGGAAATAGAAACCGGCACGTTCGAGGAAGTGCGGAACGCGGGCCGGAATCTGGTCCGGCGGCACCGCCATCGGGCTCATATAGAGATAGCCGTTGTGAATGCGGTAATCGACGCCGTTGGCCGGCGGCACCAGCAGGTGACGCGTATTGTATTGGCCGAGGCATTTGCAGGCATACTCGACCATGATGGTATCGAACGGCCGAAACGGTGTCGGCCAGTGCTGCGCGTCGCAGAACCAGAACCGTTTCTCGTCGGCGCTTTTCAGCTCGTCCTGGAATAGCGTGAAGTATGGATAAAATTCGCGCCAGCCTTCGGCGCCCTGCGGCGCTTTCAGATCGTAAGGACTTGGGAAACGTGCCTGCGCAGTCATTTCGTCCTCCCTGGAATGTTGTTATTTGCGCGCCGCGAGCGGCGACAGAAGCGTACTGAGAACGCCTTCGATGCCGGTCGCGTAGGTTCTGGCAGGCGCGGTTTCAGTTTTCTTGTTGGTCCATACCGTTTCCGGCCGGCTTTGCAGCAGGACGACGCCCTCGTTTTCTGGCAGGTGCGGGTCGATCGCCCACTCGATGTCTTGCGGAACACCGATCGCTTTCTCGATGGTTTTGACGGTGCGCGCCACGGCGCGGAGCTGGCCTTCCGTCAGACTCGGGATGTTCCTGCGCGCTTCGTCCACTTCGCGCAGCACGGTACGGCGCGCGCGATGATCCGCGACCAGTTCCCGCAATTTCGGCGCGATCGTACGTTTGACGGACTCCAGCAAGACCTTGTCGATCACGAAGCAATCCGGCGTCACCTCGCCGGAAACCAAAGGCTCGCCCAGGCCCCAGGTGGATTCGATGACGATCTTCGAGCGGTCGCCGTTGGAGGGATCGAGGCTCATCGCCACGCCGGCCGCGCGGGCGTCCACCATCTTCTGGACGCCCGCGGCCATTGCGAGTTCGAGATGACCGAGCCCCTGTTTGGCGCGATAGGCGATTGCACGCGCGGTGAACAGGCTCGCCCAACAATCCCGGACCCGCTCGATGACGGCGTCGACGCCGACCGTCCACAAATAGGTATCGCCCTGCCCGGCGAAACTTGCCTCCGGCAAGTCTTCGGCTGTTCCGGAAGAGCGAACGGCGACGGGCAAGTCTGGTCCAAAGCGGTCGCATAATTCGGCGTAGCCAATGCGAATTGCTGCAGCGATTTCGGCCGGCATCGGCCGGGTCCTGATTAGGTCGCGGATGTCCTGGGCGATCCGGGCTTGACCGCCAACGTCGTACGCCGATAGTGCATCGGTCCGCGCCGCTATTTGGTCGGCAAGATCGTGGGCCGCCAGCATGTCGGCGTAGGCGTGCGTCGTGACCGCAAATCCCGGCGGCACCGCGGCGCCGGCTGCGATCAGCGCCGCAAGGCCGGCGCACTTGCCGCCGAGAGAAGGATGATCGTCTTTGGAAGCTTGATCGAAGGAAATGACGTATCGCGCGCTTCCTGTAGCGAAAGCGCCATTCCCTGTTGTTGCGCGTTCCCTGACCGACATTTTTATCACGTCCGGCTTATGTGCCGTCTGATCTCAAATCTTACACAGGCGCCGCACTCCCGCCGCCCACGCTGGCGGAGTTTCACCAGGTGAAAGTTTGATCCGAATACCTGCTGCGCCCCGGCGGCGCGTCAGTGGAACGCACCGCGATCCCATTCGGCCTGCAGCGCTCGCGGCGTACGGAATGACGCATTCGGCACGAAAGTGAATGCTTGCCCCGGCGTGAGCCGCAGGTTGGGCAAACGGCGCGGCAGGAGGTCGAGCACGGTCGACATCTGCAGCTTGGCAAGCTGCGCGCCGAGGCAATAGTGAATGCCGTAGCCAAGCGATAAGTGCGTGCGCGCATTCTTCCGCCGCACGTCGAAGCGATCGGGATCGTCGAACACCGCCTCATCACGATTGCCAGAGCCGAGGAGAAGCAACAGATTTGTCTGCTCCGGCAATTGAATGCCGCCGATGCTCGCCGCGGCTTTGGCGCGCCGCCGCCAGGCAACGATCGACGGGGTGAATCTGAGGATTTCGTCGATCGCGTTGGCGACCAGGGTCGGATCCGTCGTTACCGCCTCCAATTCTTGCGGATGCAGCAACAACTCGCGCAGGCCGTTGCCGATCAGGCTGGTCGTGGTCTCCTGGCCGGCGAATAATTGGCTGTAGCAGATGGAGGCGATCTCGTGGTCGCTGATGTCAGCGCCGTCCTGCTGCATGCGCACAAGATCGCCGGGAAGATCGTCGCTCGCTTGTTTGTGCCGCCGCGCCACCAGATCGCAGCAATATTCCCAATACCGCACCATGTTGTGGGCGTGCGGGATTTGCTGTTCTGGCGAGAGGTTACCCCAGGTCAACAGCGCGCGGCTTTCGCTCCAGGCCTTGACGTGCGGCGCCTCCTCCGGCGGCACGCCGAGCAGGCAGAAGATCACCAAAGCCGGGACCTCAAAAGCAAAATCGGCAATGAGATCGGCTTCGCCCTTGTCGGCAAAAGCATCGACTGCTTCGTTCATGATGTTGCGGATCTGCGGCTCCAGCGCCTTGAAGCGTCGCGGGCCGAACGCGTCCTGGACGATCGACCGCAGCCGGGTGTGATCGGGCGGCACCCGCGCCGACAGACCGGAGCGCCCTTCGAACCCGCCGGCCTTGAGGATACGCATCGTCTCTTCAGCCAGCGGCCAGAACGGCGATTGCGCGTTTTCCGATGAAAACGTCTTCCAATCCCTGAAGATCGCTTTGATGTCGTCGTAGCGGGAAAACACCCAAGAGCCGAGCTTGGGCGAATAAAATATCGGCGCTTCATGGCGCGCCCGACGATAAAACGCGAACGGATCGGTCAGATCGAACGGATCGAACAGTTCGCCGATCAATTCCGCCGGATTTGTTTGCTGAGGAGCGAATGTTTGCGTGGCCGGGATTTCCAAGGCGCTCTCCCCTTCATGTTCTTCAACGTTGCGATGCCCAGCGCGTGTCGTTTCTTGAAGACTCATACGCCGGCTCGCCACACGCAGGCTAGCAAATACCGAAGCCCTCTGATAAAAGTAGCTGGCAAAGTTTCACCAGGAGAAATCCGGTTGTAACTGCCGCCGACGGCCGCGAACAAGACCTCTGAACTAAACAGACTTTCGAAAAAACACCGTCGAGCAAACCAAGCCGTCTGACAAAAGTAGACTGTCGAACAAGCCAAGCCGTCGAACAAAGCTGAACTCTCTCGAACAAGCATGACCCTGAAAATCGTCCGCGCTCTCAATCGTGGCCTGGATGTTCTCGAAGCCATCCAGGCATCCAAGGCCGCGAGCTTGCACGATCTTCATCTCGCGACGACGCTGCCGAAGCCGACGCTGCTGCGCATCCTCAAGACCCTGACCGGGCGCGATCTGGTTTGGCAGCGCATGGCCGACGGCGCCTACATCGCCAGCTACACGTTTTCCAAGCGCGCCGGCGCGATCGACGAGGAGGCGCATTTCGCCGAAGCGGCCGCGCCGGTTTTGGCGGATTTATGCCGCAAGGTCCGCTGGCCTTCGATCCTCGCGGTGCCGCGGCTCGACCACATGGCGGTGATCGAAACCAATCAGCCGATGTCCTATTTCAACTACATCCTGTCGCCGCCGCTCGGCTTTCGCATCAATATGCTGCGGTCGGCATCGGGGCGCACGTATCTGTCCTTTTGTTCGCCGAAGGAGCGCGCCGCCATTCTCGCGCGCTTGCGCAACAGCACCCGGCCGGGCGACGCGATGGCGCGCAATGCAGCGAAAATCCGCCAGATCATCGCCGACACCCGCCGGCGCGGCTACGGCACGCGCGACGCCGATTTTGGCGGCCACTACGATCATCCGCGCAGCCGCACCGACGACGGCCGCAATTCGATTGCGGTGCCGGTGCATGTCGGCGATGAAATCGTCGGCTGCGTCAATCTCACTTGGGTGGCGAAGGTGGCGAGCGTTCGCGTCATCGCCGAACGCTTTCTTCCGGAACTCGGCAAGGCGGCAAGCACGATCGGCCACCGGATGTCGGCGTAAAGCCGCACAGCGCTGCTAGGCCGCCACCACGCCGGGCTTGCCGCCTTCAACCGCGAACGTGCGCAGCGTCGCAACATCGGCCTTGGGATCGCGGACGTCGGAGACGACGCGCATCTGCACTTGCATATGCGCGCGTTCGAGATCGACGCACACATAGCCGCGGCGCCGGCTCTCGAAGAAATGCACGTGCGGATTGTCCGGCAACGCTTGCGCGATAATGTCGTGGGGCGGTCCGTGCGACGAGATCGAGGTGCCGACGAATTCCGTCGCCACGATCGGCGAGCTTTGATCGTCGAAGTCGAGCCGCAAGTCGTTGGCGAAGAACGAATGGATGTCGCCGCCGATAACGACCGGATTGGACACTTGCGTGTCGTGAATGCGCTTGAGGAGCCGCGTGCGGTTCGCCGGATAGCCGTCCCAATCGTCGGTCGAGAAGGCGAAGGCGTCATTCTGCTTGACGTGGTACTGCGCCATCAGCACGTCCTGCGCGATCAGATTCCATCGCGCCTTGGCATGGGCGAGCCCGGCATAAAGCCAGGCCTCCTGGGCAAATCCCATCAGGGTGCGTCCGGCCTCGCGCCGCTCGGGACAGCTTGCATCGGTCTCCAGATGCATGCCGCCCTTGTTCGGCGGCGCGTAACAGGCTGGACGCGAGCGGTATTGCCGGCCGTCGATCAGCGAGATTTCGATGAGGTCACCGAAGGTGAAGCGATCGTACACCCGCATGATTGGGCCGTTGGGCTGTGAAAGAATCGGCCGCACCGGCATATGCTCGTAAAACGCTTGGTAGGCTGCCGCCCGCCGCATGAGGAACAGTGCCGGATCGTCGAAACGCTCCGACCATTTATCGGCATAGTCGTTCGCCACCTCGTGGTCGTCCCAGGTGACCAGCGCCGGCACTTCGGCGTGCAGGCGCGCCGAATCCGGATCGAGCCGATATTGCGCGTAGCGATTGCGATAGGTCGGCAACGTCGCCGCCTCGATGCCATCGGAGTGGCGGCGCACCGTCGGCCGCCTTTCCTCGATAGTCTCGTAGATGTAGTCGCCGAGATAGAGCACGAATTCCGGATTCTCGTCTGCCAGATGGCGGTAGGCGGAGAAATAGCCGTGCTCGTAATCGGAGCAGGACATGAAGCCGAAGCGCAGCCGGTCGGGCACGGAATCCGGCGCCGGCAAGGTGCCGGCGCGCCCGATGCGGCTCGCCGCGTCGCCGCTCGTGAAGCGATACCAATACGGCCGGCCGGGCTGCAGGCCGCCGACGTCGAGATGCACCGAATAGGCGAAGGCCTGCTCGGCGGTCGCCTCGCCGCGGCGCACGATATCGCGCAGGGCGGGATCGGTCGCGATCTCATAGCCGACGGTGACATCGCCGCCGCGCAAGCCGCCCGGCGTTTGCGGATTGCTGGATAGCGGCTC
>Ga0209006_10002102_pt1 | contig 18120 bp, 16 predicted proteins | sample JacPin_JW_Ref_O2_FD_188567 | JGI IMG/M metagenome (GOLD analysis project Ga0209006, IMG submission 188567) | Forest soil microbial communities from Algoma, Ontario, Canada - Jack Pine, Ontario site 1_JW_Ref_O2 (SPAdes) (version 2) | ecosystem: Environmental > Terrestrial > Soil > Boreal... | reverse complement strand
CGGGCGCTGGGCTTCGCGATCAAGCACGATCTCAATCGTTTCGTCGCCAGCGATGTTTTTCATCGCAATTGGGGACTGTTCAACTATTGGGTGCCCGTCGGCGACGTCGACCGAATCATCGACCTGCATGGCAACAAAGCCCTGTTCCTGGCAACGCTGGTAGCCCTAGCTCTGCCTTTTATCTGGGTCGGCATCGTGTGCTGACCATGAAGCGGCTCTGTAGCGCGCCTGCACGGATTTCCACGGTCGGAGGGCGGCCAATTCCTATTGACTCCGCTGCCCAAACGGAGGAACCCGCCTGCAAGGAACAACCTGGTATCACCACGGACTCTGGCCAGCCGCCTACTGGCAGCTCTGGTCCGACGCCATCATCTACCGCATTCACCTGCCCGTCCTCAGGCACATTCGGGACGAGGTGGAGAAGAAGCCCGATTGAAGGATGGGGAGGCCCCGGATCCACTTCGCTACCGACCTTTACCGCCCCCGGCCGTGCCGTCTCAAAATGATCCCCATTTCCCCGCGTTTTCCCCACGATATGTTTAAAATTCCCCCGTTCCTCTTGACTTGCTCTCAAAACCTTGTAATAACTATTCGGTCCATCCGGACGGGTTTGGGGGTGTGTCAGTTTGGCGGAAGTGAGACTTCAAGAGGGTGAATCCCTTGAGAATGCTCTGCGCCGTTTTAAGCGCAAGGTGCAACAGGAAGACATTATCAAGGAGGTCAAGCGCCACTCCTTTTATCTGAAGCCCGGCGAGAAAAAGCGTGTTAAGGCTGCTCTCGCACGCAAGCGGGCTCGCAAGAAAACGCGCAAAGAACAGGACTAACGCAGTAAAGGGCCGCTCCTTCCCGGGGCGGCCCTGCTCGAATCGGGCCCCCACCATTTCGAGCTGCAGCAGGGATTTCATACTCATCATTCTTCCGGCATATAAGCAGCATAGTTCGTACCCACGTCCCCTCCTGGGCGCGTGGCGGGCCGAGTCCAAGGGGTTGTAAGAGGGCGAGTACAGAACCTGTTTTTTCGGTGTACCACCGCAGTTCTTTCCCCGCGGGTGGGCGCGCGGAAACGGGCTGAAGGGAGCCATCCTCAATGGAATTTCAGGACAAGGTGCTGAAGTGTATCGACTGTGGGAGTGATTTCATTTTCACTGCCGGGGAACAGCTTTTTTTTCACGATAAACAATTCAAGAACGAACCCAAGCGTTGCAAGGCTTGCAAAACCAAGCGAGTTTCGGTCCTCGGCGCGCCCCCCGCACCCGGACAAGCCTACCGCTACACCAAGGTTGAGACCCAGGCCACCTGCTCGGGATGCGGAAAGACGACCACCGTCCCCTTCCGTCCCACGCAGGGCCGCCCCGTCTTCTGCCGTGAGTGCTTTCAGTCGCGCCGGACGGCCGCGTCGGCCTGACCAACTGTGGCACGGGCGCCCTCGCCCGCGGCTTCTAACTTGGCCATGTGTGGCGAGCACTGGCGGTCGCACATAGGCGGGTACAACGGCCGCGGCGAGTGCGTTACGATAGAGACGTGCCGGGATATTATGTAGAGAACTTTGGATGCCGCGCCACTCAGGCTGACGGCGCCGCTCTCGAACGTCAGTTCGAGGAGCGTGGGATGTCACGCGCCTCCACTCCCGCCCAGGCCGCGGTCGTTGTCCTGAACACTTGCACTGTGACTGCGGCCGCAGACCAGGATGCCCGCTCTGCGATCCGCCGCGTGCGACGCCGCAACCCCGAGGCACAAATTGTGGTGACCGGTTGCTACGCCCAACGCGCCCCCGAGGAAATAGCAGCCCTGCCCGGCGTGAGCTTCGTCATCGGCAATTCCCACAAGCATCAGCTCGTGGACCTGATGCTCGAAAAGACACCGGTCGCCGAGACTACTTTCATCCCGCTTGCAAGCCTGACTGAGAACCGGGAACTGAGAACTGGGAACTCGATTTTCGTCTCCGACATTTTCGCTCACACCGAACTCCTCGCTGCCCCTGTCTTCGACGCCGCCAATGAACGGACACGTCCCAATCTCAAAGTGCAAGACGGTTGTGACAATCGCTGCTCGTTCTGTGTGATTCCCTACGTGCGCGGCCAAAGCCGTTCGCTCGGTTTGGACCGGATCATCCGCGAAGTGAACGGCCTGTTGGAGTCCGGTTACCGCGAACTGGTCGTCAGCGGCATCAATCTAGGCAGATGGGGTAGAGACCGGGACCTCAGAGCTCAGCCCTCAGCCCCAAGCCAGAACCTGACGTCCGACGTCCGAAGTCCGAGGTCCGATACCCAACGCCTGACGCCCGAAGCCGCCTTCCCGAACCCGAGAGTCGGACGCCGGAAGGCCGGCTTTGAAGACCTGATCCGCGCCATCCTCTCCGAGACTGCTCTCGAAAAGCTGCGCATTTCTTCGGTCGAGCCGATGGACTGGACCGACGAACTGATTTTTCTCGTCGCGTCTTCCCCACGCATCGCCAAGCACGCGCACGTGCCCATGCAGTCCGGCAGCGATGCGGTGTTGCGCCGCATGCACCGCAAGTATCGTCCCTGGCATTATCGCGCGAAGATTGAGAAGATCCGCGCCGCCATGCCCACCGCCGCGATCGGCGCCGACGTGATGGTCGGATTCCCCGGCGAGACCGACTCTGAATTCGAAGCCACACGGCGAATGATCGAAGACCTGCCGTTCACCTACCTGCACGTCTTTACGTACTCGGCACGTCCCGGAACTCCCGCTGCGGAGATGGCCAATCAGGTTCCGGTCCATATCGCGCGCCAACGCAACCGCATTCTCCGCGAGTTGGCCGCTGAGAAGAAACTATCGTTCATGCGCGGTTTCATCGGCAAAGAAATCGAGGCCATCACCCTCCGCTCGTGTGATGTCGGCGCCCCCGCCCGCGACGTAGTCGACACGAATTCAGCCGAGGTCGAAACGTTGACCTCCGGCTTTACCGAAGCCCTAACCGACAATTACCTGAAGCTGCGCCTGCGCGGACATCACGAGCCAAACCGCTGGCTACAAGCCCGGATCGACGACGTAGTGGATGGAGCGCTGACGGGCGTTCGTCCCTTGTAGCGCCGTTGTCCCGGCGGCTGTCGTGGGGGCGTCTCGCCCCACCTCGACGAGAGGCAGCATCACTGGCAACCGCCTGGCTGCTGCGTCCTTGCTTGCTCCCGCTTAGCGCTTAACGCCTGCACAACGCCGCCCGGATCTTCCGATTCGGGAACGCGCACGTCCGCCTCCGGCTCATAAGCGCCGGTGCGGGAAGCTTCGCTACCAGTCACGAAAATAATCCACCCGGTGGGACAATATCGTTTGAACAACTCCATCAGATGACGGTTCACTATGTCAGGCACGGTACGGCAGGTTACGAAAATCCCGCACCTTCCCGTCTCAATTTCATACCGGGCCTGCGTAGGGCTGTGCGCGGAGATTACCTCAAAGCCGCTGCTGCGAAGAGCTGCTTCTCGCCGCTTCGATTTTTCAGAATCGAAACTGAGGGAAAGAACTGTTTCATCAATCGTCACGGCTAATTCAGATGCATAGAACAGCGCCCTAAGTTGTCGCCATCGGCAGGTCCTGCTTTACTCAATTACTTAGTCATTCCGAGCGAAGCCGGGGAACCTGTTGTCTGCAGGCAGCGCAACCACGGTCAGAAAATCCCGTCCGTCGTATCATTACGCCATGCGAGCCCTCCGACTAGTGCTGCTCCCGCTGCTCTTGGCAGGAATCACCGCTGCGCAAGAGCCAGTTGCTTTCCCAGCCCCCGATGGCTATCAACTCCACGCCGATCAATACGGCAAAGCTGAGCGCGCCGTCGTGCTGGTTCATGGCGGCCGCTTCACCAGGAAGGACTGGGCGAAGCAAGCGCAGACCTTCGCCAACGCAGGCTTCCGTGTCCTGGCCATCGACTTTCGTGGATACGGCCAGTCCCAAGCGGGATCGCAGACCGTCGACGGCCTACACTACCCGGACGTCTTGACCGCAGTTCGATATCTCCACTCGACTGGGGCACACACTGTCTCCATCGTAGGCGGGAGTATGGGAGGCGATGCCGCCGGCGACGCTTCGGCAGAGTCCAAGCCCGGCGAGATCGATCGCATCGTGTTGCTCGGGTCCGAAGGGGGCGACACGCCCGAGCGCATGAAGGGTCGAAAACTGTTCATCGTGACCCGGGATGACCAATCCGGCGATGGACCGCGCTTGCCCGGCATCCGCAAGCAGTACGAGAAAACTCCGGAGCCTAAGCAACTGGTGATCCTCGAAGGCTCAGCTCACGCTCAGTTCATCTTCAATACCGAGCAGGGCCCGCGACTCATGCAAGAACTGTTGAAGTTCCTTTCACAGCCGTAATATCAGAACCGTACTGGTACTGCGCTCGTCGCCATTGTCGCGTAGCGGCTTATGGATCCCGATCCTCTTCGTTCCCATCGGCGTCATCCCGAGCGGAACTGTTCCTCCTTCGAAGAGAGGATGGCGCGCATCCCTACCATTCCCCGAATCAAACTGAACCCACCTCGGGCAAGCTGCGATCCAACGCCGAAACCGCGACGGTCTTTGCGCGCTCAACGGTCGTCCTTTCGGCCTGGTTGCCAGACGGGTGTTGTGCCCACTAGCAGAAATTGAACGCCTCTGACCGGAACTACATTTGGTGGTCCTCCAATTCGAGGCTCAGTCCGTGCCCTCTCAAGATATCCTCGGCCAGCGGCAACTCTCCTCCCCGAAACCGCAACTTATCTCCGGAAAGCATGTCTCGAATTCGGCCTCAGGCCTTCTCTTGAGGCACCCAATAAAGGAGCAACCTAATGACAAAACTAAGTCGCTTGATGCTGTGCGTGGTGCTTGCCGGTCTAACTACGGCGTGGGCAGTCGCGCAAGATTCCGACGCAGACGCAAAATCCAAGGGCGAGGTGAGAAACATCACCGGATGCCTCAGCAAGAGCGGTAGCAATGAATACCTTTTGACTGGCACCGATGGCAGCACCTGGGAAATTCACGGCAACAACGCTGTCAATCTTGCGAAGCACGTGGGCCATACCATTGAAGCCAAGGGTGTGGTTTCGCATTCCAAGATGCATAACATGAAAGAAGATGAGAAAGACATGGCGCACGATACCGGCTTGAAGAACAACACGGCCGAGCACGGACACCTGAAGGTCACCGACGTCCACATGGTCTCCGACTCCTGTCAGCAATAGCTCTTCGATTGCACCAAACGACGGACGGCCACTCTAAGCTGTCCGTCGACTTTTCTACAGTCGTCCCGCAACACGGTTGCCGAGTTCCTTGATCTGCTTCTCCTTTTCCGCAGCAGAAATCTCCAAATCTAGATTGATATAGAAACGTACGTTGCCTTTGCGGACGTGGAGCGCATGGTTCGCGTCAAAATAAGCTTCATCTCCAAGGCCAGCCACCGCCGTTGGCGGCCCATAAAACTTACTTAATTTGCTGAACAAGTCCGCCGAGACCGACGCTGACGGATCCACGTACGCTCGAAACCACAACTCGCCCCGAGTGGCGCCTTGGGGTGGATATTTGCAATCCGTTCCCGTCGCGGTGTTCGCGAAGGGTCGCGGAGCTAGGCTCTTTTGCGGCGAATCGTATGTCCTCCCTAGACCCTTGCTCACGTCCGCTGCCGGCCGCAGCGAGCACAGGTCCGCCGGAGGTTCGGCTGCCCTGGCCGACGGAACCGCGCACGTGGCTACGAGGAATGTTGCTGCAATCAAAGTCGGTGGTATGAACGAAAGCGTGTTCAAACGAGCCATGGGAGGCTCCTTTGCTCGTGATTTAACCCGCCACATTGGGTAGCGTAACAGACGGCACCTGAACGACCGTCCGTTGCTAGCTCCTCTAGCATAGTTCCGGCCGCATCGATGTGCCCGATCACACGCCGGCGAACGATCGCAGTAAAATAGTCAATGTTCGCTCGCTTCCTGCCAAAGAAGCGCGCACAATAAAACGCCGTAGAAAACTCCAGGGAACAGGCACAGCGTTATTGGAACTAGTCTTCAGGAGGACTCGATGAATAAGAAACCAAGCTCCAGCGACTCGATCAAACCGTCCGCCCAACCCCGCTTCCACCAGACCGCCCGCGAGCTCCAGGCATTCGGCACGGTGACCAATGAGATGCCGTTGCAATTGGAAGAGCCCGTCCGGCTCGAAATGACTGAGCAACTCAATCAGCTCTTGGCCGACACAATGACACTTCGCGATCTCTACAAGAAGTCCCATTGGCAGGTGTCAGGAGCCACTTTCTATCAGCTCCATCTTCTCTTTGATAAACACCACACAGAACAGAACGAGATCGTCGACACGATCGCGGAACGGATTCAGCTTCTTGGCGGAGTCAGTATCGCGATGGCGGCCGACGTCGCCGAGTTGACCCGTATTCCACGCCCGCCCAAGGGACGCGAAGAGGTTCCCGTGCAACTGTCCCGTTTACTGGATGCGCACCAGATCGTCATTACTCATTGCCGACAACTCGCCGAGCGCTCCACCAAACTGGGCGACCCTGGCACTAACGATCTGGTAGTGAGCGATGTGCTCCGGCCCAGCGAGCTTCAAGTCTGGTTCTTGAGCGAGCACTTGGTCAACGCGCCGCTGGTGGAAGCCGAGCCCCTGCGGGAATCGGCATAAAACACCAAAGGCGCAGGCCTGAGGCCTGCGCCTTTGGTTTCCTTCCCAGATTCAGAGGATGGCCCGTGCTCACTCAATGAACTTTCATTTTGCAAGGAGCACCAACCACCACAGAGGCCGGCCCATTCCTCGATGAATAACTGCAGTCCGCTCGATTCTGTTTCCTCTTGACAATCAGTACAAGAAGCGTATTCTTCCTCTTGACGTTCAGGAGATACCGCATTCATGGTCGACGAATCCAGTGATCTCGTCCAAGGCACCTTGGATATGCTCATTCTGAAAACGCTGGCTCTCGAACCGATGCATGGATATGGAATTGCTGCTCGGCTCGAACAAATGAGCGGAGGCACGTTTCGTATCAATGCTGGCTCGCTGTTTGTTGCTTTGCAACGGCTGCGGCGAGCAGGGCTGATCAGAAGTGAATGGAAAGCCACCGAGAATAGCAGGCGCGCAAAGTACTACACGCTCACGCAGCAAGGACGAAAGCGGTTTGACGTCGAAACCCGAGAATGGGGAAGGCAGGTGGCGGCCATCACCAGAATCCTGGAGGCGTCATAGGAAGATATGTCTTCGCTACGTAATTTAGTCGACGGGCTCCGATCGTTGGTTCGAAAGGAAAAAGTCTGTCAGGAATTGGATGAAGAATTGGACGGCTTCCTGGAGATGGCAATCGAGGAGAAGATGAAGGAAGGCATGAGCCGTCAGGAAGCTGGTCGTGCGGTGCGGCTGGAGCGGGGCAGTTTCGAAGTGGCTAAGGAACTCGTTGGCTCGACTGGTTGGGAGTCTTTTGTCGAGACAATCTGGCAGGATTTGCGCTTCGGCCTAAGGATGTTTCGCAAGAATCCCGGTTTCACGGCGGTGGCCGTCCTCACGCTGGCTCTCGGCATTGGCGCCAACACGGCGATTTTCACAGTCGTCAACGGCGTGCTGCTGAATCCCCTCCCCTATCCGCATCCTGAGCAGATGGTATCGCTGGCGGAGACTTTGCCCCCGTATCCACAATTCGCAATCTCCTACCCGAATTTTCTTGACTGGGCCCGGATGAATCGCACTTTCCAAGCTATGGCGGCCTACCGGCAGAACAACTTCAACCTGACCGGTTCCGGCGAAGCCCAGCGCCTAAAAGCGACTCAGGTCTCGGCGGCTTTCTTCCCGCTGCTTGGTGTGGAACCGGTGATTGGACGCAACTTCTCCCCAGAGGAAGACAAACCTGGTGGCGAGCCGGTCGTCATGCTAAGCGAGGGGTTGTGGAAGAGTAGGTTTGGCGGGGCGCCCGAAATTCTCCAAAAGACGCTGATACTCGACGGAACGGGTTATCGGGTTATCGGCGTGGTTCCCATGGACTTCTACTTTTGCTGTGAGAACACCAACTTCCGCCTTGGCGATGTTTATCTTCCGGTGGGCGCATGGAATGTCCCGTGGATGCATGACCGCGGCGCGCACCCAGGGCTGTTTGCCGTGGGGCGGGTGAAGACGGGCGTGACCCTCGAACAGGCGCGCGCAGAGTTGAACACCATCGCACAGAACCTCTCTACCGCCTATCCAGACTCCGACAAGAATGCCGGCATTGTGCTGGCGCCACTCAAGGAACAGATGGTTGGCAATGTCCGTCCCGTGCTCCTCATGCTCCTGGCGGCTGTAGGTTTCGTTTTCGTGATCTGCTGCGTGAACGTGGCAAGTCTTCTGCTGGCCCGTTCGACGGCCCGCGCACGCGAATTCGCACTTCGCGCGGCGATCGGCGCAACCCGTGGGCGCACAATTCGCCAACTTCTTGTCGAGAGTGCTGGCCTGGCTGTAGCTGGCGGCGCACTGGGATTGCTCGTCGCCCTGTGGGGAACTCGTGCTGGACTCGCTGCGCTTCCTCAAGCATTGCCCCGGGCGAATGATATACGTCTGGACCCGCACGCCCTCCTTTTCACCCTGACAGTATCGGTTCTTGCCAGCCTGCTTTTTGGTCTTGCCCCGGCTTGGCAAGCCTCGCGTGCCGATCTCAACGAAATGCTCAAGGAAGGCGAACGGGGGACGGGCGCTGGAGGCCACGGGATGCAAAGTGCCTTCGTAGCCGTGGAGATGGCGCTGACGGTTGTGCTCCTGATTGGCGCCGGGCTCATGATTCGCAGCCTCACGCGTCTTTGGAGCGTCAGTCCTGGATTCGATTCACAAAATGTGCTGACGTTTACCGTCGCGTTGCCGGCTTCGGCAGCGAAGGAAACACCGAATCAAGTTCGTGCCACCGTGGACCGGATCACGGACGCAATTGCAGCCGTCCCTGGGGTAACCGCCGTAGCGATAACCGACGGAGCGTTTCCGATGAATGGCGACAGTGATGTCGGATTCTGGATAGAAGGACGCCCGAAACCATCAACCCAGCGAGAGATGCCCAATGCGGTGAACTACATCGTCGGGCCCGATTATTTGAAAGTCATGGGCATTCCTCTTCGGCTCGGGCGCTTTCTAACGACGCAGGACAATCTGCATTCGCCGTTCGTGGCAGTGATCGATGAACACTTCGCCGCGCAGTACTTTCCCAATCAAAACCCAGTCGGCGAACACCTGAATCTCGCGGGCTTCGATCCGCCGCTGGAAATTGTAGGAGTGGTCGGCCATGCCAACCAAAGGGGTCTCGACGAGAACGAAAGTTCGCCGGCCACGGTTCAGATCTACGAGCCCGTAGCGCAAATTCCCGATGAGTACATTTCGCTCCTGGCGAAGGCCGAGGGGTTCGTCATTCGCACTCAGGCTCCCAATCATCCGACCACGAGTGCAATCCGTCATGCTATCGAAGCGAACAGCCAGCAGGTCGCCTATAATTTTGCACCGATGGAAGGACTAGTTGCCGACTCAGTCGCCGACCGGCGGTTTACGATGATCTTGATGTCGGTGTTCGCAGGGCTGGCCCTGCTCCTCGCAAGCATCGGCATTTACGGAGTGACCGCGTATGTGGTCGGGCGGCAGACTCACGAGATAGGCATTCGCCTGGCCCTCGGAGCAGAGCGACGGGACGTGCTGAGAATGGTCCTCGGTAAAGGCGCGAAGTTGGCGTTTGTAAGCGTTGCCTTAGGCCTTTGTGCCGCCCTCGGACTCACCCGCTTAATGGCCAGCGTTTTATTTAGCGTGACGGCTCACGACCCGCTGACATACGTGGTTGTCGCCTTTCTTCTCATGGTCGTGGCGCTTGCCGCGTGCTACATGCCGGCCCGGCGCGCCATGCGTGTCGATCCAATGGTGTCGTTGCGTTACGAATAGCTCCCACCGTCTGATCGCTCCCAGTCCGGTCGACCAATCCGAGCGGATTCTCCGCAAGGTCACGGTGATAACCTGTTGCCACGTGGCGAATGGTCGGCCAACCGGAAACTATGCTGGTCTCTGCCGTACATCACAGTTGTGCTGGTTGAACAAGAGATTCTCGGCGACGTAAGCAGCGGGGACCACGTTTGGGGACACAGGATCGGGAGGTAGTCAAAATGCCTGGAGCCCAGATGCGCTCCGCAGCAGCGCTGTCAGGGCGATTCCAAAAACGTGAGCAACGTGTCGTTCGCCTGGGAGCGGCGGAACGGCGTACCCACAGGCAAGATTTTTGCCAACGCCTTTTCTTTCACGGCGAGATTCGCGTGCAAATACAGATTCCTGGTCTCTATGCTCTCTCGTGTCCCAGCCAGCCACAACGCAATGACGGCGATGTCGACGCCAGATTGAAGCAAGGCCATGGCTGCGCTATGTCGAACGATGTGCCGCGAAACGCGTTTCTTCTTAATGGTAGCGGCTCTTCGCGAATACCCGGAAATGCCATTGCTCGCTCTGGCTGTTTGCTATGGGTTTTGGATGGCGAACGGGAGTTCCAAGATGGAAGAACACGGTGTAGGCAGTATATGGGAATGCACGGTGGAGTCTGTTCATGGGCTTCGGCGAAGGTGGGTCGGGGTGTGCCGTATGCACTCCACCCCTTGCCGCGGGAGCTGAACTACGTTCCAGGCAATCTGCTTTTGATAACTTCGGGGGATGGAGTGACTCTTGATCAAAGAAAATCGGGCGACGAGCGAGGCAGCGAACAGGCCGACCGGCCGACTCGAGCGCTTTAAGAAGGCGCCCTCCGATGTAGCCTGAGGCTCTCGTTACCGGGACGAGCGAACCGCCATCTAGGCTCATCTGGAGTCTCCGGGTTTGGACTGCAGACTCGGCTTGGCTTGATACCACCAGCCATCTGAGGGTCTTACTGGGCAAGAAGGCTCTCGCTCCGTTTTGTCATCTTTTCTTTCCGAAGGTAAGCTACTGACACCGAGTAAGGAATCCAATGAACAAGACTTTGGGGCTAGGAGTAGTCGCATTCTTAAGTTGCTTCGCCTTCGCCCAGCGCGCGACCGTAATCGTACGTCCGGTGCCCGTCAACGACGTCCTGCAAAATCCGGGCATGGGAATCACCACCTTTCAAAGATTCAATGGACAAGCGACCAACCCTCCTCTGGAATGGTCCGAAGTTGGGCCGGTCACGAAACTTCCGCAGGCCGCAACCAAACCCGATTTTCCCGAAACCACGATTGCTTATCTGCGCTGGTATTGGAACGCGCTCGAACCTGAGCCCGGGAAATTCCGTTGGGAAATCATCGACCTTGCTTTGCGAGAGGCGCGGGCGCACGGGCAGACGTTGGCGATCCGGCTGATGCCTTATTCCAACAAGGATCCACTCCCTGCGTGGTATCAAGCGTCCGGTGCGCGGCGTGCCAACAAGCCCGCCGATAAGGACGGTGATATCTGGCAGCCTGATTTTTCTGATCGTCTCTATCTGAAGTATTGGAGCAAGTTGGTGACCGAAGCCGGCAAGCGCTACGACGGAAATCCTGATCTCGACAGTGTGGACATCTCTTCCGTCGGTTACTGGGGTGAAGGTTGGAGTCCGTACATGCCCGCTTTCTCCTACCAGAAAGCGTTGATCGATATTTGGTTCGACGCCTTTCCTACGACAACGCTGCTGATGAACTTTGACGAACCCCAGGCCCTCACCTACGGAACCAGCCGAGGCGCCGGCTGGCGGCTCGATTGTCTGGGCGATCTGCGGGTAAAGAGCGACAATCCCTACTTTGAGCCGGAGATGTTGGATGTCTATCCGCAGCAAGTGGTGCGGGCCGGCATTCAGGATGTCTGGCAAAAGCGGCCGGTGTCGTTAGAGGTGTGCGGCACCGTTTCGGAGTGGAAGCGAGATCACTTCGACCTGAATTACATTTTGGAACAGGCGCTGCGTTGGCACGTTACCTCTGTAAATTTGAAATCGTCCCCGATTCCCGCCGACTGGAAGGCTGCCTTCGAAACCTTTCAGAAGCAGATTGGATACCGCTTTTTATTGCGGAGGTTGGAATATCCCAAGACTGTTGCAGCTGGGTCCATGATGCCCATCCACACGTGGTGGCTCAATGCCGGCGTGGCGCCTGCTTACACCAATTACCTGCTGGCGGTGCAGTTGCGCTCGGCGAACGGTAGCGCTGTGATCAACGTTCCCGTGGATATAAGAAAGTGGCTTCCTGGCGACGCGGTATTCGATGGAAGTCTGTTCGTTCCTGAAAATCTGTCCGCTGGCACCTACGACGTCCGAGTTGCCATGCTCGATCCCATGACCAGGAAACCTGCCGTGCGCTTTGCGATTGCGGGTCGAGATTCCGACGGCTGGTACAGCCAAGGACAGATTCACGTGACTTCACAGCAGAACCCGCAATAGCGACGGCACCGCGCAGGCAAGGAAGCGAACATCGGTGTCAGCGCGTCAATGTTCTTCTCCGGCGCTTCAAGGAAATCAGGTTTATTGAGGATGCACACGGTTTCAAGCTGGACCCCTCGATCCTCAGCGTTCTTCGGCCAGCAATAGCCGGGGAAACTGTCGCGTAGTTCGTTATCTTTCGGAGTTCGTTTGCGGGATTGCGTACGATTCAGATATCGGCATTTCGGGGACCGGAGCGTCCTGGGCGGGAAGCAATTGATTTGCCTTCATCTTGAGGCCCGTCCAGAAGCTCGGCGTGGGTGTCCCCGGAGACCAGTTCTGCTGGGCGTATCCAGTATGGGTGCCGTCCGCTATGTCGCCAACTTCCATCTACACATGACACCTTAGGCAGTCGACGGTTTTTCTCGTGTTCATCTCGCGCCCGTCGGCCGAAGGACGTCTTGATATCCTAAGCTCACCACTGCGCTGGATATTTAGCCTGAACTGCCCGTCATTGACTGCAGTCTCGATTGACTGCAGCCCCTATTCTCAACGATTTCGTGGAGAAGACCAGAGCATTTGGGCCCCGTGGAAAGAGCCGCTGCGAAGACAGCGCCGGCGGCATTAGTTGCAAGCCATCATGTTCTGCGTGACGCCCTGCAAGCTAATGGCCGAATTTCCGATCAGTGGCAGGCTCCAGAACCGGCTGTGGTGCTTGCGCATGTAGTAGGCCGCAACAAGAGAAGTAGCGCTTTTGATCGAGGCGACCGCATAGGCCCGGCCCATTGTCGGATGCGTGCCATACAGATAGGCGGACTGAACTTCCACGTTGCAGACGCCCTTTTTGCCCCCGAGCCAATTTTGCTGGGCAAACAGAGTGGTGTAGGAATCGGCGAATGTGCTGCCAGTCGAGATCACTGCGAGGCTAAGAAACTTTCCATCGATCACCTTCGTCTCGGCCAATTTCGGCGCCGGGGCGGCGGGCATCGGGGCTTCAATGAAAAAGGCATCCGCAGCCATTACCGCACTAGGAGCCTCCGGTAACTCCTTCGCTGCACAGATTCCGCTCAGGATCGAAATAGAAAAAGCCATCACTAAGATTGACTTCATGGGTACATCTCCCTATGACGACCATCGACTCAGAAGCACCAGCGCCCCGTTTTGCGCTTGCTCCCGATTTGCTTCGATTCGTCATTGGAACGAGATTACGTTGGTGAGTGTCCTTCCACAATTGCGAGAAGGTAATAGAAGGTCGTAACGCCTGGTAACCACCCATCAGTGCCATATAGCAGCACGCCCGTGCGGGTAGGGACCAAGGCCAGTTGGGGGACTTGCCGCGTTGGACCCGTTGTAGCTGGCCAACTCAGCTCACAGACCCCGGCATTGACCGCAATCACAATATTGAAGACCGCCAGGTTTGCTTAGGGTGAGACGCGAATCTACAATCGGCGGGTTCGGCGCACGTCGTCGTTGTCCTGCCGGCTGTCGCCAGGGAATCACCATGCCGATTGGCCCCCCTGATTCGGCTTTTTCCGCACCGCTGTGCGCGCACTCCTCCCCTCGTGACCGGAACGAGATGCCAGCCGTGGTTACATTCGTCGCGCCTGCATATCCGCGAGTAGCGAAAGACCAGCGGAAGATGGGTAGGAAGGTCACCCGAATCGACGCTCGTTCTGCTGGTCCGTTGCGGAGGTCAAGCTCAAATTAATTTGTCCAACGCGCATCACTCTTATTCCGCTTCCCCGAAGGCAGGGTGAATGTCTTGTAATTCGGCCTACTCGCCGTGCAAAGAACGTGCAAAGGCGCAGAAAGAACCGCCAAGAATCTCGCGCACGCATTTGATGTTGGACTTCATCTCCAAGGCAAAACACACGGGAAGTTGACACGCAAGAATCCCTTGCCAGTATGTTTGTTGTAATCAGGCCGTAGAAGCGTTCATTGACCCGACGATGAGTGTAGCCGTGATATGTCAACGCCTATGGCGTCTGGCTGCGCCACTCCGTAATTCGTTTGCAGCCCTCAGTGGAACTGGTGAGCTGCCTTCTCACCTGACCTGAGTGGTCCTCCGTTCTTGCAAGGCTGGGATAACCGGGGTATTCTGTCGGCTAAGAACGTTGCTGGAGGTCGCAGATGCATGCGCGATTCTCTCTGATCGCTGTCTCCGGTTTGGTTCTGCTGGCCATAGCTACCGGGGCTCCGTGGGCATGGGCCCAGGCTGGTGTGGACATCTTTGTTACGCCCGTCCCCAACCTGCCGTTCACTGGCGTAATCAATGTGGCGCGCTCCTTCGTCCAGCGCGACGGCTCCATCGTCAACGTTAAGACAATTCGGGATATTGGCCGCGACGGTCGCGGTCGTATTTACAACGAGTCGAGGATGCTCGTACCCGTTGCGAATACAAAGACACCCCAACTCATGCAAATTCATCAATACGACCCGCAGACCCGGATCTCTACGATACTCAATCCCGAAGACCGAACTTTCTCGACAAGAACGGTTAGTCACCCGCCCTCAACGGTACCCCCCGCTCTTCTCTATGCCGCACCCATGGGAAACAGTCTCCCGCAAAGCGAGTTCACAAAAGAGGAAGATTTGGGCATTCATGATATGGAAGGATTGCCAGTGCATGGAGTTCGCGAAACTCAGACTATCCCGGCAGAGAACGGCGGCACAGGCAAGGAAATCGTTATTACGGATGAATATTGGTACTCAGATGATCTGCGTATTAACCTGATCGTCAAACATAGCGATCCCCGCACTGGAAGCGTAACCATGACAGTTACTCAAGTCATTCGCACAGAACCAGATTCTGCTCGCTTCGAGATTCCAGACGGTTACAAACCAACTGGAACCGGACGGGAGACGGACAAATAAGTACCTTCGTTCTCAAAATCTCGTTAGCACGACGGTGAGGATTATCGAAGGACCTCCGTTCCGGCATTCACAGAGTCACACTCGAGCAAATCGACCCTCGTATTTGGTTCCGTTGCACTTCCATGGCTGGGATCGGGTTCCTTTGCCTATTGACAAGATTTCTGGACTTCGGCATTTTCAGAGTCGGGCCCCGCGTGAAAGACAATCGCCGGATCGCAAAGCTTGAAAATGTAACGCTCTTCCACTAGAGCTTATAATTGGCGGACACACATGACCCTGGCCTCTGGCACTCGCCTCAGTCAGTATGAAATTCTCTCCCCGCTCGGTGCGGGAAGCATGGGCGAGGTATATCGCGCACGCGATTCGCGCTTGGAGCGCGACGTCGCGATCAAGATTCTGCCGCACTTCGTCGCCTCGGACTCCCAGCGTCTGCACCGCTTCGAAGTCGAAGCCAAAGCCGCCGCCGCGCTCAATCATCCCAACATTCTTGCGATCTACCAGATGGGGACTTATGCGGGGGTTCCTTATCTGGTGTCGGAACTCCTCGAAGGTAAAACCTTGGGCGAGACCGTCCGTCGCGGCCCTTTGCCGTTGGCCAAGGTGATTGACTACGGAATTCAGTTGGCGCGAGGCCTCGCCGCCGCTCACCAAAAAGGAATCGTCCACCGCGACCTCAAGCCAGACAATGTATTCGTCACCAAAGAGGGCCGCATCAAGATTCTCGACTTCGGCCTGGCGAAGGTGATTCAACCAAAAGATTCGGTCGTCGCCCTGGCGCCCACCATGACCATGCAGGGAGTCGCCATGGGCACCGTGGGATACATGTCCCCGGAACAAGTGCGCGGGCTGAGCACCGACCATCGCACCGATATCTTCGCCTACGGCGCAATCCTTTATGAGATGGCCATGGGAAAGCGGACCTTTGAGAGGCCTACCTCCGCCGATACCATGAGCGCCATTCTCAACGAACAGCCTCCCCCCATCTCCGAACTTGCCCCCGAAATGCCCGTCGCCTTGCAGCGGGTGGTGTTTCGCTGTTTGGAAAAGGACGCCGATCTACGCTTTCAATCGGCATCCGATCTGGCTTTTGCCCTGGAAGAGCTTTCGAGTTCAGCAACATCGCCGCCTGCTGCTTCTCACCCGATTAAGCAAGATTTGCAGACTCGCCCTGCGCCGCAACTGGGAAGAGACAGTCAGAAGCAAGATAGCCAAAAGAACGAAGTGACGAGTCGTCGAAGAGTTGCTCTGGCGGCAGCCGCGTTAGGAATTGTTGCCGCTGCCGTACTTGCGTATTTCTGGATGCAGCCGGCACCCGCACCCAAAGTCTCTGGCTACGTTCAACTCACTCACGATGGCCAGCCCAAGTCGCTTATCGGAACCGACGGATCCAGGCTCTATCTCGGCTTGGGAGACGGTAACACTGGAATCTTCGCTGCACACCGCCTTGCCGAGATGTCGATCTCCGGCGGAGAACCGAGAACGCTTTCGACTCTGCCTTCTCCGAACATGATTCCTCTAAGTGTGTCGCCGAGCGGTTCGGAACTTCTTGTCGTCGAGGGACAGGGTGCGCCCCCCCGCGGTCCGCTCTGGAGTTTGCCCATCCTTGGCGGATCTCCTCGCAGGCTCGCGGATCTCGAAGCGGAAACCGGCGCCTGGTCTCCCGATGGGACGCAACTGGCCTACAGCAATCTGAGCGATTTGTTCCTGGCGAAAGCAGACGGCAGTGCATCGCACAAACTCGTGAGCGTAAAAGGCGACATCAAGAACGTCACCTGGTCGCCCGACGGATCTCATCTACGCTTCGATACCACGGAAAGCGCTGGAAATCTCGGCCAGCAACTCGAGTGGGAAGTCTCCGCTTCGGGCGCAGATTTGCATCGCTTGCTTGCGGGCTGGCACAATCCGCCCAGCGAATGCTGCGGCAAATGGACGCCTGACGGCAAGTACTTCGTATTCCAGTCGAATCAGCAGATCTGGGCTCTCCCGCCGGCCGGCTTGGTTCACCCCAATTCCAAGCCCATTTCCCTGACTTCCAGTCCAATGGTCTTGTCGTCTCCTCTTCCCAGCAAAGACGGCAAGCGGCTTTTTGTCATCGGTCAGACGTACCGCGGCCAGTTGATGCGCTACGACTCGAAGTCCACCGCCTTCGCGCCTTTCCTCGGCGGCATCTCCGCCGAATATGCTGCCTTTTCGAAGGACGGGTTGTGGGTAGCTTACGTTTCCTATCGTGAAGGCACACTCTGGCGCAGCAAACTGGACGGAAGCGAGCGTCTGCAACTGACCTTTCCGCCGATGTATGTCGTATTGCCTCGCTGGTCTCCCGACGGCAAAAAGATTATTTTCTTCGAATTCTCATTGAGTGCCGACGAGCCAGCCAGGATTTACGAGATCTCATCCGCAGGCGGCAGTCCTAGGCCGCTCTTGCCGGAAGACACCCGACAACAGTTGGACCCCAACTGGTCGCCCGACGGCAGCAAAATCGTCTTCGCTGGCGAATCGAACGATCCCACTTCCGCAGTTCACCTGCTGGATATGGCGACTCACCAGGTATCTGATTTGCCAGATTCGGCGGGCCTTTTCTCACCGCGTTGGTCCCCGGATGGTCGGTACATTTCTGCATTCTCAGCCGATTCCAAGAAGCTTCTTCTGTTTGACTTCAAAGCTCAGAAATGGATCGACCTTGCCAATGGATCGTTAGCGTGGCTGAATTGGTCTCATGATGGGCAGTACATCTATGTTTTGGACAACAGCGGAAAGAATGCCATGGTGAGAATCCGCATCAGCGACCATAAGATCGAACGAGTTGCGGATCTGAAAACTTTTGCGGCGACCGGCCGCTACGGCGCCGCCCTGTCTCTCACTCCAGACGACTCCCCCTTGCTGCTCCGTGACACCGGCTTCCAGGACGTCTACTCGGTCGATTGGGAATCGCACTAAGAGTTGCT
>Ga0209006_10002101_pt1 | contig 18122 bp, 16 predicted proteins | sample JacPin_JW_Ref_O2_FD_188567 | JGI IMG/M metagenome (GOLD analysis project Ga0209006, IMG submission 188567) | Forest soil microbial communities from Algoma, Ontario, Canada - Jack Pine, Ontario site 1_JW_Ref_O2 (SPAdes) (version 2) | ecosystem: Environmental > Terrestrial > Soil > Boreal... | reverse complement strand
TCAAAGAGAACGAGGTTAGGCGAGCAAAGATCCAGTAGCTCAGCTGAGCGTGGCGAGAATAATCACTTTGTCACTTCTTGTACCAGGTGCGAGCGCCGAACGAATTGCGACTTAACGAGATGAGATCGTCAAGCTGGCTTACATGGAATTGTGACGAAATAACTCAGATTCATCTATCACATGGCATAACGATTGCGAAATAGGCACGTCTGCCCACAGTTAATTCTTCACATTTTCAGGGAGATAACCAATGAGTGATCTGAATCGAAGGATGTTTCTGGCTGGGACCGCGGGAATGTCTGCAGTTGCCGGTTTACTTGCTCCCAGAACTGTCGAGGCTGGCGACCCGAGCTTTATGAACAACGTTCCCGATCCATTGCTTGCCGAGAAAGAACTACCGAACTTTAAGTTCTCCCTCGAGAAGTCAAAGGCAAAGGTGATCGGGAAGAATACAGCCAGACAGGCAAGCGTCAACGAATTGCCGGCTAGACAAGGCCGATAATGTTCATACGCCGACGACGTTGCTTGGCGCCGGTCGAACCTCGTCTTGAGGGCAGATTTCGACTGCGGTTCCCTGACGGTCACGCTCCAAACCGCTCCGCCTTGAACGGCGCAGGATCGACGAACGGCGCCTCGCCGGTCATCAGCTCCGCCAGGAGCCGGCCAGTGATGGGGCCAAGGGTCAAGCCCAGATGATGGTGGCCGAAATCGAGCCACAGACCTGGCTTACCTGGGAATGGCCCGATGATCGGGCGCATGTCCGGCAGGCAGGGGCGTCGGCCCAGCCAGGGCGCGGGGTCTTTTCGGGCCCCGATGGGGAACAATTCGCGCGCGTAAGGCTCGAGGCGCTCGAGATGCGCCGGCGAGGGCGGATCGTCGCGCCGGGCGAACTCGGCCCCGGTCGTGAGCCTGAGGCCTCGCGCCATCGGGGTGACGAGGTAGCCCCGCTCGAGGTCGAGCACGGGCCTGCTCAAGCCAGCATTGCTCTTGGCTTCGTAATGCATGTGATAGCCGCGCTTGACGAAGAACGGTAGGCGAAGGCCGAAGCGCCGCGCGAGCTCGTCGGACCATGGCCCGAGCGCGATGACGACGTCGCGGGCGGCAAGGCGGCCGGAATCGGTCGAGACCATCCAGCCCGCGCCCGAAGGTTCGAGGCTCCGCGCGTCGCCCCTCGCCATCCGGCCGCCGCGCTGGACGAACAGGGCTGCATAGCTCTGGATGAGGGCGGCCGGATCGGACGTCGACAACGGCTCGGCATAATGCATGCCGCCGATCGCTTTTTCGCCCACATGCGGTTCGAGAGCGACGAGCGCGGCGCGGTCAAGGACAACCGGCTTGACGCCGAAACGGGTGAGCTCCTCGGCCTCGCTGTGCGCCAGATCCCGCCCGCGCGCGCTGCGGTAGGCCTTGATCCAGCCGCCGGGGCGCAAAAGCCCGGAGGCGCCCGCGTCCTGCGCGAGCTTCAGGTGCTCGCCGGCCGCGGCGAACAGCAGCGGGGCCATGATCTTGCCGGTCGCATCCTTTCTCGTCTGCGTCGAGGCCTGGAAATAGCGGAGAAGCGCTGAAGCGATCGAAGGCAGCGCGCCATGACGTATGTGGGCGCGCGGATCGCGGTTCACGGCCGCCCGCGCGATGTCGCCCAGCGCGCGCGGGAACAGATAGGGGAGCACGCCTTCCGTCTGAACAATGCCACTGTTGCCGAAGCTGGTCTCGCCGGCTGCTTCTGGCAGACGGTCGACCAGCGCCACGGTTCGGCCGCGCGCCTGAAGCGCGAGCGCCGCCGAGACGCCGACGATTCCGGCCCCAAGCACGATGGCGTCAACGGTTTGCGCGGGCATGGGGCGGCCGCTCTCCTCTCTCGGACGCGCCGTGCTGCGGTGGCCGCGCCCTCCTCGATTCTCAACGTGCGTTCCTATAGACCCGGCCGCGAACGAACAAACAGAAAGCGGCGCCCATGATCCCGCGCTATTCCCGCCCTGAGATGACCGCCGTCTGGTCGCCCGAGACGCGTTTCCGCATCTGGTTCGAGATCGAGGCTTACGCGTCGGAAGCGATGGCTGAGATCGGCGTGATCCCGAAAGATGCGGCAAAGGCGATTTGGGAGAAGGGGTCGAACGCCAAATTCGACGTCGCGCGGATCGATGAGATCGAAAAGGTGACGAGGCACGACGTCATCGCGTTCCTCACCCACCTCGCCGAATTCATCGGCCCCGACGCGCGCTTCGTTCATTTGGGGCTCACGAGTTCCGATGTGCTCGACACTTGCCTCGCCGTGCAGCTCAGGCGGGCGAGCGACATCCTTATCGCCGATGTTGACGCGCTGCTCGCGTCGCTCAAACGTCGCGCTTTCGAACATAAGATGGCCCCGACTGTAGGTCGGTCGCACGGAGTCCACGCCGAGCCCACCACCTTCGGCCTCAAGCTCGCCGTCGCCTATGCTGAGTTTGCCCGCGCCCGAGCCCGGCTTGTCACGGCGCGCGATGAGATCTCGACTTGCGCGATTTCCGGCGCGGTCGGAACCTTCGCCAATATCGACCCCAGGGTCGAGACTTATGTAGCGGCCAAGCTAGATCTGAAACCAGAGCCGATCTCAACCCAGGTCATCCCGCGCGACCGCCACGCGGCGTTCTTTGCTACGCTCGGAGTCGTCGCCTCGTCTGTCGAGCGGTTGGCGACGGAAGTCCGGCATCTGCAGCGCACCGAAGTCAGGGAAGCGGAGGAATTCTTCGCCGAAGGCCAGAAGGGCTCATCCGCCATGCCGCATAAGCGCAATCCGGTGCTGACGGAAAATCTCACTGGGCTAGCGCGCATGGTGCGTTCAGCGGTGACGCCGGCGCTCGAGGACGTGACGCTGTGGCACGAGCGCGATATTTCGCATTCCTCGGTCGAGCGCATGATCGCGCCTGACGCGACGATCACGCTCGACTTTGCGCTGGCGCGGCTTGTGGGCGTGATCGACAAGCTGGTGGTCTATCCGGAGGCCATGCGGAAAAACCTCGATCGCCTCGGCGGACTCATCCATTCGCAACGCGTGTTGCTGGCGCTGACCGAGAAGGGCGTCGCGCGCGACGACGCCTACGCTATCGTCCAACGCAACGCGATGCGGGCCTGGCGCGGCGAGGGCGAGTTCCTGAAGCTGCTCAAGGCCGACAAGGACGTCGCCCGGGTCTTGAGCGAGCATGAGCTCGAGGCGCTGTTCGACCTCGGCTATCACCTGAAGCATGTGGATACGGTCTTTGAGCGCGTGTTCAGGGAGTCATGAGGCGCGCCCGTTGCGCGTCACAATACGAGATCGATCCCCGTTTCGCGCTTGAACCGCGCCAGAAATTCCTCGTCGCTTTGGGCCGCCTCCGCGATGACTTGCTCGTCCGTCTTGCTCTGGCGGGCCTTGAGCCGCGGCTCCGTGTCCGGGCCGACGAGATAGCGCAGCTGCCAACTGTCGCCCTCGACAATGTCCCGAACAACGTCGCCAACCACGGAGGGAGGAACGGGTTTGGCGAGCGCGGCGGCGAACAAAGCGCGAAGCCGTCGCCCATGCGGGTAGAAACTGTGCTTTGGCGGCGGAGGCGCTTTGGAGAAAATCGGCGTGGCGATGACCCCAGGCTCCACGATGGCAACGCGCACATTGAAGGCGCGGACCTCCTGGGCGAGGACCTCGCTGAGCGCCTCGAAGGCCCATTTCGACGCGGCGTAGCTCGCCATCGGCGCGGTCGCCAACCGGCCCGCGATCGAGGTGATGTTGACGATCGTTCCCTTGCGCCGCTCGCGCATGCTCGGGATTACCGCCTTGATGCAGCGAAGACCGCCGAAGAAATTGGTTTCCATCACTTGGCGAAACTCATCGATCGTCGTCTCTTCCACGGGGCCGCCGCCGGGGACGCCGGCGTTGTTGACCAGAACGTCGACCGGCCCGTGCCGCGCGACGACTCCTGAGAAGGCGTCGCCCACCGAGGCGTCGTCGTCAACATCGAGCCTTGCGAGATGGATTGGAAGCTTTTCTCCCTCCGCGATTTTCCGGATCTCCGCGCCGCGGTCCAAATTGCGCATCGCCGCCACAACCGTATGGCCCGCGCGCGCGAGTGCGACAGCCGTGGCGAGCCCGATGCCGCTGTTCGATCCTGTAACCACCGCTAATCCCATGACGCGCCTCCGTCCTTCGGCCGCCGCGGGACGGCGTGGTCTGGCGATTGGGGCACAAGTTCTTCGGGTGGTCAAATGCGAAGGGATGCTCGAGACGCCGGCGCGAATCACAGTTTCGGCCCGCGTCTCTTGCCACGGATCGTATCGTCAGGCGGGCGCTTTCCGGCGATTGGCTTCCTCCGAGTGCCGCGCCGCTCCCTCAGGAAACGGCGCGGGATTCTTGTCCGGCCGGCGCCGTTTGCGGAATCGAGATCGCTTGGCGAACAGGCTGGATGCGCGTCAGGCGCACCGCCGCCATGACATCCGAATTTGCCCGCGCATCCTCCGCGTAATCCTGCAGGCGTAGCAGCGAAAGGCGCGCGCTGCGACCGGCGTCGTTGGAACTCCAGTCGTCAAACATGAGGAACTTGAGATCGGTTACGCCGCCTGCTTCTTTCACCCACAGAGCTGAGGCAATTTGTACGGCGTCGCTAAACGACATCATTCGCGGCTTTTCCTCTCTTCCACGCACGTCGGCGGGTCTTTGCCATTTTGCGTCGCGAAGTCGGGCCACGCGCAGCATCGTATTCGGGTCAGGCGTCACCAGCGTCGCCAGTGAGCGGATATATCGCGCCAACTCGTGAAGAGTCCCGAAGCGCCCGCGAACAAACATCGACGGCCTGAGCTCCGCAAACAGGAGGCTGCTGACCCAAACGCGACGTTTCGCAACGGCAGCCCGAGTCAAAATCCTTTCAATGTGCTCTTCGGCTTCCCCCGAGGCGCCGCTCGCGTGGCGCAGGAAGACGTTTGTGTGGAGGAAATGATGATCGCAATCGGATTGGCCCAAGCGCGCGTCCGTTTGGGAAAATGGGTGCATCTCAAGTTCCATTTGTCACTGGTTGTGGCCGACCCGCGCGGGAGCGAGCGTCGATAAAAGCAGCGTGCGACAATCTTGTTAACAACGGCCGACTTTCTCCCGTTTTTGTGGCGAGAGCGATGAATTAGAAACGAATTCAAAATGACGTAACGTGAGCCGCGTCACACAGCATCAACGGACATGTCGGCGATACATCATCGCGCAGACAGGCGCGTTTGGCCGATCGAAACGTCGATTAGTCGAAGACCGACGTCTGCGCGCTCAATCGTCGAAACCTACACTCGTACGCGAAGCTTACCCAGGATGGGCCTCGGCCTCACGTTGACGGTTCCGCGTTGCGCGATATCCGGCGGCGCGCGCGTCAGCCTCGCACATATACGCGCCCCTGCGGGTGTGCCCGTAATAGCGGGTTCCCGCATAGTGGTAGATCCGCGTCGGCGTGTTGACCCACACGACGGTGTCTGATGGGCAACGCGCACGCGCCTGAAGCTCCGTCGTATATTCACCCACTCGCGTGACCGGGGGCGCGCCCGGCGCGGAAGTTGGCGCGGACGGTTGCCACCACGGGAACAGCGAACCTGACTGGGAAGCGGGTGCGGACGCGGGGGCAGGCGGGGGAGCAGGAGCGAAACTTCCCGAGGAGGGCGACGGGGCGGCGGAGCTCTGGCGCGTACGGCATTGCGCCAGAAACTGCGGCCAGGTCTGGCCGCTGGTCGTGCCGGCCGCTTGGGCCTGCTTCCATTCACTCGCGCACGTTCTCATAACGCTCTGGGCCTTCGCTGCAGTTGGACCGCCGAAGGCGAGCCCAAAGACGATCGCCGCCGCCGTTAGCAAGGAACCGAGCGAATTGCGCATATCATTCCCCAAACCGCACCCCGGAATGGGCGCGGCGTTAGCCTATCGCGAGCCGGACCGCTCCGCCAAGCGCATCCCCCGCACGGCGCTTACTGTGGCCCAGGTTGGGACGGCGCTCGCGCGCCCGGCGTGTCGCCTGCTCAGGAGGCGACAGTTTGCTTGACCCGATCGACCGGACCGGAGGCTGCTACGCGTTCGGGCGTTCCGCTCGGCGCAGCGCGCAGATATTGCGTCGGCCACGGCGCTATCTGTCCAAGTTCTTGCGCGGCGTGGAGCGGGAAGTAGGGGTCGCGCAGCATCTCGCGCGCGAGCAACACGATATCGGCCTGATCGTTACGGATGATCTGGTCGGCTTGAGCCGGCGCGGTGATCATGCCGACCGCGGCAGTGGCGATATTCGCCTCGCGCCGGATCCGCTCGGCGAACGGCGTTTGATATCCGGGTCCGACGGGAATGTCCGCCTTCTCGAGATTGCCGCCCGACGAGCAATCGATCAGATCGACGCCGAGAGCGAGCAGATGGCGCGCGAGATCAACCGATTGGTCGATGTCCCATCCCCCCTCGGCCCAATCGGTCGCCGAGATTCGCACAAAGAGCGGGTAGCGCTCGGGCAGTACGCGTCGCACGGCCGCGACGCATTCGCGAAGGAACCGCGTCCGATTATCGAACGAACCGCCATAGGCGTCGACACGGCGATTGCTGAACGGCGATAGAAACTCGTGAATCAAATAGCCGTGAGCGCCGTGAATTTCGATCACCTCAAAGCCGGCGGCGGCCGCGCGTTCGGCCGCGATCGCGAAGGCGGTTTGCAATGACTTGATCTGCTCGACCGTCAATTCGTCCGGCTTGGGGTAGGTATCGCTGAACGCGATGGCGCTCGGAGCGACCGGGCGCCACCCGCCGGACGTTTCGGGAACGGCGCCTTGGCCAGCGCCTGGCCGATAGGTGCTGCCCTTTCTTCCCGCATGCGCGAGCTGGACGCCGGCGCGCGCGCCTTGAGAACCGATGAAGCGCGCGATCCGCTCGAGCGGCTCGAAATGCCTTTCGCTCCAGACGCCGAGATCCTGCGGGGAAATGCGGCCCTCGGGCGAGACCGCGGCGGCCTCCGTGAACACCAGCGCTGCGCCGCCGACCGCCCGAGCGGCAAGATGCGCGAAATGCCAATCGTTGGCGTAGCCGTCCACGGAAGAATATTGGCACATTGGCGAAACGCCGATGCGGTTGGCGAAGTCAACGTCGCGCATGCGAAGTTTGCTAAACAGATGCGGCATGGTTCAATCGTCTCGATCGAGAATGACGGGGGGATCAGCTGTTGGTTTGGCGCGCACGGCTTCGCAAGCGCAGCTGCGAGGGCGAGCCCGCCGATGGACCATATCCTGCGACGCCTCGCGGTCAAGTGAATGACCGCACGACGTCGGTCTCCCAGGCCGGTTCACGATCAGCCAGTGATGGCCGCGCCCGTTTGCGGGTCGAAAAAGTGCAACGGACCTTCGAACGTCAGCGCGACCGTGTCCCCCGGACGGCCGTTCAGACGCTCGCGAAACACGCAAACGATGTCCTGCCCGGCGAACTTGGCGATTAGCTGCGTCTCGTACCCGGTTGGCTCGATGACTATGATCTGCGCCGGCATCGCGTGCGGCCCCCTGAGGCTTACGTGCTCCGGCCGAACGCCCATGACGATCTCCGAGCCGGCCGAGACGCGCGGGGCGGTGTCAAGCGGGATCTTGACCCCTGAAGCGGTGGTGAGCGTTGGCGGCTGACCGCCTTCCAGGCGCCCGCTGATAAAGTTCATGGCTGGCGAGCCGATAAAACCGGCCACGAACAAGTTGGCCGGTCGATCGTAAAGCTCGAGCGGCGTGCCGATCTGCTCGACCGCGCCGTCGTGCAGGACCACGATCTTGTCGGCCATGGTCATCGCCTCGATCTGATCGTGCGTGACATAGAGCGTCGTGGACTGGAGCCGCTGCTGCAAGGCTTTGATTTCGGCCCGCATTTGCACGCGCAACTTCGCGTCGAGATTTGACAAAGGCTCGTCGAACAGAAACACCGCTGGATCGCGCACGATCGCCCTTCCCATGGCGACTCGCTGTCGCTGGCCGCCCGACAACTGGCGCGGATAGCGCTCGAGCAGGGACTTAAGGCCGAGGATATCGGCCGCCTTGTTGACCTTTTCGACAATCTCGTCCTTCGGCCGGCGCGCGAGCTCAAGGGAGAAGCTCATGTTTTTCGCCACCGTCATTTGCGGGTAGAGCGCATAGTTCTGGAACACCATCGCGATGTCGCGCTCTTTCGGCGGCACATCGTTGACGACGCGCCCGTCAATGCGAAGTTCGCCGCTGGTGACCGATTCGAGGCCGGCGACCATCCGCAATAAAGTCGACTTGCCGCATCCCGAGGGTCCGACAAGAATCACAAATTCGCCGTCCTGGACGCTGATCGAGACGCCGTGAATGACCTCAAAATTGCCAAAGCTCTTGCGCACATTGAAGACTTCGACCGAGGCCATGGGCGTTCATCCTGTTGCGGTTGGCGCGGCCCTGCGGCGCGACATTGCGGCCGAGAACGGTCGCGAGAGTTTTCCACGTGGCAGTGCAGACTAAGACAGCGGCCGGCCCATCACACCACCTGGTTTCGCAATACGGTTTCGCCGCGTAGCAGGCGTTCGATGTTGTCCACGAGGATGTCAACGACATTCTCCTCGTAGCGCTCGGTTTCGCCCGCCGTATGCGGCGTAATGAGCACGTTCGGCAGCGCCCAGAAAGCGGATTGGGCGGGCAGCGGCTCTTCCGGAAAGCAATCGAGCGCGGCGGCCCGCACCCGTCCATCGGCAAGCGCGGCGAGCAGCGCCGTTTCGTCGACCACTTTCCCGCGCGCGACATTGATCAACAACGCCCCCGGCTTCAGCGCGGTCAGCGCCCCGACGCCGATCAGGCCTTCGGTTTCCGATGTCAAGGGACAGGTCAACGCCACCACATCGGCGCATGCTAGCGCTCCGGGGAGGTCGGTTTGGGCGACAACCTGGTCAGCGACCTTGGGCTCCGGTCTTGCCGTGCGGCGCACCCCGATCACGCGCATGTCGAAGGCGCGCGCCAGCACAGCGAGCCGCATGCCGATGCGCCCGAGGCCGACGATGACCAGCGTCTTGCCGCCGAGCTCCTGCTCGCGCAGAGCGCGATCGCCAATCATGCCGCGCCACCGCCGCGCCCGCTGGTTGTCGTGAGCCTGATGAAGCTGACGCGTGAGCGCGAGGATGAGCGCGATGGCGTGCTCCGCCACCGCGCGTTCGTTGGCGCCCTGGGCATTGGCCAGCCGAACGCCATGCTTGACGAACAGCGCCTTGTCGTACTGATCCGTACCTGCGCTGAAGGATTGCACGAAACGAAGCCTCGGCGCTCTTGTCAGCAGCGAGTTGCGCCACAGACCCGATACGACGAGCACATCGGCTTCATCCGCCAGTCGTTCCAACTCCTCCAGCGTCCGCACCTCGAAGTGCGCCACGCCGGTCCGTCGTGCGGCGAATTCCTCCGCCGCGCGGTAGGCGACATGCGCGAAGCCGATCGTCAGAGCGTCGCGTGACGGGAAGGCCGGGCCGTTCACCATGTCCGCAAGAACGCGCGTCGGCCGGCGCGCCGGATCGCGCCGTTGCGAAGACGCTTCTTAAGCGCGCCGGTCGAGATCAGAACCCGAGCAAATGCGGCTTGACGCAAGTCTGTCCCTCCTCCTGACGATGGCTGGGCCCGGCCACAATTGCGATTGCTTGATCGCGGGCCCGTCGGGTTGCAGGGTAATACGCGGACCGTGAAAGGCTTGGAAAGAGAGAAATCGCGACATTCACACGAGACGGCGGTTTCTCGTCGGAGCGCTGGCGCCGTTGGTTTTGACGAAACCCGCGCGGGCCGCCAGGCACTGCGGCTCGATGAATTTGGGAGGCAACCGATGAACCCGATTTCAGATCAAGTCGAGCCGTTCGCGCTCGACGAGATGGACGCGCCGCAAGACGGCTGGAACGACCCGGTACGCGGTCGGCTTCGCTGGCGCACCTTGTTTTCCCAAGGGGCGACCCCGTCGAAGGGGTTGACCTGCGGGGTGGTCGAATTTCAGCCCGGCGAATGGCTGGGTTTGCATCGGCACTCGCCGGCCGAAATCTATTATGTGTTCGCCGGCGCCGGCCTGATGAGTCTCGAGGGCCGCGAGATCCCGGTTAAGGCCGGGAGCGCAATATTTATTCCCGGCATGGCCGAACACGGAATCCACCAGACGGGAAACGAGACCCTGCGTCTTTTCTATGTGTTCCCGATCGATTCGTTCGACGGCGTGGAATACCTGTTTTCGGCGGCGCCGTCTGGCTAAGCGCGGTCGCGGCGAAGCCCGATCAATTGCGCTTGCAGACCAAGATTCGAATGTCGTTGGCTTCGCATTCCTCCGACACCCTAGGCTCCGCTATGCCCCATTCTTCAACGGCATAGTCCAATTTTTCCAAAAGCACCTTTACCACCCTGGTCGGGGCGCCATTAGACGCCATGGGTCTCGACGGCGATCACCCGGGGCCGGATCCCCATAATGCGTAAGATCAGGGTCTCCGTGCCCTCGCAGTCCAGTCCAGGATATCGCATTCCGGCAATTCCGCCGGGGAAACGACGAGCGTCGAAAGCTGGTCCGGCACCCCGTAAACGGCGATCGCCGAGCCCAGGACCGCGTGCTTGATTGTCAGGCGGTTCGACATTTTATTTCGGCCGCGGTCGCCTTGATTTTGTGGACGTTCCAGCTGTTTCCCTCGTAGCAAACAACGGAACCTTCTCTCCGACGGCTTTGGCAGCGACGACGGCGGTGACGCCCTCGCCGCCGCCCACAATTGTCACTCTATCGCCGATACGAACTTGAGATCGCAGCGTCAATGAGAGTTTGCTCATAGTCTGCGATGTCCTCAAGAGGATGAGGCACCAGGAAGTCCGGACGTTTGGCGTCGCCGAATTTCATCTCTCTGGAAATCGGAATTCCAGAATACTTGACCTCGGCTATAGTCGGCAACAATTTCCGAATAGTTCTTCGGTACAAATATCCGGCCGCACGTTTCGTTAAAGCTTCAAAGCCGGAATAGGCAAATTGCTGAAAGACTTTTGCCATAAAATTCTGCCCAGAGATGGATCCGTACCGGTTTTGCCTAGGCTTGCTCCGACGATTGGCGGCAATTGATCGACGTCCAACTGCCTGCGCGAGCGCGTCGTTTTAGCGGAACTTTGATTCGGCGCGCTAGGCCCTACGGCTCGCCGTAGTAATGCTGAACGCCTCGTTGGCCACAATGTCTTGCGCCGTTCGGCGCTCCACTGTGTTCGCCGATTGAACTTGCCAGCCTGAGGCGGTCGCGATAGCGGTCCGGCGCATCAACCTCGGCCCAGCGACGTGCGCCAATGTCCTCAACCGCCATGCTCCTTACATCCTACACGGCGGCGCCCGGACGCGAATGCGGCGCGTGCACGCTCTGCTGCAAGGTCTACGCGCTGCCCGAATTCGCCAAACCACCTGGCGTCTGGTGCAAGCACTGCGCGCCCGGAAAGGGCTGCGCGATCCACGAGGCTCCGCCCGATCAGTGCCGGCGCTTCTTCTGCCTGTGGATGACAGATGGAACGATGCCAGCCGAGTGGAAGCCCGACCGGGCGCGGTTCGTGCTCTCCATCTATCCGACGAACGGATTCATCTACGGCCAGGTCGACCCCGGCTCGCCGGGCGCTTGGCGCCGGGCGCCCTATTTCGACGCCTTGCGCGCGATGGCGAAAACGCTGCTTGAGCAGAGGCGCCACGTCATCATGTTCGTTGGCGATCAAGCGACGCTCGTCATGCCCGACGAGGCCCTGCCGCTCGGCGCAATGACAGCTGAGGATAGTTTCCGCATCGAGCCGGCCTTCGGTCCGACGGGTCCGGCCTGGCGCGCAACCAAAATATGAGGGACCCCATGGCGTCGCGAGTATGGACCATCAGGGCGGGGGCCACTATCCTCGCCGACCAACGACAGGTGTCAGCGGAATGATTGCGCGTCTTTGTCTGGGGTTTTGTCTTGGGCTTGGCGTTCCTATCGCCCTCGTCGCGCCGGCGACCGCGGAACTGGCGATGACCGGCGCACCGGTTACGATGCGCGCCGGGCCGAACGGCAAGGCCGGCCTCGTGCAGCGCGTCCCACAAAGCGCGGAAATCGAAGTGCTGAAATGCGCCCGTAACTGGTGTCGCGCGTCGTGGCGCGGCAGATTTGGCTATATCCCGGCGGAAGCGGTGGTGCTCGGACCTCCGCCCGCGACCTTGCCTGGCGACAAGATGCCCCCCCCGGTCGTCAATGGGCCCTCGACAGACCCCAAGCCACCGGCTCGGCTATGGACAGGGCCCTATATCGGGCTCAACGGGGGTTTTGGGTCTGGCTCCTGGTAGCGCCGATCTGTTCCGAGCCCGAGGCGGGCCTACCCACGAGCGCCGCCCAGCCTTATATGAGTGCCTGATCCCTTTTTCTCTTCGAGGAGATGAAGCGCGTGACCATGAGCCACGAGCCGGAGAAAATTCCCGTCACCGTCCTCACCGGGTATTTGGGCGCCGGCAAGACGACGCTTCTCAACCGAATTTTGAGCGAGCCCCACGGCAAGCGCTACGCGGTCGTAGTCAATGAGTTCGGCGAGATCGGCATCGACAATGAGCTCGTCATCGGCGCGGATGAAGAAGTGTTCGAGATGAACAACGGCTGCATCTGCTGCACTGTGCGCGGCGACCTCATCCGCATCATCGAGGGGCTGATGAAGCGCAAGGGCCGGTTCGACGCTATCATTGTCGAAACGACCGGGCTCGCTGATCCGGCGCCGGTGGCGCAAACCTTTTTTGTCGACGAGGACGTGCGACAGGCGGCGCGGCTTGACGCGGTGGTGACAGTCGCCGACGCCAAATGGCTCGCCCAGCGCCTGCGTGATGCGCCCGAGGCCAAGAACCAGATCGCCTTTGCCGACGTCGTCATCATCAACAAGACCGATCTCGTCAGTCCGGCCGAGTTGCGCGAGGTCGAGGCGCGCATCCGCGCCATCAATCCTTACGCGTCGTTGCATCGGGCGAGGAAATGCGACGTCGAGCTTGCCGACGTGCTCGAGCGCCGCGCCTTCGATCTCGACCGCATCCTCGATATCGAACCCGATTTCCTGGTTGCCGACGATCACGACCACGACCATGATGACGGCCATCATCATCATCATGGGCTCAAGCACTATCACGACGAGGATGTGCAGTCGGTTGCGGTGCGGCTCAATGGTGACGTCGATCCGGCCAAGTTCATGCCCTGGATCAATCAGGTCACGCAGGAGCAGGGCCCGAATATCCTGCGCTGCAAGGGCATCGTGGCAATGAAAGGCGACCCGAAGCGCTTCGTTTTCCAGGGCGTGCACATGATGCTCGACGGCGATTCGCAGCGCGAGTGGAGGCCTGACGAGAAGCGGGAGTCGAAGGTCGTGTTCATCGGCCGCGATCTTATGGAAGAGGATATCCGCAACGGATTCCTGGCCTGCGCGGCTTGAACGCTTTTCGCCTCCCATGACCGAGGGCCAGGAGACTTCTTCGCTCATTCAGCATGCGCGGCTGTTCGACGCCGGCGCTCACGTTGTGGCGGCGGCGTTCGTTGGCGGCGCGCCGGCGTTGGCCCTGGCCGACGGCGTCGTGCTGATCGGCGAGCCCGACTCGCAGAAGCGCCTCGTCGTCCACCCCGACGCCGCGATGCTGACGGCGATCAGCGACGGCAAGACGCTGCTCACCGGCGGCGACGATGGACGCGTCGTAGCCGCGCGGGCCGACGGCGGGCTTGAAGAGATTGCCGACGAGAAGGGCAAATGGATCGACGCCCTGGCGTTGCGCGGCAAGGCTTATGCGTGGAGCGCTGGCAAGCAGGTTCGGGCGCGCGATGAAACCGGGGCCGTCAAGACCTGGAGCGCGCCGACGACCGCTCGCGGCCTTAGCTTTCAGCCCAAGGGCTTTCGCCTCGCCGCGACCCATTACAATGGCGCGACGCTCTGGTTTCCGAAGGTCGACGGAACTCCGCAGACCCTGGAATGGAAGGGCGCGCATCTCGACGTCACCTTTTCTCCGGACGGGCGTTTTCTCGTGACCTCGATGCAGGAGAACGCGCTGCACGGCTGGCGGATCCAGGATTCGCGCAACATGCGGATGACCGGATATCCGGGCAAGACGCGCTCGCTCTCCTGGTCGCACGACGGCCAATGGCTTGCGACCTCCGGCGCCGACGCCGCCGTCGTCTGGCCGTTCAAGGACAAGGACGGGCCGATGGGCAAGGCCCCGCGGGAGTGTGGCGTGCGCCAAGCGCGCGTGACTCAGGTGGCCTTTCATCCGAAGGCGCTCGTCGTCGCCATCGGCTATTCCGACGGCCTTATTCTGCTTGTCCGCCTCGCCGACGGGGCCGAAATTCTGGCGCGCGATCCGGGCGGCGGCCTGGTCAGCGCGCTCGCGTGGGACGCTTCCGGCGCGAGGCTGCTGTTCGGTCTCGAGTCGGGCGCGGCGGGACTTCTGAGCCTGCCCGCCTGATCTGGACACCATAGCGTACGCTTCTCTAAACCGGAAGATACTTCTCTGCCTTCTGACCTATAGAGCATTCTGCGATACGATCGAACCGCCGCGGACTTTAGGCGGCCGCGGGTTACCGCCAGCCCGCCTCGGCGCTTCCGCTTGCCAGCGACGCCGGAAACGGAGAATTCTCCTAGCCCAAGCGACGCCAGGGATTCCATGCGCGAGGCTTATATTGGAGTGGATGTCGGCACCCTGAGCGCCAGGGCCGGCGTCTTCGATTCTATCGGACAGCTCATCGCCAGCGCCCGGCGGCCGATCGCTATCTGGCGCGAGCCGGGCGAGATCGTCGAGCAGTCGTCGGATGACATTTGGCGCGCGGCGACGTCGGCGGTGCGGGAAGCGGTCGAGGCGTCGGGGCTGCCGCCCGAGGCGGTCCGCGGCATGGGCTTTGACGCAACGTGCTCGCTGGTCGCGCTCGACCGCAATGCGCGTCCCCTGTCGGTGAGCCCGACTGACGCCCCCGAGCGCGACGTGATTGTGTGGATGGATCATCGCGCCGTCGACGACGCCGAGCGGATCAACGCCGGCGGGCACAAGATGCTGCGCTATGTGGGCGGCAGGATCTCACCCGAGATGCATGCGCCGAAGCTCATCTGGCTCGCCCGGCGCAAGCCGGAAACGATCGGCGCCGCCGGGCATTTCTTCGATCTCACCGATTTCCTGTCGTTTCGCGCCACCGAGTCGCTGATCCGCTCGGCCTGCCCGGCGACATGCAAATTCGGCTATCTCGCGCATGAGAGGCGCTGGCCGGACGAATTCTTCGACAGCGTGGGCCTCGGGTTCCTCAAAGACGAGCATTATGCCCGCATCGGCGCCGGGACGGCTTGGCCCGGTGCGCCGCTCGGGCGAGGATTGACGCCTGAGGCCGCCGCGGCGATGGCCTTGCGGCCCGGGACGCCGGTCGGCGCCGGGCTGATCGACGCGCACGCCGGCGCCGCGGGCACGTTGGGCGCGCGCGGGGCGGGAAACTCATTCGATCCGCGCCGCCGTCTGGCGTTGATTCTCGGCACGTCGTCGAGCTGCATGGCGCTGTCCGATGAGCCGCGATTCGTCGACGGGGTCTGGGGACCGCATTTCGGCGCCCTGACCCCCGATCAATGGCTCATCGACGGCGGCCAGTCGGCGTTTGGCGGAGCGATCGATCATCTGTTGGGGCTGCATCCGGCGTTTCGCGAACTCAAGGCGCGCGCCGGGCCGCACGCGCTGCACGCGCTCGAGAAAGACATCGTCGCGCGCGCCGGCGGTCTGTCGCAGGCGGCGCTGATCGCCGAGGGCCTGCATGTCCTGCCTGACTTCATCGGCGCCCGATCGCTGTCGGCCGACCCGGGCGCGCGTGGCGCCGTGATGGGGATGGACCTGCGCGAAGACGCTGCGAGCTTGCAGGAACTCTATGTCTCGGGGCTCTGCGGCCTGGGCTATGGTCTGGCCGACATCGTTCGCAGGCTCGAACGGTCGGGGTACGAGTTCGACACGATCGTCGTCAGCGGCGGCGCCGCGCGCAGCGGATTGGTCCGCCAGATCATCGCCGATGTGTGCGGCAAGACGGTGGAATCGCCGGAGACCCCGGAGCCGGTGCTTCTTGGCTCTGCGATGGTGGGCGCTGTTGCGGCCGGGACGCAGACCATGGCCTCTGCGATGTCGTCGATGTCGACGCTCGGGAGAGGCGCCACGGCGCCGGCGGGCGGGGCGATCGCGGCGTTCCACGCGCGAAAGCGGCGGGCCTGCGAGACAATGCGCCGGGCGGAGCGAGAGATTCGTGAACTGGCGCGCAAGTCCGGCTGGCCAGAAGTGGTCATTTTCGATTGCGACGGCGTGCTGGTCGACAGCGAAGTGATCGCGCTCGCGGTTACTCGCCACAAACTTGGCGAGGCTGGCCTCTTTCTAACCGATGATGAGACGCGCGCGCGTTTTCTGGGGCTCCGGCTCGATTCGGTGGTGCGCAGAATCGAAACCGAACTTGGGGCGCCGTTGCCCAAGGAGTTTCCCGGCGACCTTTCGCGCGAGATTCTCAGCGCCTTCGCGCGTGAGCTGAAGGGAGTCGAAGGCGTGCGGGAGGCGGTCGGAGGCTTGCGCGCGCGTGTTTGCGTCGCTTCTTCGAGCACGCCCGAGAGGCTGCGCTTCGCGCTTCGGGTGACCGGCTACGAGGCGCTGTTCGCGCCCAACATCTTCTCCGCCGTCGAAGTCGCGCAGGGAAAGCCGAGTCCTGATCTTTTCCTGTTCGCGGCGCGCGCGATGAGCGCGGCGCCGAAAGATTGCCTCGTCATCGAGGACAGCGTCGCGGGGGTCGCCGCCGCGCGGGCGGCTGGAATGACGGTGTTCGGGTTTGTCGGCGCGAGCCATTTCTCGCCCTTTGACGAAGGGGCGGATTTGATCGCGGCCGGCGCGGAACTCCTCTTCGACGACATGACGCGGCTGCCCGGCCTCGTCGCCGCGCGGGCGGCGTGCGCGGACTCTGCGGGCGCGGACTGAAGCCATGGCGCGTAAGTCGGATCACGACGGTTTACGGCTCGACGAGGCCGCGCGCGCCGGATGGCTCTATTACGTCGCCGGCAACACCCAGGACGAGATCGCGCGTAAGCTCGGCATCTCGCGTCAGGCGGCGCAGCGCCTGGTTTCGCTGGCGATCAGCGAGCGGCTCATCAAGGTCAGGCTCGATCATCCGATCGCGCGCTGCATGGAGTTCGCCGCGGCGCTCAAGCTCCGTTACGACCTGAGGTTCTGCGAAGTCGCCCCGAGCGATCCCACCTCGACGTCGTCGACGCTCGGCATCGCCCAAGTCGCGGCGGCGGAATTCGAGCGCTGGCTGCGCCGTCCCGAGCCCGCGATCATCGGCATCGGTACGGGCCGCACGATGCGCGCCGTCGCCGACCAATTACCGGCGATGGAATGCCCCCAACACAAACTGGTGGCGTTGGTCGGCACCACCAAGACCGACGGTTCGGCTTCGTTCTACGACGTCATCATTCGCGTGTCCGACAGCGTGCGCGCGCCGCACTACCCGATGCCACTGCCGGTCATCGCCCGCTCGGTCGAGGAGCGCGAACTCCTGACCAGTCTCGCCTCGGTGAAGAGCCTTTTTGATCTTGCCGAGCGCACCGACGTGAGTTTCGTCGGCGTGGGCGCGGTCGGCGACTCGGCGGCCCTGGTGCAGGACGGTATTATCACCCGCCAGGAAGCCGAGGCTCTCCGCCAAGCGGGGGCGGTCGGTGAAATCACCGGCTGGGCGTTCGACTCCGCGGGCAAGGTGCTCGCGGAAGGGACCAACCAGCGGGTCGCCTCGGCGCCGTTGCGACGAGCCGACAATCGGCTGGTGATCGGCGTGGCGATGGGGCCATCGCGGCGGGCGCCGGTGCGCGGGGCGCTCGCCGGTCGGCTCATATCCGGCCTGGTCACCGACGAGGCGACCGCGGAGCATCTGCTGCAGCGGTGAGCGGGGGCAAAAAAAGGCTTTAATTTCATTTTATTAGCCTATGAGCGCGCCATTTTAAGCGGCGCGGCACAAATTCGCATTGACTTGGGCGGAAGGATGTGGCGAATATTCGCCCGCTAGTTTGGCAAATGCCCATAGAGGGCAGCCGCACGGAGGAAACGCTATGAAGGTTCTTGTGAAGGGGCTGCTCGGCGCCGTTGCGCTCGCAGGCTTCTCGCTTCCCGCTTACGCCGAAACGACGCT
>Ga0209006_10002100_pt1 | contig 18125 bp, 14 predicted proteins | sample JacPin_JW_Ref_O2_FD_188567 | JGI IMG/M metagenome (GOLD analysis project Ga0209006, IMG submission 188567) | Forest soil microbial communities from Algoma, Ontario, Canada - Jack Pine, Ontario site 1_JW_Ref_O2 (SPAdes) (version 2) | ecosystem: Environmental > Terrestrial > Soil > Boreal... | reverse complement strand
GAGAGCCAAGCCGGACCTTAATGATAATGACAACGATAACGACAACGATGCCGACAAGGCTCCCGTCGCTGCGTCGGTGAGTATTTCTGCGTTACCCCCACTGCCGCCGAGGCCCGCATTGGTAGCCATCGCTCCCGTTGACCCGGCGGCCCCCATGCCGGAGGGGACGCCTCAACCAAGGCGCCATAGAAAGGATATTTCCGTGGAGGAGCGATTGGATCGCCTCGAACGCATCATCGAAGACCTCCAGGCTCGCGGCGGAGCAAAGATCCGTCGTCATGGCGAAGGTGTGGTTGTTGATGGCAAAGATTGGGCGGGAGCGCCCGGTGCCATGGCGATGGATTTCAACTTCGACATGCAATTGAAGCACGCCGCCGAGCAAGCGCGGCAAGCATTGGAGTCCAGCCAGCGGGATGCTGAGGCCAGCCGGCGCGACGCCGAGGCCGCTAAACGCGATGCCGAGCAAGCCATGCGCGATATGGCGAAGTTGAAGAGCAAGGATTTTGAGCGAATGCAAAAGGACTTGCGTGACGCGCAATCTGAAGGCCCCCGCAGAGAACTCGAAGCTTTGCGCGCTGCCCGGGAATCCCTGCAAGGGCAGCTCCAAAAATTAGAACGGCAGATCAACCGGCTGGAGGAGGACCAGAACCGGCCGAAGGGTGAGTCACACGGTGGATCTAGTAGCAGCGATGAAGGTCCGAAGCACAAAGACCCTGCACCTGAAAAAACCTTCTAGGATCACGCCACGGCTGGGTCGCGTATGCAGACTGCAAGCGACCCGGCTCTCCAGCCTTTCCTCAGCCTCAATTAGCCTGATACCATGAGCGCCGCCGAACCAAAGCCGAACGAAGCAGGGATAACCCCGCCCGTTCACCTCGAATTCATTCAGAACCAGCTTGAGAATCCCGGCGCGACCACCGTCGCCGTCGAGGAGATCGAGCAATATCATCGCGCGCTGTTCTTGCATCACCATGCGGTGGAATGGGAGCACGCCCGGCAGAAAGCAAGGACGCACGCCGAACGGCTGGCGTTCCTGGAAGGCCGCTTAAAGGAAACGGAACTCAGGCTCACCGAACGGCCGGGACTCGTACATGTCATGGTCGATGGCCGCGAAGACACCGTCCCTAGCCCGCCGTGGAACGCGTGGGAATTGTTCATGTTCGCCATCTGCTGCCTCGGGATCGTGTGCCTGATTGCTTTCGGTGTTTCCAACATCTCTTTTAATCTTCTCGAATCCGGATTTATCACCTTCCGGGAGAATCCATTGCGCGCTTATCTGTGGTCGGCGCTCTTGCCCGTAGGCGCGCTGGCGATCAAAGTCGGATGGGATTGTGTGCCGGAGCGCAGGCTGCGCGACCGTTATCTATGGTTGTGCCTGGGAATGGGAGTGCTCGGAGTGCTGGTGTGGGTTGCTGCCTACGCCAGCGTGTATCCATCCTTGTCCAAGGGCATCAACGACCAGATCGCCTCTCTGACCGTGTTCGATGCTCCGAGCACATCCGGCGCGGCGCCGCACGGCCTCAATTTCGCCGGCGCAAAATGGATTGATGTCATTACTGTGGCCGGCCAGGCGGTGGCCGAGATTTTTCTTTCCGCAGTCCTGGGCATGTATTTGACTATTCTTTACGCTCGACACCGGCCCGTCCGACTCGCCCTCGATCCAGCAACCGCGCAACTGGCGCAGGAGCGAGGCAGGATCGAGACTACCATCGCACGCGAGAGGCACGGGCTTGGCGAAGCCAACGGCAGCATCGTGAAGCTTGAGAATCAATTGGCAGCTTTGCTCGCCTATGGAAAATCGATGTTTCACCGGGAGAACGCGCGCCGTCAGGATCAAACGCAGAAGCGGCAAATCATCCTCGAACAATTGTCGGATCACGTCCGTCATCACCTGGATCCGGCGGAACCGGCCAACGATCTCGCGGGCGCCGGCGCCGTGTCGTCGGCGTACCGAGGCAACGGAGGCTAATCCCCAACCCTGTAAACCGTCATGCAAATACTCACTCCCCTGCTCTGCCTTGCCGTCTGTCTTGGCTCAACGACGCGGGCGGCGAACGCGGGCCTCCCTACTGCAACCGATGTTTCCGCCGCCACAGGACAAGATAACTCCCCCAGCAAGACCGGCGGCGCCTTCGTCATCGGACTATCACCGTTCCTCGACGTCAGCGCAAAAGACGCGGTGTATCGTGGCCTCGTGCGTCTTATCGTCGAGGACCTCCCACTCAACACCAAGCTAGAGGTGTACGACGCATTTAATTTGAAAAGCATCACACGCGTTTCAATTCCCAATGCCAAAGTATTCAACAGTCCGAAGACGCGCGCCAACCAGTTCGCGCAATCCATCGGTGAGATCAAGCAGTTTCTCGCTCGGGACAATGCCAAGCCCAGCGGGCCGCCGCCTGGTTTTGATGGGGCGATTCGTCTGCCGCAATTCTGTGAGTTCCTAGCCCAGGATCGGCCACTTCAAGATGAATCTGCAAAACTTCCGCTGCTCTTAATCGGCAGCCCGTTGTACCAGGACGCCAGGGAGCCCGACTTCTCCATGGTCAATGGTTATTTCCCTTCCGACGGGCATCTTTGTGTTTCGCGCGAGCAGTCAGTCTTTGGATTCAATCCGGGAGATAGTCAACGGCAGGGCCTGTTGGTGGACTGGGCCTACTTCGGCGATCAGTGGATGAGCGAACTGCATCGGGAAAAAGTCACCCGCTTTTGGGCGCTCTACCTAGAGCGGCGCGGCGGACGCCTGGCGTCGTTCTCGGCGGATCTCGCCACCGCCCTAAGCGCGTTCAGTTCAGAAGATTTGGGCCGCAGCGCCGCGTCGAACGGTTGGGTCGCCGACCCTGCCCAGACGAAGCCGGAAATGCTCCGTGTCAACCGCAACGTCCAGCTTGTGGATTGGCTGACCGGTGATGCGCCCGGCGATACAAGTCCGCCGCCGCCCTCGCAATTGGTAGGCCCGCTCAAGATCGGGATTCGCTGGAAGGAGAAAATCGACCTCGACCTCTACGCCGCGCCGCGCCGCGATGCCGAGACTCTTTTCTTCCAGCACACGCGTTCTCCGGAAGGCTACTATTTCAAGGATCATCGGTCTTCCCCAGGGCGCGAATACGAATTCATAGAATTTGAGTCGCCGGTGGACGTGCGCAAAGTGCAAGCGTTCGTGAACTTCTATGAAGGCTCGTGCTCTGGCGGGCCGCGTGGAGAGGTGCGCATCGAGTTCCTCAATCACATTTACGTCGGTAGGTTTGCCATTGCGTCGTCCGAGGGAAACCAAGGCCGTTCAGGGCCGTCGCAGTCGGATTTTTGGACGCAGATTCCGATCCGCGAAATCCTGGGGATTAACGAAGCTGCCCCGCAAGCGGCCAAGTAGCCCGTCGCCCGATGCGATATAGCCCGCAAGTCGGGCCGCTCTTAATTCGTTCCGCTCCGTCGAGGCGTGATGTTTCCCAATAAATCGAGTCACGCCTCGACAGAGCATCGCCCTACCACGCAACGTTTCGCGACTTATTGCCGTGCGCAGATCAATGGGGCATGTTTAATGCCCACATGAGCTGCAATGTCGTTGGCGTCGGGGAGATTCTCTGGGACATCCTGCCCTCGGGCAAACAAATGGGCGGCGCGCCCGCCAATTTCGCTTTCCATGCTCGCGCTTTGGGTGCGCGCAGCCGCGTGATCTCGCGCGTCGGCCAGGACCTGTTGGGCGTGGAAATCCTGCAACGACTGCAATCTCTCGGCCTGCCCACGGCGGACATCCAAATCGATGTATCGGCCCCGACGGGAACCGTCAGCGTGGAGCTTTCGTCCGATGGCCAGCCGCGCTTCACCATTCACGAAGACGTGGCGTGGGATCGGCTCGCTCTGGAAAAAGCCGCCCTTGCCGCCGTGGCCGAAGCGGACGCGGTGGCCTTCGGCACACTGGGGCAGCGCCGAGAACCGGCGCGCGGCACAATTCAGGCGCTGCTGGCCGCCGTTCGCCCAGGCGCCTTGCGGATTCTGGACTTGAATTTGCGCCAGCATTATTTCTCGCCGGAGATCATCACAACCTCACTGCGCCTGTCCAACATCGTCAAATTCAACGATTCCGAATTGCCTGTTCTGGCCGAGTTGCTCAGGCTCCGGGGAAGCGTGCGGGAGCAAATGGAACAACTGGCGCGGCAGCACTCTCAGCGATTGGCTTGCCTGACGCGCGGCGCGCAGGGCAGCTTGCTCTATTCCGAGGGCCAGTGGGCAGACGATCCCGGCCAACCCGTCGTGGTCAAGGACACCGTCGGGGCCGGCGATGCCTTCACGGCGGCACTGGCCTTGGGTGTGCTGGCTGGAAAGCCGCTCGACGCCGTCAACCGCCGAGCCAACCAAGTGGCGCGATATGTTTGTTCCCGCGAGGGCGCGACTCCGCCATTGCCCGAATTTCCGGAGTCTTGAGAACGATCCATAGCCACCAGCTCATTTCGAGGCTGCACGGATTCACTCTACCTTAGCAAACCCGAAGCAGTTTGGGATTGAGTCTCGCCGCCAATACCTCCAGAGTCATGCGCGTGAGCAAATTCAAAATTGCCATCATCTGCGCCGTCGCTCTGGCCGCGCTGGCAACAGATTTCACGCAGTTCCAAACCATCAAAGCCTTGCGCCAGGAGAATGAGGCCTTGAAACAGGAAGCGGCACAGGTCGCGCCGTTGCAGCAGCAATTGGCGCAAGCGACGAACGACGCGGCTAGCGCCAGCGGCGACGCGTCGGTCCGCGAAACACAAGTGCGCGACCTGGCGAGGTTACGCGGCGAAGTGGCGCGCTTGCGGGAGAAGACCAACGAACTCGCCAAGGCGCGCCAGGAAATTCAAACGCTCAATCAACGCATCGCCTCCGACGCGGAGGTGCGGGCGGGCTCCGCAGCGGCGTTGCAAGCGTCCCAGGCCGAAGCGCAGAGAATGCAAAACGTCAACGCCTGCATTAACAATCTTCGGCTCATTGACGCAGCCAAACAGCAATGGGCCCTGGAAAGCAGAAAGCAAACCACCGACACCCCGACGATCGATGACTTGAAGCCCTATTTGGCCAAGGGACCTAATGCAGAAATGCCGGTCTGCCCTGACGGCGGCACCTACATACTCGGCACCGTTGGCGAAAAACCAACCTGCAGCAATCCCACGCACGCTTTGCCGTAGCGCACTTTATACATTGCGCTCATGCCCGTCCGTCCCTTTCTTGTTATCAAAACAAGCTCGTAACCATTGTCCCCAGAATGCTCAACGGCCCAGTGTCTTCCAGGCTCTCGGTGGCCTTGTCGAGCTTTTGCAGAGAGAGCTTGGCGTCTTTGAGAAAAGTATCGTCGTTAATCAACTGGCCCACCGAACCTTGGCCCTGATCGATCTTCAGCAAGATGGAATGCAGGTTGGTCATGGCGCCAGCCGCCTCCTTGTAGAAGCTGTCATCCGTCAACAATTTGCCGATGGTGCCTTGCCCTGCTCTAGCGTCGCTGACGATTTGGTTGGCGTTGGTCAAGAGAGTGTGGGCGTCGGCCGACACGCCTTTGACTTCGCCGCCCACGCTTTCCAGATTGCTGATCGCGCCCTGAGCGGAAACATACAACGTGTCCTCGTTAATCAATTTGCCCACCGTCCCCTTCCCTTGCGCGATGCTATCGGACACGGCCTTGATGTTGCTGATGGTGGCCGTGAGGTTGGTTCGGTTATCTTTGACGAAATCTGTCAACGGCCCGAGCAAGCTGTCGATCTTGTCGCCGCTGAAACTGCGGGTGAGATTTTCCAGGCCGGTGGCAGCCTTGTCGAGTTTGGTGAAGATTTGGCCCAAGTCGGGTTGCTCGGTAACTTCCAAGACGGTGCCATTTTCGGCTTTCGGCGCGCCGGGGCTGCCGAACTCGATGGCCACGTAATTTTGCGACATCAGGCCAGTGAAGCTGATGCTGGCCTTGCTGTCGGTCCTCACATCCGAGTCGCTGCCCATGATCATGGTGACATCGGCGAAGCCATTGGTCAGGACGATGTTCTCCACGCGGCCGACGTGGACGCCGGCCATTTTCACATTGTCACCGAGTTTGAGGTCCTGCACGTTTTTGAACAGGGCGTGAAGGTGGAGACCGCGTTGGAGGAAACCAAAGCTGCCGAGGTACTCCAGGAAGATCAGGGCCAGAATAACCGCCAAAGCGAAGAACAGGCCCAACTTGCTTTCAATGGATTCTTTCATAACGTCAACGTGTTTTGGGGGCGGCAAGTTCCGCACGAATAAATTTCTGGATGACCGGATCGGCGCTGTTTTGCACTTCTTGCGCCGTGCCAATGAAGATGATCCGGCCTTCGTTGATCATGGCGATGCGATTGGCCGTGGCGAAGGCCAATTCGCGGTCATGGGTGACGATAATGGTTGTGGCGCCGGTGTGCTGGTTTAAGTTCAGAATCTCCTCCCCGATGGTCACGGCCATGAGCGGGTCCAATTCGGAAGTCGGTTCGTCGAACAACACCAATTGTGGTTCCACGATCAAGGCGCGCGCGATGGCGACCCGTTTCTGCATGCCGCCAGAAAGTTCCGACGGAGCGCGGTCTTGCAAACCCTTCAAGCCAACGGTTTCCAGCGTGCGAGCGACAATGGCGTCGATTTGCTCCGGCGATTTGAGTTGATGTTCGACCAGGTAGAGGCCGACGTTCTCACCCACTGTCAAGGACGTCAACAAGGCGGCGGATTGAAAGACCATGGCCATGCGATACTTGTCCCGCACCGAGGGATTCTGGATGGATAGGCCTTCAATGAGGATCTCGCCCGCATTTGGCCGCATCAGGCCGATGATGTGTTTGAGCAGGACGCTCTTGCCGCTGCCGCTGGGTCCCATGATGACAAATCGCTCGCCCCGGTTGACCTGGAAGGAAATGCCTTTGAGCACTTCCAACGCGCCAAACTTCTTGTGCAGGTCGTGGACTTCGACCGTGACGCTTTGAGGTTGTGAGGGGGCAGTCATTTTTGGACGTAAAGCAAAAAGCGCGTGAGAAAGTAATCCAGAATCAAAATCAGCACGATGGAATTGACCACGGCCTTGGTTACGCTGCGGCCAATGCCCCGCGGGCCGCCACGGGTGATCAGGCCCTGGTGGCAGGAAATGATGCCGATGGCCAAAGCAAACACGAAGGACTTGAAGAGGCCGTTGAGCACGTCGCCCAAGTCCACCACATCGCGCAAGTTTTGGAAGAAACTGTCGAAGCTGACGGCGATTCTCTGGTTGAAATCGCACACCATCGCCCCACCGAACCAACCGACTGGGATGGAAAAAAGCACCAGGACGGGCAACGAGATCGCGATTGCGACCATGCGCGGCAGAACCAGGTAGCGCACGGGATCGATGTTCATGGTGCGCAGGGCGTCGATCTCCTCATAAACCTGCATGGAGCCGATCTCGGCCGACATGGCGGAGCCGATGCGTCCGGCGACAAGAATGGCGATCATGACGGGGGCCAACTCCTTGCACATCGAAAGGCCGATCATGCCGCCCAAGACGGTGCTGATGCCATGCTCCACCAAAACCGGCCCGGTCTGCAAAGCCAGGACGCCGCCAATGAAAAGAGAAAGGATGCAAACCATGAACAGGCTGGCCAGGCCGATGTAGGCAAGCTGGTCATAAACTTTGCGGCGCTGGCGCCACAATTGCGGCAGGGCCTGCAACGTTTGCCAGAACAGAATCAGAATTTCGCCTATATTATGAAACATTACGATTTGGCGGCGGTGGTCTGCGCCGGTTTCCCGCCCAGTTTGAGGTGACAAACACGCCAGGACCCACCGTCTGGCGAGCATTGATACTGAATAAGCCCGAACAAGAGCGAGGTTTTTTTCGATTTACCGGCGCTTTCGTGCCGGTAGAGATTCCACAGAAACGATTGGCTGGTCGCGCCGGTGTGCGCGTTCTTCTCCCCTCGCCACAGTGTATAGACCGGGGAGTATTCCCTGGACATGGTCCGGTTGTTGGGGAAGAACGGCTCCAGAACGCCCATAATCTGCAGCCGACGATTTCCATCCAACTTGCGTTCATAACTGTAAAAGGGCCAAAAATCGACGCGTCTCTTGAAGTCGTGCGACTGCGTGTTCCGCTCCACCGTGTCGGAGTAAAGGAAGTAGAGAACGCGCGTGCGGTGGCGATCCAGTGGGGGGGATTGCAGGCGGTTGTACTTGTAAAGGAGGAACCCGTAAAAAATGCTTTCCAAACCGTTGTGCTCCGCGCGGCTGTAAAATGGAAAATAGCGCGAAATCGTCTTGGACCCATGCGCCTGCACAAAGAGCGGCCAAAGAAAGTTGTGCTCCACGTAGCCCTGTTCGCGGTCCTTGATGACGTTGTAGCCAAACGGGAAACCATAGGAGGTTTGATCCCGCGAGGGAGAGCGGGTCTCGCTATAAAATGGAACCACGGTCTGGCTGGAGGAAGGATTGGTCGTGCCCAAGCCCGAGAGGCTCTTGATGTAAATAGGCCAGAGCGCGAACATATTGTCGTAGCCGCCGTTGGTTTCAACTTCATGCATCGAATTCATGCGCAAGGTTGGGGTCTTGCGATCTTCCCCGAACAAAGGCCAGATTTGCCACCCCTTCAGGCCATCGCCTCGCCGCCGGTCAAAGATCGGATAAATATAATTGTCTGTCACCACATCCTTTTTGCGCGTTTCCGAATAGAGCGGGAACAGGACAAACTTAATGTCGTCGCGAAACAACCGGTTTACCAAATGGCCGTAGAATGGGACCACGGCCGTGTAGTTGCCGTTGGTGTTGGAGGAGTGTGCATGGAAATAAATCGGGAAAACAGTGGTGTGGCGGACGCCACCGTTTTCCTCTTGCATCTGGCCTCCGGAAAAGCTCAAAAGTTCGCCTATTTGGAGCCGATACTCCTGGCCGAACCGCCGGTAATCAATGAGTGGATAAAAGATTTCCCACTCGTTCCAATCCACTTGCGGCGTGGAAGTGCGGCAGAAAAAGGGAGGGAGAGCCCATTGACTTTGCCCTCCGGCGAATTGCCGGTAAAAAAGCGGCCCGGCCGCTTCCTCGCGCCAACCTGAGTCAAGAGTCAAACCGAATTTGGCGTAAGCCGGGCCGGCCAGGCTCTCTGGATCTCCGGCCCGCACGGAGCCAGCCGCCAAAAAGCCGGCTAGGCAGAAGAGGGACCAGTGAAACTGTCGATATTTGGCCATTAACGATAACGCTGCAGGGACGGGTATGTTTTGAGCATTATTAGCCTAATCTCAACTCGATTCTCGTTGACTTTGGTCATCTGTTTGCTACATTCTTGTACATAAATTGAGGTTTTTACCTCGGTTCCTCCGTACTTGGTGGCGGTGTTGCATTACCGTCACCAAGTCTTTTTTTTGTCACATTCCAACCGAAGCGCCCCAAAATACTGATCAGAGCCGGCAGAAAAGTCAGTCCCGCTATCATGCAAGCCCCGATGCCCAGCGACATGACCATACCTAGGCTTTGCAATCCTTGATGCCTGCCTAACATCAAACAGCCGAATCCCGTGAGCGCAGTCAAGCCGGATACCAACACCGCTTTTCCGGTGCTTTTGCCCAAGATGCTCGCATTCTGTTCCTCAGCCACGCGGTTGAGAATGTGGATGCCGTTGGTCACACCAATGCCGATGACCAGCGGCAGGGTCATGATATTGGCCGGGTTAAACGGCACCCCCGCCAGGCCCATTATCCCCAGCGACCAGGCAGATCCGATCGCCACCGGCAAGAGAGAGAGGACGACGCACATCAAGGACCGGAAATGAAGATAGACCATGCAGGCGATGGCCACCAGCGAGTAAAGCGCGGCCTGTTGGTAGCTATCCTTGAGCAACTTTGTGTACTCGTAAAGCTGCACCGGCGTGCCCGTCACTCTGTCTGCCTGGCCGCCCATGGCCGTGCGCAGCTCAGTGATAAACCTCTGCTGGTTATCGTGCTTCCAGACGTCTTCCCTTGGAAAGACCTGCACCATATACTTGCCCGTGCGTCCGACAAAACGCGCCCGCAACGCCTGCGGCAAATCCTGCGGCCCCAACCGGCTGCTGGTATCCTGCGTCTGGATGGACGCAAAAGTCTGGCGAATGTCATTGAAAAGCGCCTCCTGATAATCTTTGAGCCGGTTCGGCACAGCCACGTCCAGGCTCAACATCTTCACTCGGAGATCACTGATGGATTGCGCCAGCGTGCGCAGTTCGCCGGCCAATTGCGGCCGCTCCTGGGCCACTGCGTCCGCGGCCAAAGTAAGGTAGCCCATCGTGCTCCACAAAGTGCGGCTTAGGTCGTGCAAGGCCACCACGTTGGTATCCGCGCAGGCGAAATCCAGTCCCGATACCTCATCTTTGATCTGGCGCACTAATTTTATTTCCGGCGTCTGGTCCTCGGTCAGCAGTTGGAAAATGGAGTCCCCCCTGTCACTGCCATCGACGCTGGCGACGCTCGGTAGATTGGTGACCGTCCGCTCGATTTGCGCCGCCTGTTCCAACGTGTCGGCCACAATGGCGGCAAAAAGGATCGATTGCCCGGGGCGCGGCGTGAGTTCCTCCGGGTAAGCGTCCTGCAAGAGCATTTGGTTAAGCTGGATTAAATCCTGTCCATGCGGCGCCGTTTTGAGCAGTTGCTCCGTCTTGGGCCGCAACGAAACCGATTGAAAGCGGACGGGATTGTAAATCAAGGGACCGGTAATGATCTGGTTGAGATTTTTCGTCAGGACGGAGTCCAATTCGTCTTCGTCCGAATTAGTGCCGTGATAAGAGGCCAGCAAATTCCTGGCCGCGGCGTCCAAGTGATCGCCCACGAAGGCGGAGACAGGGTCCTGCTTGGCGGTCAACTTCTTGACCAAGGCAGGCAGATTGGTGATGTCGTCGGAGGAAAAAGTTGAGGCGCCTGAGAACAGGAGCTTTTTCTCATAAATCACCGCCGGCAAGCCTTTGCTTTGCATGTTGAGCAAATTGTAATCGAACTCCACCTTGTGGTATTGGGTGGCCGCGACCAGGCACAGCGCCAATGCCACTCCCGCAATCAGGCCGGGGCGTGCCAGCCAAAAATTTTCGATGCGCGCCCGGCCTTCCGCAGGCATTCCGACCGCGTGATCCATTTTGTTCTGGCGGCCACGCATCAGCAAAGCCGGCAACATTGTCATCATCGGAATCAGGCAAAGCGCCAATCCGCCGCCGGAGATGATGCCCATTTCCTGGATGCCCTTGAAATCAGTCAAGCCCATGGCCAGGAACGCGGCGGCAGTTGTCAGCGCGCCGGTGACAATGCCCTGCCCCGTGAACACCAGCGCCTTCTCCACCGCCTCCTCCGGGCTGCGCCGGTTGCGGATTTCCTCCTCGTAGCGAGTGATGAAATGAATGCCGAAATCAATGGCCAGTCCGATCAAGATGGGCGCGAATGTGACCGTCAGGATGTTCAAATGTCCGACGGCCAGCGTCGTGAATCCCATGCTGTAGCCCAAACCCACCAGCAGGCAAACCATGGCCTTGAGCGGGCGTCCCGTTTCCCGGTAGGCGTAAATGAAAATCAGTGAACAGATCAGCAGCGACACCACCGTCGCCACCGTCGCGTCGCTCTCCGATTGCAACATCTGGTCGTAGTCGAGCACCGGCTCGCCTGTCAAACCGACATTCAAACCCGGCACTTCGAGTTCCGTTTGGTGAATCAACTCCCGCATCCGCTGCACGCAGTCGGAGGTGACGTCGGCATTGCGTGGGCGGGCCGTGACCAGGTAAATACGGCCATTAGCGAACGTGATATACATCCGTTGCTCGGCTTCCTCGCCTGCGCCGAACAGCGCGGTCACTCCCGGCGAAACCGGCCGGCCTGGCCGACTCAAACTATCGGTTGCAGAATCGATGATGCGTTGCAAGGCAGGCAAGGCGCCGAGGAGCGCGTTGTTGGAGGCATTTTCCTCCTCTTTGGCGGTTCGGATCTGCCGGTTGATCAGGGTGAAAAACGAATCCAAATTGGTGGCGTGAGTGAATTGCTCGATGAAGGGCCGGAATTCCACCAGCTTCTCCTTCATTTTCTGCAAATCCGATTCCGGCACAAACAAAAGCGCCTTGCGGCCGAGCGACGGCAAATCGCCCTTGTAAAGTATATCGGTGAACAGGTTGGTTTCAGGTTGCAGCTTGGCCGCCAGCCGCTCGGCGAATTGGCGATTCCGCTCCATGTCTTCGCTTTCCACCACCACCGCCAATTCGTCCTCGCCCGGAAATTCCTGCCGGAATTTCATATAGACCTGGTGATACTTCTTGTCCGAGCCGACCAGGTTGTCCTGGCTGGGGTCGTACTGCAAAAAGAAGCACGTGTAAACCACGCACACCGCAAAAAGGGCCAATTGCGGCACCACGAACCAACTGGGATGGCGGCACACTGTCCGCGCCACCAAGCGCAAGGTTCGCGCAAAAAAAGTGTCGCCTACCGAGGTCAGACGGCCCTCCGTTGCTGGTGGGGTTTAGATTTCAAGATTTAAAATTATGGCCGATACGGTTTTCCGCCGCGAATATTGCGGCTGCGGCAACGATTCGCACGATGCGCAGAACCGTGCTCGTTCTCAACCGGGAAATTCCGCGTTGGTATAGACTTCTTTGACATCGTCGTGTTCCTCCAGGATGTCAATTAACTTGGTCGTATCCTCGACTGCCTTGGCCTCCGCCAAAGGCACGGTGATGACCGGCAGCCAGGTCACTTCTGCCGCCGCCGGTTTGATTCCCTTCCCTTCAATTGCCTTATGCACGGCCTCGAATTGTCCCGGCTCGGTCACAACTTCGTAGCCGGCAGCGTCGGTTTTGAAATCTTCCGCCCCGGCTTCCAGCGCTGCTTCCATCAACGCCTCCTCCGCTGCCGATTCCCGCGAAACAATGATCTGCCCTTTGCGCTGAAACAAGCGGCTGACCGATCCAGCGGTGGCGATCGTTCCCCCGTTCTTGGTCAGCAAGCTGCGGATTTCCGCCGCCGTCCGGTTCCTGTTGTCCGTGCTCAATTCCACCAGCATGGCCACGCCGTGCGGACCGTACACTTCGTAGGTAAGGTCGTCGTAAGTGATGGAATTGTCGCCGCCGGCCCCGCGCTTGATGGCGCGGTCGATGTTGTCATTCGGCATGTTGGCCGCGCGGCACTTGAGCAAAACCATGCGCAAGCGCGGATTCATCGTCGGGTCGCTACCGGCCAGTTTCACGGCGATGGCAATTTCCTTGCCCAACTTGGCAAAAATCTTGGCGCGTTTGGCATCCACGGCCCCCTTGAAATGCTTCACCTTGGCCCATTTGCTATGTCCTGCCATAAAAGCGAAAGCTTAGTGGGAAGGTTCGACCTGCACCGCTGTGCCGTAGCACAACACTTCGGTGATCCCCGGCGCGATTTCCGTCGCATCGTAGCGCACGCCGATGACGGCGTTGGCGCTGAGTTGGTTGGCGTGGGTGATCATGTCGCGAAAAGCGTCGTCGCGCGCCCGTTCGCACATCTCGGTATAAATGGTGATATTGCCGCCGAACAAACTCTGGATGCTGGCGCCCAAATTGCCGACCACCGAGCGCGAGCGCACAATAATGCCGCGCACGACGCCAAAACTCTTCGTCACGCGATAACCAGGAATCTCAAACGTCGTGGTGGTGAACGGATGTGTTTCGCTCATAAGATCGTCGATTGAACACCATCCCATCCGCCGACGCAAGCCTGTCCGCGCCCGCGGAAGATTGACGGACCGGCATTTGCTTGATGGTAAATTCCTTTGAAGTCGTCGAGTGATGTCCCCTCGCCCCACGCACCGGGGCGGGTGCCAGTGGCCCGTCGAAGGGCCTCAGAATTTTTTTGACAACCGCTCTAACCTGAAGCAATCCGGTAAGCAACACTCACGCTCACGGCCACGGAGATGATGCTAATAATTGGGAATGTGCCATACATCAGATACAGCGTCCCGACGACCGCCGCCAGGGCGACGACTCCAGAAATTATTCCCAGCTCGTTGCCTCTTCCCTTGTAAAGAAGCTTGGCTCCATAACCAGTCAATGCGCCGATGCCCACGCCAAGCAGGGGAAAACGGAATCCGGCCAATGCGTAAAACCCATACATGGCCCCCGCGCCGACGGCTGCGCCACCTAAAGCCCCCATTACACCACGGCCTAAATTAAATTCTCCTGTCGCTTGCGGTGGTTCCGCCTGAATTTGCGGGGCCGGCGGTGCGACGCTTTTGCGCAGCCACCGGGCTAAATCTGCCCCGCAATGAGAACAGGTTTTTGCAAGATCGCTTGATTCAGACGGAAGCGATCCATGACACATCGGGCAATTTGTTAATTCCATAACGTGTGATTTTTCCTGTGGCAACCTTGTGATAGTTCGCAGGCTGCCTCGCAAAGTTAATCCGATTTCGCCTGCCCGATGCCCTCGACCGAACCGCCAACTCATTCTCAAGAGCCAACCGGGACAAGGCCCACCGCAGTCATCGGCCATCCGAAGCAGAACCTTAATTCAGTTGAGCCAACGCAGATGAGGGTTCGATTCTCTACACGCGCCCAAGCAATACTCATAATGTTGGACATCAATTACTTGCGCAATTTCATCAGATTCTTCGCTGGTTTCCGCGGAATAAAAAGGGCTGTTCTTCAACCAGCTTCAATGGCCAGTCCCTCAATCCTGAAAGGATTGGATCATTCAGCCCAGGGTTGGCCCGATTCCGAGAGGGGCTACCTTGGGTAGCGCCAGCTAGATTCACCAACCCTGAAGGGGTTGAATTGCAAGTGCTTATGACGTCTGATGCAGCCCTTTCAGATTGGCTTGGTCTTCGTAACCCAGCGTAGCTCGCTCCTCGCAACATTGGGCTGAATGATCCAATCCCTTTGGGATAGCCCAAAACAGCAGCCTTTACTCGCACACCTCGTCGTATCAGGTGCTACTTCTCCACCGGCACCAGCAACTTGCGGTTGCTGTCATCCATCGGGTCATCGGGACGCGGGCAATCCCGCCAGAGCCAGCGCAACATTTCCGGCATGATCGCCCCACCCTGCTTGCCCGAGTGCGTGCCGATGCCCCAGCAATAATTCACGTCGTAACCCTTCTCCGTCAGCGCCGCCACCATCTTCAAGTTTTGCGCATGCCAATCGCGTTTGGGATTGTAATCGCCGCCGTTGCGCCCGCGGCCCCGCAGATCGTTGAGGCCGTCCTGGAGATAAATGCGGATCGGCTTGCGCTCGCTCTGTCGAATGAGATCGGGATAAACGTCTCCGCCGTGGATGTCCGTGAAGCTGCCGATGGTGCTGATGACTTTGTGAAACTGGTCCGGCCGCTGCCAGGCGACGGTGAAAGCGCAAATCGCCCCGGAACTCGCGCCGCCGATCCCACGATCATCGGGATTCTTGGAAATGTTGTAATCCTTCTCCAGGGCCGGCATCAATTCGTCCACAATCAATTTGGCGTAATGGTCATTCAGCTCGTTGTATTCGATGCCGCGATTGTTGATGCTGTCGCCCCAATTGGTCGGGCTGGATTCCAACTGATCGGGCCGATGGCCGGGATTGATGAACACGCCAATCGTCACCGGCATTTCACGGCGATAAATAAGATTGTCAAACACACAGGGAATCCGGTATTCGCCACCGGGGCCGACAAACGCCTGCCCGTCCTGAAAAATCATCAAGTCCGCCGGCGTCTTGGGATCATATTGCGCAGGGACATAAATCCAGTAATGCCTCGTTGTATTCGTGAACACCTCGCTCGCCAGCGTCAACGGCCCGACGACCTTCCCCTTCGGCACCCCCTCATGCGGCATCGAATCCGGCCCCAGCAAATAAACATCATCCGTCGGCGCCGCCGGCGCGCCTGTCACAGCAAGCAGCATAGCCACCAGCAAACCGGGCCAAGTTCGTGGGCCATAAGAGAGGCAAATTTTCATAATGTTTTGAGTGTAGTCGGATGTGAATTTCTTTTGCAATCTCAACTCAGCGAATGCGGCCTTTGTCTCTTTTTCGTTTTCGGAAGTTGCTGTGCGAGCAGAACCAAGGACAGTCTCGCGAGGAGACGCGGAGAGCGCGAAGGTGAAAATCAGAGTTTCCTCTGCGTTCTCCGCGCCTCTGCGCGAGATAAATCCATCAGCAATGACAAGCTCCGCCCGCAAAAGCAGCCTAGCGGATGAGGCTGGATATTTGTACTTGCGTTCCCATTAATATGTGGTAGTATGGATTGTGTGAGGCGCTAAGGCGCTTGTTCTTTGAAATTTGGGGTGGTCAGCGGGAAGTTGGTCGGAGGTCCTGTTCTCGGGGCCATCCGGTTTTCTTTGCCCTTCGTGTCGCTTCGTGTTCTTCGTGGTGAAGGTTCCTGGAGCACACGTAAGTCGTTGATTTCCAATATAGTTTCAGATAGTTCTCGTTCCCTTCTTCCTACTTGGTAGGGCGAAACTCCGTTGAGCCGTGATGTTTTCCCAATAAATCTAGTTACGGCTCGACAGAGTCTCGCCCTACCAAAAACCCAAAAGTCGCACTCCGTCAAACCGGGTCAAACCAATTCGGCAACTTTGAGCCTTGAACTTGGAACTTTGAACTTGCGGGCGGTTTGGGGTTTTGGCCACAGTGGGCGCCTTGATGCAACAGGTCAATCTTGGCATGATCGGCGGCGGCACCGTTGGCAGCGGTGTCTTTCACCATTTGCAAAATAATGGCGCGCTGCTGGGATCGCGCCTGCGGGTCAAGATCGGCCTGCGCAAAATCGCCGTCAAGGCCCTCGACGAACCGCGCCCCTACCCCATCCCGGCCTCGCTCATGACCACCGATTGGATGGCGGTGGTCAACGATCCGCAGGTTCATATCGTCATCGAATTAGTCGGCGGCACCACGCTGGCCAAAAAAATGATCTTGACTGCGCTGGCCCTGGGCAAGCCGGTCATCACGGCCAACAAGGCGCTGATCTCCGCACACGGCGAGGAACTCTTCGCCGCCGCCAAAGCCGCCGGCACCAATCTCTATTACGAAGCGAGCGTCGCGGGTGGCATCCCGATCATCAAGGCCGTTCGCGAAGGGTTCGTCGGCAATCGCATCACGCACATTTACGGCATCGTCAACGGCACCTGCAATTACATCCTCACCCGCATGAAGCTGGAGGGCTTGGACTTCGCGCCGACTCTGGCCGAGGCGCAGCGACTGGGTTACGCCGAAGCCGATCCTTCACTTGACATCGACGGCTTTGATTCGCTGCACAAGATCGGCATCCTGGCCTCGCTGGCGCATGGGTTCTGGGTCGCGCCCAAGGAAATTTACGTTGAGGGCATTCGCGCCATTGCCAAGGCGGACATCGAATTCGCCGGGAAACTCGGCTACACAATCAAGTTGCTCGGGGTTGCCAAGGCGGTTCCCGGCGAGAGGCGCAAGACAATCCAAGTCTCGGTTTATCCGGCGCTCATCCCCGACGGCCACGTGCTGGCCAGCGTCAATCATGTTTTTAACGCCGTCTTCTGCCGCGGCGACGTCGTCGGCGACACCCTCTTTTACGGACAAGGCGCGGGCAAGGACGCCACCGCCAGCGCGATCCTGAGCGACATCGCGGACGCGGCGCTGGATTTAAAACACGGCGCGTGCGGTCGCGTGCCGCCATTCGTCCCGCACGAGCAGCACGGTGCGGTGCTGCCGATCGCCGAAGTGGTTTCGCGCTATTACCTGCGCTTTAATGTCGTTGACAAGCCGGGCACGCTCGCGCGCATCACGTCGATTCTCGCCGCCTCGAAGATCGGCATCTCGTCCGTCATCCAACCCGAAGGCCACGAGGGGAAAAGCGTGCCGCTGATCTTGATGAGCCACGACGCGCCCAACGCCGCCGTGCAAAAAGCGCTGGCCAAGATCGCCCGCTTATCGGTCGTCAAAGGCCCGCCCGTGATGCTACGTGTAGAAACCTTTGCTTGAAATGCGCGCTTCATCTTTTGCAGAGTTCCCGGGTAGGGACGCCTCGCCGAGGCGTCCGCGGACGGCCCGGCGGGCCGTCCCTACCTTCTGCTTGATGTTCAACCGATGAATCCCAATTCCACAACGCAAGGCCAACGCTGGCGCGGAGTCATTGAGGCCTATCGATCGTGGCTGCCGGTTTCGAACTCGACGCCCGTCGTCTCGCTCGACGAAGGGAACACGCCGCTGATACGGGCAGACAATTTTGTGCGCAGCA
>Ga0209006_10002099_pt1 | contig 18127 bp, 11 predicted proteins | sample JacPin_JW_Ref_O2_FD_188567 | JGI IMG/M metagenome (GOLD analysis project Ga0209006, IMG submission 188567) | Forest soil microbial communities from Algoma, Ontario, Canada - Jack Pine, Ontario site 1_JW_Ref_O2 (SPAdes) (version 2) | ecosystem: Environmental > Terrestrial > Soil > Boreal... | reverse complement strand
CCGGCCGCCTCCGCCCTGGCGCCGGCAACGGACAGCGCGCCCAGGCCGAGCAACAAGGCGATCCGGCTCGGCAGACGCAACCAGTGGCGCATAGAGGATGGCATGAGCATCGAGCCTCCAACGGGCCGGGCGAATGGCTGATCATGACCCGGCGCAAACGCCATCCTATTACCCTGGGTGCCGCCGACAAATATCAAAAACACGCAAAGATAGAGAAGTTTGAAGCAGCGAATATCCGCCTCCCGTAACGGGATCATCGTGGGAGGCTTCTTCTCGGGTTGATCCTACGGTATAGTTTTGTCGCATAATCACAGATCGACTATGTTGATTGCTCAATGATGGCCACAACCCGCCGTCTTGCCGCAATTCTGGCCGCTGATGTGGCCGGGTATTCGCGCCTCATGGGGATCGACGAAGACGGCACCCATCAGAGCTACACCGCGCATCTGCGCGAGCTGATCACGCCGAAGATCAGGGAGCATCGCGGCCGGATCGTGAAGTCGACCGGAGACGGAATGCTCGCCGAATTCCCCAGCGTGGTCGACGCGGTGCTGTGCGCGGTCGAGGTGCAGTGCGGGATGGGATCCCGCAACACCGATGTCGAGGAGGATAAGCGCGTCGCCTTCCGCATCGGCATCAATGTCAGCGACGTGATCGCCGAACCCGGCGACATCTTCGGCGACGGGGTCAATATCGCGGCGCGGCTCGAAAGCCTTGCCGAGCCGAACGGCATCTGCATTTCACGCGCGGTTCACGAACAGGTCCGCGACAAGCTGCCCTACACGTTCGACGATCTCGGGGCGCAACGCGTCAAGAACATCGCGCGTCCGCTGCACGCCTACGCGCTGCGGGCCGAGACGATCGCGGCGCTGCCGATCCCCAATTTGCCGCTGGCGGCGTCGTTTGGCGACCCGGGCTCGTTGGGCCTGCCGCAGTTACGTGCACCACGCCTGTCGATTGTCGTGCTCCCGTTCACCAACTTGAACGACGACCGTGAGCAGCAATATCTTGCGGACGCGATCACCGACGATGTCACCACCGACCTGTCGCGCATCGTCGACATGGTGGTGATCTCGCGCAACACGGCATTCACCTACCGGGACAAGCCCGTCGACACGCGCCAGCTCGGCCGTGACCTGAACGTCCGCTACCTGCTTGGCGGCAGCGTTCGTCGCTCGGGCAATCGGCTTCGCATCAATGCCCAGCTCATTGACGCCGATGCCGATGCCCATGTGTGGGCGGAGCGCTTCGACCACGACAGCGGCGACCTTTTCGCCTTGCAGGACGAAGTGACCAGCAGGATCGCGGTCGCACTCAATCTTGAACTGATCGGTGCGGAGGCGGCGCGTCCGGCGGAGCATCCCGATGCGGTCGATTACGTGCTTCGCGGCCGCGCCGCGCTCTATGATCACAGAGGATCGACGCCCGAGCGCTTCGCGGCCGCGGCCGCGCTATTCGAGCGGGCCCTCGCCATCGACCCCGCTTCGATCGAGGCGCGCGCGCTTCTGGCGTTGACGCTGACGGAGAGTGTCCTCGAACAGGTCAGCGAGACAGCCGCGATCGACATCGCCCGGGCCGAGGCGCTGGTCGACGAGGTGGTGGCTATGTCGCCCCGCCACCCGCAAGTCAATTTCGTCCAGGGCCAGATGCTGCGTGCCCGTCATCAGTATGAGCTGGCCATTCCGGAATACGAGGCCGCGATCGCGCTCAATCGCAATTGGGTTCAGGCCATCGCGGCCCTCGGCCTGTGCAAGTTCTTCATCGGGGCGATCGAGGAGGCCGTCCCGGCGCAGGAGCAGGCGATCCGCCTCAGCCCGCGCGACCCGCGCCTGCCCAACTGGTACTGGCGGATCGGCATGGTCCACCTGCTCCAGTCGCGAACCGAAGAAGCGATCTCCTGGCTGGAGCGGGCGCGTAGCGCCAACCCGCGGCTGCCCGGCCCGCGCGCCTGGCTGGTTTCGGCCTATGCGTTGAAGGACGATCTACGGCGCGCCACGGTGGAACTCGCCGAAGCCCGTCGGCTCAGCGGCGACAACCGCTATGCGAGCATCGCGATCCATAAGGCCACCCAGCCGTTCGAGGCAGCGGTGATCCAGACGCTCGCGGAAGAGACGTTCTTTGCCGGCCTGCGGAAAGCCGGCATGCCGAACGACTAGTGGGACGGGGGTGGTCGGCGGGACTGGTGCGGTCGACATTGACAGCCCTGCCACCGGCCGCCTGCCAAGAGCCTCGCGTTGAGCCGCGAACACGGGGAAGGCTGGCCGCTTTAAGCATTCGTGATGGACTCCTTCCTCGCCGCCGGTTTTGAGGCATGAGCGAGCTGCCGTCACCCGATGTCGGGCAGCCGCCTATACTGGACCCGGCCCAGATCGATGCGATCCTGCCCACCGGCCACCGGGCGCCGCTCCGTGTTGCCGACCCTTGGCGGAGGAGCATCGCACTCTTTGTGCTTACCGCGGTCGCGACCGCTTTCGTCGTCGTCAGCATACTTGCCGCTCTCGACCCTTACGACACCGGCCGCTTTGGCAATTCGTCGCTCTGGCGCGGGCGGATCGACGGTCAAGCCGTGAGCCGCGGTCGTGATCCCCAATTTGATTCAGCGATCATCGGTAGCTCGCGCATGACGATGATCCAGCCCGAGCAGCTCGACCGGCTCACCGGGATGCACTTCGTCTCGCTCGCAGTGGTCAGCTCCGAGCCAATCGAACAATTGATATTCCTGCGTTATTTTCTGAACCACCATGCCAATGTTCGGGCGATCGTCCTCGGTCTCGACGACAGCTGGTGCTTCGACCCGCTGGAGCCCGGGCTCGATCCGAATTTCAACCTCTGGCTCTACGACAGCAACGACCTCGAGTACCTTGCCCACCTGTTCAGCTTTAGGGCTATCGTCGATGCGTGGCAGAGCATCCACATTGCCTCCTATCGCGCAGACGGCTTCCAGGATTACACGGCCGCTTTTCAGGACCAGGGAGAGGCCATGCTGGAAGCCGCACGCAAGATGTTTAACGAAACTCGGCCGACCGTCGCCTTTACCCCTGAGCGATACTTTCCCGCATTGCCGCGCCTTGGCGAGATCTTACAGACTATACCGGCGTCGGACGCGGTCGTCCTGGCCTGGACGCCGAGCCACATCGCCGACATCCCGGTTCCAGGGAGCCCGGCGGAAGATGCGATCGAGGCTTGTCACGCGGCATATTCACAACTCGCCCGCAGCCGCCCGCGCACTGTGGCCTTCGCCGATTGGGCAGCGGATCGACCGGAAAACCGGAGCGATGAAAACTACTTTAACAATGTGCATTACCGCGCAGGGCTTGCGGCGGCTTTCGGCCGCGACATCGGCGCCGCGCTGAATACGGCGCTTTCCGACCGTCTTACGGCGGCGACGGGGACAATCCAGGCGGTCATCAGGGACATGGAGATGCGCCGACCGAACAGTCCACTGCTGAAGGAGGTCTCATCGGACGGCGCAACGGCGATCGCCAGTGGAGACGACGCCGGTTCGCCCGACCGAGCTTTCGACCGCGCCCCGGCTACGTTCTGGATATCCGCGGAACGTGGCGCCGCGGTCAAGGACCATGCCTGGATCGGCGCGCGGTTCCCCGAGCCGCGCGGCATCCGGCGGATCCATATCGAGCAGTCGACAAATCATCCCTACCGACAGGATCTGCTTCGGGTCGAGAAGAGCGTCGACGGCGGAGAGTCATGGGTAGCGGCGGCGCCTGCTCCAGTCCGGGTGAGCGGCGCAGCGAGCGAGATCGATCTGCCGGCGGGCGAGCCAGCGCGGCTCTGGCGGGTGGTCGCCGCAGACGAAAATGCGCGTGAACCGCGGGACGCTTGGACGGTGCAAACGCTCGTCTTTTTTGCTGACCCTGACGAGGAGAACGTGCCCGTCCTGGCAGCGTTGGCGCGCAATACGGGAGCGCCGATTGCGAGTGCAAATGGTTTCGGCTCGCCTGACCGTGCCTTCGATCACAACTCCGCCACGTTCTGGATATCGGCAGAGCACGGCGCCGCGGTCAAAGACCACGCCTGGATCGGCGCGCGTTTCGCCGAGGAGCGCGAAATTCGCCGGCTTCGTGTTGAGCAGTCGACAAACCACCCCTACCGCCAGGATCTGGTTCGGGTCGAGAAGAGCGTGGACCACGGCGAAACCTGGGTGGCGGCCGCGCCCGGGCCGTTTCGGTTGAACGGTCCAGTGGACTGGATCGATCTGCCGGCCGGCGAGGCGACCCGATGGTGGCGCATCGTCGCCGCCGGTGACAATGCCACCACGGCGGATCATGCGTGGTGCGTGCTTGAGATAAATTTCTTTGCCGCGTCGCCGGCGCTAACCGCTGTCGCCAATCCGCCTGCGAAATAGTACGCAACCCGAATTGAGGCTGGTCGCCCCGGCTGAGACGCCGTGTGGCTGCCGGCGATAGGTTGAGGCCGGCCTATGAGCGGCCCGCCGCGGCTTGGATCGTGGGCCGATATCGCGATAAGTGCCGGTCGGTTGGGCGTTCCCGCCACGAAAGAAAGCCTCTAATATCTGGAGCCCGACCCCAACCTGACCCCGACGCGATGCATGTCGACCAAATTCTGTGGAACCCACGCTTCACGCATCAACTCGTGCGTGATCGGGTCTTCCAGGATGACGCGGTCGCCGTTGTCGACGTAGGCATGCGCGGCGGCGCGCACGAGCACTGGAAGCTGCTCGGCGATCAGGTGCGATTTATCGGTTTCGATCCCGATGAGGAGGAATGCCGGCGCATCAACGAAAGCAGCTCGCGAACGCAGTCGATCTGCTACCCGGTTGCGCTCGACAGCGCGCCCCAGCGGCGCAAGCTTCTGAGGCGCCCCTACAACCACGCCGCCGATGGCTTATGCCGGTACACTTGGTGGTCGTCACGGCTCGGGCTCATGGAGCCGCATGAAATTACGGATTTCAGAATCGATCAGCCCGGCACCGCAGAAGTCGCGGATGCCGTCGAGATCGAGACCACGACCCTCGACCAATTTGCTCGCGATATTGGCCTCAAGACCTTCGATTTTCTCAAGGTCTCCGCCGTGGGCGCAGAACTCGACGTGTTGCGGGGCGCCGAGCGCTTCCTGGGACCCGACGGCGCGCTCGGGATCGAGGCCGAACTGCGCCTGCTCCCAACCTATGATCGACCCAATCCGGTGTTTCTCGAAGTTTATAACTACCTGCACTCGCGGGGTTATTACCTCTACAATGTCAGCCTGCATCGCCTGTCGCGCAAGGCATTGCCGATGCCGGTGGCCTCTGACCACCGCGACCATCTTGGCGAACCTATCCTCGGCCCGACCACGCGTGGCCAACTGGACTATGGCGACGCCGTGTTCTTTCGCGACCTAGTGAGCGACCGCTTTGATCCCAAGACGGCAAACGATGTGCGCCGTGTGCTCAAGGCCGCGTCACTTTTCGAAATCTACAACCTACCGGACTGTGCCGCCGAGTTATTGCTCTACTATCGCGCCGCGCTCGCTTCCCTTGCGTCGGTCGATGACCTTCTTGCCCAACTGGTGCCGGACGAGTTCGGCCGCGCCGTCAGCCTTCAGGAGTATCTAAGCATCTATCGTGACCGGGCGGGCCGGATATAGTTTCCAAGATGCAGCGGTCAATGGCGTCGGTGTTTCACCGGGACTGCGAGAGGCTCGGACTGTTGCCGGGCGACCCGCTTATCGCGGCCGTCGACGACGATTTTCCGGGCGAGTTGCCGTTTTCATCTACGGTCCAGCTGACTCCGCTCTACGCCGAGACTGGAGTGGACTGCCTCTGCCTGTCATCGGATGCTGGTGAAGCGGCATTGGACGATCGGCTCGCCGGCAGCCCTGAAGCGATCGTGTGCATCGTCGCTGTATCTGTAGTCAATGACCGTGTCGCCGGGATTGTGCGGTTTGGCGCGATATCGCGTGTGGCGGAGAAGCACGGATTTTCGCTCGCCGACATCCGTATGCAGCCGCTCTTGGAGTCGTCCAGCGCCAATCAGATACCATCGGTTCGCCTTTTCTTCGAACGCACGGCCCATGCCGGGTCGATGCGCGAGACCTTGCGGAAGGCTCTGATTTTTGAGGCGTGCGGTCTCCATGCGCGCGCGCTGAGCGTTGTCAGCTTCTTGGCGGAGAGCGATCCGCGCTGCCGCGAGTTGGGCGCGAGCGCATATTTGCGTGCCGCACGGATCGAGGGCTTCGGAGCCCTGAGCCCGGTCGCAGATTTTTGCCGAGCTGCCTCGACCGCGCCGGGTTGGGACCGTGCGCGGTACCCAATCCTTGTCTCCATTCAGATCCAAACGAACGACCCGGAGAGGTTCACTCAGTTCTGCGACCGGCTGGCCAATTCCTGTGATGATCCCACGCGCGTCGAAGTCATCGTCAAGATCGATGACGATCATGTCGCCCTCAACGAGTTGCTACCGATCGAGGTCGCCCGCCAACCTTTTCAGCTCAAATTTATCTCGACGCCACTGATTGGCGGCTTCTTTGCGTTGTGGGAGAGCATGAACGATATGCTGCGGATCACGGATCCCGGCGCCTATTTCCTGCTGAACCTCAATGATGAAATGTACTTTCAAGATCACGGCTGGGATTCGCGGCTCGAACGGTACGTCGGCCTCTTCCCCGACGACCTCTACCGCCTGCGGACCTCAATCCATAAGAACCGCAATTATCACGACCATTGGGAATGCGGCTTTGCGGCCGAGACCTCCGCGATTACGACAAAACGCTGGATACTGACCGGAGGCAATTGGAACCCGTGCCTTGGACCCGATACCTTTCAGCAGTGCGTGGCCTACTATTTCAGCCTGATCAATCGCCGCCTGCCCGAGCCGCGCTATCGCGAGATCCCCATCGACGACATCCGCTTTGGCGGCGAGGGCTCATGGCTCGGACTCACGGGAAAATCACGCCGACGCCGCCTGCGGGGGTCGACGCGCGCCTGGTATCGCCTAATGTCGGCGGAGATTCAGCAAGACGCGGCGCGGCGCGCCGCCAAAATCCACGCGACCATCAGGGCGGGCGAACTCGGTCTCGACGAGCGAGCGGTGAAGGTCGACATGCAGCGTCGAGCGGTCCTGGTAATGACCGACTCGGGGACGCGAGCGGCGGCGAGCTACTCCTTTGCCATTCCTTTGGGGTGGTACCGCCGTCTGAACCTCGCCCGGATAACGGAATACCAGGCGGCGGGCGGGGGCGGTCAACTCGAGCACCAAAACCCGATACTGGAGGCGTTATCGTTCCTCGCGCTGCGGTATGACTGGGCAGAGCGGATAAGAGACTGGGTCTATGAGGAGGCAGCCCCACAGCTGTCGAATGAGGCCGGTGAACCCGCGCGAATACGCCATCGGCTTCATCGCACCACCCAATCCAGCCTACGCCTCGCGGTAAGAGGTGTCTTCCACGCGCCGGGCTACGCGAGGCTGCTTTATCATCGACGGTTCAAGCATGTATTGGGCGTCCTGTCGCTCTTTTGGCTTCTGCTGACCAGGCGGATCAGGGGACACACCAGCCTTTTCTACCATCGCCGCGTCAAACACGCGTTTGGGCTGATAGATCTCGCCACTCGCCGCGCGCTCGCCGGCGCCAAGGGGACGCCGCTATGGCTCGCACCAATCGCGTGGCCGCGGCGGATCAAGGGACACATCAGCCTCTTCTACCACCGACGCGTCAAACACGCGTTTGGGCTGATGGACCTCGCCGCCCGCCGAACGCTCGCCGGAGCCAAGGGAGCGCCGCTGTGGCTCGCACCAATCGCCTGGCCCCGCCGGGTCAAGGGATACGTCGCCCTCTTCTATCATCGGCAGTTCAAACATGGTTTGGGCCTCCTGTCGTTGCTGCGACGACGTCTGTCAGCCCATGTGAAAACGATGCTTCGGCGGGTGCTGGTTCATGGGCCGCGTCGGGTTAAAGGGCAGGTCGGCCTGTTCTATCGCCGCCGCGTCAAACACGCTTTCGGCCTCGCCGCTCTCGCCGCCCGCCGAACGCTCGCCTGGGTGAAGCGGATCCTCTGGCTGGCGCTGATCGGCTTGCCGCGCCGGGTGCGGGGTTCCGTCGGTCTTTTCTATCATCGCGACGTCAAGCATGCCTTGGGGCTTGCCGATCTGGGCGCTCGCCGATCGCTTGCTCGAGCGAAGCGGACCCTCTGGCTGTTGTTGAATCTGTACTGATGCCGTCCAACCAACACTGATGACGTCCGGATCCGTCTCGCGCGAAACTCCGAGCAGTCCCGACCCGGAAATCTACGCACGGGAAATTTAGAGGCGTCCCCCTGGGTGGTTAGAGCAGCCCGCGATGCTCACGGCGCCCGAAAGGACGACGCCTCGTTGCTGACTCCAGCGGCTCTGTGCGCCCGACATGCGCTTGCAGCAGGCACGTACCTATGAAAGCATCTCTGGCAAAGCACGACGATCGAGGGAGCCGCTCCATGGACGTGGGGATGATGATGGTGTTCGCCAGCTATGGCTGGGAGAACTGCTCCGATGCCCGCGTATGGGACGAGGAGATCCGCCTGGCTCGGCTCGCCGCCGATTTGGGCTTCGACTGCCTTTGGTCGGCGGAGCACCACTTCAACGACTACTCCTTCGTGCCCGACAATATCCAACTTATGACGTACCTATCGGCGCTCTGCCCGGGCATCGATCTGGGCACCGCGGCTGTCATCCTGCCCTGGCACGATCCGCTTCGGGTTGCCGAGAATGCATCCGTGCTCGACATGCTGAGCAAGGGCCGGCTTCGCCTCGGTTTCGGACGCGGCCTCGCGCGACGCGAGTTCGCCGCCTTTCGGCTGAGCATGGACGAATCGCGCGAACGCTTCGACGAAGCGGCGCCGATGATTGTCGACGCGCTGAAGACCGGTTTCATGGAGGGCGACGGCAAATTCTACAAGCAGCCGCGCACCGAACTCCGCCCGCGGCCGCAGCATTCCTTCGACGGGCGCATCTACGCCGTGGCGTCGAGCGAGGATTCCGTCAATTCCGCCGCCAAACTCGGCGCGCACATGGTCATGTTCGCTGATCGACCGTGGGAGATGCGGGCGCCGGTGATCCAGCGCGGAAAAGAACTGCACCACCAATATCACGGCACCCCGGCGCCGCATGTCATGTTGACCGAGTTCTGCGTATGCGGCGCCAATCTTGCCGAAACGGAAGATGAAGCACGCCAATATCAGGGGAAATTTGTCGAAAGCAACTTCTATCACTATGAATTCTTAGGCGAGCACTTCAAGACGGTGAAGGGCTACGACGCCTACCAGCAGAAGGCGGAGATCGCTCGGAAGGGCGGCCTTGAAGGCGCGGTGGCGGGCTTCATGCAGGCGGCGAGCTGGGGCACGCCCGACAAGATCCTGCGCGGCCTGGAAGAACGCCGCAAAGTCGTTGGCGATTTCGAGCTCAACGTCGCCTTCCGCTTCGGCGGCACGCCTTACGAGGTCTCCGAGCGGGGCCTGAAGCTCTTCGCCAAGGAAGTGCTTCCGGTACTGAAACAGCAATCATCGACTACGGCCCAAGAGGCAGCCGAGTAAGACAGCGCCTAGGACAAGAGCCGTGCCAAGTCGGATGGTGATATCGCGAGGTTCCATGGGGTTTGATTCCCGATCGCTCAAAATTGAGCGTGGGCGCGAATGCCCAAGATCGAGACCGGACCACGGTCGCGGTTGTATGCAGGATTGTTGATATACTGATAGTCCACGGTGAGGTGTGCAAAGCTGAATACGGCGAGGCTGTAGTAGGCTTCAAGGATTTGCTCCGGGCCGGAATTCGGCAGTTGGCCGTCGCCGATAATTCCGCCCAAACCGCCGGCGGCGAGATAGGCCTCGCCCTGGTGCGAGATGCGGTTGACGACGCCGGCCAGTCCCACGGTGTCATCGGATCGCCCCCAGCGCGTGCCAGCCAAGGAAATGCCCGCGGAGAGCGATTGGTTGATATCGGTGAAATCGACCTCCTCTACATTGCCTTGCGACAGGCTGGCGCGAGCAAAGAGGCCGAGATCGGCCGCCAGCTGCTGTTCGAGGTTGAGGCCGGCTCCGCTTTTGGTGCGAAAGCTGCGGACGGCGGCGGTTGACGGCGTCTGGCCGGTCGCCTGTGCGAAGGCAAGCGCATCGGTGTAGGTGCCGAGCCTCCCCCAGGTGAGCCAATAGAGGAGCTTGAGCTTGCCGGGCTGATCCCAGAGACTGTGCCGCTCCTCCAGCTCCGTCACAAATTGCCCCTGCTCGACCCCCGGGGAAAGGTTCAAACCATTCGGCGCGGTCGACAGATCGAACACGCCGGTCCGGGCTGTCCACCAATCCTGATACCACTCCGCCGCGGCGCCGTAGGTGTAGCCCCACGAATTCGCCGCGTAATCGAACGCACCCTGGTCGATGATCGACCAGTTGAAGAAGTCGTTGCGGGGATCGTGCGCGTATTTGTTGGTGTCGAAGATATCGACGACCGAGTATTTGCCGAGAGTGAAGATTAGACGATTGGCGGTTTGGGTGCCAGCGAGCTGGTTCAGATCGGGATCGAGTTTTTGGGTGTCGCCGCCTAGATCGATAGTCTGGCGCAGGAACGCCCGCTGCATTGTGAAGTATGGATAGACCGCACCTTTCTTGTAGGCTTCGCCACTCGGATAGCCAGCGACGCCAAATGTGTCACTGAGCCCGAACCCCTGGTCCGTCTCCGGGTTGATCCAGAATTCCCCACCCGGCCACGGTCGAATCCCCGCGTAGAGCGTCACATCGATCGTCTCCCGGGCGTTGGTTGAGGCACTGAGGCTTTGCGGCCCCTGATACGACGAGCGGAAGCCCGGCTGGAGCAACCAGGTGTTCGTCGCCTGGCCGTGAACGGCCCAATTCTCCGGCTGGACCTGCTCGGCCTCTTCCGAAGAGATCGGAGCACCTGGCGGCTGCGGCGTCGGCCCCGCCATTTGCGCCCAGCCAACCGCTGGCGGACACAGCACCAGAAGCAGGGCGGGTGCCCCGAACCTGATCGTCTTGATCATGTCAGCGGGCCGACAGAGCGAGTTCGACGATCCGTCCACATACCAAGCCGCCAGCAACGCCGAGATAGAAACGCAGGACGGTAAGCCAAATCCGGGTCAGCGGCGTCAATTGGACGGCCGGCAATTGGTCGAGCGGGGGCATCCGCCAGACCATTCGCCCAAAGGCGTCGGTCCAGACGCTCCGATCTTCCCGCCGCATGAACAGCAACGCCCCCACGATCGCTGCGGTGAACAACGTACCGCCACCGAGAATCTCCAATATCATGCGCTCGCTCATGTCAGGCCGCAAAACCGACGCGGTCAGAATGATGGACAGCATCACCAGCACGGCGATCACCGCGCCGGTGAACACGTTGAGGCCCCGCCCATTGACCCACGGCCCGAGCACCGCCTCGTCGTTGCACAGGAGCAGCAGGAAGACGGTCGCGCTCGGCAGCAGTACGCCCGCCAATGCCTGTACGGCGTTCGTCAGTAGGCCGAGCGGCATGCCGGGTGTCAGCACGAGCACCGCGGCGAGCGCGACGATGCCGCCATAGACAGCGTAGAACGCCTTCGCTTCCTGTGGCTTGCGGTGCAACGAGTGATTCAAGGTGAGGACATCGCCAATCGCGTAGGCGGTCGACAGCGAGACAGCCATCGCGCCGATCACGCTGGCGTCGATCAGGGCGACGGCGAAGAAAATGCCGGCCATGCGACCGACGTACTTGCCGAGGCCGGCAGCAACCGCTCCGGCATCCTGGAAATTGCCGAATTCGGGATGACCGGCGAAGGTCGCCGCCGCGAATGCCATCATCGCAACGCCACCGACAATCACGAGCACGATGCCGATCCACAGATCGGCGCGCTCGTAACGCATGAAGCGCGGGGTGATGCGCTTGTCGATGACGTAGCTCTGCTGGAAGAAAAGTTGCCACGGGGCCACGGTGGTACCGACGATCGCGATGATCAGCAGCATCACCTGGCTCAGCTCGCCGCTTTGTGGCAATTGCGGTATCACCAGACCATGACCGATCTGTGACAGCGGCGGGTGAACCCAGACGAACACCGGGATCAGCAGCAGGCTGCCGAACACCAGGAGCAAAGAAAACCGTTCGAAGCGGCGGAAATCGCCGGTGCCGGCCGCAGCGATGATGATCGCGGCCGATGCAATCACCCCGAGTTCGCGCGGCAGGCCCAGATAGTCGAGCGCCAAACTGATGCCGATGAACTCGGTGACGATTGTCAGGGCATTCAGCAGGAACAGGTCGATGACGCTGAACGCACCCCAGAACCGTCCGAAGCGTTCGAGAATCAGCCGGGCATGGCCGACACCGGTCACCGCGCCGAGACGCAGCACCATCTCCTGGTTCACATAGAGAACCGGCACCAACAGAAGCAGCGTCCATAGCAGGCTCGTCCCATAGTCCTGCCCGGCTTGCGTGTAGGTGCCGAAGGCGCCGGCGTCGTTGTCGCCGACCATGACGATAAGCCCGGGTCCCAGGATGGCGAGCAGCGTCCGCAGATGCGCCCACGATCCGCGGCGTGGCGCGATGTCGTGCTGCCGGATCGTGCCGAGCGCACCGCGGATGTCGCCGCGATGGGCTTCGTCAAGAACGCTGTGACGGTCCGGTATTTTGTAGAGATCGGTTGTGGACATAGTCTTTCTCCGTGCGCTTAAGGTGTCGAGGGCGGTTAGCGCTGCGGAATCGGGACTATGTCGGGCTCCCACTGACAGGCGAGCCGGCCATTCGGCTGACGACGCCAATGGCAAACGAGCCGCCTCTCCCAGGAAAGGCGATCGAGCCCAAACAGGACCGTGAGATGAATCGCGGCTGCGTTAGGCGAAACGGTGCCCGGCTCAACGGTTGGAGCGGCATCGAAGATATCGGGAGCGCGCTCGCTCCCAACGATCGGGAAGATCATGGGTCACTCACCTTTTCCCCGCGCCCGGTCACAAACCGGACGGCGCGGCTAAAGGGCAGGACCCGTTAGTCGGATACCGTCACGGTCGACAGGGCACGGACTGGTCCGTTGCGTCTAGGTCGACTGTGGCTTTCCATAGTTCGCGTAACCTTGTGCTGGGGCGCCGCCCACCACGTAGTCGTGGCGGGCGGTTCCGGCGCGGTAGTTAGGCCGCCTCTCTTCGCAAGTCAACCCACCCGGTCGAGTAGAATTTGAGGTGATAGGCGCCGTGGAATCTCAAATGAGGCGTTGAGGCGCCGACACCAGCAAGACGCGCTTTTTCCTCAGCATCGGCGAGTTTCGAAGCAAGGCGGCCCTCGTGGACCAGTCTCTCGGTCGCCGTTCTCCCGGTAGAAATGAACGCATGAGTACAGAAAAAAATTCGGGCCGGAGGTATCCAAACGGGGAAGCGGATTGGCGCCGCGATGCTACTTGGCTAAAGCGCCAATATCCGCAAGCTTGGTTTGCCGTGGTACCAATTGCAAAGTTCCGGCGCATAAACTCGGCAGTTAGCCATCGAGGACGTCTTGGCCAAAACTAGCAATCCCGCTTGCTGCAGATCCGAGGCGTTCGACCGAGTTGTCCACTCCGCCGGCCTTCGGCAAGGCGTCGCCTGGGCGCGCCTCGGATTGGCGTCGGCGATCACCTGCGCGCTCCTTTGTGCAAGCCCGCCAAGCGCGGAAAGCGCTGACGACACTTCGGCCAATTCCAAGGCTCAGCCCGATGACAGTGGCCCATCCGTCTCGCGTGACGCGACGCCCTCGGAACCGGATTTTTCCCCAGGCGGTTGGTTAAGCGCCTTCCACCGAGAGCGACAAAAGCTCAAAGACCTCGGGATAACTTTCAAGGTTCACGAAGAGAGCGAAGTCTGGGCCAACGTGACCGGCGGCAAGCGGCAAGGGACTAGCTATAACGGACTGACGACCGCCAAGCTCGATGTCGATCTCGACAAGCTGGTCGGCTGGTCGGGCGCCGAGTTCCTCGTCGAGGCCTTCGATATTCATGGGCACGGACCGTCCCGCAGCTTTCTTGGCAACCAGCAGCTTGTCAGCAATATCGAAGCGGCCCCGAGCATCAAGCTTTACGACCTTTGGCTCGACCAGACGCTGTTCGACGGAAAGCTGTCGGTCCGGGTCGGCCAGGAGGGCGCCAATGACGAGATGATGACGACCAAGTATGCCGGGCTTTTTCTCAATTCGAGCTTCGGCTTCCCCGGCATGCCGGCCTCCGACCTCCCTTCCGGCGGGCCCAATTATCCAATGGCGACACCGTTTGCGCGAGCTCAGCTGAAGGCGAACGACGAAGTGACCTTTGTCGGAGCCATCTTCAATGGCGATCCAGCGCCAAACGGCACTGGCGATCCGCAAATTCGTGATCGCAACGGTACGGCCTTTCGGTTGAACGACCATGCGCTGGCGTTTAGCGAGGTTTGGTACGCGCCTGATCCAAGTGCGTCGGCCAACCTACCCACGACATACAAACTCGGCGCCTGGTATTCGTCGAGCAATTTCACCGATCAGCGCTTCGACACCGCTGGCACGCTCCTCGCCAGCCCCGCGAGTTCGGGGTTGGCCCGACAGCACACCGGCGACTGGGCCTTCTACGGCATTGTCGATCAGAGCGTGTGGCAGCGTCCCGGCACGACGGATCAGGGCATCGGGCTCTTTCTTCAAGTCATGGGCGGCCCGAGCGATCGCAATCTGAGCCACCTGTTCGTCGAAGGCGGGATGAACTTCGTGGCACCATTCCCCGAGCGCCCAGACGATACTTTCGGACTTGCGGTCTCCTATCTTGGCATCAGCCCCGCCGCGCGGGATTTTAGCCGCGATCTTGTTGCATTCGGCCGCGCTACATCTTCTTACGCGAGCAACGAGACTGTGCTGGAGGCGACATATCAAGCGCCGGTCACCAATTGGTTGACGCTGCAGCCGGATGCCCAGTTTGTGTTCAATCCAAATGCCGGGATTCCGAATTTCTTCAGCAACCGCCCGCTTCCGAACGCTCTGGTCATCGGAATGCGCGCAACGATCCGTCTCTAAGCCAACTTATCGTGCCAGGCTTTCCGCCACGCCCGCGCCAGCGGAACAAGGCGTGCCGTCGGATCACAAAAGCGCGGTTCGCGCAAACGCATGTGACCGACGTCACAATCAAATCGGATTTAGTCCGACATCCTAGGCCGCGAAGATCATGGTCCTTTCGCTATCGGATTGGGCTCGGACAAAACACATTTAGCCGCCGGTTGAAAACAGAGAAGATCTTATCAACTAAAAACTAAGCTTTCGTCGTTCTACCATGCCAGGAAGTTTATTCGCCTACAGCAGCCTTGGATGGCAAAGGGCCAAGGAAGTTGTTTTGTACCAGAGGTTTATCAGTTTTATTCGTATGGCGTGCGGAGACCGTCATAAGCTTAAGGTTGTACGCGTTACGTTACGAAAGCGAAGTCCCCCCGCCGCCATCCCACGTGTCACCCGGAGACTGCAAACTAGAACAGTGCTGTCACGCATCTCTCGTTAGCCGAGGGGTTTCATGGCATCCATCCGCACTTTTCGAACGAGCGGTACGGCGACGGACTTGGCCGGTGGCACGCGATCGGCCCCACGGCGGGCGCGCATTTTCTTACTGAGCAACGTGCGCCTGTATCGTGAAGGGCTCCTCTGGAGCCTGGCGCGGCGGGAGGCGTTTGAAATTGTCGGCACCGGCGATTTTTCGGGCGCGACGCTGACAACCGTCGTTGAACTGATGCCGGACGCCGTCATTCTTGATGTCGGCGTTGCGGAGGGATTTGCCGCCGCCAAATCGCTCAGCTCGCGTCTTCCAAATACCAAGGTCGTGGCTTTCGCGGTTAGCGAGGTCGATCACCTCGTCGTCGCTTGCGCCGAAGCGGGCATCTCGGGCTATGTCGCTCCCGATGGTTCAGAAGAAGATTTGGTGCGCGCGGTCGAGTTCGCACTTCGTGGCGAGCTTTATTGTTCGCCACGAATCGCCGGACTATTGTTCCGTCGGATCAGTGCTTTATCTTCCCAGCTTGCCGGCCCGAGCGAACCCGACGCCTTGTCGCGACGCGAGCGGCAGATCCTCGATCTTGTCGGCGAAGGAATGTCGAACAAGGAGATCGGACGCGCGTTGCGGATCAGCGACGCCACAGTCAAGAACCATGTCCACAATATCCTCGAAAAGCTGCGGGTGCATCGCCGAGGCGAAGCGGCGGCGATGCTGCGATCGGGTCAGCAGGCGATGATGCGCTCGGATGATCGCCGCGCTCCTCCTACCGCGCCGCGCTAACCGACACTCCGCTAGATTTTCTTGCGCCCGACGACCCGATCGCGGGTTGGCGCGCTTTTTCACACCGTCTCCAGAGAACCAAATGGCCTAGCCGGCCGGCCGAGCCCGGTATCGGCGAAGCACGCCCAACTTCGCCGTAAACGCGGATCGGCCATGGGCCAAAGCGCCCAGTCACGCGAACCATTCCTAGGACGATCGGCTCACTCGACCTGAACCGCGGGGCTGATCCTTCGCCTAGATTGGCCGATCCGTTGGCACGCCGACTTCCGACGGCGACACTTGGGTCGAGCGCGGCGATCTGCGACTGACGAGACCGCCGGAGTCGGCGAATGGGACGACCGGGGTGCGAAAGCTGCGGATCTTAATCGCTGGAATGCCAAGGATGCTCGCAGACATCGTGAAAGCGGTAGTCACTTCTCAGGCCGACTTCGAACTGGTCGGAGAAGTTGTCGGTGTTTCCGGTCTTGCCGATGCGGTCGGCGACGCGGCGGCGGATATTCTCATCGTCGGCGCGCCTCTCGGCAGAAATCCTTCCCTTCGGGTGCTCTACGGCGCCCCACAACTGAAAATCGTGGAAATCGATGCCGATGGACGGCGCGGCACGCTGCACGAACTCAGACCGAACCACACTCAGCTCGATGAAATCTCTCCGGCCGCGCTTGTCGCGACCATCCGTACCGTTACCGGCTTCGGTTATCGAGAGGAAAGACCGTGACGGCCCGCAGCGCCGCGAGGGCGAAAGCCGAGGAGCGCGAGCGGCGGGCAGGGTCTCCGCAAACCGGTCTGCTGGCGGCGTTCGGCTATTTTGACGACCTCCTGGCGACCGCCGTTAGCCGCCTGCACGCCGTGCAAGGCGCCGATCCGTTTCGGGGATTGCATATCGGTCCGGAAGATGTGAGGCGATGGATCGACGAGCTGGGCTCGTCCGATACCGAGCCGCTCTCGAGCGGTCTTCCCAGCATTATGTCACACGCCCTGACCGAGGCGCTCAACGACCCGGCGTTTCGTTGGCTGGTCGACACATTTTCGCTGACTGCCTTTCAAGCGGCGGTCCTCCTCCTGGCGGCCGCGACCGAGATCGATCTCCGCTACGGGCGTCTCTTTGCCTACCTGCAAGACGACGTGGGCAAAACGCGGCCGACGGTCGACCTCGCCCTGCGCCTGCTTTGTCGTGACCGCGCCAGCCAGGCGACGTGCGCCGGCGAGTTCACCGCAGGGGCCAATCTCGTCAGAAATCGGCTGATCGGGGTCCTGCGTTCGCTGGAGCAGCCCCTGCTCTCCGCACCGATCCAGCTGGACGAGCAGATTGCCGCAGTGCTGCTACACCGGCAGCATCTCGACAGCCGGCTCGCCCCTTTCTGCCGCGTCATCACCCCGGACGGCGATTTCGACGGGTTACCGATCGCCGGGGAGTGGCGGCGCGCCCTGCCCGCGCTCGTCGATGCGGCACGCGACGATAGGCACCCGCTGCGCCTCTACCTGCAAGGCCTCCCGGGGATCGGCAAGTCGCCGCTCGCCGCGGCGATCGCCGCACGGCTCGGAACGCGGCTGCTAAGCGCGGATCTCGCCGCATTACGTACGCTGCCCGATATCGACGAACGCTTACGGTTGTTGTTCCGCGAAACATGGCTCAAGGGTGGCATCCTCTATCTCAAGGGTATCGACCAGCTGCGCGAGGAGCATGGATATTTTGCGACGCTGCTCGACCTCCTGGCCGCGGATAGCGGGATAACCATCCTCGCCGGACACGGGTCATGGAGCGCCGCCGAGCTTGAGGCCACCGGGATAACCTCACTTGGCTTCGATCTCGCCGCACCCGGTGTCCAGCAGTCGAGCTGGGAACGGGCGATCGAGAGCGCGGGGGTCGCGCTGACTCCCGATGAGGTCGCGATCTTAGCCAGTCGATTCCGGCTTACCCCGGCACAGG
>Ga0209006_10002098_pt1 | contig 18131 bp, 17 predicted proteins | sample JacPin_JW_Ref_O2_FD_188567 | JGI IMG/M metagenome (GOLD analysis project Ga0209006, IMG submission 188567) | Forest soil microbial communities from Algoma, Ontario, Canada - Jack Pine, Ontario site 1_JW_Ref_O2 (SPAdes) (version 2) | ecosystem: Environmental > Terrestrial > Soil > Boreal... | reverse complement strand
GCTCGACTATCGCGAACAAGGGAAATATCTGCTGCACGAATTTGTGGTTATGCCGGATCATGTCCATGCGCTGATCACGCCCGCGGCGGAAATCTCTTTGGAGCGGGCGATGCAGTTTATTAAGGGTGGATTTTCGTTTCGCTTGCGCAAGTTGGAAAAGGTTGAGGTCTGGCAAGAGAGCTTTACAAATCATCGGATTCGCGATGCGGAGGATTATGAGCGGCATTGCGAATATATCCGGCTTAATCCTGTGCGGGCGGGGTTAGTGGTGGATGCGTGCGCGTATGCGTATTCGTCGGCGAATCGGGAATTTGGGGTGGATGATGCGCCACAGGGAGTAAAGCCCGCGATGAGGGAGTCGGCGTGACGCGGCTCGGATCGTCGATGATGCGGAGCAACGACGACCACAGGCCCTAAAGGGCATCCCACCCGCGACTGAACGCGGCCCTGAAGGGCCGCTCTTCCACGGCGATCTTCGACGTTTTCTTCCACGTCGCTTCATGTGGAACGCTCAATTCCCATGTCGCACGCTAACCTACGTTCCGGTACACTTAGCCTCGTTCCAGCACGCTCAACTCCACCTAGCACAATCAACCCGATGATCACAATTGTCAGGATGGTGGCGGTAGAGCTTCGAACTTTATCCACAGAAAAATTGTTGCGGTGTGATGGATGACCTTGGCTTGAGTTGCGGAGATCGGGATACTGGGATTAGTTTGCGCGGAGTTTGCGGCAAATCCAATTTGTTTTGCAAATTTGTTTGGGAATGGGAAAAAGGGTGAGGCGAATGAAAACGGTGGCGAAGACGAAGTGCAATTTTGGCAATGGGGCGAAGATCAAGAGTTGCAAGGAGCGCGGGGAGTGGGCGGAGCTTTGTTTTATGGCGCGGGCTGCGGGCGAGGGGCTGCGAGTGTCGAAGCCTTATGGGGACTCGTCTCGGTATGACGTGGGAGTGGAGCATCGAGGGCCGATTTGGCGGGTGCAGGTGAAGTCGACGATTTACCGGCGGAGGAATGGAGAGTACAGCTTGAACGTGATGGGTCCGAAGCGGAAGAAGTATGCGCGGGGGACGGTGGACTTCTTTGCCATTTATCTGATTCCGGTGGATGCGTGGTACATCATTCCGTATGCGGTGGTGGGGAGGAAGAATTTGAGCTTGCACTTTACTCCGCACAGTCCGCGGCACAAGTATGCGAAGTATCGCGAGGCTTGGGAGTTGCTGCGGGGCGGGAAAGGGTTGACGATGCAGGCTTGCGTGGAGGAGGTGGTGGTGGATTCCTTTCCATGCGCTGGGTTCGTCGCGGTGGAGGCTAACAGCAGGTTTCTCACGGCGCGCTGACGCTCGCCGTTCGGAATGACAAACCTGTATCGAAAGATTGGGTGGTGGAAGGGAACAGCAGATTCGTCGACTGCGAGAGATCATTCGCTTCGCGCATGATCTTTCTACGCTCGGAATGACAAATCTTATTCTGATGCACACAGTTCGGAGGACAAACTTGCTGCCAAGAGCCTTGAGGCTAAACGCTAGTTGTGGACGTGGGGGCTTTGCGGGGGGTTGGCGTGGTGTGTGGCGGGTTCCTTCACGACTTTTACTTCGAAGCTGACGGGTAGATTTTTGGGAGGATAGCAGGCGGCGTTGTCGCAGGCTTGGTAACGCAGCGTGCCGTGCATGATGTATTTGCCGGGGACGACGGAGTGCAAAGGATGGACGGCGACAGCGATGGTGAAATCTCCGGTGTAGACGCTGAGCTTTTCGTCGGGCGAGAAGGGAAAGGTTAAGTCCTCGCCGATGGGGTAGGCGATTTTGCCGAGGATGATGTCGGTGGGCAGGTCCATTTTGAGCGCGGTGGGGATGAGGAACTCGGATTTAGGCGCGTTCGAATTGATGTGAAAGCCGCCGCCGACGCGGAAATTTAAGTCGACCATGGTCTGCGCGGCGCGAGGTGTGGTTGTTAGCGGGATGGGGGCCATGGTTACCGACGGCGCGGGGGGGATTTGCGCTTGGGCTGCGCCGGCGCAGAGAAATAAAGCGAAAGTGATCGCGTAAAAAGTTATGCGAGTTGCGGTCATGCGTAGCGTGCGGGTTGCGATGTATTGAATCATTTTTGAGGGCAGTCGAGCGTCACAGCGATTTTAGAGCCGCTGGCGGACACTGCCTATTGTCATTTCTGAGACTGCATGGGCGCTGGTGGCGCGGCGGAGGCCTGAGCGGAGACGGGCTGCGTGTTTAGCGCTTTCTTGACGTCGTCCTCGATTTCGCTTTTGCCTTTGAGGCCGATGATTTTGTCGATGAGCTTGCCGTCGCGGCCGATGAAGAAGGTTTCGGGCAGGGCCGGGACTCCGCCGTACTGGTCGCCGACGGATTCCTTTCCGATGAGAATGGGATAGTTCACTCCCATATCTTTAGCGAACTGGGCGATGTCTTCCTTGCTCGCATCGTCCATGGCTACGCCGACGATTTGCAGGCCCTGGGCACCGTACTGCTTTTGCAGTTCCACGAACCAGGGCATTTCAATTTTGCAGGGACTGCACCACGTGGCCCAGAAGTTGAGCAGGACGGCGTGTCCGCGCAGATCGGAGAGGCGCATGTTTTTGCCGTCGAGCGATTCGAGGGTGAAATCGGGCGCCAGACTGGCGCGAGTGAGCCGAGGCGTGGCGGGCGCTGAGCGGCGCGCGGAATGAAAGCCGAAGTACAGCATCCCGGCTACGACCACGGCTACTACGATTAGTGCGAGAGGATTACGTTTCATGATTCAGTACCTCGTTACGGCAAATCTCGGTTACGGCAAATCTCGCGGCTGCATGCCTCACGAGAAGACTCACAAAGCAAAGCGGTTCAGGAATGAGAACCAGTTTGAAATCAAGGTGAAGCGGCCGATTACGAGCAGCACGCCCAGCGCGATGAGCAGGCCGCCGCTGGCGACTTCGAGCGCGTGCATGTGCGAACGGAAGCGGCTGTAGAACTTGAGAAAGCGTTCGATGCCCAGCGATGTGAGCAGAAATGGCACGGCAAGGCCCAGCGAATAAATTGCCAGCAGGAGCATTCCTTTGGCCAGCGTTTCCTGTTCGGCAGCGAGCGTGAGAATTCCGGCGAGGATGGGACCGACGCAGGGCGTCCATCCAAAGGCGAAGGCGAAGCCGATGACGAACGCGCCAAACGGAGTGCTGCCGCCTTTCATCTCATGCAGGCGGGTGTCGGCGTAGAGCGCTTTGATTTTGAAGATGCCGGTCAAGTGCAATCCGAAGATGATAATGACCACCCCGGCGACGATCGACAGCGTGTGCTTGTAGCGAGCAGCGACCTGGCCGATCTCGGTGGAGATGGCGCCCAGAGTGATAAATACCACGCTGAAGCCGAGGATGAATCCGATGGAGTTCACCATCACGCGCCGCATGAGCTGCCCTTGCGAGGTCTTCAATTCGTCGACGCCGACGCCGGAAATCAAGGACACGTATCCCGGAACCAGCGGCAACACGCAGGGCGAGAGAAATGACAGCAGGCCTGCGATAAAAGCGGCGATAGGGAGTGGAAGGCTCGACATGAATTTTGGCTCGGTGACGGTGGCTACAGGGGCACTATGCTTTATTGTACCTAGGAAGGCAGGAAAGTCCCACGCTTCCGGCCGTCTCAGTTCACGGAAATAAGACGCACGGCGGGCGTTTTAGTTGCAGCCTTGAACAAACATTGGGGCGGAATTCAAAAGCTCCAAAAGCATTTTCAACGCCGAGGTCGCCGAGCACGCTGAGAAAAACCAGGAATTTCCCTCGTTTTCTCTACGGTCTCGGCGTTAAACGGGTTTGTAACCCCGACTAAAACTATTGGGTCATTGCAGGCGAGCTCTGGGCGGATGACGGCTTTGCGGCGGGGATTGCTTCTTGCGGACCTGAGAATAGTTTCTTCAGGAAGCCGGGAGGGACCGTTGCGCTAACTGTGGTTCGGTCTGCTTCCTGACCGACTTTCAAGCTGTCGAAGAATTCTTTTACGTCGGCGTCTGTGCCGTGAGTTCCTACTGAACTCTCCGCGCCGTGAAACATGGCGAGGAAGACTCCGAGTTTTTCCGCCAGGACGTGGGCATCGTCGGGGCTGGCGGTGAGCGCTTCGGCTCGCACGTGGATCGAGCCGGGACGCAATGGCAAATGCAGCGGGTTATAGCTGGCCGAAAGAACCACATCGGCCGGTCCAGGGAAAATGCTAGCCCATCCGCCGAACGCCGGGGCTTCGGGCTGAATGCGCGCCACCATCCACACTGGGCTGGCAAACTGCACGCGTTTGTAATACTTGCGCAGCAACGCCGGGCCGCCAAACGGCGAGGCCAGACGCCGCGAACGGTCGACCATTCCCTGAATCACTCCGGGATTGTCCTGATTCGAGGACGCCACCGAATCCGGACTGAGCAGCGCCACGCGGAACGAGCGGTCCTCCATGGGAATCGTATAAATATCGATGGAGTTGTAAGTCTCAACCGACTTGGCGGCGTGCTTCAGATAAGCAGTGAGGCGGTCGCCATCGAATTTGCCGACAAAGACTTCAGAGAAGCGCGGTTCGGGTGCGGCTCCGCCGGTGCCGCCGCCGGGCCACTTCTCGGGATAGTGAATGGCAAAGGCAGCCTTGTCCAGGTCGCGCTCAAATTGAAATCCCGTCGCTTGAATGAAGCGCTCGTATTCCGGATCGTGCGACACGGCTGGCAGAGGATTGCCGGCATTTGCTTTGCGCGCCCACTCCAGGTTGGCGTAGAAGAATGCGTCGGCGCTGGGTAGGAGTCGCGCCGGTTCGGGCGGAGCATGCTTGCGAAGCTGCACGGCAACGGTCACTGCCGCGGCTACGACCACGACGCCAGCAACGATGGGGAAGGTACGTCGAATGCGCATGGAATGCGATCAAGGCAATGATAGCACTCGGCGGGTTGGACCTTGGAGTTTCAAAGCAGGGAGACTCCTGAAGTAACGTTGACTTGCAAACATCGACCGCCGATAGTTGATCTCGTAGCTTGACGGGCTGATGCCCCCGGGTTGAAATCCGCCCGGGGTTTTGCTTTTTGTAGGACTTCCCTCTGGCAACCCCACTCCAAAATCATTCGCGATCCTACGCCAGCGACGGCTTCGCGCTTTGCTGATTCCGAACCGGATGCTCGCGAGTCGACAGCGCGTCCGCGAGTATCCAGCAGGCCCCGACCGCAGCCAGGTTGTAGGCGTAGCCGCCCCAGGCGGCATGGTCTTTGGGATCGGCAAAGATAAAATGCGGCAACGCCACTACATTGAAAGTCAAAAACATGAGCCCAAGCAGCCACGCTGCCAGCACGTCCTGAACTCCCGAAAGTATGGCAAGCCCTGCGAGGACGAAGCAAATTCCGGTTAGGATCACCCAGAACTCTGCTCCGAGAGGCATCCACTGGGGAACGTAAATGAAGTTGTCCTTGAGGTCTGTCAAATGCCCCAAGCCGAAGCCGATTGAGCAGACAGCAAATATCCATCGAGCGATAAGAATCGTTGGCGACCCTCTAGAAGATGAACTGCTGGAAGACGAGCTGCGCGGTGGTGCCGACGCGTAGACTACTGCTCCGGCGGCGAACGCGATGAGTTGCGAACCTGCTCCGGCCATCACACCGATGTAAACGGGAATTCGAACTCCAAGGAAGTGAGGCGCCGTATAGAATCGTGGCAGCCAGAACACGGCAAATACGAAATAGATGGCGGCCAGCATTGCTCCACCCACCCGCTCACTGCGTCGCCACAGGATGGCCGCGCCGCCTGCGATCATCCAGACGGCGGTGATATAGGCGAGAATCGTAACACCAGGAATGTGGTCGCCGAAGGCTTGAATCGGTTGATGGGCGGCGTCAAAATCGCCCCAGATCAGGTCCATAATGCCGGCAGCGGCTGAGGCTAGGCCGTAAACGTAAATGCCGACTCTCATGGTTGGTCCACCAGGCGTTCCAGGGCGTTAATGGTAATGAGGCGCCCCGGCTATGGTCAAGAGGCCGTGCGAGAGTCGAATTCCTCTAAGGGTTTTTTGGACGTCGGAACTCGGCCTTTTATGCTGAACACTTGTGCCCCTTGGGTTGAGCCTGCCGAGCTTTACCGACCGGTGGGCTGCCGCGGCGTTGGCCGATTAGTCTGCGCCAATAGTCTTCCCGAAGTGGACCTCTGTTTCAAAATTGTTTCGCCAGCGGGCTTGTGGACTTAGGTCTGAGCTCATAGCCTGATTCTTGGGCCCGTGGTGTAACTGGCAGCACGTAAGCCTGTCCAGCTTTAAGGTGCGGGTTCGAATCCCGTCGGGTCCACCGTTTCCCAGCTTGGTAGGGAAATTGGCGAGGAGTCTCAGGACAGGGAGGCTCCTCAAGTAATCTTGACTTACGATTATTGGATGTCGATAATTGAGGTGAAGCTGGACAGGCTTACGCCCCGAGTTGAATTTCGCTCGGGGTTTTACTTTTGAGAGTAATTTCGATTCGTGCTCTGACTGCCACGGGATCTACATCAGCAGAGGGCCGATCTCAACGTCTATGCGAGCGCGCCTTGCGAAAAGGGTTCGTTATGGGCAATAGGTTGTTGATACCGTTACGTATTTGCACGCGCATTATGTCGAGCTCAAACTCTTAGGCATTCCAGCGTTTGCGGGCTTCGCTTGGAAAGCCATGGGGTGGTGGCGTGAACATAAAGAGCGAAAGCACCAGAGGCTGATTGCTGATGCGGTTGAGGTTATTCGGCGAGCGGCACTCGAGATGCTACGCGAGCCAAACAGTAATGCAATTCGATCTAAAACCTTTTGGGCCTCTTGTCTCTTGAATGCTGGCGTCGACTCTTCTGCGCTCAATGAGGCCCTGCGTCAAACCTCTCACCCTATGCCAAGCACGGGACCCGCGCTTGGTACCGATGCAGAGATGTGGGAGGCTGATATCGGTCAACCGAATCTTATTTTCCGCGTGCTGACTGGAGTTCGACAACGCAATCGCGGCTAAACACCCTTCAGCCCTCCGAAAAGCCGCTGCTCCCGCTCGGTATTTTGTTGGAAGAAATCCAAAAAGCAGATTTTCAGGGAATTCAACCTCTCCCACCTTGCTTCTTCTCCTGCTTCGCCCAAGTATCTTTCAACGCCACCGTCCGATTGAAAACAAGCTTCCCCGGCTTTGTATCCGGATCCACGCAGAAATATCCCAGCCGCTCGAACTGATAGCGACTGCCCGCCGTGGCATTCGCCAGCGACGGTTCGAACTCGGCGTCGCTCACGATTTCCAGCGAGTGCGGATTGAGATTCGAGAGAAAGTCTTTGCCTTCTTCCACTTCATCGGGATTTTCTTTGCTGAATAAGTTCTCGTAGATGCGCACTTCGGCGTTGATGGCGTGCGCGGCTGAGACCCAGTGGATCGTGCTCTTCACTTTGCGGCCATCGGGAGTGTTGCCGCCGCGGGTGGCAGGGTCGTACGTGCAGTGGACTTCGATCACTTCATCTTTTTCGTTCTTTACGACGCTGGTGCACGTCACGAGGTAGCCGTAGCGCAGGCGTACTTCGCGACCGGGGCTCAGACGGTAATAGCCTTTTGGCGGGACCTCGCGGAAGTCATCTTGTTCGATGTAGAGTTCGCGTGAGAACGGGACTTTTCTGCTGCCGTCGCTTTCGTCTTCGGGATTGTTTACCGCGTCCATTTCTTCCGTCTCATTTTCAGGATAGTTGTCGATTACCACTTTCAGCGGACGCAGGACGGCCATCACGCGCGGGGCGCGCTTGTTCAGGTCTTCGCGGACGAAGTGTTCGAGCATGGCCAGCTCGACCATTCCGTTAGTGCGCGAGACGCCCGCGGCATTCACGAAATTGCGGATCGCCTCGGGCGAATAGCCACGGCGGCGCATGCCAGAGAGCGTGGGCATGCGCGGATCGTCCCATCCGATGACGTGGCCCTGCTCGACGAGCTGGCGCAGCTTGCGCTTGCTCATCATGGTGTAGGTCAGGCTGAGGCGGTCGAACTCGATCTGCTTCGAAGGGAAAATTCCGAGCTGCTCGATGAACCAGTTGTAGAGCGGCTGGTGGTCTGCGAATTCGAGCGAGCACATGGAGTGCGTGACTTTTTCCAGCGAGTCCGACTGGCCGTGGGCAAAGTCGTACATGGGATAGATGGGCCACTTGTCGCCGGTGCGGTGATGGTGCGCGTGCAGGATGCGGTACATGACCGGGTCGCGCATGTTGAAGTTGGGCGAAGCCATGTCGATCTTTGCTCTTAAGACTCTGGAGCCATCTGGAAATTCTCCGGCGCGCATGCGCTCGAACAGGTTTAAATTTTCTTCGACCGGACGATCACGGAACGGGCTGTTTATCCCAGGCTCGGTGAGAGTGCCACGATGCTTGCGGATTTCGTCAGCGGATAAATCGTCGACGTAGGCTTTGCCGTCTTTGATCAGCTTTACCGCCCATTCATAAAGCTGGTCGAAATAATCGGAAGCGTAGAAAAGTCCGTCCCAGTGAAAACCCAGCCACTTCACGTCTTCCTGGATGGAGTCGACGTATTCGGTTTCTTCCTTCTCGGGATTGGTGTCGTCGAAGCGCAGGTTCGTGTGTCCGCCGAATTCGTCGGCGAGGCCGAAGTCGAGGCAAATGGCTTTTGCGTGGCCGATGTGGAGATAGCCGTTGGGCTCGGGAGGAAAGCGGGTCTGGACGCGGCCTTCGTATTTGTTGGACTTCTGGTCGTCCAGGATAATGTCGCGAATGAAGTTTGAGGCGCGAGGCTCGGGTGCGACATCGCCGTCAGCCCCGGTCGGCGGAGGAACTGGAACCATGTATTGATCTTATCTCAAGAAAAATTAGTCTCAAGAAAATCAGTCTCAAGAAAATCAGTCTCAGGAAACAAGCAGGCGCTTGGTAGTGGCTCAGTTTTTGAATTTTGTGTCAAAGCCAAGCTGGGCGTCACCCGAGCGGAGCCGTTCTTCAGGCGTCTCGCGTGTTCTAAATCCGCATTTCGCTACACGCAAGATCCCTCGCCCCGCCGGTAAAAACGCGGGGGCGTCGGGATGACGCCTTCACCACGTAATCAGAAAATTAAAATTGAGCCACTACCAGTTGCGTCAGTGGGCAAGAGTGGCGGGCTGATGCGCGCCCGAAATCCGTTTTCTGAGATACATCAGAAGCTGCCAGACTTGGATAACCGAGGCGATGCAAAGACCGAGCCAGGTTCCTGCCAGACCGAGCAGGATCGAAAGATTGACGAAGCCTGCCGCCTGCATGTAGTGCGTTGAATTCGATGCGGCATTGTCGGGCAGCAGAAAAGGCTGCCACGCTCCATTGCTGCCATGAGCCGCGTTGATTAAAAAGCTGAGGACGGCGAAGGTGAGGACGTTTTGTAACAGGTGGCTCCAGAGAGGAAATGCGGTCCACTCGGGACGCGCCAGCGTTATTGCCGAGCGCAAGAGGCCGACGAGGGCCAGCAGCAAAATAGGAATATAAAACGTGTGCCAGATTGGCGCGGCTTTCAGGAAGGCCGCTGCCGGCCCAAGGATCATAAAGGGATAGTGCGGCAACAGCAGCAGCCAGACCAGGCCAAACAAACCAAAAATCAGTTCACAGGCGGATTTCGCGAAAGATGTTTTGCGTTCGTGCGTCCGCACGGGAGGAAGTTTGAGCGGATCCCACTTGCATTCTTCTCCGAGGTGGACGCTGGTGCGCTCCACGATGGCAAAAACCAAGGTGATGATGCCAGCTGCGATAAACAATGCGAACCAGAGATTGGCGAGCGTCGTGGCGACGGCTGGTCCCCACTCGCCCCCCGCATTGGCCAGATTCACCGGACCGATAATGAAGACGAAGACTGGAACCAGAATCCAGAGAAGCACCATCTTCAAGACGAAGGCGTAGATAGGAAACAGAGTTGGACCGATCAGGTGCCGCTTCGGTCCCAGACGACCAGCGACCATCATGGGGCTGCCGCAGCGCTTGAGGATTGACGAGACTTCGTCCTGATTGAGGGAACGGCCAAGTTCGGTTTCCTTTTCGTCAATTTGCGAACGCAAATCTTCGCCTAACTCGGCGAGCACGTCTTCTTGCCGGGATGTTCTCGGCAGCCAGAAGCGGACGGCCTGAAGATAACGATCCAGAAGTTCCTGGGGATTCCGGCTAACGGATGAGTTCATATGCGACCTGCCTCTTGAAGAATTCGATCTAACGATGCGTTGATGCTTTTCCATTCGTCCAGCAACTGCTCGAGGATTTGTTCGCCGACGGGTGACAGGCGATAGAAACGTTTGTTGCGCTTGTCTTCTTCGCGCCACTGACTTACCAGCAAGCCCTGGGTTTCCAGCCGCCGCAGGAGCGGGTAGAGCGTTCCTTCGTCGATAGCCAGGCCATCGTCAGCCAAGGCCTTCCGCAGGGTGTAACCGTACTGCTCCGCCCGGAGTTGCGCCAGGACGGCGACGATCAGGCAGCCGCGGCGGAGCTCAAGCTTCAGGTTTTCGAACAGTTCAGTGTCGTGGTTTGTACCGTTCGACATATAGTATGTGACATACACTATATGGCACACAGTAAAAAGTCAAGGAGTTTTTCAAGAGACTGCGAGGAAGGTGATTTTAGAGTCTGGCGGCGCGGATTTCGGGCACGCTCACGATGCGTGTGCTTTGCGGGGGATTCTCGACTGCGGACGTTAACGCCGTGATCATCTGATCGATGGTTACCAGGCCGAGACGGAGCGCACCTTCACGAGTTTGCGGCAGCAGTTCAGCGAGCTTGTACATCGGCAGCAAAAGATAGGGCCACCAATGTCCGGGGCCTAGGACGTACCAAGGGCGGAGAATAGTTGCGTTGAGACCGGCCGCATGGATCGCGGCTTCGACTTCGGCGCGCACTTGCACGTAGGCCTTCATCGTGGGCGCGGGTTGGCCTACGCTTAGATATATGAAGTGCTGCACGTTGGCGGAGCGTGCTGCCTGGACCGCTCCGAGGCCGGAAGGTAGATCTATCTGACGAAACTGGGCAGCCTTCGCGGGACTCGGATGCGCCACACCCACTAGTTGCACGAACGTGTCTGCCGGCGCGATTTGGGCGGCGTAGTTCGCGCCGTCTAATGCGTTTCCCAATACAGGCGTGCAGGCGGGAGGCAACTTGTTCTCCGATCCCGCACGGACCAGGGCTCGAACCTGATGTCCGCGCTGGAGCAACGTGGCGATCAGGCGGGGGCCCATGTAGCCGGTGCCTCCGGTGATGAAAACACAATGCGGTTGCGGTGTCGTTGGAAGTCCCCAGTTTATTTTAGCTGTCAGAATCAATTACGGAATCGTAAGGGCTTTGGATTTCAAGAGCCATTGTTGAGCGATTAACCGCGCACGCGGAGAATGATACGCGCCGACCGGTAAGCGGGCTAGCGCTGAGGCAATAATCACGCTTGCGATTTTTGCGCGCGAATGACGCGGGGGATGGACTGAAGGTCGGCGGTAATTTGAATGTTGTCCCACGCACGCAGAAGCTCCCGCACTTCGTTGACGATGGTTCCGCTGAGTTCCATCACCAGCCAACCGCCGGGCTTTAGCGCCGTGTGCGCTTGCGGGATGAGGCGGGCGATGACTTCGATTCCGGTGGGTCCGGCGAAGACTGCGTTGCGCGGCTCGAATTTGCGGACTTCGAGTTGAACCTGGTCTTCTTCGGACTCGCCGACGTAGGGCGGGTTGGAGACGATGAGGTCTAAGCTTTCTGCTTCCAGGCCTTCGAGAAGATCGGTGTGGTGGAAGTGAATGCGATTTTCGAGTTGATGGCGGGCGGCGTTGGCGCGGGCTATTTCGAGCGCGGCGAGGGAGACATCAGTGGCATGGATTTCGGCGGGAGGAAATTCTTTTGCCAGCGCGGCGGCGATGCAGCCGGAACCGGTGCCGATGTCGGCGATTCGAACCTCAGACATCGGACGTCGGACGTCGGACTTAAGATTTGCATCGTCGGGTTTGAGGTCTGAAGTCTGAGGGCCGAGGTCCGCCTTGCAGAGTTCCAGCACGGTCTCGATTACGTGCTCAGTTTCGGGGCGCGGAATCAGGACGGCGGGGGTGACGATGAAGTCCATGCCCCAGAATTCCTGATGGCCGGTGATGTACTGCGTGGGGGCGCCGCGGGCGCGCTCGGCGAGAGCGGAATCGTAGCGAGTGGCTTCGTCGGCTGTGAGTTCACGCTCAGGATGGGCGTGGAGATAGGCGCGGTCGCAGTTGAGCGTGAACATGAGGAGCAACGCGGCGTTCAGGCGTGGCGAGGGAACCTGTTGCGCAGTGAGGCGGGCAATAGCCGAGGTTAGGGCCTGCTTGAGTTGCACGTCTCCATTTCAACACAGAGGGGCGCAGCCGATGCGATGCAATCGGCTATGCGTGGTGCGCTTGGGGGAATTCGAACTCCGGATTGCGGCGGGCGATTTCCGCATTGAGAACTGTGGCGAATGCGACCCAGGCGGCATAGGGAATGAATGCGTTGGCGGCGGCACGGTCGACTTTGCGTGCGGCTACCATGTAGGACGCGATCGTGCCTTCCAAAGCCAGCACGTCGGCGAGAGCCAGCGTGGGACGGTGCTGGCCGAAGAAAAGCTTCGACCATTTTGCGTTGGCGGCGAGTTGCGAAATCCATAGGCGAAGCGCCTTCTTGCGTTCGCGGGACGGAGCGGCACTCCAGATGCGCCAGCCGGACCATGCGATGAGCGCATAAAGCGCGGTCCAAACGACGGGGAAAACTTTGTCGGGCGGAGTGAAGGATGGCTTGTCGAGGTCTCGATACCAGGAATCGCGGCCGCCCTTCTTGCTGTATCGTGCGCCGTACCAGGCCGCGCCGGCAGTGATGACGCCAAAGCCCGAAAGGGCGATGAGAGAGCGTGATTTTTCGCGAGGCATGATTGTCGTTGGGTGTCTGATATGGCATTACGGGTTGCCGTCCTGGCAAGAGATGATTCAGCCGGAGGCTCAGAGAAATATCAGATATATAATCTGAGAGGACTACGAACGATGAGTTACGCGCTACATAAGTTGTAGCGGGCATGAAAACGACCCGATACTTTCGCGAGCAAGTTTTGCGCAAAAGGCCTTATATCCAGACTGAGTGGTGTGAAAGCATTCTCCACAGGCCAATTACTCGCCTGGTTCAGTCGGACGGACGAATTCGATTTTGGGGTATCGTACCGGAGTTCGGAAACCGTGTCCTTCGGGTTGTGACTCTAGCTGACGGGGAGACAGTGCACAACGCATTTCCAGACCGGGATTTCAAGGCTCCGGCACCGTAAGGGAATCGACTATGAAACTCAACTATGATCGCGAAACCGATTCGCTGTATATCGACCTGAACTCGCGCCCCAGTGCCGATTCCCGGGAGATTCAGGAAGGCGTGGTGATTGATGTAGACGCCAAAGGGAAGATTGTGGGCATCGATATTCAGCACGCGTCCGAAATCTTAGACCTGTCCACGTTGGAGGCGGGTTCGTTGCCCATACCCACATTGCAGCCACCACAAGCCTCGGCGCGGTAAACTCCTCGTCACCTAGAGCCTCTTAGGTCTGTTGTTCCAGCGGCAGACGGTTTCCCTATGCTCGCCGCTGCCATTCGTAACTGATATCAATCATGTGGCCGATGTGGTGCTGCATGTGCGCGAAACACTGTGCGACCATGTCGAGGCGGTTCTTAGCGTTTGCGCCGACGCCCGAGTATTCCTTTGACCAATCCTCGAGTGATTGGGCACGGATGGTTTGCAGAACCATTGCGATTGCATCGTCCAGACGTTGCAGCGCAACTTCCTTTGGCGGCGGATTTGGGTCGTCGAATTCGCGCGCGCGGTCGCGCATGTATTCGGTTTGCGCGATCTGCGCGCCAATGTAGTAGTTCAGATTGCCGGTGAGGTGCAGGACGAGGTGGCCGAAGCTGTTTCCGTAGGGATAGGGCTTCTGCCAGAACTGTTCGTTCGTAAGCGGGGCGGCCAGTTCGCGGATGCGGGCGGTGTTGGCGGCGTAGCGATCGGTGAGGGCAGTGGTGAGAGTTGCGTGCAGGTCGGACACTTTTCTCCTTTCGACATCAGGGCAACTGCCGGGCGTTGCCCGGTCTCCCCTGAGGAAATGTACCGCAAAGGTAATATAAAATTTGGGGGCGCCCGGCCAGACTCGAACTGGCGGCCTCCGGATTAGAATTCCGGTGCTCTTGGTGGCTCCCGTGGGAGCCTCCGACCAAAAAGGCACTCCCACCACCGTTCCGCTGAGCTACGGGCGCAAACCTAAATCTACTTGCGCCCGTTGGCCTTTAGGGCCGATGTAATGGCCTTTGCCTCCGCCAAGTTCTTCGTCGCCTTCACTGTTAGCTTTTGCGTCTCTTCAGTAAGCTTGTCAAACAAGAGCGGCAACTTCTGTAACGAGCCGATCCGTACTTGCCGCGAGGTATCCCGCAGAAACGAGACGTTATGAGTTTCTGTCACTTCGCACCAGACCCCGTAAAGCAGCGCCCATTTGCCGTTGTGCTTGTCGTATCCAAGGCTAGCAACATAATCGAGCCCGTGCGGGCCGTCATCTTCGGTCCAACGATCCACCTCGACCCACGCGGGCACACCGATTCGGTTGGCCGCCAAGGCAGTCTCAATCTCGGCTATTTGGTTTGAGAGTTGATCGCTGACGGCGTTAAGGGAATTTGCAGAAGAGAATAGACGCGATATTGCTGCATCGGCTTTGCCAGTCACGGCAGCCTCCATTTGTGTAGGTCGGTCAGACCCGATTGCAAGGTAGATTTAAACCTTGCTAACTATTTGATACCAGTCGCGCTCAGGCTTGTCAATTGTCGTCTGTATGTAACAAAGTGCCGCTCTTTACACCACACTGACCGATTCCTGCTTCAACTTTTCTGCCTGGTAGTGTGTCGTTAACGCTTCGATCAGGGGCTGGAGCTTGCCGTCCATTACTGTTTCCAGTTGGTGGATGGTGAAGCCGATGCGATGGTCGGTGAGGCGGTTTTGCGGGAAGTTGTAGGTGCGGATTTTTTCGCTGCGGTCGCCGGAGCCGACCATGGCTTTGCGTTCCTTGGCCAGGGCCGACTGCTGCTTTTCCATTTCGATTTCGTAGAGGCGGCTGCGCAATACGCGCATGCCCTTTTCGCGGTTCTTGATCTGCGATTTTTCGTCCTGGCAACTCACGACGGTGTTGGTGGGAATGTGGGTGATGCGCACGGCGGAATACGTTGTGTTCACCGACTGGCCGCCGGGACCTGAGGAGCAGAAAGTGTCGATGCGCAGGTCTTTAGCTTCGATTTTGATGTCGACGTCTTCGGCTTCGGGCAGCACGGCGACGGTGACGGCCGAGGTGTGGACGCGCCCCTGCTGCTCGGTGGCGGGAACGCGCTGCACGCGATGGACGCCGCTTTCATACTTTAGCTGCGAATAGACGCGACTGCCTTCGATGATGGCGATGACTTCTTTCAAGCCGCCCGCCGACGATTCCGACGCGGAGAGGACTTCGACCTTCCAGCGCTGCATTTCCGCGAAGCGGGTGTACATGCGGAAGATTTCGTCGGCGAAGAGCGTGGCTTCGTCGCCTCCGGTGCCAGCGCGGATTTCGAGGATGATGTTTTTCTCGTCGTTCGGATCTTTCGGCAGCAGCAGGACTTTCAAATCGGCTTCGACAGCGCCGACGCGCGATTGCAACTTATCGAGTTCTTCCTGCGCGTAGGCGCGCATCTCGGGATCTTTTTCGTCGGCGAGCATCGCTTTACTCTCCGCGATGCCCTTGGTCAGGTCTTTGTACTCGCGATATTTTTCGACGATGGGCGCGACTTCCGCGTGGGCCTTGGCGGTCTTCTGATACTTCGAGGAGTCGTTGGCAATATCCGGCGAAGCTAGCGCCTGAGTAAGTTCCTCGTAACGATTTTCTATTTGCTCTAAACGTTCAAACATTGGGTTCTCGGTTCGCAGTTCTCAGTTTTGATGTCGATTTCTCAGCCTTAATCGCAATTCCCGAGGCACATTCGCAGAATTTCACCTGGATTGGGCGAATTCATTCTATGCGTTTTCGCTGAGAACTGAGATGAGGGAACTGAGAACTAAATTCGGGGGAAACCCCCTAGGCAATGACCAACTCGCCGCCGTGATCTTTTTCCAGCAACATAGCCTGGTCGAGTGCAGTGATGGCGCATTGAGCCATTTCGTCAGACGGAGGCTGAGTTGTGATGCGTTGCAGCCAAAGGCCCGGCGCGGTCATGAGCGCGAAGAGCGAGCCGCGGCGCTTGGCTGCGAAACGGATGATTTCATAAGAGACGCCGGCGATCAGCGGCAGCAGCGCGATGCGCGAGGCGAAGCGCGCCCAGAACGTGGTGTAGGGAATCAGCATGTAGAAGCCGATGGAGATCAGCATCACGGTCATGAGGAAACTGGTGCCGCAGCGCGGATGATAGGTCGAATACTTCTGCACTTCCGCGGTCTCAAGCGGCTTGCCATCTTCGAAGGCGAACACGGTTTTGTGCTCGGCGCCGTGGTATTGGTAGACGCGGCGAATGTCGGGCCAGAGCGATACTCCCCAGATGAAGAGCAGGAAGAGGATCAGGCGAATTCCACCGTCGATCAGGTTAAAGATGATTTGGCCGCCAAGGGCGGGGTTCAGTTTCTTGATTTCTGTCGCGGCCAGCAGCGGCAGGTACTTGTACATGAAAATGAAAAACGCCAGCGAGATGACGATGTTGACGGTGGCCAGCCAGGTGCTGATGGTGGCGGCTTTCTCGCGGGTTTGCTCGGTCGCAGCCGTCGCTGGGCCGGAGGTCTCCACATTTTTCGTAGCGGAGCCGTCTTGCATGACTTCTTCGATGGCGACGTTGGCTGAAAAACGAAGCGCGCGGTAGCCGAGCGTCATCGCATAGCCGAGCGTCATGACGCCGCGGATGATGGGCCAGGACATCCACTTGTGTTTTTCGGAAGGGCGTTCCAGCGTCTCGCTCATGGTGACAACTTCGCCCGATGGCTTTTTGCAGGCGATGGCCCAGGCGTGCGGCGAGCGCATCATAACGCCTTCGAGGACGGCTTGGCCGCCGACGAGGGTTTCTTCACCGCTTTCAAGAGCGGGAAGAAGCTGCACGGCTACGAGGAAACGCATGAAATTTTTCAGGAAACGCACAGGTATTAGATGCTCCACAGGCTGTAAAAGCGCCGAGCTCTAGGTTATCACGGATGACGCCGATTTAGGATGGCAGTAAGTGACAGAAGGGCAATGAATTAGCTGTCCACGCGAGCCGGCGGCGGGACAGGGGTAGAGTGAGGAGATATGCAGCGTTTGGCGGAGGCTTGCGAACGGATTGCAGCGACGACGAAGAAGCTGGAAAAGACTCGCATCGTTGCGGATTATTTCCGTTCTTGCAGCACTGGCGAGGCGGCGGTGTCGGCGGTGTTTCTTTCGGGACGGCCATTTCCTGTGTGGGAAGAGACCACTTTGCAGGTTGGGGGAAGGTTGCTGTGGCGAGTGGTCGCCGAGTTGGCTGGTAAAGAGGACTCTGCGTTGACCGATGCTTATCGCAAGCTTGGAGATTTGGGAGCGGTAGCCGGGACGGTGCTGGCGACCAAACCAGATCGAACACTCGGCGTGCTGGAGGTCGAGACTGCCTTTCGGCAGATTGCTGGAGCGCGCGGACCTGCGGCGAAGAACGCGCTCGTGCGGGAGTTGCTTTTGCGGGCGACGCCGCTGGAAGCGAAATACATTGTCAAGATCATGACCGGCGATTTGCGGATTGGGCTGAAAGAAAGCTTGGTGGAAGAGGCGATCGGCAAGGCTTATGGCGCGGCGCTTGCCGCAGTGCAGCGCGCGAATATGTTGTTGGGCGATGTCGGAGAGACGCTGCGGCTGGCGTCTGAGGACAAGTTGCCGGAAGCGAAGATGCGAATGTTTCATCCGCTGGGATTCATGCTGGCGAGTCCGGTTGAATCGGCGGAGCAAGGGCTGAGTTATTTTGCCGAAGCGGCGGTCGAGGATAAATATGACGGCATTCGGGCGCAGGCGCATGTTGCCGATGGTGAGGTGAAGTTGTTTTCGCGTACGCGGGATGAGATCACGGAATCGTTTCCGGAGTTGGAGGAGGCGCTGGCGGAGATGTCTGGTGAGGCGATTCTCGATGGAGAGATCGTGGCGTGGGAGTATCCGGCAGACCTGGCGAAGACGAAGGAGATAGTGGAGGAACTGGCATCT
>Ga0209006_10002097_pt1 | contig 18133 bp, 16 predicted proteins | sample JacPin_JW_Ref_O2_FD_188567 | JGI IMG/M metagenome (GOLD analysis project Ga0209006, IMG submission 188567) | Forest soil microbial communities from Algoma, Ontario, Canada - Jack Pine, Ontario site 1_JW_Ref_O2 (SPAdes) (version 2) | ecosystem: Environmental > Terrestrial > Soil > Boreal... | reverse complement strand
CTGCAGGTGGCAAGTCGACATTGGTGTTGATGGACTCTCGCGGCAAGCAGTTCTCGTCGGAGGAGTTTGCTGATTTTCTTGGAAGACATCAAGAACGCAATCCCTTGCCGCTGGTTTTCGCAGTCGGCGCGGCGGATGGATTCACCGGGATCGCGCGCGAGGCGGCGCAGTTTACCATCTCACTGGGAAGAGTCACGCTGCCGCACGAACTGGCGCGCGTGGTTCTGCTGGAGCAAATTTATCGAGGGTTCACTATCCTTAAGGGGCACCCATATCATTCGGGACACTAAGTGGAACATGAAGGCGCGGAGTAACGTGCACCTTTGTGAGTTGTTCTCAAACGATGCGAGCCATACAGTTTGAACCTGCGATGAAGTTGGCATGAAAGTAATTATTTTGAGGCCAGATTTCGGAGATTAAAGCGATGAGAGATGTGATGGAGCTGTTGCGGGCCAAGGAGCAAGAACTTTTAAAGGTGAAGCGGCAAGTCGAAGCTTTGCGCATTGCGGCACCGTTGATCGCAGACGACGATCAGCACCAGCACCAGGCTACGAGCGTACCGATTAATAAGGGTCAGGGCAACTGAGCCCATCGGTATTGAGGCTTGTTCCATGCAGTGGGAACTAGGCCTTTTCAAATCTCTCCGGCCGAGCGATCCGCTTCGGTAATGCGACGGTACACGAAGTCCGCGCCGCTTCTAGTACAATCAAACCTCGCCTAAGTCATGAGTGACGTGCGCCGCGGTCTGATTATTGTGAACACTGGTCCGGGTAAGGGCAAAACGACCGCGGCCATGGGCACTGCTTTGCGCGCGGTCGGGCAAGGGATGAAAGTCCTGATGCTGCAGTTCCTGAAAGGCTCCTGGCATTACGGCGAACTGGATGCGGTGCAGGCGTTTGGCGACAGGTTCGTGATGAAGCAGATGGGCCGCGGTTTCGTGAAGGTGGGCGCCGAGAAGCCGGACCCGGAAGATGTGAAGATGGTTGAGGAGGCTTGGGCGGAAGGCGAGCAAGCGATTCAATCCGGTGAGTGGGATTTGGTGGTTCTGGATGAGATCAATTATGCAATCAGCTACGGCATGCTCGATCCGTCAAGGGTGGCGGAAAGCTTGAAGAAGAAGCCGGAGATGGTGCATGTCATCTTGACGGGAAGGAATGCACACCCCACAATTATCGATGCCGCCGACACGGTGACGGAAATGCGGCAGGTAAAGCACGCGTATGAAAAAGGCGTGATGGCCCAGAGAGGGATCGAGTACTGAATTTGAGTGATTGTGCGATCGGACAATTGAGCGATTTGGTCAAAACACCAGATTGGTCTTTCAATCGCCAAATCACAAAATCACTCAATCACTAAATCCTTATGGCTTGGTTTAAGCGAGAATCCGGGGAGCTCGACACTTCGGGCACGAAGACGGTGCGCACCGAAGGGCTGTGGGTGAAGTGCGAGAGCTGCCGGCAGATTATCTGGAAGAAAGACCTGGAAGAGAATTTGAATGTTTGTCCGAAGTGCGAAAAGCATTTCCGCATCGACGCGCGAACCAGACTCGGGCTGCTACTGGACGACAATCGGTATGAGATGTTGGACGGAAATTTGTCTTCGACCGACCCCCTGAGATTTGTGGACTTGAAGCCGTATTCCTCGCGGCTGCGCCAGGCGCAGCACGATACCGGATTAAAGGATGCAGTGATCAACGCCCAGGGCAAGGTGCTGGGGCGGCCCGTGGTCGCGAGCGTGATGGAGTACGCGTTCATCGGCGGCAGCATGGGAGCCGTGGTGGGCGAGATGATCACACGCGCTGTGGAGCGTGCGCTTTCTTCGAAAACGCCGCTGATTATCGTTTCTGCTTCCGGTGGGGCGCGGATGATGGAAGGGGTTGTCAGCCTGATGCAGTTGGCCAAAATTTCAGCCGCCCTGGCTCGACTGGATAAAGAGCGGATTCCCTACATTTCTGTGCTCACGGATCCGACCACGGGAGGAGTAACCGCATCTTTCGCGATGCTGGGCGACCTGAATATTGCCGAACCCGGCGCATTGATTGGATTCGCGGGACCGCGGGTAATCGAACAGACGATCCGGCAGAAACTGCCGGCAGGATTTCAGCGCAGTGAGTTCCTGCTCGAGCACGGGATGCTGGACGCGGTAGTGCATCGCAAAGAAATGAAGCCATATATCGCCAGAGCTTTGGATTTTATGGCGGGAAGCGCTTAGCTACCAAGCTTCGCCTGCGCTTGCTTTCTGTTTCCGCTCTGCCTAGTCTGCTGAGTGCCAGAATCTCCCAGATCGTTTCGTCATCGGGTGGTATGGAGACGAGAGCGTCTGCCGCCGGTCGAGATCTAACGCTGTTTTTTTATGTCCTACGAAACCGCGATTACCCGCATGTTTGCTCTGGGGCACGAACTGTCGCAGACGCCCTCACACAAGTTCGATCTGGCGCATATGCGGCGGTTGCTGCAAGGGGTCGACCATCCGGAGGGCCGTTTTCCGAGCGTGCTGATTGCGGGGACGAATGGAAAGGGTTCAACGGCGGCGACGTTGGCCTCAATCCTGCGTGCGTCGGGATTGAAAACGGGTTTGTATACCTCCCCTCATCTGCTGCGACTGAACGAGCGCATTCGCGTGAACGGCAGGGCGATTAGCGATGGCGACTTCGCCGCATTGCATGCCAAGGTAGATCGTATTGCAGAGATGCTGGTCGAAGAGGCCTCGTTACCATGGCATCCCAGCTTTTTTGAAATGATGACTGCCATTGCGTTCGAGTATTTCGCGCGACAGCAGGTGGATCTGGCGGTGCTTGAGGTGGGAATGGGAGGGCGGCTCGATGCCACGAATGTGGTCGATCCGCGAGTCAGCGTGATTACGGACATCTCACTCGATCATCAGAATTATCTGGGCGACACAGTGAGCGCAATTGCGCGCGAGAAAGTCGGAATCATACGTCCTGGAGGCGTTGTGGTGACGTTGCCGCAGCAGCCTGAGGCCAACGACGTCATTGGGAACACGATCATGGACTGTGGGGCACGCACGGTGAATGCGGTTCCGTATGTGCCGCCAGTGTCGCCGGGGAGTGTTGACTACCTGGTGTCCAGTACCGAGGAAGACCATCGTGTGAGCCGCGGTCACAAACCCAATACCGAGAATTCCGCAAGATATATATATCAATACCCGCTGCAGGTTTTGGATGAGCAAATTTTGGTGAAGACTCCGCTGGTCGGGCGGCATCAATTACGCAATGTGGCCTTGGCGATTGCGGCAGCGGAAGAGTTGGGTCACCAGGGATTTGGGGGCATTAGCGCAAAGAGTATCGAGGCCGGCGTTCGCCAGACGCACTGGCCCGGGCGGTTCCAGATGATTCCAGCGCGAGCGGGATGGCCGGAGATGGTGATTGACGTCGCGCACAATCCCGCGGGCGCCTGGGCTCTGCGTTCGGCGCTCTCGGAGCGATATGAAGACCGTCCGCTGCTTTTTGTTTTTGGAGCGATGCGGGATAAGGCTATCCCTGAGATGACGGAGATTCTGTTCCCGCTGGCGGAGCGGGTGATCGCTACCCGGCCGGAAAATCCTCGGGCGGCGTCAGCGGAAGAAATCCGGCAGGCTGGAGTGCGAACCGGAGTTGCGATTGAGGCGGTGGAAGACGTTTCGCAAGCGCTGGAAAGAGCCAGGGAACTGGCGAACGAAAAGACGGTGGTCGTCGTTTCGGGATCGATGTATCTGGTCGGGCAAGTGATGGGCCTCATCGAAATTGAAGTCGAACGATAAGCAGCGCGGACGAAGGGTTTCCCCTAGAATAGGCGTGTGCAGGAAGTGAATTCATCTTTGCAAGTGGGAAGCGAGGAAGCGGGAAGCGGCGCAACGCCCCTTTCGCTACGGCCGGCCAGTCCGCACGCGATTCCCGGGAAGAAATACGGCTGGCCGAGCCGGTTGCGGTCCTTCTTCATTCTCGATCCTTTAATCTGGCTCTACACGTTGGTCCTAGGGTTACTTGCCTTGCCGGGCGGACTTTTCGACCGGGGCGGGCGACGCCTGCATTGGTTTTCAAGGGCCTGGTCCTGGCTCATCATGAAAACGATTTTGTCGCCCGTGAAGGTGACCGGGCTCGATAAGGTCGATACTTCCAAGCCCCATGTCTACGCAGTCAATCACGCTTCGGCAATGGATATTCCCGTTCTCTACGTTTACCTGCCGTTTCAATTTCGTATCGTCTTCAAGAAAGAACTGTTGGCGTATCCGGTAGTCGGCTGGCAGCTGAAGCGCTCGGGACAGGTGTGCATCGATCAGCAGAAGCCTACGAATTCAATTGCAGCAATTCGGTCGGCGGTGAAGAGTCTGAAGGCCGGGATGCCGCTGGTGATTTATCCCGAAGGCGGGCGGACTCCCGATGGTGAGATTAAGCCCTTTCTGCCGGGTGCTTTTTTTCTGGCGATCAAGGCGCAGGTAGATATTGTGCCGGTGGCGCTGGTGGGAACCTATGAATTGCTGCCGATGGACACCTATCACATCAAGTGCCGCCCTCTGGAAATGCGCGTGGGGAAGCCAATTTCCACGGATGGCCTCACGATGCGCGATCTCGAAGCTGTTTCGGCGAAGGTTCAGAAGGCCATCGAGGATCTGTATTATCCGCCATCTTCCAATGGCGCGTAATTTCACCGTAACCTTTTTCCGTTCCTACTGTTAATCCCTGTGTAAGTTAACTCCGCGCGGAGAACTCGTTGAAGGCTCAAAAGAAAGAGGCGGACGAGCGGCTTCTGATTCAAGAGGCGCAAAAGGATCCTGCCCGCTTCGCAGAGCTCTATGAGTGTAACTTCGAGCGAGTTTATGCGTACGTGGTGCGGAGGGTGAAGGATCGTTCGGAGACGGAGGATATTACTTCCGAGGTGTTCCACCATGCGCTGGCAAATCTGCAGAGGTTTGAGTGGCGCGGAATTCCGTTTGCGGCGTGGTTGTACCGGATTGCGGCGAATCTGATTGCAGACCGCTGGCAGCGTATGGGGCGCGAACCGATCGACGACGATCCGGATCAGATTGAAGCAGCCCAAGGTAAGAGCGGCAATGATTTTGAGGAAGTCGAGCGGCGGGCCACCTTGTTTCGCTTGGTGGAAAAGTTGCCGGTAGAGCAGCGGCGGGTGGTGGTGCTGCGGTTTGTGGAGCAGAAGAGCATCAAGGAAGTGGCGCGGGAAATTCGCAAGACCGAAGGCGCGGTGAAGCAGTTACAATTCCGCGCCCTGAGCGGACTGCGGGCGCGCATGGAGGGTGCCGATGCCTAAGCGCTCTCTGGATCACGGGAAGAACGAGCCGACAAAGGCCGAATTGGCGAAGATCGAGCGAGTGAGCAAGGCCGTCGAAGCCATGCTGGCTCGGACGGACGGAAGTGTCCCGAAAGTTGAGCACGAAATCGAGCCAGTGGTGCGCATTGCGGCAGAATTGCGCAATCTGCCGAGCGCAAGTTTCAAGGCACGATTGAAATCACAACTAGAAGGGAAAACGATCATGACTACCGTTGCTGAACCAGTTGCGGCTGTGGGGACGACCGCGACACCAAGATTGACTTTCAGAGATGCGGCTAAGGCGATTCAGTTCTACAAGGAAGCCTTTGGCGCGAAGGAGGGGATGCGATTTGAAGTTGCAGGATCGATCCCGCATGCCGAAATCATGATTGGCGACTCGACGATTATGCTCACGGAAGAGTGGCCGGAGGGAGGAAGATTCAGTCCGGAGACGCTGGGAAATTCACCCGTCATCATGTCGTTGAGTGTTTCGGACGTGGACAAGTTTTTTGCCCATGCGATCGAGGCAGGGGCCAAGACGGTGAGGCCCATCGCCGATCAATTTTACGGACGCCGCGAAGGAACACTTCAGGATCCCTTTGGATACTCGTGGAGTGTGTCCACGCTGACAGAAGAGATGCCGGTGGAGGAGATGCACCGGCGGATGAAGAATCTTACCGCCGGACCTGAGGGTGGTCCATTGCCCCGAAAGACTTCGGCGGCCGGCGTGGAGCCCGTTCCGCGCGGTTTCCGGATGGTTACTCCATACTTGGTAGCGGAAGACGGGTTCGCTTTGCTCGACTTTGCCAAGAAGGCATTTGGAGCGGAAGAGATGTTGCGCGCCGAAACGCCCACGGGCGTTCACGGCGAGATACGCATTGGCGATTCGATGATGATGATGGGTGGGGGTAAAGCGGGCCAGAAGTTTCCTTCTACCTTGCATCCGAACGCCCTTCATGTTTACGTGAAGGATGCCGACGCTGTCTGCCGGCAAGCGGTTGCGGCTGGTGGGACGTTGGTGGATGAGCCGCGCGACCAGGAATATGGCGAGCGCTCGGGTACGGTGAAAGATGCCGCCGGAAACTTCTGGTACGTCGCCACGCATAAAGGCGATAGCTACGTGCCCAAAGATCTGCACAATGTAAATCCATATTTGCATCCGCTGCGTGCGGAACCGCTGATTGGCTTCCTGAAGCGTGCGTTTGGAGCGCAGGAAGTCGCGAAGTACGCGTCGCCGGATGGCGTGGTGCATCACGCAGTGATTCGCGTCGGCGATTCGGTGATAGAGATGGGCGAGGCCCACGGAAAGTACGAGCCTATCCCGGCGATGTTCTATCTCTATGTGCCGGATTCCGATGCACTCTACCGCCGAGCGCTGGCGGCCGGGGCCAAGTCTTTGCACGAGCCTACGGATCAGCCCTACGGGGATCGCAATTCCGCCGTCACCGATGATTTTGGGAACACATGGTATATCGCGACGCACGTGAAAGACGTGACTATGTAGGACTTTTATGAACGGAAGGCGGGTGAGATTTGCACCCGCCTCTACCTTCTAGGCGGTTCGATGTTTGACCCTCCCTCATCCCTCCAATAAACTGAAAGATTCAGTACACCTGCAGGTTTCAAACTTATGGCAGATAGCATTCATGTGAAGCTCCCTGACGGGAGCGTGAAGGATGTCCCCAAGGGAACGACTGCGCTCGAGATTGCGAAAGATATAGGCCCGCGGCTGGCGGATGCGGCGTTGGTTGCAAAGACCAATGGCGATCTGATCGACCTTGCGAAACCGCTGGACAAAGATACCGATCTACGCTTTCTCACGGAGAAGGATCCTGAGGCGCTGGATGTTTACCGGCATTCGTCGGCGCACTTGCTGGCGGCGGCGGTGCTGGAACTTTTTCCGGAGACCAAGCTAGGTCACGGTCCGGCGACTGAGAGCGGATTTTTCTACGATTTCTACCGGCCTACCGCGTTCACGCCTGAGGACCTGGAAAAGATCGAGAAGAAGATGCAGGAGCTGGTGCAGCAGAATATTCCTTACGCGCGTGAATTTCTACCTCGCGATCAAGGGTTGGCGGAGTTCAAAAAAGAAGGCGACTTCATGAAGTGCCATTTCATCGAGCAATTCACCAAGCCCGATGAAAAGATTTCGATCTATCGCACCGGCAAATTTACTGATTTTTGCCGCGGTCCGCATATTCCTTCGACGGGGAAGATCAAGGCGTTCAAGCTATTTAATATTGCCGGAGCCTACTGGCTGGGGGATGAGAAGAATCCGCAACTGCAACGGATTTACGGGACGTCGTTTTTTTCGAAGAAGGAGCTCGACGCGCATTTGCAACAGATTGAAGAAGCGAAAAAGCGCGATCACCGTGTGATTGGGCAGCAACTCGATTTGTTCTCCATTCAGGAACTCGCTGGACCTGGCTTGATCTTCTGGCATCCCAAGGGCGGGATCATCCGCAAAGAGATGGAAGACTGGATGCGCGAGGAGTACGTGAAGCGCGGCTATTCCCTGGTCTACACCCCTCATGTGGTGCGACGGCAGCTGTTCCATGTCTCCGGACACGAGGGCTACTACTCCCAGAACATGTTCGATGCCATGGAACTCGACGACGCCGAATACCGACTGAAGCCGATGAATTGTCCCGGGCACATTCTGATCTATAAAGACTCGTTAAAGTCCTACCGCGACTTGCCCGTGCGACTGGGAGAGTTGGGAACGGTTTACCGGTATGAGCGTTCGGGCGTGATGCACGGACTGCTGCGGGTGCGCGGGTTTACGCAAGACGACGCGCATATCTTCTGCATGCCGGAGCAGATTGAAGATGAGATCGCCAGCTGCCTGGATTTCGCCTTGGATGTGCTGAAGGATTTTGGCTTCGACAAGTTTGAGACTGAACTTTCCACCTGGAATCCCGAAGATCGCAAGAATTTTGTTGGCAGTGAAGAGCAGTGGCTGCACGCCACGCAATCGCTGGAGAAAGTGCTGAAGGGCAGAAACATCGAGTACAAGACCATCCCCGGGGAGGCGGCGTTCTACGGCCCGAAGATTGATATCAAACTTGTCGACGCCATTGGGCGATTGTGGCAGCTTTCGACGGTGCAGTTCGATTTCAATCTGCCGCAGCGGTTCGGCCTGGAGTATGTAGCCGAAGATGGATCACGTAAGCAGCCGGTGATGGTGCATCGCGCGCTCTATGGATCGGTCGAGCGATTTTTTGGCGTTCTGATCGAGCATTACGCGGGCGCGTTCCCGGTGTGGCTCTCGCCCGTGCAGGTGGCGATGATTCCCATCAGCGAGCGGCATGCCGAATATGCCAACAAGGTTGCGAATCAGCTGAAAGCGATCGGAGTGCGCGTGGAAGTGGACGCGCGCAACGAGAAGATGAATGCTAAAATCCGCGAGCACGCCATGCAGAAAGTGCCGTTCCTACTGGTCGTCGGAGATAAAGAAGCTGAGGCAGGCAAGGTAAATGTGCGGACTCGGGGGAAAGAAAAGACAGAAGATATGGGCTCGGCGGAGTTTGTCGAGAAGATTGGGAAGTTGATCAAGGAAAAAAGTCCGGGGCTGTAGACTCAGCGGCGTGCTCGCCGGCCTTCAACTGTGGCCCAAAAGACCAATGCGGTGCGGCTTCTCGACCAACTCGCGATTCCCTATGAATTGCGGAAATATGAAGTGGATCCCGCTAAGCTTGACGCCGAAACTGTGGCAGCCAAGATTGGGCTACCCGCGGAGCAGGTTTTTAAGACGCTAGTGGCGCGTGGCGATCGCAATGGAATCTGCATGGCCGTGATTCCCGGCGATACAGAGCTTGATCTCAAGGCTTTGGCCACGACGTCCGGCGACCGCAGATTTCAGTTGGTTCCGGTGAAAGAGCTGCAGGGCCTCACTGGATATATTGGCGGAGGGGTTACGGCGCTGGCCGGCAAGAAAGATTATGCCGTGTATGCCGACGAGGCGATCGAACTCTACGACATGATCTCAGTTTCTGCCGGTATTCGAGGATTGCAAATCCTGATTGCCCCCTCTGATTATTTGAAAGCGACCAAAGCTACGGTCGTGCGGCTAGCCCAAGAAAAGAAGTAGCGGTCCATCTAACTCTTCGCGGCCAACACTGTTCAACACGGTGGCCATCCCCGTATCTTAGGTTGTGGGTTGTACCATGTTTCTGTGCATCAATTCGCCGAGCGCGCGCTGGGGAACGTTCGTCGGGAGGACCTGCTGCGGGCGGGTGACCGCGTCGGAGTCGCGGTTTCTGGTGGGATTGATTCGGTCGCGCTATTGCGATTGCTGCTTGAATTGCGTCACGAACTCGGCGTCGTTGTTTCGGTTGTGCACTTCAACCACAAGTTGCGCGGCGCAGAGTCGGACGAGGATCAGCAGTTCGTTGCGGCATTGGCCCAGCAGCATGGGCTCGAGTTTTATTCTGAAAGCGCAGACGTCGCGCAGTATGCAACCGCGGTCCACTCCGGAGTGGAAGCGGCTGCGCGGGAGTTGCGTTACGAATTCTTTGGTCGGCTCCTCGGGGCAAACGAGGGCGAAGTATCGCACACGCTAAAGCCGGAATCAGGTGCGCAGCTAGATGGCACTTCTCAAGCTGCGTTTCTTCTGAGCGGAACGCCTTTAATCCATCTCAATAAAATCGCTACGGGGCACACGCTCGATGACCAGGCTGAAACTGTGCTGATGCGGTTGATTCGCGGAACGGGATTGCGTGGGTTGGGCGGAATTTTCCCGCGCATCGTAGTCGAGGACGACGAGAACGAAGGGCACGGCGAGATTGTACGTCCGCTGCTTGCGTTCAGGCGTCGCGAGTTGGAGCAGTACCTAGCCGATATGAAACAGCCATGGCGCGAGGACGCTACGAATACCGACTTCGCATTCACCCGCAATCGTGTGAGAAAGCTGGTGCTCCCGCTGCTGGAGAGAGAGTTCAATCCATCCGTGGCTGAGAATTTTTCCGAACTGGCGGAAATTGCGCGCGACGAAGAAGACTATTGGGAAAACGAAATCTCCGGCTGGCTGGGAACGGTGGTTCAGTGGTCGGAGCCGGAATGGGTGCGGGGATTGCCGGGTTTCAGCGGGGCACAACATCTCGTGCAGATATCGCCTTCTTCCACTGAGTCGGTCGATAATGAACTGCTGGCTCGACTCAACGAGACCGGCGCGGTCGTGATGAACGCTTCCGTGAGCCGCCCATGGTTGCTGACTGAGCCTCGCGCGGTGCAGCGGAGAGTTTTGAAGGCGGTTGGGGAACAGGCGGGCATTCCGCTCGACTTCAAGCATATTGAAGAGATTTTGCGGTTTACCGAGGAAGAAGGCCCGAGGGGCAAAGAATTATCGTTGCCACTGGGCTGGAAATTGGTACGAGAACCGGAAGCGGTGATCTTTGTTACTCCTGACCTCCGACGTCGGGAACGCGCGTCGGACTACGAGTACCCCCTTCCCGTGCCCGGGCGGACCTTGGTTCCGGAGCTCGAAGTGGTGATCGAAGCGCTCCGAGTGGATTTCGTGGAAGAGGAGGCGGAGTATAATCCGCAGCAACTTATTCGAGCGGATTTGTTGAGTGGTCCGTTGAAGGTGAGGAACTGGCGTGCCGGAGATCGATTTTGGCCCGCTCACACCAAGGCGCCTAAAAAGGTGAAAGAGTTGCTGCAGAAGTTACACATCGAGCAACCATTGCGCCAGCTGTGGCCGGTGATTCTGAGCGGCGAGGACATCATATGGACGCGAGGTTTTCCGATTCCCGAAAGTTGCCGCGCCGAACCCGGGCAAGCTGCGATTCTGATCAGGGAGACGCCGTCCGGTGACGAGCAGAGAATCTAAGTTTCGCCAATCGTAGCTGGGAATCAATAACAGGAGGAACGCTCTTCCATGAACGTAGCGAGAGCAGAATCACTGCGCCAGGTTATCGCAGCCGAACAAATTCAAAAACGTGTGAAGGAGCTTGGCCGCCACATCTCCGACGATTATAAGGGACAAACGATCCAGGCTCTCGCGGTTCTGGAGAACGCATTTATTTTCATGGCCGACCTGGTTCGAGCGCTGGATGTACCGGTGGTTTGCCAGTTTATTAAACCCAAATACAGTAAACAGGCTGGTAATCAAACGGAAGTGATGGAGATTTTTTTCAGCCATGAGCCCGACATCCGGGGACGGCATATTCTCCTCGTAGAAGGACTAGTTCATTCGGGGGTCACCAGCGAGTTCCTGATGAACGATCTTCGCGCCAGAGGAGCGGCATCTGTGAAGCTGGTCACTCTGCTGGACCGGCAGTCAGCGCGCCGCGTCGCATTGCAGCCGGACTACTTCGGTTTTCTGGTGGACGATGTTTTCCTTGTAGGATACGGTTTGGGTACGGTGGAGCAGACCAATCGAAATATCCCGTATCTGGCAGCAGCACCCCTGCCCGCATGACTTAAGTCATGGGAATGAGAACGCGCCTTTTTCGACAGGAAAAGGTAGAATAACGTGTCTAGGGAATTTCCCTATCCAAATTGGCGGAATAGCATCTAATAAGTGGCAGGAGCCTCGGGCGCCACACGCTTTTGATCGGACCCCCGGTTTCTTAGGAGTTTCTTGGTGAATTCAACAGTCAAGACCGTAGCTTTCTGGCTGGTTATCGGTTTGTCCGCATTGCTCTTGTGGCAGGTGATACAAGCCGGTCGCAGCGGGCAGAAGGACAAGGAAATCAATTACTCGCAGTTACTAAGCGACGTGGATCAGGGCAAGGTACATGACGTCCTGGTCGACGGCCAGCAACTGCACGGGAAATATAGCGACGGGACCGCTTTCCACACGACGGTTCCGGCGAACAATTCCGAGATGATCAAGTCCCTCCACGACAAGGGTGTCTCCATGACCTTCCGGGACGCCAACAGTGGAAGCTGGCCGCTACAGTTGCTGGGTACTTGGGCCCCGCTGATCTTGCTGGGAGCGCTCTGGTTCTTCATGATCCGGCAGATGCAGACCGGTGGCAACAAGGCGCTGTCGTTCGGAAAGAGCCGCGCCCGCTTGCTTTCGATGCAGCAGAAGAAAGTCACGTTCAAGGACGTGGCTGGCGTGGAAGAAGCGAAAGAAGAGTTGCGCGAGATCATCGAGTTTTTGCGCGAGGCGCAGAAATTCCAGAAACTCGGCGGAAGAATCCCCAAGGGTGTGTTGCTCGTTGGCCCCCCGGGAACCGGCAAGACTCTCTTGGCGCGGGCCGTTGCAGGCGAAGCGAATGTTCCGTTCTTTTCGATTTCCGGCTCGGACTTCGTTGAGATGTTCGTAGGCGTAGGCGCAAGCCGCGTTCGCGATCTGTTCGAGCAAGGCAAGAAGAATGCCCCTTGCATCATTTTCATCGATGAAATTGACGCTGTAGGCCGTCATCGTGGCGCAGGTTTGGGTGGTGGACACGATGAGCGCGAGCAGACGTTGAATCAGTTGCTTGTCGAAATGGACGGCTTCGAATCGAATGAAGGCGTCATCCTGATGGCTGCGACGAACCGGCCCGACGTGCTGGATCCGGCGCTGCTCCGACCCGGACGTTTTGACCGGCGCGTGGTTGTGAGTCGTCCGGATGTGCGCGGTCGCGAGGAGATTCTCCGCGTGCACACGCGCAAGATTCCTCTGGCAGAGGATGTCGATCTCTCGGTTCTGGCGCGTGGCACACCAGGGTTCTCAGGCGCGGACCTGGCGAACATGGTGAACGAAGCGGCATTGGCGGCGGCGCGCCAAAACCGTAAGGCCGTGTTGATGTTTGACTTCGAAGTGGCCAAAGATAAAGTGCTCATGGGCGTGGAGCGCAAGTCGCTGATCCTTTCCGACGAGGAGAAGAAAGTCACGGCTTATCACGAAGCTGGGCATGCGCTGGTGGCAGCGAAGCTTCCCGGCTCCGATCCCGTGCACAAGGTTACGATCATTCCGCGCGGAATGGCGTTGGGCGTTACCATGCAGCTGCCCATCGACGACCGTCACAATTACACCAAGGAATATTTGAAGACCGACTTGGCGATTCTGATGGGTGGGCGCATTGCCGAAGAGTTGTTCCTTAATCAGATGAGCACCGGCGCGGGCAACGATATCGAGCGAGCCACGGAAATGGCGCGCAAGATGGTTTGCGAATGGGGCATGAGCGATCTTGGACCGCTGACGTTCGGCAAGAAGGAAGAGCAGATCTTCCTGGGCCGCGAAATCAGCCAGCACCGCGACTACAGCGAAGACACTGCCATCAAGATCGACGGCGAGGTCCGCAAGCTGGTGAACTACGGGTACGAAACCGCGAAAAACATTCTGCAGGGCAATCCCGATACGCTGCAGAAAATCGCGGCGGCCTTGCTGGAGCGAGAAGTGCTGGACGCTTCCGAGGTGATGATGTTGGTCGAGGGCAAGGAACTGCCTCCGATGAAGTTGCCATCAAAAGCCGATGAGGGAGCGGTGCAGCAGGTATTGAAGCCAGAGCCGGGACGTGGAATCGCGAAGGGTGGAGAAAGTCCGGCGCGGGCTTAGATTCAGCCGCATCAACTTCCAGGGGCGGCCTTTGTGGCCGCCCTTTATTTCTGCGACGAAGATTACCCGTTCACGATATTCATCATGGTTTCGGGATAGCGAAAACCCGCGGCTGCACCGGCAGGGAAGATTTCGTCAATACGCCGTAGATCGTGCTCACTGAGCTTCACGTTAAGACCGGCGACATTCTGCTCCAAATACTTGCGGCGCTTGGTGCCTGGGATAGGTACGATATTTTCGTCCTGTGCGAGGACCCATGCGAGTGCCAACTGAGCAGGCTGGCAGCCTTTCTCTTTCGCAATTTCCTCGACTCGGTGAACAAGGTCAAGGTTCTTCTGAAAGTTTTCCCCCTGAAAACGCGGAGAGTTCCTGCGATAGTCGTCCTGGGGAAGGTCATCGAACTTCTTGAACTGCCCGGTTAAGAAGCCGCGGCCGAGCGGGCTGTAGGCCACAAAGCCGACTCCCAGTTCACGGCAGGCTGGCAAAATATCTTCTTCGGGATCCCGGCTCCAAAGCGAGAATTCAGTTTGCAGCGCGGTGATGGGATGGACCTTGACGGCACGCCGTAAGGTATCGGGCGAAGCTTCGGAGAGTCCGATGTGCCGAATTTTTCCTTCCTGCACCAGTTGGGCCATCGCACCAACGGTCTCTTCAATCGGCGTGGAGCGGTCGACGCGATGTTGGTAGTACAGGTCGATGGTTTCAATGCCCAGCCGTTTCAAACTTCCTTCACAGGCGCGCCGAACATAATCAGGCTTTCCGTTGATGCCTCGGGCTGAGGGATCGGCGGGATCGCGAACGATGCCGAACTTCGTAGCCAGCACAACCTTGTCACGTTTGCCTTTGATCGCCCGGCCTACGAGCTCTTCATTTTTATACGGGCCGTATACGTCCGCGGTATCAAGAAAATTGATGCCGAGTTCGAGAGCACGATGAATTGTCGCGATGGATTCTTCGTCGTCGCGCCCACCGTAAAACTCCGACATGCCCATGCAACCTAAGCCGAGCGCGGAGACTTTAAGACCGCTGCGTCCCAATTCGCGAAATTGCATAATGAATTCCTTTCAGAACAATCGTGCGGGATTATGACTGCGAATACTCAATAGATGCGGATGAGAGGCTTTTGGGATTCAGTGATGTTGCCAATGTGGCTCGCTGGGACCCCAGCTGCCTGTAAGTCGCGAACAAGTTGCTCGCTATCGTTCTCGTTCTCAGCGATTGAGATAAGAAGTCCGCCGGCAGTCTGAGGGTCGAACAGCAAGGTTTTGAGTTCGGGATCGATAGACGCTTCGTAACGAACCAAGCATTCAGCGAATTCACGGTTATTGTTGAGACCGCCGGGAATAAATCCGGCGCGAATGCACTCCAATGCGCCCGGCAAGACCGGAATCTCTTTAGAGAAGAGTCGTAATGCGACATTTCCGGCCAAAGCCATCTCTCGAGCGTGGCCGATCAATCCGAACCCCGTTATGTCGGTCATGGCGTGAACCTGATAGTTTTTTTCAGCGATCAGGTTTGCGGCTCGCTTGTTCAGTGTGGTCATCGATTGGACTGCGGCGTCAATCCAGGCCTGCTCAGCTTTGCCTTTCTTGATCGCAGTCGAGATCACTCCGGTGCCCAGGGCTTTGGTCAGGATCAGAGCATCCCCAGGTTTGGCGCCGGCATTTGCGAGAATCTTCTTAGGGTGCACCATTCCGGTCACGGCATACCCAAATTTGGTTTCTTCGTCGCGAATGCTGTGCCCGCCGATCACGGTGCATCCGGCCTCAATCATCTTGGAAAGTCCGCCCGCGAGGATCCGCTCGAGAATTTCGAGGTCTGCCTTTTCAGGGAAGCAAACAAGCGCCAGGGAAGTCAGAGGCCGTCCGCCCATGGCGTAAACGTCGCTCAGGGCATTCGTGGCCGCGATCTGGCCAAAGGTGTAAGGATCGTCAACGATGGGAGTGAAGAAATCCACTGTCTGCACCAGGGCCTGATCCGGCGCAATTTGATACACTCCGGCGTCATCGGCGTGGTCAAAGCCGACCAGGACGTTCGGGTCGTGTTGCCGGGCTAATTTCCCAAGCACCGTGTCCAGCGCCGCCGGACTCAGCTTGGACGCTCAACCTGCAGCTTTTACTGACTCCGTCAGGCGGAATGGTTTTGTGTCAGGCACCTAGCCATTGTAGCGAGTTGCAGGCGTGAAAGTTCTGCGCTTGGGCGAATGATCCGAACGGGAGCGGCCTAACAGAAGAACACTCTACTTCACCACGACTTCTGTTGCCTGAATATCGGGATAGGCATGGTTCCACTGCGCGGAAATGCTTTCAAATGTCAGCCGAAAAGGTTTGCTCTGGCCCGGACCCAACGGTGAGGTATTGAACGGCACAGCTTCTGGATAGGGTCCGGAAATTTTCAAAATTTGCAGCGGAAGTTCCTCCCGTTGCGTGACCTGGCCCATGTCATCTTTGAAGTTAACCGCAACAAGGACGCCAGTGACCGTTTTATTCCCCGAGTTGGACACCGTTCCGTCAACGTAACTGATGGTGGCTCCAACGAAATTCTGCTCGGCGCTCAAGCGCAGATCGGACAACTTGATGTTTGCGGCGTAAGGCGGAGGTCCAGAAGGGCCCTTGGGCTTGCCACGCAGAAGAAATGCAGCCACGAGAGCGATAAGGATGACGACTGCGACAGCTGTGGCAATGACGCGCCCGCTGGAGTCGCGCTCTGCGGTGCCCGGAGTTTGCTGGAGGAATCCGTCCATGCAAGTCGATTGTACTCTGGACGTTAGTCGCTGGTTTTGAAGAATGCGGCGATAAACAGGATACCGAACAGAACGTCGATTCCTCCCAGGGCCAAATCCTGCAGGTGGAGGCGGTTCTCCAGGTAGAGGGCAGCGAGGGAAGCGCCGTAACCGAGCTTCTCCAGCACAGCTGGAATTATCATCGTCCGGAAGCGCGCCGGATTGCTGGCAATCACGAAAAATACGAACTGGAACGTTAGCCCGACACTGACGAAGCCGTAATAAAACGCGGGATGAGTGATGGGTGGCGGGTCTTTTTGTCCGATCAGATCGAACATGAAGTAAAGGGGCGTCAGCACCAGTACGCCCCAAATGCCAGCGATCCAAAACACAATCTTGGCGAATTTCATATTCCGCCTACATAGCCGCGATTATTCCCCGCCGACGGTGAGGCCGTCAATGCGCAGGGTTGGCGATGCTACAGAGCCGCGAAACTCAAGATCACTGGCGATCTCGGAGATGTTGAAAAACATCTCTTTGAGATTTCCCGCCACCGTGATCTCCTCGACCGGGTAGGCGAACTCGCCGCCGGAAATCCAGAGGCCAGATGCCCCGCGAGAGTAATCCCCTGTGACCAGGTTGGCGCCGTGACCCAGGAATTCGGTGACGTACAGACCTTCTTTCACTTCCGAAATCATTTGCTTCGGGGTGCGGGATCCGGGCTGCAGAAAGTAGTTGCCGGGGCCTATGCCGGGAGTTCCGGCAAGTCCTCGCGAAGCGTTGCCGGTGGTCACGAGCCCCAACTTCTTCGCTGTGTATGTATTCAACAAATAAGAATTCAGGACGCCGTTGTTAACCACGACCGTGCGGCGGGTGGGTACGCCTTCGCCGTCAAACGGACTGGTGCCGAAGCCGCCCGGGATCGTGCCGTCGTCAATGATGGTGACATTGTCGCCTGCGATTTTTTGTCCTAATTTTCCCGCCAGGAACGAAGCCCCGCGATAGACGGAGTCGCCGTTGATCCCCTCGAAGATATGTTCAAGGATGGATGTTGCCACCATGGGATCGAAGATAATCGGAACTTGCGCGGTCTTTGCCTTGCGCGCGCCCAAGCGACGCAGAGTGCGTTGGGCTGCGACCTTGCCAACCTGCTCCGGAGATTCCAGCTTCGACAACGTCCGCGCAACTGAGAACCAGTAATCGCGCTGCATCGCCCCGTCGTCGGTTTGTGCGATGGGAACGGCAGCGACGGAGCAATAGGACCGACGGTACTCGCCTACGAAACCATGTGAGTTTGCCAGAACTTTATGTCCGGTGGCAGCGTCGAACGATCCGCCTTCCGAATTCTTGATGCGCGGATCGAAATCGAGCGCGGCTTTTTCAGTGCGGCGCGCGTAATCGATGCGATCAGGGCCCGGCAGGGAATAAACGTCCTCGTGAAAGAGATCGAGATCGCCGGTGAGCGAGCCAAGTTGCGAAGCTTCGGGGATTCCGCCAAACGGGTCTTCTGATGTGATCTTCGAAAGTTCCAGCGCGGATTTCACCATGCGATCGAGGCTGTCGCTGGAGAAATCGCTGGAATAAGTGCTGGCTGCGCGTTGGCCGCGAAAGACGCGGACGCCGATGGAGCGCGATCCGGATTCTTTGAGGGTT
>Ga0209006_10002096_pt1 | contig 18133 bp, 13 predicted proteins | sample JacPin_JW_Ref_O2_FD_188567 | JGI IMG/M metagenome (GOLD analysis project Ga0209006, IMG submission 188567) | Forest soil microbial communities from Algoma, Ontario, Canada - Jack Pine, Ontario site 1_JW_Ref_O2 (SPAdes) (version 2) | ecosystem: Environmental > Terrestrial > Soil > Boreal... | reverse complement strand
TGACCACTGTCGAGACCAAGTCATTCAGCGGCAACATGTGGCCGCAGCTCAGGGCCGTCTACCCTCACCGGGAGATCATCGAGCGTTCCTCGATGAATTCCTGGGATGACAGAAATTTTGTTACCGCCATCGAACGAACCGGCAGGAAGAAGATCGTGCTCTGCGGACTTTGGACGGAGACTTGTGTCGCCCTTCCCACAATCCAGGCGATTCACGATGGCTTCGAAGTATACGTTGCGGAAGATTGCTGCGGCGATGTGAGTCAGCTGGCTCACGACAACGCGATGCGACGCGTGGTCCAAGCCGGTGCGAAACCCGTGACAGCCCTTTCGACGCTCCTCGAATGGCAGCGCGATTGGGCGAATCGCGACACCTACGACGCGGTGATGGATGCGGTGAAGAACCACTTCGGCGCCTACGGCATCGGCGTTGAATACGCCTACACGATGGTACACGGTGCCCCCGCCACCGTTTTCCCCGAGTATGTGATTGCGCAACTCGCTGAGGCTCACAAGTAACCGCGAGCGGAGGACGGCATGACACAACAGGCGCCGGAACTGATCGTTCATAACGGCAAAATCGTCACACAAGATGCTCGCCGTTCGCTCGCACAAGCTGCTGCGGTTCGCGGGGGAAAGTTCGTCGCAGTAGGAACCGACCGGGAGGTGCTCCCGCTAAAGAGTGCACAGACCAAGGTCATCAACCTCAATCGTCGGACCGCCATCCCAGGCCTAAACGATTCCCACACTCACCTCATTCGGGGTGGACTCAACTACAACCTTGAGCTTCGCTGGGATGGCGTACCGTCGCTCGCCGACGGGTTGCGAATGCTACGCGAACAAGCAAGAAGGACGCCCACTGGACAATGGGTTCGCGTGGTGGGGGGCTGGTCTGAGTTTCAATTCGCGGAGCGGCGGATGCCGACGTTAGACGAATTGAACCAGGTCGCCCCCGATACACCCGTGTTCGTTCTTCACTTGTACGATCGTGCCCTTCTGAATCGCGCCGCATTGCGAGCGGTCGGGTATACAAAGGACACTCCTAACCCACCCGGTGGCGAAATCGTCCGGGACGCAAGCGGCAATCCCTCCGGCATCCTCATCGCGCGGCCGAACGCGATGATCCTTTACTCGACACTCGCCAAGGGCCCAACGTTGCCGGCGGAGTATCAGGCGAACTCCAGCCGCCACTTTATGCGCGAGTTAAATCGCTTCGGAATCACCAGCGTCATCGACGCGGGCGGCGGATTCCAGAACTATCCGGACGATTACGAGGTGATCGAGCAGCTTCACAAGAATGGCGAGCTCACTGTCCGGATCGCCTACAATCTCTTCACGCAGAAGCCAAAAAGCGAACTTGAGGATTTCCAACGCTGGACCGGCATGCTCACGTCGCGTCAAGGTGACGATTACCTCCGCCACAACGGTGCGGGTGAAATGCTGGTCTTTTCGGCGGCCGATTTCGAGGATTTCCTGGAGCCTCGTCCGGATCTGCCGTCGCGAATGGAACAAGAGCTAAAGCCGATAGTCACGCTACTGGCTCAAAACCGCTGGCCCTTCCGGCTTCACGCCACCTACAATGAATCGATCACCCGTGCTCTCAACGTGTACGAAGAGGTAAATCGCGAAGTGCCCTTTAATGGTCTTCATTGGTTCATTGATCACGCAGAGATGATCTCGTCCCAAAACATCGAGAGGATCGCCGCTTTGGGTGGCGGAATCGCCGTTCAGCACCGCATGGCATACCAAGGCGAATATTTTAGGGACCGCTACGGCGATACCATGCTGAGGCGGTCGCCTCCAATCCGCGAAATGCTTCGCGCCGGCATTCCCGTCGGGGCAGGCACCGATGCAACGCGCGTCGCCAGCTACAATCCGTTTGTTTCGCTCCATTGGCTGGTGACGGGGCGGACTGTGGGCGGTCTCGCGATGTACGACGCCAATAACCGCTTGGACCGGATGGAGGCCCTCCGGCTTTGGACGGTGGGCAGTAGCTGGTTCTCGACCGAACAAGGGAGCAAAGGCGCGATCGCCCCAGGTCAATTCGCCGACCTGGCTATTCTATCGGCAGACTATCTTTCCATGCCAGAGGATGAGATCAAGCAGCTGGAGTCCGTACTAACGATCGTCGGAGGCAACCCTGTGTACGGTGCCGAAGAGTTTTCGGAGCTGGCGCCACCTGCTCCGCCAATCCTACCGGAATGGTCGCCCGTAGCGGCTTTCGGCGGCTATGCCAAACCCGCGGGAGTCCCGGTTCACGCACACTCCCACCAACATCGTTGTACAGATCATGCGTTCAGCAGCGGGTTCGGATGCTTCTGCTGGGCGTTCTAGAGTGGAGATACAGATGCGAACATTTACACCTTCCATTCTGCTTGCGGCCACCCTTTTCTTCGCTGGAACCGTCTCTCGCGCGACTCAGGAAATCGGTGTCGGGCCCCAGTACGACACCACTCACGTCTACGTCGCGCCGCAGGACTTCGACCGCTTCGTAACCAGTCTCGTGGCGACATTCGGGGGCACCACCTCAAAACAAGGCGTCTTCACGGTCACCCCGACACCAAGTAGTACGATGTCGCAGCTCGTAATGACGCCGGTCGGAACGCTATCGGTATTCGGATTCAAGACGCCCGTTCCATACCCGTTCGGGGTCGAACGCACGGGCTATCTCGTCACCGACCTCAACACTGCCACCCGTGCAGCGCAAGTCGCCGGCGCCGATATCCTCGTGACCCCGTTCAATGATCCCATCGGCAAGGACGCGGTGATTCAATGGCCGGGCGGCGTGAACATGCAGTTGTATTGGCACACGACGGCGCCATCCTATCCGGCACTTAAAACAATTCCCGAGAATCGCGTGTACGTATCGCCGGTGCGGGTCGATGCGTTCACGCGCGGCTTTCTCCATTTTTCCAGCGGTAAGATTTTGAGCGACAATCCACGCGCGCCCGGTATCGAGATCGGCCGGGCGTCCGATACATTCCGCAGGATTCGAATCACTTCGGGATTCGGTCTACTGACTGTTTTCGTCACCGAGGGACATCTCCCGTACCCATATGGAAAGGAGATGACGGGATACGAAGTCACCGATCTTAGCGAGACGCTCGGGAAGGCAAAAGCTGCCGGCGCGACAGTCCTGGTCGAACCCTATTCTTTCGGTGACCGGCGGGCGGCGATGATTCAGTTCCCTGGAGGCTACATCGCCGAGATTCACTCCATCGAGCGGAAGTAGGCCGTCATGCGAAGCTTCGCTCTGTTTCTGGCTCTACCGCTATTCGCGCAGGAGTCGCAGGTCCCTTCGCGGACCTACAATCTATTGCGTGAAAACGACGACTGGAGTTTCCTGGCCGACCCTTCGCTACGCTCCGATTTATGGGACCCAATCAAATACACTCCGCTTGCCTGCGAAGCCTGCTACGTCAGTTTCGGCGGCGAAATCCGTGAAGCTTTCGAGGAGGTCGGAAACGACAACTGGGGAAAACAGCGGTACATGAACGCGTTTCTCCTTCAGCGGTACATGCTGCATTCGGATTGGCACCTGGGGAAAAGCTTTCGCGTTTTCGTACAGCTCAAGAGTGGAGTGGCGGACTTTCGCGCGGGCGGTCCGAGGCCGATCGACGGGAAAAGACTAGATTTGGAGGCCGCGTTTCTCGAGGTCGGCAACACCCGTAAGCAGAACTGGACAGTGTTGCGAATCGGCCGTCAGGAGCTGAACTATGGATCGGGGCGGCTCGTTTCAGTGCGCGAAGGTCCCAACGTCCGCCAGAGTTATGACGGGGTCAAAATCCGCACGAGGGCCGGTGCGTGGAATGTCGATTCGTGGGCCGTTCGCCCCGATTTGGACAAGCTTGGGTTCTTTAACAACGCTCCGGATCACAAGACGGCGTTCTGGGGCCTCTACGCGACGCGACCCTTTCGGCGTAACGTTGGCTTCGATCTTTATTACCTCGGACTCGATCGAAAGAACGCGGCCTTTGAACGCGGCACGTCGGCCGAGCTTCGGCACACGGTCGGTGGGAGACTGTGGCGGCCCGTCGCCAAGCAGGAGCCAGGGGCCGACTTTGATTATGAAGGCGTTGTGCAGTTCGGAACTTTCGGGACCGACAATATTCGAGCATGGACGTTCGCATCGGATAACGGCTATAGCCTGACGAGTTTGCCGCTTCGGCCCAGATTCAGCATCAAGGCCGATATTTCGAGTGGCGACAATCCCGGCAGCCACACGCTCGGAACATTCAATCCGATCTACCCCATCGGAAACTATTTCGGCGTCTTGGCGGATACGGGCCCCGGTCCGATCAACTTCATTGACGCGCATCCACGGATCCAAACGCACCTGCCGCACGGCATCTCGATCTCGACGGATATCGTCGCTCAGTGGCGTGAAAACGTAAACGACGGTGTGTATGCTGTGCCTGGCTTTCTTCTCGTTCCGGCTAACGGAAGCCGCGCGCGATTCGTCGGCTATCGGCCCGGCGTCGAGGTCCGTTGGCAGATCGACCGGCATGCTTATCTTCAGGCTGACTACGGAGTTTTCTACGCCGGGCAGTTTTTAAAAGAGGCATCCCCAGGCCGCAACATCAACTACGTGGAGTTTTGGGCCGGATACAAGTTCTGACATGAACGAAGCGCCTCGCGAAAACACCGGCTTGATCGTCGTTCTCCTGGTGATGACGGCTGCCACCGGAATCGTTGACGCTGTGAGCTATCTCGGGCTCGGGCATATATTCGCAGCCAACATGACCGGCAACATCGTCCTGATGGGGTTCAGACTGGGTGGAGCATCCGGTATCTCCCTTACAAAATCCGTGATCGCGCTCTTCTGCTTTATGCTCGGTGCGGTAGTGGGCGGAAGAATGGGCCGGCGTCTAACCCCGCGCCAGTCGAGAATCAGTGGCCTGCTGGCGGAAGCAGTGTTGCTCTTCGTTGCTGCGGCATTTTCTTTAAATGTGGCAATGCTCAATGCCGTTGTGGCCTCAATGGCGATCGCGATGGGTCTCCGGACCGCGATTGTGCGGAAGCTGGGTGTTGCCGATCTAACCACGACGGTATTGACCCTCACGATCGCGGGTTTGGCTGCGGACTCCACCCTCGCCGGCGACAACAATCCACGCTGGCGCCGCCGCTGCGCTGGAGTCGTCTCCATGCTTGCCGGCGCCGCCGCAGGTGCCGCACTGCTTCGCTTCTCGCTAACGGTGCCCTTGTTGGTAGGCGGCGCCATAGCCACGGTGTGTGCGTTTATGACACTTAGGAGGACAGACCCTTGAAAATCCTTATTGGACTGGTATTGAGTTTCGTGATCGGAGCCGGATGCCGCTACTTTGACATTCCCGCAGCAAGCCCGCCGGTTATTCCTGGAGCGCTGATCGTCCTGGCGATGACTCTCGGTTACACCTCCATGGATCGGCTTATAGCGAATAAGAATCCGAAAGCCGTGGCGACAACCAAACATTTGTGCGGCGGACCTACTGGACTGCCGGTGACAAAGGACTGAGATGAACTAACTCGCTTCCACAATCGCCGGCCCGGAACTATATCTCTTGAAGCTGTATTTATCGATTCCGAGCTTCTTAATTCTCGATTCCAGTGTCGTCCTAACAATCTTCAGTCTGGCGGCAGCTCCGCATGGGCCCGCCACTAGTCCGCCACATTCTTTGAGTGCGCATTCGATCCTCTCCCTCTCGCGCTCTTCAAGATCCGCAGCCAAGGCGAGGCGCGGGAGGTCCTGTCGTAATTCAAGCCACGATTCGTCGACCGAGAACTGTTCGCCGTCACACGTGATTACAGACCGCTCAATTATGTTTTGCAGTTCACGGATGTTTCCCGGCCACGCATATGTCCGGAACAGATCGAGCGTCCGCCTGCTAATCGACGAAATCCGTTTGCCAAGACTCCGCGCGCTGCGGCAAATCAAATGTTCCGCTAACATCGGAATGTCATCGATGCGTTCTCGCAGTGCGGGAAGGCGAATCGGGAAAACGTTCAGCCGGTACAAGAGATCTCGCCGAAAAGTACCTTCGCTTGCGGCAGAATTCAAATCCCGGTTCGTCGCCGCGAGCACGCGCACATCCGTCGAGATCGTCTGCGTGCCGCCCAGCCTTTCGAATTCGCGCTCCTGAAGTACACGCAGCAGCGCCACCTGTGCCTCCCGCGGCAACTCGCCCACCTCATCCAGGAAGATGGTCCCGCCGTTCGCGCATTCGAAGCGCCCTAAACGGCGTTGCACGGCGCCGGTGAATGCTCCCCTCTCATGCCCGAAGAGCTCCGAGATGAGAAGCGACGGCTCAATAGCGCCGCAGTTCAATCGAACAAAGGGACGTGAAGCACGCTTCGATCGATTGTGGATGGCTCGGGCGACCAGTTCCTTGCCGGTCCCCGTCTCGCCGAGGATCAATACAGTGGCGTCGGTGGGAGCGACCTTCACCACTTGCGAGAGCACACGGCGCAGCGGTTCGGACGAGCCGACAATCCCTTCAAAAAAAGGCGCGCAGGCCGCATCGGGGGAGGGGATGAATTCGCTAGCGTGAGCGAATGAGTCTATCGGGATAATGTTCATTGCATTAGCGTGCATTTTAGTGCTCCTGAAGAATGATATTTTGCTTAACCGATATTGAACCGGATCACGATCGGACAAAACCCCCGTTCGAGCGCCCCACCGGCTAATTCGTGGAACTCGTGGACTCGAAAGGGTGGCACGAAACTAGCGCTCACGGCTGCGAACATCAATGCGCCTCCATCCGAAAAGACGGGCATCGAGCGACCATACACCTGGGCCGATCATGGCCAGCGCGAAGCCAATGCTCGCGAGCAGGATATTCCGCCACGGATCGCCGGATTTGACGGTCAAACTCCACAGCGCAAAAGCCGCGACCAGGCATCCGGAAACGGGTGTCCAAAGGCCAGCGAGGAGAAGGGCGCCGCCGATAACTGCTGCACCTTCCAGAGTCGCGGGTTCCACCGATTGCGCCGCCCATACGCCGGGAAGTCCGAATACTAGAGCTACGCTTCCGGCGACAAGCCGCAAAATCAGAAGCCCCGCGCCCGGCCAACCCTGGGCGAATGTTGAAAAAAGGCGTCGCATCGCTTTCCATCCTGAGAGTGCCAGATCTCGGCCGGAGGCAGTAGCCCCGATTGAGTTTCCTCGCAACTCTTTCGGGGACCCTTTCAGGATTCGATAAGGCCACGCTTGACTCCGATCATGGCCGCGTGAGTCCGGTCATTCGCATCTAATTTGCTCAGGATGTTCTTGACGCGGCCTTTCACGGTGTCTTCGGTGATCGAAAGACGCTCCGCGATCTGCTTGTTTGCGTTACCCGCGGCGATCAGCCGAAGAACATCGATTTCGCCCGGCGTCAGCGCCTCGCTGGTCGAGTGTTCGGCGAGTTCGAAGGAGGCCTCAGCCGAGAGCATCTTCTTTCCGGCGTGCACGGCCCGAATGGCTTCGATCAGCTCTTTGTCGAGGAGCGTTTTGAGCAGGTATCCCCGGGCGCCGACCTTCATGGCGCGCAGAACCTGCACGTCGCCGGCGTAGGTGGTGAGGATAATGATCCGGGCCTCTGGGAATTCCGAGCGGATCGCGATCGCTGCGTCCCGGCCGTTCATCTCCGGCATCTGCAAGTCCATCAGCGTGATGTCGGGCTGGTGTGCGCGGTACTGTTCGATGGCTTCCCGACCATTCGAAGCCTCGGCAACCAGGATCATATCGGGCTGGTTCGCGAGGATCAAGGCGATGCCCTTCCGTAGGAGCACATGATCGTCCGCGGCAAGAATCCGAATAGGAGTGAGATTTGAGTTCATGAGAGTATCCGACGTAGTTTTGCCAGGAGCCCGGAGGCTGAAAATACGGGCGCGTTGGAATCGGCCAGCTTGGGGTAGGCGAGCGCGGCCGGGATCGTCAACTCGACCTCGGTGCCGGAACCGAGCTCACTCCAGAGGACGAGTTTGCCTCGCACCATTTTGGCTCGTTCGTACATACCCGTGATTCCATAGTGTCCGTAGCGGCCGCTTTGAAGAATCTCCGAGGCGATTCCTTTCCCGTTGTCGCGAACCCGCAGCCGGAACTCCTGCCCGTGATACCAGATTTCCACTTCGATGCGCTGCGCGGCTGCATGCAGGAACGCGTTGCGAAGAGCCTCTATGGCGATACGGTCGACTTCGTTGCCGACGATCGGAGCCAGGCTGCGCGTCGCGCCTTCGACGTGGACATCAAAATCGGGAGTTGCCGGCTCCTTCCGATGCGCGGTGAGTTCGCGGATGAGCCTGCCGATGGTTGCTTCCAGGTCACCACCCTCATGGCGCACCGAACGCAAACCCTCGACGGCATTGCGGCCCTCAGTGATCGCATGCCTGGTGTTCTCGATCGCGATTTCGAGCGTGCTCCGCGCCTCGGCCGGGCGATCCGGCAGCAGGTAGGTGACAGAATGAAAATTCAGCAAAAGCGCCTGGAGGCTTTGGAGCAGCGTGTCGTGCAAGTCGCGGGCGATGCGAGTGCGCTCGCTGACACGGTCCTCCGTTCGGATTCTGAAGTGACGCGCAAGCTGGCGCAGCCGAAACTGATAGAGCATGGCCAGCGTAATGACGAACGCGAGCAAGCACGCCGCCTGAAACCAGCGCGTCTGATAGTAGGCCGCGGGTACTTTGAAATCCAGCGCTGCGCCCGCCTGATTCCAGACGCCGCTATTGCGGCTGGCACTTACCAGGAAGTGGTAATTTCCCGGCTGGAGGTCGTTGTAGAATGCTTGCCTCCGAGTCCCCGCGTCCGTCCAATCGTGATCCCGCCCCTTGAGCATGTAGCGGAAGCGCAGCTTCTCCGGAGCGGCAATGCTGAGCGCACTGTATTCGATTTCCAGATCCCGAACCAGGGGCGGCAGGATCAGGCGATCCTTCGGATCGGATGTAAAACGCTGGGTGAGGTGGTCTGCTTTAAGCTGTTCGATGTGCACGGGGGGAGGCGACGCGTTCAACGGGAGGCGTGCTGGATCGATGGAACTAAGGCCGTCCAACGGGAAAAACCACAATTGCCCATCTGGCGATTTCGTGACGTGAGGACTGAATCCACCGGGGTTCGCGCGAGCCCGCAGTCCATCTGAGCTGTCAAAAACCGTCGGATGAATTCGCAGCGAGGCGTTTTTGTCCCTCTCGACCGCAGCGGCCCAGGCATCCAATTCGGAACGCGAAATCCGCACCAGGCCGCAGGCTGTATAGATCCAGACAGAGTGAAAGTCGTCTTCGATCGACCAGTGAGTCCTATTGCATGGCAACCCATGTTTCGTTGTCAGCGTAACGAGGCGACCGTTTTTCAACCGGCTAAGCCCCCCTTCTGTCGTAGCCCAAAGCGTACCGTCCGATTCGATCCGAAGATCATTGACGCGTCCCGCTCCCAGACCGTCGGCAGAGGTGTACGATTTTTGGGCACGGCCATCCTTGAAATAGAGCAGGCCGCCTCCAAAAAATCCGACCCACAGGCCGCCGTCCAGAGTATCTCCAGCGAGAGCATCTCCAAACGTGCTTTGACCTAGCTGACTCCAGGAGGTTTGCTGCACGGTGCCGTCCTCTTGCCAGCGAAACAGGCCCAGATTCTCATGGGCGAACCAAATCCGTCCTTGCCGGTCGCTGACGATCGAGTGCACGCGTCCTCCAGGGATGCCATGAACCGGCATGAATCTGTCGTTCACCAGGTAACTGACTGCGTTCAGAGTCGACACCCAGATTCGCCCCTTGGCGTCTTCATAAAGCGATCCGGAACCTTGCGCCCGGAACCCGTTCACTGCCGATTTATTCGCCGCTCGTCCTGGCGTGACTGGAGCAAGGCTGTTGCCGTGCTCTCGATATACCGTGACCAGCCGGTTTTTCAGTCGGCTCAGGCCGTCGAGTGTACGCATCCAAATGCTTCCGTCTCCGGCAGCAAGCACAGAGACCACGCGTGCACTCCACAGTCCGTCGCGCTCGGAATAAGTCTGGACGGGAGTTTCGCGGAATCGGTCGAGTCCGTTGAAGGTGCCAACCCAGATGTTGCGGTCACGATCCTCGAAAATAGACGTGATATCGTCGCCCGAAAGCCCCTCGGTCCGCGTAAACATCTCGGTCCTGCCCTGGTGAATGTGCACCAGGCCGCGACCCGTGGTTCCGATCCAGAGACCTCCATCGCGATCGCGAAGCATCCTCCGGATGTGAAACTCCCGCGTTACTGCCGGAAGCCGGGAGAGCAGTGCCACATTGCCATCCATCAGGCGCTGGATCGCGCCCTTCATAGCAACCAGCAGCGCGCCATTGTCATCCTCCGTTAAGGCGTCGAATCCACTTTCTCCCGGCAGCAAATAAAACCTGGGCGGCCCAGGACTCCATTGCCACACACCATTCGCAGTCCCCACCCATATGTTTTCCTTGCTATCCCGGTATACGGCTCCGATCACGCTGCCCAGAGCCCCGTCCCTTCCAACAAACGGCGTACAAGCTTTTCCGATGGAGCACAGCGTTGTTTCGGAGGGAGACCACCCCGCGGCCCACACGTTGCCGGCGCCATCCTCGGCTAAGCCGAAGATGGTTTGTCCGGCAAACTCGGCGTACTGACGAACGTCAGTGTTGCCTGCCTTCATGCTGGCGAGGCCCCTTGCTGTACCGAGCCATAGAGTTCCATCGCGCCCGGCCAGCAGAGTCCGAATCTGCGCGGCTGGAAGCGACTCATTGATCGGCCACGCGATGGCTTTCACGCCATCGAAGCGAACGAGCCCAAACTCCGTACCGAGCCAGAGAAAACCGTCGGGTGTCTGAGCAATGGAGTGGACCGCTCCGTTAAGAAACCCTTCGTCAAGCTTCCAGGACGTATGCGCATACTGGCTGATATCCAACGCCGGGTTCAGCGCAAACGCACCCGGCGTCACCAACGTGGCAACGAGAACGCGTCTTAGAAAATACACTTCAACGCCAGTTGGATCTGCCGGGAAGTGGTCGAGGTCGAAGTTAGCAAGCCCGCCGTCGCGACTGGCGAAAAGGTCTGCGTGAAAAGTTGAGCGGCAGTTCTGGTTGGAACCGCGAAGTTCGCATGGTTGAGCGCGTTGAACAGTTCTACCCGGAATTGGATATTGAGTTTCTCGTTATGAACGTAGTTGTTTTTGAAAATCGCCACGTCCAGATTGGTCAGGCCGGGTCCGATGGCGATATTGCGGCCACTGTCTCCCAATCTGGTGGCCGGCTGCGGTGCGGCGAAACATTGCGTTTTGATGTAGTTGGTCGGGTTGCCGGGATTCACCGGATTGTTGCAGCCGGGCAGGTTCAGCCGGTCGGGAAAATCGAATGCCGCGGAATTATTCATTCCTAAGGGATCGCCTCCAATGACCGGCGTGAAGGGCAACCCGGTGGCTGCGCGGAAGATCCCGCCGAGTTGCCACTGATCGGTAGCCCATCTGGCGAAACTGTACGCGGACTTCGCACGCGGCAACACCCATGTGGCGTTCAGCACGAAGTTCTGCCGGACGTCGAAATCGGAAAGTCCGCGCGCCAGGGCCGGGTCAAAGACAAATGAGCCGACCATGGAGTTGTTGAAGTTAGCAACAGCGTTTGAGGAAGAGCTGTCGTCGATGCTTTTCGAAAGCGTGTAGGCCGCGCCAATGCGGACGCCTTTGTGCTCCCATAAGATTCGTGCGGATCCGGCCGCATAAGTATTGGATGAAAGCCAGGCGAGCGAGTTAATCGCGCCGATGTTCGGATTCAGGCGAGCGCCGCTGCCGCGAGGCACAGGCCAGATTAGGCCTTGCGCCGTTTGCGCTGGAAGCACGAGATTCGCGTCGGTCGTTCGCAGCGGCTGGTGAAGCCCATGCTGACCCGAGTAGCTCATTGTTGCGATCAGGCCGCCCGCCAGCTGGTGCTGCATCGTCAGATTCCACTGCTCGACATAGGAGCGTTTCGGATCGGGCTGTATCCATGCGTAACCAAGGCTATTGGCAGTGAGCAAGGCCAGTGCTCCGGTGGGAAACGATCCTTTTGGCGGCGTGGTCAGCGATCCCGTCTGAAAAAAGGGTGCTTCATTAATCGCAAGCAACTCGAACTGATAAGTAAGAGGCAGCGTATCGTAGATTCCGAATCCGCCGCGAACTGCAGTCTTCCCGTTTCGAAATGGATCCCACGCGAAGCCGATGCGCTCCGAGAAATCCCGCAGCGTCGGATTCTGAAAATAAGGGGAGCCAAGCTTAGGCGTGGCGGCTGTGAGCGAGTCGAGATTGCTCAGCCTGTCATATTTTTCGCTGGGCACGGTTGCCGTCTCGTAGCGAAAACCGAGATTCAGAGTCAGGTTCGGCAGCACGCGATAATCGTCGCGTAGATAGAACGCAGGCACAAACTGCCGCAGATAGATGGTCGGACTTTTTCCCGGGATCGTTGAGTTGAAGCTTTGAGGCTGATCCGTTAGAAACGCTTGCAAGGAGCCGAAAGCGAAATGGCCGTCCGGATTGGAGTTACCGATTTCATTGGACTCAATGCGCTCCAGCGCGATCCCGAACTCGAAAGAATGAGCGCCGCGAGTATAAAAAAGATCGTCGTAGACCTGCCAACTGGTGAAGTGAAAGTTGTTCTGTCCAAGAGCGCCAACGCCTCCGTTGATCCCAGTGAAGCCGGTGATCCCAATTGAGCCGACCGGTGTGTTGGGCAGAAATCCCAGCGATGTATCGGTGGCCAGCGGATTGACCACCCCGGCCTGAATCGGCGCTTCCGAAATGTCGCGATTCATCCCTGCCCGCAGGATGTTCAATAGATTCGACCGGAAAGTGTGTGTTTCTTCGACCGATACGAATCGGGACTGCGCGATCTGCCCGATGATGACAAAATCGGTGGCGTCCGGCGATGTTGTCCTGGAATTCGAGACCAGAAAGCTGCCGTGTATGGAGTCGCGACTCGAGAGGGTGTGATCCAGGCGGCCGGTGAAATAATTCACTGAGGTCGCCGCCGCCGAAACGAACGAATAGATCCCCGAATCACCGGACACGGACCCATTCGGGAGCGGAAAGACCTGGAGATACGGCATCACCTTCGGATCGATCGTGACTTTCCCGCTGACCAGCTGTCCGGTCCGGGCTGCAGCCGACGGAACTGTCGTAATTGTCGTGGAACTGAGGTCTTGACGTAAGCCCTCATAGTTCAAAAAGAAAAATGTCCGGTTCGCGCGGATCGGGCCGCCAACCGTGGCTCCGAACTGATTGCGACGGAACGGCGGCACTTGGGAACCATCGAAGAAATTTCGAGCGTCCAAAGCGCTGTTGCGTAGGAACTCGTATGCGGAGCCGTGGAAATGATTGGAGCCTGCGCGGGTCAAGGCATTGATCACTCCACCCGACGTCTTTCCATAGTCGGCAGACGGAATTGCAGTGACGACGGAAAATTCCTGAATGGCATCGGTTCCCAGCACAGACCCGAGCACGTTGCCTGGCCCGTTTCCCGTGAAATCATTGACGCTGATGCCATCCAACCGGTAGTTGTTTTGCTGAGGACGGCTGCCGCCGAAAGCCATTTCGGTGCCCCAGCCGCGGTCCTCCCGGCTGTTGCTTCCCGTCGCGATGGCCACTTGTGACTCGATCGTATGGACCCCGGGTTCGAGGCCGGCCAGCAACGTCCAGTCGCGACCGTTCAAGGGCAGATCGCGGATCGTCTGTTCACCGACAACGTGGGTCAAGGTGGAAGATGTCAAGGAGATTTCCTGTGTAGGTGCTGCCACCTCCACTGAGCTTTCAATGATGCCGACTTTGATTTCGAAGTCCAACATGAGCTGTTCCCCGACCGCCACTGCGAGGTTTTTCTTCGTTACATTCCCAAAACCGGCGTGCGCGACAACGGCGTCGTAGCGTCCTGGAGCCAGGTTTGGAAAACTGTAGAAACCCTTCTCGTTCGTTCTTAGCGTGCGCAGTTCGCCCGTGGACTGGCTTTCGATGGTCACCAGGGCGTCTGGAACTCCGCCGCCCCCGGGGTCGCTAACCCGGCCGCTGACGCTGCCTCCGCTTGCTTGCGCGAACGCAGATAAGCTCCCCAGCATCATCACCATAAGACATAGAGCCAATCTCACAATCATGTTTATCCGGCATTTCCCGAAGTTGCCTTCCTCGATTCGACGGCGAGTGCGATCCCGTCGCGGGCAGTCTTTGTGTGATTGTGGAACCTTTCCCGTCGGCGGCCAACCCCGAATAGTCGGGCCATGGGCTAGCTACATGGTCGGGCAGATGATTAGCAGGATCGTGAGATTCGGCGATACCCCTTTTGAGGGAGAAAAAAAGCGCCTTTCAGCGTTCTCGCAGCAGCAGAAGACGTGCGGAGCTATTGTTCGACGGTCCTCCGCTTTAGGTAGGCAATCGATCCGGGGATACTCAACTCGACCTCCGTGCCTGCTCCGGTTTTTGTCCACACGTCCAGCTTCCCGCCGATGCGTTTGGCGCGCTCGCGCATTCCCGGCACACCGTAGTGGCCGGCGCGTCCTTCGGCTGCGATTGCCGGATCGATACCTCTTCCATCATCCCGGACGCGCAGCCGGAATGAACTTGCGTTATACCTGATCTCCACCTCGATATCGTGCGCCTGTGCGTGGCGGAAAGCATTTCGTACCGCCTCGCGGGCAATCGCGTAGACCTCGTCCCGCAGGATCGGATGCAGTTCGTGGGGCGAGCCTTCCACCGCCAGATGGAACCTTGCTGAATTAGAACTCTCGCGGCTCATTTCGTTACCCAGGGCGGTCACCGCCTGCGCCAGTTCGTTGGTGACGGTAGTCGAGGCGCGTAGATTGTGGATCGCGTCCCGACCCTCCGCGATGGCCTGTTCCGTCCGTCCCAGAGCGCCATCGAGAGCTTCCATTGCCTCTTCGGGGCGCCGCGGGAGCATATTACGAGCTGCTTGATAACGGAACATCAGCCCGTGAAAACTCTGCAGCAACGTGTCATGTAAATCGCGGGCGATTCGCGTACGCTCGGCCAGCCGCTCCTCGAATCGCAGGCTCAAGCGGCTGGTCAACCGCTGCATTCGAAAACGGATGTACGCAATTATGGCGCCCCCACACGCCATTACGACACCCATGCGCAGCCACCAGGTCTGCCACCACATTGGGTCGACCTCGACCGCGATCGCAGCTTCAGTTCCGTTCCAGACGCCATCCGGATTGCTTGCGACTACCCGAAACCGATACGTTCCGGGCTCCAGATTGGTATAGCCGGCCTCTCGCAACGATGTCGGGTCACTCCACTGCGAGTCGTATTTATCGAGGCGATAACGAAAGCGAACCGATTCCGGAACGGACATACTCAAGCCGGCAAAGCCGAATGTCACTCTGTGATCGCCTCCCGGAATATGAACCGGACCCTCGATCGGCACAGGGCTGCCATCCGCTGAAATGGTCTGCACCTGAACAATCGCGGGAGCTGCGTCGCGCGCTAACCGCGCAGGGTCGACTACCGAGATGCCGCGATCCAGGGTGAACCATATGTGCCCGGCGGCATCCGCCATCACAGATCGATGCCGCCTCAAGCCCTCGGCCCCACGGAGACCGTCGGCGGCGCCAAACTGGCGCACATCGCCGTCGCCCAAGATGCCTCGCAGGAGCTTCTCGCGATTCATGCGTAAGACGTGATGGGAAGTTGCGATCCACAGGGAGCCGAGTTTGTCTTCCGCTAACCCCAAGACCGCCTCTCCCCGCCACGCCGGCCCGGCGGCAGGAGTTTGAATCCCCTTATCGCTCCGAACCGCAAGGCCCGCAGCCGTTCCAATCCACAGCATACCGGCGGAATCCAATAGCAGGCAGTAAACATTGTTCGATGGCAGGCCGTCTTTTTCCGTGTAGCCTTGCCAACCGCCCCCCGTCCGAGCGCTCAAACCGCCCGTCGTTGCAAACCACATGGCCCCGTCGGAGTCTTCAACGATCGATGCAACCGTGTTCGCCAGAAGGCCGTTCGCACTGGTGTACGTCGTGAACCGGCCCTTGCTGAACTCACTTACGCTGAGCTGACTCACACCACCGCTAAGCGTGCCCGCCCAAACGCTTCCGTCGCGAGCCTGATATACCGAGAAAACGCTGTTTTGAGCCAGCCCATCCGCTGTGGTGTAGGTGCGGGCGGTGAAGGAGTCTCCCCTGGGGCGGAGCACGGTCAATCCTCCGAGCCGCCGTCCCAGCCAGAGCTCCGTCTTACTACCGGCAATCGAGTAGACCTCATCGTTATCCAGGCCGTCATTGGAAACGCGCACGCGGGAAACGCGCGCACGCGGACCGGCCTTCATCCACCACAGTCCGCCGCCGACTGGGGGCAACCACACGCGGTTTTCCGAGTCCACAAAGACGGGATTGCTGCGATCTGCCGGAAGGCCCTCGGTGCGGGAGTAGGTCACAAATGCGCTATCGCGGAGACGCTCGATTCCGCCCGCTCTTCCGATCCACAGGTTGCCCTCACGATCTTCAAACAGGGCGGTGACAGCTTCGCGCGGCCGCCCCCCGACATCCAGGTAAGCGATGCCCTGCGCATTCATTCGCAGAAGGCCCGCGGAGTCCGTACCGGCCCAGATGTTGCCGTCGCGATCGCGCGCCAGGGAGAGAATCTGGAGTTGATGGAGCGAAGCCGGTCCTACCGCCACGAGCTGTTTGCCGTTCCACCGGACGAGGCCGCTATCGGTGCCGACCCAAAGATCCCCATCTGCTCCGGCAAGCAAAGAGTTGACCTTCAGATCGGGCAATCCCTCCGAGATTGGGACGGTGTGTCCATGCTCTGCGCGCGACAGGCCCGCGTCCCGGGTTCCAGACCAGATTCTTCCATCCGGCGTCTGAGCGATGGAAAGTACCAGAGAACGAGGCAGATCGGGCGTATCCGCAACCATTTCGAATTTGCCTTGACGGTAAGCCCTAACGCCTTGATTCATGGCCGATATCAGGAGATCGCCGCCACTCGAATTGCACATCGCAGAAATACGGAAATCCATCGGAGAAACGGGGATGTCGAACGTGCCATTGCGATAACGCACCAGTTTCGCTTGCGGCCGAATCCACAGATTCCCGTGCCCGTCCGACATCAAGCCGTAAACGCTTTCGCCGTTCGGCAAGCCCGGCACGTCCTGGAGGAGCCGGAAATTCAGCCCATCGAAACGGACCAAACCCGCTTGCGTACCGATCCAGAGATAGCCATCGCTCGATTGGGCGATCGCATAAACCGGACCTCGAGGAAACCCCTGCTCCGCGCCCCATCGGTCGTGGATATATTGCGACATCGCGCGGTTGGGATCCACCGCGTACGACGGGCCCGCAAAAGACAGGGCCAGCCACAAAAGACCCGGCAGTTGCCGAATTCCCATGTCAATTCGCATGTCAGGGGAGGTACTCGAACTTCTCAATCGTCACCTCCGCCCCATGTTGAATGCGAACTCCTTGAGTTCCGAAAATGTAAAAGTTCAAATGGAGCGTTTCACTACCCGGTGACGGGACTCCCGAGGTAAACATGTGCGCGGCGATCAGATCGGCGTTGCCTCCCTCTTCCCTGCGTGTTCCAGCGCCGCGAACCGTTCGAAAGCCGATGCGGCCTGGCTCCCAATCGAACGAGTAGGTGAGCCGTCCGGGCGGAGAAAGAAAGCGCACCACATTGGCCGCTACGTCGAACGGCTGCACGACGTATTGCGAGTTCTTACCTACGAGTGCACCCCAGCGGCTGATCTCTATGTCCATCTCGCGAGTCGGCCCCGAACCGTTGGAAATGGCCAGAACAACCGGTGGCTCCAGACGAGAAACGTCGCTTACCAGGAAGCGATACGATCCGTATCCCAGACTTGGGACCAGGCGCACCTCGGCGCTAGTCCAGCCTGCTGGAGTTTCCCGGATACGGAGGTGAAGGAATCCTTTTTCATCAACCCAGGCATTGGCGCTCTCGTATTGATTCCGCGAACCCGCCGGGCTCCCTTCCGTCTCGCGAACCAGCCACTCGTAGCCGCTGAAATCCAGCTTCTTGATCGAGCCCTGGTCCAACTTCGATCCCTCGGCGGTGACGACGGCCAACACCAACAGCGAGGTTGCCAGAGTGAATTTAGTGTTCAGGCTGAGACGCATCTTTTCGCCCCGCCTCGTATTCCTTCAACTTGTTGTGCAACGTCTTTAGGCTGATTCCGAGCAATTCGGCCGCGCGCGTCTTGTTCTG
>Ga0209006_10002095_pt1 | contig 18146 bp, 11 predicted proteins | sample JacPin_JW_Ref_O2_FD_188567 | JGI IMG/M metagenome (GOLD analysis project Ga0209006, IMG submission 188567) | Forest soil microbial communities from Algoma, Ontario, Canada - Jack Pine, Ontario site 1_JW_Ref_O2 (SPAdes) (version 2) | ecosystem: Environmental > Terrestrial > Soil > Boreal... | reverse complement strand
ATGGAATCGATGACCAACGCTCCCTATCTCTTGCCGCAAGCGCGCAAAGGATATCGTCTGGGCAACGCGCAAATCGTCGACTCCATGGTGCACGACGGCCTGTGGGATATTTACAACAACTACCACATGGGAATCACCGGCGAGAACGTCGCCGAGAAATATGGCATCCGCCGCGAAGAACAGGACGAGTTCGCCGTCAACTCGCACCGCAAGGCGCTCGCCGCGATCAAAGAGTGTCGCTTCAAGTCGCAGATTATTCCCGTGGAGATTCCGGCGAAGAAAAGAGGCGAGCCTCCCACGTTTTTCGAAAAAGACGAGTCGCCTCGGGAAGACACCACCATAGAAGTCCTCCGCTCTCTGAAGCCCGCCTTCAAAAAAGACGGCACGGTAACCGCGGGCAACGCCCCCGGAGTAAATGATGGCGCCGCGGCTCTGGTCGTGACCAGTGCGCAGCGAGCCAAAGAACTCGACGCCAAGCCTATGGTCCGGATCGTTGCGCAGGCAACCAGCGGCGTCGATCCGCAGTGGGTGATGATGGCTCCGGTTGGAGCCGTCCGCAAGATCTGGGAGAAGACAGGATGGAAGAACGAAGACGTTGATCTCTACGAACTCAACGAAGCCTTTTCGGTGCAGGCGCTGGGCGTGATGCGTGAGCTCGGCCTCGATCCCAACAAAGTAAACGTAAACGGCGGCGCCGTTGCCATTGGCCATCCCATCGGCGCCAGCGGCGCTCGCGTTCTGGTCACGCTGATCTATGAGATGATCCGCCGCGACGTGAAACGCGGCATCGCCGCCCTATGTCTCGGCGGAGGCAACGCAGTTGCGATGGCAGTAGAACGCTAGAAAACTCACCAACTCGTGTGGCCAACGCCGCCTCGGCTGTCCCAGTTGGAGTGCATGTGGCGACGGGCGCCTCGCCCGTCCAAGCTCGAGCGAAGCTCCGCGTCAAATCTTCCAAAAAGTCGACAGCTCAAACACCCAACCCGCGGCCCAACCCTAAACCACAAATCCACCGCTGATATTAATCGATTGCCCGGTAACCCACCGCGCCGCCGGCGAACACAAAAACAGCACCACATCCGCCACTTCCTCCGGATTTCCTAACCGCCCAAAGGGAGCGAATTGCAGCGTTCTCCGTAACACCTCACGATTCGAGAAGCGCTCCGCCGTCATGTCGGTCTCCACAAAACCCGGAGCCACTGCATTCACCCGAATCCTTCGCGGGGCCAATTCCAACGCCCAACTCTTCGTGAGCGAATCGACCGCCGCCTTGGTGGCTCCGTACAACCCGTACCCGTCAGGGATTCCGATTCTTCCCGCCACTGACGACAGATTGACGATGCTTCCACCTTCGCGCATCAGGGGCGACGCTGCTTGTGTCACCAGGAAGAGTCCTCTCAAGTTGGTGTCGAGCAGCGCATCGATCCTCTCGAGAGAGGCCGAGCCCAAAGGAGTTGCCAGCCCGACCCCGGCATTGTTCACCACGATGTCCAACCGCGATCCGGCCAGCCCGGCAAACATCGCTTCGATTCCTGGAGGAGAGCTGAGATCAGCCTGCAGCAGGCGCGATGCGCCCGGAATCTCCCGAGCTACCGCCTCAGCCGCCCCTTGGTTCTTGTGATAGTGAATCAATATCTCCGCGCCTTCGGCCGCCAGTCTCAATGCGATTGCCCGCCCTAGTCCGCGAGAGGCTCCAGTAACCAACGCAGTTTGTCCCTTTAGGATTTCCATAAGATGTTCACGAAAGAATTCTAGCTGTGAGTCGCAGTCGGCAGCGTCACGGTAAACACGGCTCCGCCACCGAGAGCATTCGCCGCTTCCACGTTGCCATTGTGTTCCTTCATCACTGATTTGCAGATACTCAGCCCCAGCCCGGTGCCGCGCCCCGGCCGCTTCGTCGTGTAAAAAGGATCGAAGATAAGCGGCAGATTCTCTGCTGGAATCCCCGTCCCATCGTCCTGGAAGCTGGCCCACACGGAATTCGCAGACTTGCCCAGGCGAATCCGCAGAGTCCCGCCGTCGCGCGCCTCGCGGATCGCCTGCTCCGCATTCACAATCAAATTCAGGAACACCTGCATCAACTGCTGCGGATCGCCCTGCGCATAGGGCAACCCCGGCTCGCGCAAAAAATCCACCGTGATGTTGTTCTTGCGGAGAGAATAAGCGTAGAGCGTCAGCGTACGCTCCACAACTTCCGTCAGGTTGATACCAGATTTTCCCGGCGCCGGTGGGCGCGAAAAATAGGTCAAATCCTTCACGATCTCGGCCGCTCGCCGTGCCTGCTGTTGCAGCATTCCCAGCTGCTTACGCGAGGACTCATCAGTCACTTTGTCCTGCAACAACTCGCTGACCCCCAGTATGGCAGTCAAAGGATTATTCAGCTCATGGGCGACGCCGCCGATCATGGCTCCCATCGCCGCCAGCCGCTCGCTCTGCACCACCTGTTGTTCGAGCTTCCGCTCCGTCGTAATGTCACGCACCGAAATGATCACGCCAATCAGTTTGGCTTCCGCATCGAACAGTTGGCTGGCCGAGGCTCGCATGGTTCGCCAACTGCCGTCGTGGTGCCGCGCGCCATACTCTGTCGAAGCGAACGCCTGCCGGCTCGAGGCCACATCGTGATACAGCGACGCCAGCTCCGGCGAGTGATCTGCCAGTTCGGAGATTTTCTTGCCCAGTAAGATTTCCGGCTGATAGCCCAGCAGGTCTCGCACCCGTGAGCTTACAAACGTGTAACGCTCTTCCAGGTCCACCACCAGAATCAGATCTGGGAAGCTTTCCAGTAACCGGCGGCGGAATTCCTCCTGCTGCACCAATTGCCGCTCCATCGCCCGCTTCTCGGTGACGTCGACCAGCGTGCCCTGGTAGCGGATAATATTTCCCCTCGTGTCCCACACCGCCCGCGAAGAATCCAGAAAAGTAGCCGTCGTGCCATCCTTGCGGCGTAGTTTCACTTCGCGCGTTCGCAGGACTCCCCGATCAGAAACCATGCGGCCCAAAACCGGTTCCGTTGAGTCCGGACTCAGCGCTCCCGGATCCACCGCCAACAATTCGCCCTTCCTCGTGTATCCCAGCATTCCCACCAGTGCCGGATTCGCATCCAGCAGCTGCCCTTCGGGAGTGCTGAAATAAACTCCCTCTTGCAACGTCTCGAACAGTTCGGTGAATCGCAATTCTTTCTCGCGCTGCTCGGTGACGTCGCGCCCGAGCATGCTCGCACCCACAATCTCGTCACCCTTCACGATCGCGTTGACCACGCACTCGAAGTAAAGCGGCCGCGCGCTGCTTTTCAGCCGGACACGCACCGTTCCCGCCCAGCGCTTCTTGTCGAGAAATCTCCCCAGGCCTTGTTCCACACTCTCGCGCGTTGGCTCTTCAATGAAATCGTAGATCTTCTGCCCCACCAGCCCTTGATAAGGTTGACCCGCCAGTTCGCTGATCCTCCGGTTGACCGTGCGCAGCGTGCCATCCAGAGAAACCGCGCACGCCGCATCGTCAAACGAGTCGATCAGTTCCTTGAAGCTCCGTTGCGAGCGCATGATCACCTGGCTCAACTGATCCAGTTGCGCCTCCGAAGGCGCCGCGCCCACATGTTCCTGCAGCCCATGCAACAGCGTCTTTAGTTCAGTAACCTCCCGTCGCCGCCCGTAGGCATACACTGCCAGAAGCACGGACAACACCAACACTCCCACCGCTACCGGGCCCAAGTGGTACGGAAGAGTTTCCAGGCGCTCCCAAGCGAAATAGGCGAAGCCCGCCGCCAGCAGAACCATGAAAAGCAGAATCCATCGCCAAAGCTGCGATTCTTCCCTGTCTAGTTTGTCCGGCGGCCGGTCGTCAGGATCCTTCGTTTTCATAAATGGCTCGTACTACATTACCCCAACGAGCCTCTATCATACCCGCAGACCCCACGAATCCCGGATTTCGGAACGGCCCATGCGGCCCATGTGGGGACAGCCGCCCTCGGCTCGACTGGGTTTCCTCGCCACGACCCCTTCCATTTCCCGTATTTCCACAGCCCATCGCGTGACATCCGTCACAGACCGCCGCCGGCCTCACAACCGCGCCTTGTGGATGCTCCAGGCAAAACGCATTCGTGTGCCCAAGGGAGGACCCGGCACCCTGCACCCACCTGGATCGAGTCAGATCGTCCGCATTGCTCTACCAAACGCTCAGCGCTGCTGTGTACAACATCGATGGCAACATCATTCAAGTGGAAGTCGACTGCTCCGGCATCAAGACGAACCAGGACCACTTCCATACAATCGGCCTTCTTAAGAACTTGGGACTTACGAGCTGAAAGCCACATAGAGATGCTTCTGACTGACCCGAACGGCAGGTCTGAGTTCATCGGCGTCTGGGGTCGTAAAGCGATCACCGATTTCAAGAGAACTCTTGGGGAACGAGGGGCCAAGTTCGCAGTGCTCCCGGCGAACGCCAGCGGTCGAGTCGTCAAGCGCCATTTCGCAGTATCGAATCAGACCAGAGCGGTTTCCGCCGGAGTCAAGAACCCTGACTGTTGATAAATGCCCATCTCATTGACCGGGTCTTGGATGTAATCAGCTAAGCCGAGGTCGCTGTGTTGGAGGATGGTGATGATGCGCCGCCTTGCGGATGCTCTATCGGGTAAGCGCCAGGTATTCGTGTATGTATGCGATAGACATGCTGCCTTCGCCAACGCTGCTGGCGACGCGTTTGACGGAACCGTGGCGTACGTCGCCGGCGCAGAAGATACCGGGTATGCTGGTCTCAAGGGCGAAGGGCTCGCGGTCAAGTGGCCAAGTGGTTATGTCACGGCCAGTGCAGATATAGCCATTGGCATCGCGCTCGAGTGACGCGGGCAGCCACTGGGTCTTGGCGACGGCACCGATCATGATGAAGAGAGCCTTCGCGTCGCGCGTGCAAGTGAATTCCGAACTGCCGGGCGGGCGCGAAGTGGTCGTAATTTGCTCGAGGTGGTCCTCTCCATGGACGCCTGTGATCTGGGTGTAGGGTTCGACGCGGATGTTGGCCTTGTTGTGGATCTGCTGGATCAGGTATTGCGACATGCTTTGTATAAGTCCGGGACCGCGTACAAGCATGATCACTTCGGCAGCATAGCCGGAGTAGAAGACGGCGGCTTGTCCGGCGGAGTTACCACCCCCAACGATGAAAACACGTTTCCCCGTGACGGCAACACCGTCAAAGCGAGAGGCGCCATAAAGGATGCCGCGGCCGAGGAGTTCATTATGGCCTTCAAACTCGAGGCGATGCCAGGAAACGCCAGTGGCCAGCAAGAGGACTCGCGCGCTGATGCGGTCGCCGCCGTCGAGGATGACGCAGTGGCTGCCGTATTGCGATTGGACCTCGTCGACATTGCGCTTGAAGAGCATCTCGACACCGAAGCGTTTGGCCTGCTTGAGGGCTCGTTCGGTGAGTTCGTCGCCGGAGATTCCGGCGGGAAAGCCGAGGTAGTTTTCGATGCGTGAGGATGTGCCCGCCTGGCCGCCGGCGGCAAAGCGTTCGACGAGCAGGACATTGAGTCCCTCGGATGCGCTGTAGACGGCGGCTGCCATTCCTGCAGGACCAGCGCCGGCGATGATGACATCGTACTGCTGGTGTTTTGGGACAGTCTGGAAGCCGAGGGCTTCAGCGACGCGGCGGACAGTCGGATTTTCGAGCGAGGTACCTTCGACCGATACGGTGATACCGGTTTCCGGCTCAGTGCCGCTCGGTTGCCAGTCGTACGGAATGCGGTTGGCGGACAGAAAAGCTCGGATTGCTCTGCAATTGTTGTCGTACTTTGATCCGGAGATGTGAACTCGCGAGGAGGGAGCCTCGCGAGCGAGCCTCTGCGCCATGGCGAAGCGTGAAGTCATGGTCTGGAAGATAATCTCGCCAGCGGCAGGACTATTCAGGACGAGCTCCTGTAGTTGCTGGCGCTCGAAGCGAGCGACGCGGCATTTTGTGACGGCCCGTACGGAGACGATGCTGGCAGTACCCATGAAGATAGGCGTTTCACCGGAGAAATCACCGGTGACACTGCGACCGAGGACCTGGCGCTGGCCGACGATATCTTTGACGGCTTCGAGTTCACCTTCGAGGATGACGAAGAAGCGCGGCTCTTCACCTTCACGGATGAGCCACTCGCCAGGCTCGAGCTGAATGTCGGCCGCGCGTCGCGCCAGGCGTCGTCGTTCCTCCCCTTCAACCCCCGCAAACAGTCGGATTTCTTCGAGATCTCTGGAGGTAATCATGGCGGCATCTTAGAAGAATCGCTCAAGATTCATAAGGGTTGCGGGGAGGCGTTGCCTCGCTCGGCTTTCGCTCATTTTGCCAGAGGCCGGACCGACGGCGGTGGCCTGCCTGCACCTACTTCAGCTTTTCGTACTCTTCTTTGGCCGTTTTGAGAATCGGCACATCCGGATCGGCATCTTTCCAGATTGCAAAGAAGTCCTGATAGGCGGCCTTCGCTTTTGCCGTGTCCCCCTGCCGGACATAGGCGCGGCCGAGACCCAAATGAGCCAGCGAATAGAGCACATTGGTCGAGGCAACTCCGCGGTGGTCGAGAATTTTCTGGTATTCGGCACGGGCTTTCTCTCCGTCGTGCGCGCGCAGAAACGCTTCGCCTCGAACGTAGTTGGGATCGTAACCCGAGCCTCGCGGTTCACCTCCCAGTTCATACGGGACGGCGGATTCGGTCTGCGCGATGGCCTGCGCCGGTTGATTCCGCTGCAGACTCAGCAGAGCTCGCGCCAGGGGAAGGTTCACCTGAGTGAGCAAAGTATCGGAAGGAAACTCCTTGACGAGATCATCGACCAGTTTCTGCGCACCTGGGGCGTCGCCCGCTCTGGCTAATACCTCGGCGGCGAAGGAGCGCGTGTCCGGAGTGTCAGGCTGAGCCAGGGCCGCGGTGGCCTCTTTTCGCGACTCGGGAAAGAAGCCGGTTTGGGCGTCGCAACTCGCCTCGTCGCTCAGAGCCTCTGATACAAACTCTTTGTATCCTCTGGCCTGAGAGGCCGCGACCGCGCGCGCGTAAAATTCGCGGGCAAGCTTGATTTCTCCAAGCGCGCATCGGCTGCCGGCATAGATAGAAAGTATGAGTGGCTCTTCGGGCCGGCCGGCGGAATGTGCCATCTGATGCTGCAGATCGCTCTCATCGCCGCGAATGAAGTCGAGATGGGCCAACGTCATGTATATCGTCCAGGGCGCAGTCTTTTGCGCAATGGCCTGCTCGGCAATGGCCTTCGCTTCGTCGTACCGGTTCAGAGACAGGTAGATGGCGGCGAGGTTCTGATAGGCGAAAGGGTCTTTCGAATCGAGCTGCATCGCATCGATGGCGTTGGACAGCGCTTTTTCGGGCTGACCGACTCCTGAATAGAGCAGGGCCAGGTTGTCGCGCACAGCAGTATCCCTAGGATAAGTCTGCTTCCATTGCTCTAACATCCGGGCACTCTGGTCCGCGTCGTTCTTGAAAGTATCGTAATAGTGGCCGGAAATGTAGAACCGCTCCCGTTCGCTCGCTCGATCCTTGAGATCGAATGCTTTCTGAAGACATTCGTTTGAGTTGCGTTTATCGGTAAGGTTGTTGTAAGCGACGCCGAGCACCGCCCATGCCATCGCGAAGTTGGGGTCGAGTTCGACGGCGCGCTTTAAGTGCGGGATGGCCGCATCGTCGTCAAACTTGGCGTGCGCGGCCTCGCCCAGGCTGTACTCCTTCAAAGCATCCAGCGACGAAGTCGTGGCTGCTTCCAGCGGTGTGGCGAATTTCTCTACCGACCCGATCGACTCCCCGAGTTTTTCTCGCAGGCTGCTGGAGGCGTGGTCGAGCGATTTGAGCACCTGCTCCTTGCTCTCGGCCTCGATTTGTTCCCGGTCCAGCGAGTCTCCCGTCTGCGCGTTCACGGCCTCGAGAGTGATCACGTAATGGCTGCCGAGGCTGGAGATGGATCCTGTCAGCATGGCCTTGACGCCCTCGCGCAAACAAATTTCGCGGGCCACATCCTTGGTGACGCGTTCGTCGGCGGGGCGGCCCATGTAGCGCAGCGCCTGCTGAAGTCTGGACTCAGGAAAAATATTAAGGTAAGGCGACTGCTCCAGTTGCACGGCCAACGCCTGTTTCAGCGTGCCGTCGAAAACGGAGTCGCCGGTGGTGTTGACGAAGTCGGCGAGCAGCACGCTGTCTTTCTCGGTGAGCTTGGCGGATTTTCCGGAGCCAAAGAAAATGTGCCATGCCAGGAATAGCGCCAGCACGACCGCGACCGCGGGAATCAGTATTTTCGAAATCTTTCCGAGACCGGAGGAAGGAGCATTGGCTGAAGGCCTCAGGGCTGAGGGAACAGGCGTTGGGGGAGTCGGTGTCGATGAAGCCGCGACCGCAGTCTGCGGCTTGGACGACGACGCACCTGTCGCAGGGGACGAAGCCGATGCAGGGGGCGACGCTGCCGGCGGAGTCAGTTCTGCCGCGACGGGCACCGAGCCGGAACTGTGCGCGACGGCGCGTCCGCTATCGGTATCGCGCTTCAGTCTCTGCAGGTCGGCCCGAATGTCCGCTGCACTCTGGTAACGCAGATTGCGATCTTTCTCGAGGGCCTTGTTGATGGAGTCCTCGAGCTTCGGCGGCAGGTCGGGATTCAATCGGATCGGAGAAACCGGAGCGCGATCGAGAATCGACTGAAAAATCAGCGCGGAAGTTTCTCCGCGGAACGGCAATGTTCCCGTGGCCATTTCGTAAAGCACCACGCCGAAGGAAAATAAATCGGTGCGCGAATCGAGTTCCTTCCCTTTGGCTTGTTCCGGCGACATATAGGCGACTGTGCCCAGCGTCGAACCGGGACTGGTCAAATGCTCTTCGACGGCAATCGCCGTCGGCGCCGTTAGGTCGGGCGTTTCTCCGGATGTGGCCGCGCCCGCTTTCACCTTGGCCAGGCCGAAATCGAGAATCTTGGCGTGCCCGCGCTTGGTGACGAAGATATTCGCGGGTTTGATGTCGCGGTGAACAATGCCGCCGGCGTGCGCCGCATCGAGGGCGTCAGCGATCTCGATGCCCAGCGACAGTATCGTTTCCAACTCCATTGCGCGATTGCCGATAAGGTGCTTGAGGGTGACGCCATCGAGGAACTCCATGACGAGGAACGTGCGAGTGCCCTCCTCGCCAATGTCGTAAATCGTACAGATGTTGGGATGATTCAGCGCCGACGCGGCCTTGGCTTCGCGCCGAAAGCGCTCGAGGGCCTGGCGGTCCTGCGCCAGATCTTCGGGAAGAAACTTGAGGGCGACGAAGCGGCCGAGACGCGTGTCCTCCGCTTTGTAGACCACACCCATCCCGCCGCCGCCGAGCTTTTCGACGATCCGATAATGTGAAATGGTCTGATCGAGCAAGGGATATCCCCGCCCAGGGGACGAGCCATGCTAAGGCGCAGGCGTCTGGAAGTCAAAGAAAGCGCTGTAATTTTGGCTTCGGTGATTTCGATGACGTTGGCGAGTGGTTGATCGAACTGAGAGAATGCTTGAAACTGCTCAAGTCGTCCGCCATGTTCGGAAGGCACTGAGCGACTGCTGGTAGTAACGACTTTCTGGGCTACAGCCAAAGAAATAAGAATCGACGCAAGTGGTCTTCACGCCTGATCTCTCCGATCTGCCTAGGGGCGAGGCAGTACCCCTCGGCAATAGAGTTCAGCTCGATCTGCCCGCTTTCGGGTACCGGCTGTTTGAAGTCCAATAACGCGAGGTCAGAGATGAGAGCACCCATAACATCCGGGTTGTGCTTAATAGTTCTTTTAACAGCTGTAGCATACTCCGAGCCGGCAGAGCGGGGAGCGTCAGCACAGGCTTCGGCTACTACGCTTCGTTTGTCGCGGGAGCAATATCTCGACCGGGTGCGGGCAATCTGGACCGCACAGATGATCGCGCAGCTGACGGGAGTCCGATTCGAACATCAGCCGGCTTCAACCCTGCCGATGACTCCTATGACCCATTTGCCCGGGTACGCGCCTGTGGATGATGACTACTACTATGAAATGGTGGCTATCCGCGCATTCGAGAAATATGGCATCGGTCTCACGGTTGAGCAGCTCGGGCAACAATGGCTCGAGAACAATGCCGGATCCTGGGGATCGAGCGAACAGGCGTTGATCCTGTTGAAACGAGGAGTCAAGGCTCCGGATACCGGTCACCCCAGATACAACAAGCTTTGGTGGACCATCGGGCCACAGTTCAGCAGCGATGTCTATGGGACGCTGACGCCAGGTATGCCGAACGTGGCAGCGACCCTCGCGCGGAATCTCGGTCACATCAATGGCTACGCGGAAGGTACGGATGGCGCAGTCTTCGTCTCCGGAATGATAAGCCTCGCTTTCGTGGAGAAAGACACCCACTCCATCGTTCGTAAAGCCGCCAGTCTTATCCATCCGGATTCGCCTTATCGTCAGTGTCTCGACATGGTTATCAGCATGGCAGAGTCGGGCCACACGGCTGATCAGATTTTCCGAGCTGTCGATGAGCGCTGGGGAATCGAATATCCTGCGACCAATAACGCGGTTGTAAACGGTGGCATTGTGGCCACCAGCGTTTGGTTTGGAGAGGGCGATTTCAACAAAACTCTGCAACAGGCAGTTCACGCTACCGACTTCGCGGATACCGACTGCAATGCCGCCAACTCAGAATCCGTCGTGGCAGCCATGCATGGCATGAAAGCGTTGCCCTCCGAACAAGTGTCTGAACTCCATGATCGGATTCAAGGCAAGGCAATGGGAGATTTGCAACTCACACCGCCCGTCGATGAGAGTATTTCGGAACTGGCCCGGCGCACGGCGCGGATCGGCGAAGCAATCCTGGTCTCGCACGGCGCGACTGACGACGGAAGCTCCCTTCGAATTCCCATTGAGGATCCTGCCACCCAGCCCGCAGAGCTATTCAAACTGGCCGACCTCATGCAGTACTGGAACCCGGACTGGACGATGGAACGAGCCGGCTTCGGAGGCGCGGGAGGAGGCATGCCGGGAATTCGGGGCATCACCTATCTCGACGGTCCGGTGCTCGCCACGTATCCTCGGGATGAAATACGCGGAACAGTTCTAAGACGGACAGTGAACCTAGGAGCGAATCCATCCTTGACATTCAAAGCGGGTGTCGACGCGGGACGTGCCTGGCAACTGCAGGTTTATGTCAACGACAAGAGGGTACTCGACAAACTCATTGGCGGGCTGCCTAAGTCCCGTCAATCTGATTCGCGTCATTGGGAAGATATCAGTATTGATCTATCTGACTACAAGAACCAGAAAGTGGTCTTGCGACTCTACCAGCGCGTTTTGGTTTCACCCCACGAAGCAGGTGACGCCTACTGGCGGGATTTGACCGTGCAGTGATTTTGCGGAACCAGCGTTTTTAGCTCCTGTGTGTGAGGCCGCTAGACATTTGGCAGGTTTTACCTGCGTCCTGCGCGGGCTAGTGCGCAGGAGCCGGCTGAGGGTTCGCCTGCGGTGCCGAGGTGCCGGGAGAGAAATTCACTTTCGGGACCTCTCGCGCTCCTTCCGACGCTGCGAAGTAGGCCTCATTGGCTTTGAATCCCGCCCATCCTGCAAAAACGCTGTTTGGAAACTGCTGGACATAGGTGTTGTAGTCCTGCAAAGTGTCGTTATATCGCTTGCGCTCGACCGCAATCCGGTTCTCGGTGCCAGCGAGTTCGTCCTGCAAGCGCAGAAAATTTTCGTTCGATTTCAGTTGTGGATAATTCTCTACGACCAGCAGCAAGCGCCCGAGAGCCCCATCCAGTTGACCGTTGGCGGCGATTTTTTGTTGTGGGGTTCCTGCCGAGAGCAGCGCCGACCGAGCCTTGGCAATGTCGCCGAAAACAGTCTGTTCCTGCTGCGCGTACCCTTTTACGGTTTCCACCAGATTGGGGATCAGATCGGCACGCCGCTGCAGCACGATGTCTACTTGCGACCATGCAGATTTAACGGCCTCATTCTTGGTCACCAGAGTATTCTTCACGCTGACATATTGCCCGAAGAAAACCAGGCTGAAGACAAGCAGGATCACGATAAGTACGATGACGGCAACTAATGCTTTGCCCATAAGCTCTCCTCAAAACTGAATCTATGGTCGTTACGCCCGGCTGGACGCCTCTGAGTCTAGCGCCTCATCGACCGCGGCGGTAACCTTTTCAACCGCGGCCAGGTAGCGGGCCGCAAGATCGTCGACGTCTATTTTCTTACGATCCGCCTTCTGTTCCCGAGCATCCTGCTCCCGAACATCCAGGGCGCGACGGATAGCTGAGAGATCGAATCCCACACGCTTCGACAGTGCGTCCACGGCTTCCCGCCTGCCGAGTGGGGAAGTTTCCCCAAGTGCGATGAGAGCATGGCGAAACAGCGTGCCGAACGAGGGCACCGAACGCAACAGCAGGTCCCACAAGCGCGCACCATTGCCCGACGCCAGCAGCACCTGCTGGCGAAGCAGAATCAGTTTTTCGCGCAACTCATATTCAACCTGCACTCGATGCACGTGCATTGAGATTTGCAGGCCCCGTACGACATCTTCGCCAAGCAGAACGCGGCGATGTTGCTGCATGTCCAGTAGTTCGATAGTGAAAACATCGGTTGACCGCTCGAGTTCTGTGCGAGTCATACAGAGAGGAGGAGGTTGCCTCTGGCTATCCCACCACTTGGCGACCGGCGCCAGCGATTGCAAAGCTGTAAATGAGCTGTCGCGTAGAACACACAGCAGGTTCAGATTTGAAAGGCCGGGATGAAAATCGCCAGCGACCGCCGAGCCGAACAGAATAATGCTCTCAATGTTCGGTCCAGCCGCTTCGCGGATCCGCTTCACGAACTCGTCGATTTTCGCTTGCTTCTCTTTACTTGGGACCATGGTGTCCTCGCATGCTACCAGCTACTGCTAGCCCCGCCACCACCCGAACTTCCTCCACCAAAACCACCGAACCCCCCACCACCACCAAATCCGCCACCACCGCCGAACCCACCCCCTCCAAAGCCTCCACCGCGTCCTCCAAAAATCTGGGAAAACAAGAGCCAGAAAAACAGGCTGCGCAACGGAGTTACCAGGATGATCAATACAACGACAACAAACAGGACGACCTCGCCGATCGATATACCACCTCGGGGGGCGCTCTCGGGTTGAGTTGGAGCGCGCGGCTGATAGCCCGTGAGCTCGATTCCGGCATCCTTTGCGATGACCTCGGCAATGCGGCTTGCGACCAGCACCAGAGCCTGGTTGTAGTTATCGCTCTGCGTCAGCGGGATGGCCTCCCGCTGAAACCCGCCTACCTTTCCATCCGGCAGAATTGGTTCTAACCCATAACCGACTTCAACGCGCGCACGGTGGTCCTGGATGGCGTAGAGGATCAGAACTCCCCGGTCTGTGGACTTGCTGCCGATCCCCCATCTCTTGAAGAGATCGACTGCATAAGTTTCGATGTCGGAGCCATCGAGGGAATTGATGGTGACCAGGGCAATCTGCGCATGGGCCTTTGCATCGATCTGACGGCAGATATCGTTGATTTGCGCTGTGGTGGCGGGGTCAAGAACGTGCGCGAAATCGTTGACGTAGCCTGTGGGTTGGAGCTGCGAAACGCTTTCTGGCCAGGTCAATGTGTCCAGCGACAAAAGCAACACCGCCGCCAAACACGCTCTCGCACACAACTTCACACGCAAATTGTACAGGACGCGAGCCAGGGCGGTGCATGAGCCCCTCGGAACTTCCCATGTGCGTCCGGGTTTCCGCAAGAGAACCGGAAAGTCTGCGATCTAGCGTCTCTGTTCGCCGCCTCGCCAACGTGGGCAGATAAACGGGGGGTGTGTCCAGCAATGAGAGTGCTGGTGCGCAGATTCCGAAGCCTCGGCCCAGATTGGCGACCACGTCATTCGCACCCGCCAGAAGCAGCTCGAACGCTTCGCCTCGTCCCGCGAGAAAAACGCCCAGATGTCCTCCCGCCCCATCCGCGCCACCAGCCCGCTCTCTGTCGCTTGAGAACGTCGCTTGCGAACGCTGCTAGAACGCGCCATGGCGCAGCAGGGCCTCAGCGCCCGCGTTCACGACCGCATCCTGAAAGTGGCCCCGCACCATCGCCGACATCGAAGGCGCCGACCCGATCGAGCCCAAACATCACCGAAGCCATCCAATACGGCAGCCTCGACCGTACCCTACCGGGCACGAAGCTGGTTCACTCGATATTAGTCTTGATTTGGGGGGGCAGCGCTTCAGCGCTGCGATAACCGCCGTAGAATGAGCGGCTTTAGCCGCTGAGGTGAACCCTTGAAACGTTTCCCCAGCGCAACGCACTATCCCATGATGACGGAAAGTCGCACGCGCACACCAGCGAGTCGCCGCCGGATTTTGGCAGGAGAACAACAGTGATCCCAACCGATCCAACCACGAAGCGAATCATTCTCTGCATCGACGACGACGAAGCCATCCTGAGCTACGAAAAGGCCCTGCTCGAACGCTCTGGATACGCGGTCCTCACCGCATCCTCGCCCCAAAAAGGTCTCCGGCTGGCGACCACTTGCAATTGTGATGCGGTGCTCCTCGACTACGAGATGCCCGGAATGAATGGAGACGAGGTCGCCCTCGCGATAAAACGCCTGCGGCCCGAACTGCTGGTCATCCTGCTCTCCGGCAGCGATGTGCCTGCGCACGCATTGGCTTCCGTCGACGCTTTCGTGCCCAAGCTCGAAGCCAGCCGCCAGCTGCTCCCCGTGATCGCCGAGCTTTACGCCCAGACGAACTGACGGCACGGGAGGCGACGGGGACTTTTGCCCTTCTGGCGAGCGCAGCTCGCCTTCTTTGCGGCTAGTTCCTCGCTCGCTTCGGAGTCTTCCCGACCGGCGGTGCCTGTCAGTCCTCGATCCATCCCTCGTGATCTCGAATTTAAAAATTCAAAATAACAAATCCCTAGCATCCATACATCCGCACGCCCCCAACCCTGTAAGCCGTGATACCTTACCTGAATCGAAAAAAGTGTGCAGGGCTTGATGAGAGCACTCGAGGAAGAATCGAAACAAGAAGCTAGAAATCAGAAACCGAAAACTAGAAACTAACCACTAGCAACTAAGAAACCCATGCCCGTCACCCGACGCGACTTTATCGCCAGAGTAGCCCAGGCCGGCGGCTTCGGTGCCGCCTTCATGACGATGCACTCGCTCGGCCTTTTGGGCATGGTCGAAACCGAACAGCAAAAGGATTTCCCCTTACCTCCTTCGACCGGCCGCGGAACAAAAGTCATTATTCTCGGCGCAGGAATCGCCGGACTGGTCTCCGCCTACGAAATGCGCCGTGCCGGCTTCGACTGTACCGTCCTCGAAGCGCGCGAGCGTCCCGGCGGCCGTAACTGGACGTTGCGCCACGGATCGAAGCTCGTCCTCAACGATGGAACCACGCAAGTCTGTACCTTCGACGAAGGCAACTACTTCAACTGTGGCCCTGCGCGCCTTCCCTCGATCCACAAAACTATTCTGGGTTATTGCAACGAACTTGGCGTTGAACTCGAAGTCGAAGTGAATTCTTCGCGCCGCACCCTGCTGCAGAACGACAACGTCTTCAACGGCAACCCCATCCGCCAGGGCCAGGCCGTCAACGATACGCGCGGCCACGTTTCCGAACTGCTCGCCAAATGTGTGCAGCAAGGCGCGCTCGATCAGGACTTCACCCCAGACGATCATGCCGCGGTGCTGAATTTTCTCAAGGCATATGGCGCCCTGCGAAAAGATTATCAATACCAGGGTTCCTCGCGCTCCGGCGACCAGCAATCACCCGGCGCAGCCGATCAAGTCGAAGTTCCTCTCCCTCCGCTTCCGTTCTCCGACCTGCTCAAGTCGAAGTTTTACCGCCCCATGCTTTTCGAAGAAGTGCTCGACATGCAGCCCACCATGTTCCAGCCTGTCGGCGGCATGGACCGTATCCCCTATGCATTCGCGCATTCCCTGGGCAAGCTTGTCCGCTATCACTGTCCCATCACCGAAATCAGAAAAACCAGCAAAGGCGTCCGGGTGCTCTACCGCAAGGGCGAGTCTGGGCCGGTCGCCGCCATCGAAGCGTCTTTTTGCATTTGCACTCTCCCGCTCACCATCCTCCGGACCATTCCGAACGACCTCGCCCCGCGCGTGAAATCCGCGATCGAGCCCGTCGTCTACGATTCCGCCTACAAAGTTGCCTGGGAGTCGCGCCGCTTCTGGGAGCAAGACGGCGACGAAATTTACGGCGGCATCTCGTCTCTTACCACGGGCCCGATCGGCGTGGTCTGGTACCCGAGCGCGAAGCTGATGTCCAAACGCGGAGTCATCGTCTCCGGCTACGGCATGGAAAACTTTGACGACTTCGGCAAGCTGCCCTCCGCGGAGGCGAAGATCGCCGCCTCCAGGGCCGCGATCGAAAAACTGCATCCCGGCAAAAGCAAAGAACTGGAAAAGCCCCTGTACATTTCCTGGGGCAAGGTGCCTTATAACCTGGGCTCCTGGGTTACCCGCGGCCCCGAATATCCGCCAGTGAAGGAAGCTGAGTACTACGACGGACCCTACCGCGAGCTCATCGTCCCCGACGATCGCATCTACTTCGCCGGAGATCACTGCAGCCACATCATCGGTTGGCAGGAAGGTGCCGCTCTCGCCGCCCAGCGAGCCGTCACCATGATCGCCGCCCGCGTCAACCAATCGTAAGTGAGGGCTGGTGAGGTCCGATTACCCCCATCCCCTGTCGTCCTGAGAGCCTGTGACTCTGTTTGAATTTTCGACGATTTTGTCGTCATAACTGTTTTGTTTGCAGCATCGATTCTTGGCAACTTCGAAAAAGTCACAAACTCTGAGCGAAGTTGTCGTGCGCGAAGCGAACGAACAACGCAGTCGAAGGATCCCTACCTGCCCTGCGGCTCCAGATGGCCACCGAGGGAGTCTCCATCAGACTGCGGATTTCGGCCGTCGTTCACAAAAACTTGGGTGACTGCCTCCTAATTCGGCCCCTTCATCTTGTCTCGCACACTGTGCGCGAGCTTCTCGATCTCTTCCGCCTTCTTCACCACGTCCATCGAAAGCAGGTTCTCATTGGACTTGTCCACGGACGCCTTCAGTTCCACCGCCAGCTTCAGTAGCTTTTCCGCGTCGCTCTTGATGGCGGCATGGCGTTCGAGGTTGGCCTTCTTAGCCATGTCATGTGCGAGCCTTGCGCTGGCTTCATCTTCGTCCCCGGGCGCGGTACCCAAGCCGTTCCTGTCAACTGGCGGAGCGGGGGGCGGAGTGGTCTGCCGCTGCGCCCAAACCGGGAACGCCATTGCAACCGTCAGTACGGCCACCAGAAAGAATCTGCGGACGAAATGAGTGAACACAGGAATCCTTGACCCATCCGGAATTTCGGTCGTTAAACCTGATCTGCGAAAAAGATCCGATCCGCAAAAATTATACGTCTGAACTTCAGCTGGGAAAAATCGTGAGCAAGACTGGAAGTCGTTTCGTAATTGTGTTCGGGAAGGGTACAGCTTCCAGCCGTGCCACAAAGAGCGATAAAAATGCGGGCTTTAGCCTCTGAGGCTTCGCTCCTGTCCGCCGCCGAAGGTTTATGAGATGGTCATATAGCTTCCAGTTTTCCAGTAAAAGCAAAAGCCAGAGCAAAAGCTCTGGCTGTTTCCTCTTACGTATTTTGTTGCCTTCCACTGCGAACTACAGCGCGCTCATGTTCGCCAGGAACTCCGAGTTGGACTTCGCCTTGTTCAGTCTCTCCACCAGCAGTTCCATGGCCTCGACCGGCGACAGCGGATTCAGCACCTTGCGCAGCACCCAGATGCGCTGCAGGTCTTCCTTCGGAATCAACAACTCTTCCTTACGCGTGCCCGAGCGCTGGATGTCGATGGCCGGGAAAACGCGCTTGTCGACCAGCTTGCGCTCCAGAATGATTTCCGAATTGCCGGTACCCTTGAACTCTTCGAAGATCACATCGTCCATGCGCGACCCGGTATCGATCAGCGCCGTCGCAATAATCGTCAGCGATCCGCCTTCCTCAATGTTGCGCGCCGACCCAAAAAAACGCTTCGGACGCTGCAGCGCATTCGAATCCACGCCACCCGAAAGCACTTTCCCCGACGGCGGAACAATCGTGTTATAAGCGCGCGCCAGTCGCGTAATCGAATCCAGCAGAATCACCACATCGCGCTTGTGCTCGAC
>Ga0209006_10002094_pt1 | contig 18150 bp, 20 predicted proteins | sample JacPin_JW_Ref_O2_FD_188567 | JGI IMG/M metagenome (GOLD analysis project Ga0209006, IMG submission 188567) | Forest soil microbial communities from Algoma, Ontario, Canada - Jack Pine, Ontario site 1_JW_Ref_O2 (SPAdes) (version 2) | ecosystem: Environmental > Terrestrial > Soil > Boreal... | reverse complement strand
CTTGACTTCGAGCGAGCAGGAAAGGCCATACTGGCCGCCTTTGAGGCATCCGTTCCCGCCGCTCGCCTTAACTACCGCACCCGGGGCAATCGTCAGGGTGGCTCCTCGGTCGACCGTGACGAAGCAGGTAAGGACGTAGGCGGCAGCAACTTCCGGCGAGAGTTCCTGGCTGTGGCTGATCGGACCGCACAGATCGATTTGTGCGACGGGGGTTCCTAGACTGATCGCCTCGGTTGCCTTCGACGTCGCGGTTGCCGCTCCCGCGGCGTTGCGTGCCGTAACCACGATACGGAGTGTGTCGCCCACCTGGGTCTTCACAGGTCTGTAGCTCGCTTCAGCGGCTTCGGATATGTTGGAGCAGGCGATGCCCGCGCTGTTGCACAACTCCCACTGATAGCTGTAGGACAGAGGGACACTACCCTTCCAGCTGCCTGTGCTCGCCTTCAGTTGCATGTTGGTCTTTGCGACGCCCGTGATCTTTGGGAGACCTTTCGACGAGGGGCGGACACCAGTTACTAGGGACGTCGCTCCGGAACTCGCGGCGACGCTGCCGATACCGTTACTCGCGGTCACCGACACGCGAATCGTGTGATCTACATCAGCCGCCCCTGGCTTGTACGATGTCTTCGTCGCTTTCGCGATTGCGGCGCAGGAGCCGCCGGTAGCTTGGCAGCGCTCCCATTGGTACGCGTACCTGATTGGTTCGGCGCCCGACCACATGCCGCTAGAGACCTTCAGGGCTTGACCTTCTACAACACTTCCCGAGATCTCCGGGAGGACCGTGTTCACGGGAGGACCAGAGCCAGCGCCAACGGCGTAGGCCGGCCAAGCCGACAAGGCAACCACAAGAGTCAGGATGGCCCACAGCAGACGTTTACCGCGCGGTACGCGTCGGGTCCCGCCGCCTTGGATGTCGTCTTGACCTGCAGGCACCGCCCACCCCCGCTTACGTTCCGTTGCACAGTTACGGCGGTACTCATGCCCCGCGACAGAATCCCCTATCCTCCTAGCCGAGCGCAATAGTAGCCGCATTGCGCGAACGGCGTCTGCGCTCGCATCGTCCGTGGGATCGAGCGATTCGGATCGCATTGAAGCCGGGTTCCCATCTGTGGCCCGTGCCGGAAGAGCCATCGGCTCCTCTGCTGGACAGCGTCGCTGCTTTCCAGGAACGCGAATGAGTCAGGCAGCGCGGAGCCGCGAGTGTACTCTCAACGCCGATGTGGCCTGCCCTGGGTCCGGGGGGTGTGTATCGACACCCCCCGGAACCCCTCGATCTATGAGAAGAGGCGAAAGAGATCGCTCGCTCCCATCCTTCTTAAAGGTCCTCGTGGATCTCTTACGCTGCACGCGGCGTCACGGCATCCCAGCTCCCCTTCTTTGATCGTGTAGCGGCGATATTCGGCGGGATCGGCGATGTCGATCGCCGATGAATCGTCGCCGTGGGAGGTCGCCTCCGAACGAAGCCGCAGACGCCCCTCCCTGATGGGCGGCGCGTGGGCGAGCTCGACGAGGAGATGATCTACGAGGCGCGCCCGGGGCAGGCGTTCCTGCTGGGCCTCCTCCGCCCCGCTCGTAATAGCCTGTCGTGCAGTGGGGTGGGCTGCACGTGGCGCGTGGGGTCGTTGGTGCGAGTTCCTCCCCGAGTATCGCCGCCTATACCGGGGCGTGAGGAGGGAGCGTGACGTTCTTCCCCCGCTGGGGCTGGATGTCGCGCGTGGGCGGGTTGGCGGCGGTGGGCTTCGCAACTGGCCGTGACCGCATAGCTGCCGCCGGACGACAGTGAGGGCGGTCTACTGCGGTGTTGTGGCTGCTTCGCCCCTTACGCGAGGCCGTGAGCACGTCGCGTGATTGGGGACGGAAGGGTGATCTGCCGTCCCAATCAATCTGGAAGCGAGCGCAAATTGCGGCAGCTTGCATCGACCACCCGGCTCGTGCGCTACCAGTAGAAGTCCTGTAAATCCGCACTTACGAGCGGATTTGGCCGACATCGGCCGTGAGCTTGAAGCGCGCGACCCGGACGCCGTTGTCCGGCCGCTCGTCAACGCGGGGTTGGCCAACCGCACCAGCGACGGCTACGTGTTCGCCACGCCAGCGGCGTACAAGATGGTCGCGCTCGTCGGCCAGGTGATCTGACGTATGCCTGCCAAGAAATCGCCAGCGGCGCGGGCGCTCGGCGAAGCGATCCGCTCAGCCCGGCTAGAACGCGAGTACGGCCAGGAGGGCTTCGCCGCTCATGTCGGGTTGGACCGCAGCTACTTCGGGGCGGTCGAGCGGGGCGCGTTCAACGTCACGCGCGGCACGCTGTTGAAGATCACGGACGGGCTCGGCATCCGTGCGAGCACGCTCCTTCGCCGAGCGAAACTCTGAGCAACAGCGCCACGTCGCAGGGTTGGGCGTGGCGCTCATCATCGACTAAAGATCGGGCTACTACGAAAGACTTGACTTAAGCTGCCGTTTAGGAAAGGCTTGGGGGGTGCTGGCCTACTCAGACATCGACGTGAGCGGCTGGATCTGTCTTGTGCTCGGTGCGCTGACGTTCGTGGTCGGCCTCGGTCTTGGCGCTTGGGTTGGCGCGAAAGAAGCCGGAGAATTCACACGCGAACGGGTCAAAGCCAAGGTTGCCCTAGCGGTCGGGAAAGTCTCCGATCTCACCGCGAAAGCAGTAGACGCAGCCAGTACAGAAGGCACAGATCCTGCCACGGCAACTGCCGCTACGGCAACAGGAGAAGCAACGAAAGAGGCGCTGAAAGAAATCGAAGGGCTTCTAAATGCGCTCCCAGCACGGCTTCGGTTTGCTGGCTTCCTTATGCTCGTCGGGGCGTTCGTGATGAGCGGTGGCACTGTGCAGTTCGGCGGCACTTCGATCTTTTAGTCGCTGTTCTCCTAGTCTGAAATAATCAGTAGCGATGCTCCAGTGGGCGAAAGAAGTCAGGAAGACCACTATTGCAATTGCACTGTGGTTCGTTGTCCTGCTAGTTCTTGCTGGTAAGGTGGCGACCGTAACGGAGTGCGGCGGATCAGGTACAGGTACAAAGCTTACTTGTCGCCAAGTGGGTGGCCCGCCGAAGTGGGAGGGTGATCTTTTTCTTGGTCTCTGGCTGTTGGTACTTGTAGGACTCGTTGTGCTTTGGTTTAGGACGCGTCCGAGACCGATAGCGTGTCCGCACTGTGGCAAGCGGACGCGAAAGCGAACTCCCTATTGCGCAAACTGCGGCGGCGACCTCAAAGCCACCGTTTCGACCGGATCGTCGTCATCGACGTCTCGCGTCACTTTCACGAGAGACCGGTACTAGGCAAGCGTGCAAACGCGGCTATAGTTGGTGGGTCTCCATCCCTCCAGGACACATCATGTAGGCGCAAAGACTCCGAGCCGGATGGTCGGAGTCTTTGCGTTTCGCGCGCAGATGGTCGTCCGAGCAAGCGAACACGTGGACTATCGTTCCGGTGATGTTGACCGACGTTATGTCCGGGCTTGCCCTCGTGATCGGGGGCTACGGAGCCTGGCTTTCCACGCGAGTCTCACGCCATCAGGAGCAGCGTGAAGAACAGCGCCGCCAAAGTGACATCAAGATTGCCTTGGAGGAAAGGTCGGGGCTCGACGGTCCACCCGTCGTAGGTACGAGGATTCCATGTCGCCACCTCCTGATCGTTCGGGTTGTAAACGGAGGAGAGGCACCAGAGTACGTCCACTCGATCATCCTTGAGAGCGAGCGACCTTCGCCCGTCACGATTTCTGTCCGTGCCCCCGAGGGCACGGTCGAGGTCCGCCCAAGAGATCAACAGACGTTTGAGCTGGAGCTAGATGGTTCCCAGGCATTTGCTTGGGGCGAGCCTTTCCGAGTAGCCGTGCGCCTCGCAAACGAACAGACCTTCCGCTCTGACTACGGCACACTCGCACACCCGCCGAATCAGGGCCAATCGGTTGTGATCCCCGACCCCGAGCAGAGGCCCGACAACCAGGTTCCCACAATCCAATTCGTGCCCGGGGAGCGCATAGCCACCGTGCTGCCACCGGAGGCTGGTCCACGGCAAGGAGCCGGCGAGTCCTGACGAGCCCGCATAACGACGAAACCCCGGTCGCTTTTGGAAGGCTCCCGGGGCTGATCTATCGCCGAGCGGCTTTTCGCAGTACTGCTGCAGTTTCGCCCTCCTGTACCCGCCGCTGTGGCCCTGGGAGAACTAGGCAGGTGGTGGCGAATCGTCGCTCCGGCGTGCCTAGGAGATCACTCGCGACCTCCTAACTAACAAGATAGAGCGCCGTCCGGCGGAAAGATGCGTGTAGCGAGCACACATCAGTTCGAGCCGAAGCGACTTGCGTGTAGCTCACGTATGCGCTGCCACACGGGGTCATGTTTCGAGAGTCGTCCCTCGCTCCCCATGCCACGAACTCGCTGCAAACTCTCGCTTTTCGAGCGTTCGCGGCGGGGTCGTTTTGCGACGATTTTCGAGGGCCGTGCGAGCGGCGTCTCTCGTCCTCCGGTCTGCCGCCTGTGAGCCTGTCTCTTCGCATCGCTTCGACGGCTTGGCGGATGTTTTGGCCGTGGTGCTCGTGGGTGGCGAGCGTTGCCTTGATCGACTCGCGGTGTGTCGTGGCCTGGATCGCGGCTTCGAGCGCAGGGAGCTGCTCGGGGTGGTGGTGCTCGGCGTGGAGCTCGCGGGCGGTGAGGCCGTGCACGAGGAATGGCTTGGTGGTCCGCTCGCCGTGTGTGATCGAGGCGAGGTAGGTGTAGCACGCGAGCCCGGTGATCGTCTTGGCGTCGAGCTGTCCCGACCACTCGTGGGCGATCATGGCGGCGGCCTTCGCGTTGACGGTCGAGCTGAGCAGGTGCGAGCGGTTGGTGGTGACGGCGTTCCGTGTCGCTTCGGATAGCCGCGCGGGGTTTTGGTTGAACAGGAACGCCCGGCCGCCGTACTTCGCTGACTGCTCCAGCAGCGCGGGGAGGTTCGGCCCGTCGTAGGTCCGCAGCTCGTCGCAGAACAGCCAGAACGTGCGGCGCCGCTCTGGTGCGATGCTTGCTCTGGCCTTCGCAGCGTGCAGCACGTCGTAGACGAGCAGGTTCGCGACGAGCCGGTCACGGGTCGACCCCGAGCCTGGGCAGGCGAGGACGATCAGCCCGTCTCGCATCGCGCGTCTGGCGTCGTAGGTCGAGAGGGGTGAGCCGAGGAACGCGGCGACTGGCCGGGCCGCGTGGAGCCGGTCAATCACGTTCATGACCGCTGTTATGGCCTCCGCTGGTAGCCGCTCGAAGCGGTCTTGGAAGAACCCGCGCGTCCCGGTGGACGGCGCTGGGAGGATCGCTTTGCGCCATTCGTCGTCAGAGAGCAGCGTCGGGACCTGGAAGATCGTCGGTGCCAGCTCGGGGGGAAGGGCGAGCGCTAGCTCGATGAGGGCTTGGCCGGATTGGGTGGCGAGGTTCAGCGCGCGGGTGTTGCGTTCGTCCCAGCGCATCGCGGCAGCGAGCGCGTCCACGAACGCCTCAACCTTTCCGGCGGCCTCCGCGGGGGTGCGCCGTTCAAAGCGCGAACAGGTTCCATGCTGGCGCTTGGCCGTCGTCGTCCAGGTCGGCGAGGTTGATCTCCACGACCCGCTCGCGTATCCCCGGGTCGGTGAGGTAGGGCTTGATGTCCTTGATCGTGTCGGCGTGCGGGTCGAGGAACAGCCCACCGTGACCGGAGCGCGCCAACGCGATGAACTGCCCGATCGCGGTCTCGGTCTTTCCGTACCGCGATCGCCCGGCCATGTACGCAAAGAACGTCCCCGCGACGGGCACTCCCACAACCCGCTCCCCGCCACGCTCTGCGATCTTCCCGAGCGGGATCAGTCCCTTCTGTCCGCTGTACGTCTGTAGTCCCGGCGGTGGTGGTGGGATCGCGCCACCGGAGCGCGCCACGTTCTCCACATAGCAACGGGCGGTCGGCGGCACTAGGACTCGCAACCGACGTCGCGTGCGAATACAGTCCGGTGCACAACATAGAGCTCTCGGGGTTGCCGCGCCTATCAGACTGCTTTTATGTGTTGACTATTTCAAAGCGAACCCACGAACGGGATCCTCGAAACGAGGAGTGCTACGCGTGAATGCGAATAGCAATCACAAAGTCGACGTTAGGTATGTCGAGGCATGTGGGCATCCGAAAGAGGATCCTTGTGTCTGCGAGCTCTGTGGGCATGTACATACTGCTTATGGTTGTCGCGGTAGGCTTGGCGGCGATCACCGGAACGAGTTCTCGGGCCAGCATCCTGGCAGTGACCGTGCTTGCAGTGTGTTTCCTCGTCGCACTCGGAATACGTACACGCCGAAGCCGGCGGCGATAGGTAGGCGGCTACGGCCATACGGAAGCGAGATTCGCGAATCGCGATTTACCCGTGAGCCCCACCCCACAGGCGATAGGCGTTGGATGGGCGATCGACTCGTTCGAGCGGCGCAATAGACTCCTTGGCGTGTGGCAGACGCCGACGAATGGCGACGGCGGCGACTGGACGCCTGTTTTTGCGCGAGCGCTTGCTGAGGGTGCGTCGGCTTCAGTGGCCCTCGATCCGAGCGACTATGAACTGCTGCGGTTCGGGACGAATGCCGTCTTTCGTTTGCGCGGCACGCCCTGGGTGCTGCGACTGAGGCGCCCCGGCGCGGAGTTCGTGTCGATCGAACGGCAGTTGAGCTTGGCGGCTTGGTTGAGCAAGCAGAACCTCGCGGTGAATCGTCCCGCAGCGGGGATTCCCCCGGTAGCAGCCGGGACGCAGGGGGCGATCGCATCATTTTGGGAGTGGGTCGAGAACGATCCAGAGGAGCGCGTCAGCGTCGAGGAGTTCGGAGCGATGCTAAGGGACTTCCATAGCCTGACCGACGGATATGTGGCTGGATGCGAGTTCCCGGGCTGGAACGCGGTCCTCGAGATTGAGCAGCGCCTGGCGCAGGCCACCGAGGGGGCGTCGTTCCTATCCTCAGAGGAACGCGATCTGCTGCAGCGATGGACCGAGGAGGTGAAGCGTGACCTGGCAGCGGTCGAGTGGTGTTTGCCGCGAGGCGTGGTTCACGGCGACGCGCACATCGGAAATGTCCTCGCGACGAAGCGAGGTGGGGTGATGATTGACCTCGACGCGCTCGCGCAGGGCCCTCGCGAGTGGGATTTGGTGCCGACGGCGGTGTCCTGTCTGCGGTTTGGTCAGGGCCTCGCGCAGGTAGCCGCGTTCAGCGACGCCTATGGCTTTGATCTGCTCGCGTGGGCCGGCTGGCCCACGCTCCGGCGTGTCCGCGAGCTCTACATGACCAGCTGGTTGTTGAGCGTCTCCACGACGTTAGAGCGCCAGGCCGAGGTGAGGCACCGCATCGAGACGCTGCGTGCCGACCGAGAGGATGTGGCCTGGCATGCGGTCTGATCTGCCAGTCGATGGCGTACCGACCGTTGACCCGGTTAGCCAGCGTCCGCATCACCGACTCACGACGCTCTATGCGATCGACACGCTGGCGCCGTGGCGGAGCTTCCTCGACGAGCAGACCGGGGACTGTTCCGGTGTCGCCGGGCACCTGCGCTTCGGACGCCTGAGCGCCCACTATCGCGAGGCTGAGTCGCAGTTCCCGCACGTGCTGGCCTGCCAGGAGCACATCCGCTGCCGTGTCGAGGGGCCGCGTCAGGACGAGGAGGTGAAAGTCGCGCGCTGTCGGACGTGGCTGTTTCGGGTGCCGCACGGCGGCCTGGTGGCTGGGCTGACGCTCGACTTCGATGGCGCATTGCGCGACTCGATCTCGCTGCTCGAGGACGCCTACTACGGCGAGACCCGAATCGGGGAGCAGGGCATCCTCGACGTGCTGAGGGCTGCGGTGACGTCGGGGCTGCGGCCCTACCTGGAAGACGCGAGTTTCTCAACACACGGCCACCAACTGCTGTTCGTTAGCTCGGCAGGCTCTGACCTGGTGAGGATCGAAGATGGTCGGCGCGAGCTCGACCACGATCTGATTCGTCGGGTGATCTACCGCTACGACGTGCCCTATCGAGAGGACTCGGGGTTGATCCGCTTCCCGGCCGAGGTGAATCGCGGGATGCGCTCGCTGGTCGCCTGCGGGCCCTACTTCAGCATCTTCGTTGGCCAGCAGGACTATGTCGAGAACTCGGCCCTCGTCGCGGCGATCCAGCTCGTCGGTAGTTCGGCGCTATTGAGCGAAACGCGGCGCCACGCGTATGCAGCGCTTACGAGTCTGCGCGGGCTGCACACGGCGATCGATGAGACCGATGACGTCGACTACCGGGGCGTCAGGCGGAGCTTGGCGGATCTCTCAGAGCGCGTCGGCCGCCTGGAATTGGATCTGAGCTTCGGGATTGAGGCTTACCACGAGGTCGCTGCGCTGGTGCCCTCGCTGCGGGTCAGCGGGCTGCACCGCGAGCTGTTCGAGGCGGCAGCGCTGCCCGACCAGTCGGGGAGCATCTCCCAGATGCTCGATCGTCTCTCCCGAGCTGTCGCGGCTGAGGCGGCTTCTGTTATTTCCGCAGAACGCAGTCGCGACGAACGCCGGCGCCTTGTGTGGGGCGTCGCGATCGGGTTTGCCTCGTTCGTCGCGATCCCGCTGACGTTGATCTTCAGTTTCTTCGCCGTCGCGACGACCGATATCTCAAGGAAAACCTCGCTGCTGGACATCGGTCGCTACAAGTGGTTCTACGCGACCATCGGCGGCGTGATGCTCGTGACGTTGTGCCTCGCGCTGGCGGCGTGGTTTCTTACACGCGAGCGCGACTAAAGTCCGCATTCCGCGACCTATATTGACCTGATGTCAGCTAGAGACGCAGACGTCGCGGTCATCGGCTGCGGCATCGTCGGGCTGTGCGTGGCCGACGCGCTTTCGCGCCTGGGCTACTCGGTGCTCTGCTTCGAGCGTGCCGCGCCGGGCGCGGCCCAGTCCGGCGGTCTCACACGGATCTTCCGCCACTCCCACGCGAATGTGCGGTTGGTGCACCTCGCCCTTGAGAGCCGTGAAGCGTGGAGCCGGCTTGAGCAGCGGGTCGGCAAGACACTCGTCGGCGTGGAGGGCGTCGTGATGCTGGGTGCTTCGGGCGAGGATCTGGTCCGCCTGCGCTCATTGGGCGTTGCGGTCGAAATGCTATCGCCAACGCAGATGCGTGCAAGGCTGCCGCTCGCAGAGGGCGCCGAGACGGTGACGCCGGCTGTCCTCGACCGCGAAGGCGGCGCGATCCGGGCGAGGCGTGCGGTCGCGTCGCTCTACGACCTCGTCAAGCCGAGCGTCAGGACGGAGCAGATATACGGCCTTGCGCGCGATAAGCGCGGGGTCGCGATCTTTAGCTCGCAGGGCACCTCCATCGTCGGCGAGGTGTTCGTGACAGCTGGAGCAGAGACCGCGCGGCTCGCGCGGGTTGACGGAATCGAGATCCCCGAGAAGCGTGGCTGCCATCCGCGGTTGACGTTCTCAGTTCTGGAGCAATATCGATTGCCTTGCTTGCTCGATCGCAGCGGCATGTTCGGCGAGACGGTGTACGGGTCGCCAACGCCGGATGGCGCCGGCTACGCGATCGGGATCAGCGGCGAGGACGGCTGTGTGCCGGCAGACGAGCTGGTGGCCAGCGACCCGACGGAGCTGGCGATAATCGCGCGCAGGACGGAGGACTACGCGAAGCGCGCGTTTCCGGGAGTGCTCGGCTCGGTCATCGGCACTCGACTGTGCCTGGCCACGCCGCTGACCTCGGGCGACGACGACTTCCGTGCTTGGCGCCGCGAGGGTGTGACCTACGTCGCCGGCCACAATCTGTTCAAGTTCGCGCCAATAATTGGCGAGCTACTCGCTGCCTCTGCCATGGGTGGCGAGCTTCACGAGATATTCGTGAGCACGTAACCCTGGCCCCAGCCCCCTGATCTCGAGGACTCGATCACCTGCATCCTCTCTGCGCCCGGGAGAAAGTGGGAAAGCCCGGACGCAGAGACGACGCAGGAGCTACGGCTTGCGACGCACGTACTCGGCCACCAGCTCGCCTGGCATCGTGCCGAGCGCTCGATCTATCCGCACGAGCGTGTCCAAGCTGGGTTCGCGACGTTCGCGCTCAAGTAGGAAGATGTGCGTCGGGTGCAGCTCTGCGATCGTGGCCAGCTTCCGCTGCGACAGCCCCAGGTCTTCGCGTGTGGTTCGTAGGACCGCCCCGGAGCCATCGGCTCTCATTTGCCGACGGCGCGTAGATGACGCTCGACGTATTCAACCGGCCGCGATTGGTCTACGGCGTCTGCCGGCGGCAGGCCCATCTCCTCACGCACCAGGTCGGACAGCGACGTTCCACGAACCTCGGCCAGGGCGGCCCGGTCCCAGTACTCGGCCCGGCTGAGCTTCACGACGATCGCCTCCGACCGCACTAAACGCACAGCAGCCCCAACTCATCTTGCTCGACCCACGTCTCTGCCGCGTCTTATGGCTCCAAACGACTAGCGCACGGCCACCCCCGTCGTGCCTTACGCCAAAAGCCACTCTAAGTAATTGCGAGGTGAAAACTATCCTTGAACAAGGCGGTAGTTGCGTAGTAGCGTCCCGTCTGTAGTTGTAAATAAAAGTGGGATGCACGATGGCAGTCTGTATTTCCGCGAAACTTGAACCCTGCGCCTTAGCGTTATGTTCACGTCGGCCTTCGCAAATCGCCTACCAAACACGCGAGACATTTGCCCGGCAGGGCGCGTCAATCGTCTGCGGATTGGACGCGATTGGCGACATCCAAACATACCCGCCGCCGAGAACAAATCGAGCTAAGAGAGCTAGAACTCGCATTCATTGAAGGCTGCGTGATCGTGGCAGCGTTCGTACTGGTAACGATCACAGCCGCGGCAGCAACGATGGTGTGCGTTCTAAAGGGCTACCCGTGGCCTGCCCCGTCGATCACGAGCTTCGCGTCGATGACCGCTCTGGTCGTTGGCGGGAGACGAGCACGGCACCGAGTCTGACCTGGAGCTACCCGCTCGCGTGACGGAGTGTGTGGGTGTCCGTCGCTGGCGCCATGATTGTTGCTGGTGTATTCGCTTGGTAAGACGACGCTCCCTGAGCGGGCTGTGGATACGTGGGTTGCGGCGTACCTAGCGAGAGAGTTCCCTGGCGTGGCCCTTTGGGCGCCAACGCAGCGCACGCAAGTCGATTTTGATCTCTCTGTGCGGCGGGACGGCAAGCTGCTGATCCTGGAGCAAAAGGCGCCTGTCTATGGCGCCCGCAAAGCAGACCATCACATCCAAATTGATGTCGGCGGCGCGCGCGGCCGGCATGGTCAGCTTTGGCGCTACTGCACCGACCAGCGCCTAGTGGGCCTTGTTTGGTACGTACTGCCGGTGCCGCCCTATGCAGCGGCGCACGCTGTCGGTCGTGGATCAGCGCTACTGCCAGACTTGGCTCGCGCTCGGGTGAGCGGACACGCATGGGGAGCGGGTGCTCCTTGCGAGGACTGGTTCTACGTCGTCCCGGCCCAGGATCTCTACACGTGGCTGCGCCGCAGCTTTCGTCCTGGCCGCAGGATCATGCCGCCGCTTCCGTCGATTGGTGAACCGCAGCCGACTGGGCTGGTAGGAAAGCGATCCTTCGCGTGCGCCGATCTCTTGGGCGTCGGGCCGCAGCACCTGATGACACTGCGCCAGTGGGCTGGCGCAGTGAAGGCTTGCTCGGTCGAGGGCGGCCTCGTGAAAGACGGCCAGATCGTCCACGCCGGCCGCCTCGTACGAGATGGCGAGACCCTCCTCGATGGCCGGACAGTCAACATCCCGCTCGACGGACCCCCCGAGATCTCGGCCGCCTCAAGCACTACTGCGGAGCCACCGTCGCGCAGTCCAGGGAGCACCAGGGCTCTATTCGTGCCGAGCGACGACATCCCAGCCTGGTCGTGACGAACCAGTTGGCTGTGATCTTCAGCAGGGCGTGAGGTTGAACTCGCCACGCTCGATCGCGCCCATGTAGGAGCGATCGAGGCCGGCGGCAGGCCGAGCGCATGCGGGTAAGCTATACGCCTAAGACTGCCAGCCGATCGCGAGAGGCATTCGCCGAGCTCGAACAGAAACACCGTGGGCGTGCCAATCCTTGTTGGCCATGCACGCGGGCGATCAATGCCCGCGCCAAGCTTGCTGCCGAATGGCGCCTGAAATCGAGTCCGACGCCACCCGGTCGCGGGCCGGGACGCCCCGGCATCAGCATCGAGCACGACAAGGCGATACTGGAAGGAGTACGAGCAGGTGTACCCGATAAACAGGATCGCCATCCAGCAGGGTCTACGACCCTGGCAGGTCCGCGACCGGGTCAAAGTACTCGCTCGGGAACGAGGCATCGATGGGCGCCGCGGACTCACGAGGCTGCTCAACGAACAGAGGTTGCCGGGTGCCACTGGAGAGGGCGATGGGGCTCGAGGACAGTGATCTGCGGGTCGGCCCGCTGACGTTGGCCGAGCGCGCTCAGGTGGGCGAGCAGTACTTCCGGTCCTGCTTCGCATACGCGCTGATCAGTGCTGTCGTGCTGGGCGTGGTGGCGCTCGCTCTCGGCTACTCCGATGGTCAGCCGGGAGCGGGTCCCGCCACGGCGGGACTGGCGGTTATGGTTGCGGCGGCTGCTCTCGCCACCCGCGTGAGCGGGGGGTACGAGTTCCTCAGGCGGCATCCCTACGCGCTAGCTGGTGCCGGCCCCCTGATCGCGCTTGTGTGCCTATGGCACCGCGCCGACGCGAACGCACTATATTTCCCGGCACTCGCGCCGCTGGCGGTCGCTCCGCCCTTCGCTCAGGACCGCCGACAGCAGATGACCGTGATCGTCTCGCTCGCCGTGGGTACTTCCTAGGCGCGCTCGAGGACACGAGTCTGCCGAGACTTCAGGAAACTGGAGAACTCGCCAGCTCGACGATCGCTGTGGTCGTCATCGGGGTGCTGCTGGCCGTCTTGATCGACTGGTGGGCGCGCAAAGTCCTGCTGGCTCCCGACAGCCTGCAGGCCACGAGGCAGACCGAAGCTGAGCGGCGACCGCCGCGGCAAGTATCCGAAACAGAGCCAATGAGCACCAGAGTGGAGCGGATAGGACGAATCGCCCAGGCGAACGCGCAAGCCTTTACGGCACTCGACATCGAAGGCATGGGGAGGCTGACGGGCCGCCAGCTCCAGATGCTCTATCTGATTCGTGAGGGTTTTTGGCAACGAGATGTCGCGATGCATCTGCGCATAGCGGAAAGTACTGTTCGTAGCCAGGTAGACGCCATACGTTCGCGCCTCGAACTGGTGGCGAGCGGTACGGCGACGGCATCGGTTGCGAACCAGCTGCCCGCTTTGCCGGCGGGCTTCCCCGACCCCCGCAAGCAACGCTCCGACGGAGGCTCCAAGGCGGCGGAATGAAGTCTCGGATGTAGCGGCACGATTCCGGCGGCGGATTGCTGCGAGCGCTCGACTACGAATCCTCCGAGCTTCCACCGCCGCTCGTGGACAGTGGGGAGCTGCCCTTAAGGTTCGTCGACAGCCAGGCTCGTTCGACGTACTTGACTTCGAAGGCGATCAGGAACAGAATGCCCCATGTTCATCTTCGCTGTCAGCAATCTGACGGGCAAAGCTAACACTGTCGGCGTCGTCTGCCTCATCGTTGGGATCGTCCTGGTGGGCGCGGGTGCCGCCGTCGGTCTGGTGTTGAACGTCAAACACGCCGGTTCCCGCGGGACCGCAGGGGCGGCCAAGAGCAGGGTCCAAAACGCGATCGCCAAAGCAAGCGCTCTGAAGGAAACCGCCAAGCAAGCTGCAGTTTCCACCAATCCCGAACCGGCGACCCAAAAGAAAGCCGACGAAGCCGGCGGGGAGATCGAGGGAATACTCAAAGAAGTCGACGGCATGATCGGAGCTCTGCCCGAAAGCCTGCGTTTCTCCGGTCTGCTCGTACTTCTCGGGGTGCTGCTGATGAGCGTCGCGACCGTGCAGTTCGGCGGTCACTCGATCTTCTGAGACTCGGTGGCCGCAAGGTCGCCGCGCCGCTGGCCTGGTTCTCGTGGCCGCGATCTGGATTGACCATTGGCGGGCTGCCTGATATAGATGCGCGGCATAGTTTCGTTATCTTGGCTTTCGCGGTGCGTACCGTGCGTGCTCATGGGCCGGTGTGTTGAGTCGTCCGGGAAGAATGAGGTTTGGGTCAGTGGGTGGATCGCTGTGCTTGGTGACGGTTCACGGGATCGGCTTTCAGCAGCCGCCGGAGGATGGGCGTCCGGGATATGCGGACGCGCTTCATGCTCGTCTTCACAAACGGCTCAGCGAGCGGCTCGGGGACGACCCCGAGCGCGGCAGCGGCCCCGTTTACGTGGCGAGCGAAGTGCACGGCTCGCGTCGCGACGGCCTCGCCCGGCTCGACCCTTCCAAGCGACTTGCGCCGGAGGGCAAGATCGCGCACGTAGCGCTCGTGTATTCGCCGTCGGAGCCGCTGCAGCCCCGTCTGGGGTCGGTCGCTGACGTGCTCGCTCGTGCTGTGCTGGCGCACGAGCACTACATCGGCGCGCTCGGTGCGGTGCGACTTGTCGTCGGTGACGTGTGGGCGGCCCTGCACGAGACTAAGGGCGCGAATGCCGAGTCGTCGCTGCGACCGCGCACCGATTTGCCGGCGCTCGCGGAGCATCATCGCCTCGCGCGGGTGCTGCACGGGCATCACGACGCCTCCGCGGGCGAACCGGGCGCGCTCGGCATCTTCCGAGCGCTCGAGGACGATATGGCCACGTATGTGGCTCGCAACGACCTGCGCGAGCGCGTGCGCGGCTTCGTCGAGGAAGCGCTGCTGAAGGTGCTCGACCGTCCCGACGTGTCCGGGCTGGTACTCAACACGCACAGCCAGGGAACGATGATCGGCTGGGACGTGCTGTGCCGGCTGCCGCTCTTCGCGTGGCGCGAGAGCCACGATCGGCGGGCGGGCATGCTGCGGTCGTTCGTCACGGCTGGCAGCCCGATACGCAAGTACGTCGACATGCTCGCGTGGGGCGAGCAGGTGGGGCAGCTGGCGGCGCTGCTCGGCGGTCCAGCGCCCGGGCTTGAATGGCGGAACTTCTGGGATGAGCACGACCCCGTCGCCGACCCGCTTGATCCCGCCACCGCGTGGAAGCCCGGTAGGCCGCTCGATGAGCGGCCTGACGGCGATATCGGCTTGCTTGAGGCCACCGACCCGATCAGCGGCGACCGCAGCCATGTGCCCATCCGCGACACACGCGTTGACAACATCCGCAACAGCTCCGGTGGTGGGTTGCAGGCACACGACTACTGGAACAACCGCAGCGAATTCGTTGAGCCGCTAGCGGAGATCCTCAAAGCAGGCGCATGAACGCGGCTCCCCCAAGCGCAGCTGCGCCGGGGCAAACGCGGTCGCTCTCCTCGGTACGTAGCTGCTCCCTGGCAGTCTCGTCGTTCTTGGTTGCTGGGTTAGTGGGTGAACTGCTTCGCAGCTCAGGGCCAGCAGTTCCTCCGTCGGCGGGCGTCGATCCTTCTCGCGTTGCGCGCCACGCTACGTCCAGGCGCTGACGCTCACCCGCGAGACGGCGGTGCCGCTGTACAGCGCGGCTATAGCCGACTCTCGATGGAGGCTATAACCGCGGTATCGACCGCTTCGCTCCAGCGAGCTCTGCGGCCAAGGGTTTAGGTCACCGCATAGCTGCTCGTGACCCAAACCCGCAGTAATCGCGGGTAATCCGCAGGCATCTGCGTCGGAGGCGCGACCAAGACCACCCTGCAAATCAAAGCATTAGCTCGTGGCCGTGCTGTCCTCTGAAAATCGTGGTGTCCCGGGTTCGAATCCCGGTCTCGCCATTGGAAAGTCGCTGCAAAGCGGCATCTTTTCAGATAGCGATCACTATCTGAAGGCCAGTGTTTAGGTCACGAAGCGGAGTGCGGTGACCTAAACACTGCGATTCAGCGTCGTGGTCGGCATGGTCTAGATGCCCGCGGAGTGCCGTTCTTCCCCGTGGATTCGGTCCGGCGAGCGTGCGGCGGGTACGCGAACCTGTGGGTGCCGGAAAGTCGATTGTGACTGGGCCGCAGCGTCGGCGCTGTGTGTCAAGAATCGAACGGATCGGCGGTGCGGTCGCCGGACCCACAGGAGTGTCAGTACGATTGGGCCCGTCACGGCGCCAGCGCGAAGCTCGTACCTTCGGTCGCCCGCGACCTGTCGCGCGCCGTCCACGTCCACCTTAATTGTGTCGCTGCTTATTGTGCCGCCGTCGCCGAGCGAGCCACCGCCGTTGTAGCCCCAAGCCATCACCGCGCCGGTTTTCAGCGCGGCCAGGTTGAAGGCACCGCCGAATCCGGGAGTCAGGAGCTGCTTTATCTCAAGAACATCTCCGCTGCGGCGACGTTCGACGCGGACCTGACGCGCATCCCGCGGAAGGAGCTGCGCACGCGTCGGCCAGCAGCATAGGCGCGAGCACGCGTATAGCTCGAAAAGAGGCCAGCGCTAGCCCCAAGCTCGACGGGCGTGAGGTCGCGCTGAAGCTGCTTGCCCGCGAAGCGACAAGGCGCCGCGAGGTGATCGCCGATAAGGGCTACGCCGGTAAAGAGTTCGCGGTCAAGGCCAGCGGACTCCAAGCAACGATCGTACGTCCCCGCCGAAAGGACGAGCCGGCCGTGGCCCGCACCTCGCGCCGATCGGTCAAAGGATCGAGAGCATCTTCTTGACCTATAAGGACATCCTCGCCCGCGAGTGCCCGGCGCCAGAACGCTCCCCGGGCTCCGCGAGCGTACCCTTCAGCGCTTCCTGACCGTTACCGCTGCGATCAGCCTCAACCGTCAACTCGGCCGACCCAGCCGCGCACTCGTCAGCTACTGCGCCTGATCCCCGTGGGATCAATCATATAGAGATCGAACAAGAAACCCCGATCAAGGCCACCAGCTGCGCCAATCCAAAGAAGCACGCCAGCCACAAAGACAAGAACGCAAGAAAGGCTTCGAAGCGACAGGCCGTGTCGCCATACCTGGCGTAAGTCGACCAACGGGCACTGGGAGGGCGAAGCGGGCGCGGACTGTCCCTGGACTGCTGGCAGTTAGAAACGGGCCTAGAACTCAGCGTCGTCGACGTGTACGCTCGCCGCGCAATATCGAGTTGCTATCGCTCAGGAGTCCGGCAGGTTGACTGCCGGTGGCGTTCTGTGGCGGCAACTTCGACTCAAATGATCAACAAGGAGACAAGACATGAAGATTGCTCGATTAGCGAGCTTGATGCTGGTAGCCATCCTGGCTGTTGGCTTGGCAGTGTCGTCTGTGGCATCAGCGGCACCCTTAATCGGTCCCGTGGGTACGACACTCACAGGCACCAGCGGCACGGGGAAGCTAACTGCGGCTGGAGAAACCGTCACGTGCGCGAAAGACACGTCGACGGGCACTATTACATCCAGTACATTAATTGGGGGGATCAGGGTGCACTTCTTAGAATGCACCGCCAAAAACGCCGCTGGTGCGACGTGTCCGGTGATGAGTATCGGCGCGCCGCTGTCAAACTTACTCTTAACAAACGTGCTACATGGTGTTCTCGGCTTAATCTTACCGAAACCCGCCGGCAGCGGGTCGGACATCGCTCTGGTGCTGTTACCGGTCAGCGGCAGCAGCTTCCTGAACATCTTAGGCACATGCTTCACAAACATCTCCGTATCCGGCCAGATAGCCGGCTTGGTGGAACCGGTCAATATCTCCTCGACGACGGGCAGGCTCGTGTTCGGCGTGACGGGTGGTGTGCAGAACATCACCGATGTGGATCTTTCCACGGGTGGGTTAATCAAACCGAAACTCTCGGTGGGCACCGAACTTGGTACGGAGGAAACGACCGAGGAAATCACTTTCAGCGCACCTGTGGAAGTGATGTGATTATCGATCACTGATTTGTGAGTATTGTTCGCGTGGGGCCGCTGGGCGGTTCCACGCGAACTGTTGTGTAAGGTGTGGTGTATCGCTGATGTCGTTGGGGCGGCGGGCGGTGTGGCGTGTAGTGTGTAGTGTGAAATCGTCGAGGCGTCGAGGGAGAGGGTGGGGCGGGTGAGATCGAAGCGAGGGTTCGTTAGTTGCGTGTCGGTGGTCGGTGTGGGCGTTCCGGATGGGGGGACTGCTGGTTTGGGGACTGCTGGTGTGGCTTCGCGTCGGTCGTTTGTTGTGGGTTTGGTGGCTGTCGTGGTGGTTGTTGGTGTGTTGATGGTTGTTAGTCCGGTTGCGTT